>Ga0209839_10000191_pt1 | contig 30437 bp, 26 predicted proteins | sample OrgsoiDNA2013050_FD_185800 | JGI IMG/M metagenome (GOLD analysis project Ga0209839, IMG submission 185800) | Permafrost soil microbial communities from the Arctic, to analyse light accelerated degradation of dissolved organic matter (DOM) -... | ecosystem: Environmental > Terrestrial > Soil >... | reverse complement strand
CGCACCGTAGAAGTCTGCAGTAACCAACAAGGCTCGGCCTGCAGCTTGGCGGTCGGGAAGCCTTACCCGCCCAACCGCCTCGATGGCTGCGCGGTTGGCGACGAACGCCGCGTCGGTGAGCGACGCGTTCGCCGCGGGATTGGCGCCGGTTCCGTGAAAATCCGAAAACGCGGCGGACTGGTTGACGAACACTCCGCCGGTCAGATTGATCGACAGCGCGACGCCCGAATCTTCGGCGACGGCGATCGCATCGTCGATCACTTGTTGGTTAGTCGAGTAGACCGCGAGCGTCAACGCGCCGTGATCCTTGACCGCGCGCCGCGCGATGTCGAGACTTTGCGCGGTGTCGTCGGTGGCGATCACAAAGCCGATCGGGCCGAACCATTCCTTGAGATACTTGGCGTCGTCCTTGGCTTCCAGCTTGATCAGTAGCGGCGTGCGGATGGTGGCGTGCGGAAACTGCGGATGGGTCAGCGCCTGGCTGTCGAGGAGCACGGGACCCAGCGCGCGCGCCGCGTCGATGCGCTGCGCCACGCCCTCGTTGACCACCGCGCCCAGGATCTCCACCGCGCGCGCCGGATCGCCGACCAGCTTTTGCACGCTCTCGGCCAGCGCCTGCGCCACCTGATCGAACGACAGGTGACCTTCGCCGGTATCGATCCCGTCTCGCGGGACGTAGATGTTCTGCGGCGCGGTGCACATCTGCCCCGTATAAAGCGCGAGCGAAAAGGCGACGTTGCGCGCCACGCCTTTGATGTCGGCCGCGGAGTCGACGATGATCTGATTGACGCCTGCTTTTTCGGTATAGACCTGCGCCTGGCTCGCATTTTTCTCCAGCCACTCGCCATGAGCGGAGCTGCCGGTGAAATCGATGAGCTTCACTTCCGGCCGCAGCGCGAGCTTCTGTGCGGTGTCGTCGCCGGCGGAGTGTGCGACCATGGTCACGATATTCGGATCGAAGCCGGCCTCGGCAAGCACCTCGCGCGCGATCTGGACGGTGATCGCCAAGGGGAGAATAGCGTTGGGATGCGGCTTGACGATGACCGCATTGCCGGTCGCAAGGCTCGCGAACATCCCGGGGTAGCCGTTCCAGGTCGGAAAGGTATTGCAGCCGATCACCAGCGCCACGCCGCGCGGCACGATCCGATAATGCTTCTCCATTTTCAGCGGCTCGTTCTTGCCTTGCGGCTTCTCCCAGTACGCCTTGGCCGGAATCCGCCGCAGCTCGTCCCATGCATAGGCTATCGCTTCGAGGCCGCGATCCTGCGCGTGCGGACAGCCGGCCTGGAATGACATCACAAAGGCCTGTCCGGTGGTATGCATCACCGCGTGCGCGATCTCGAAGCTGCGCTTGTTGATGCGGGTGAGAATTTCCAGCGACACGCCGACCCATGCTTCCGGGCCGGCCTTGCGCCATGCGGGCTCCGCTTTGGCGATGGCCGCGAAAAGCTGATCGAGATCCACTTGCGGATAACCGACGCCGAGCGCGATGCCGTAGGGCGACATTTCGGCACCGACCGTGCCATGGCTTCCCGGAAGCTGCATCGGAAAGGGCTTGTTCAGCAGCGCATCGAACGCCGCCTTGCCCGATTCCGCCGCACCTTCACCGTACACCTTGGGGCTCGGCGACTCCGGGAACGCGCTCCAGTAGCCGCGGTCGGCGATCGCCGCGCCCGCCTGGTCGAGAAGCGCCTTGTGACGTTCGAAAAAAGGATGGGACAAGAGAAATGCTCCGAGTGAATGGATTGAAGACTAGCAGCTTGTGATGGCGCAGGTCATCGGCTTGTTGCGGCTTCCGGCTCGCCTCATGCACCCTGATCGAAGTCGACCGTGACATTGTCGGTTACCGGATAGCTCTGGCAACAGAGCACGAACCCGCGCGCGACCTCGTAATCCTCGAGCGCGAAGTTGACGTCCATGTCGACCTCGCCCTCGATCAGCTTGGCGCGGCAGGTCGAGCACACCCCGCCCTTGCACGAATACGGCAGCTCGATGCCCTGCCTCAGCGCGGCGTCGAGGATATTCTCCTTGGACTTCTCGAGCGTGTATTCGCGCCGGGCGCCGTCGATGATGACGGTCACCGCGCACTCGGAATGACCGGGCGGCAGCGACTCCGGGACTCGATGCTCGTGTTTCGGAATGCTCGCCGCAAAGAGCTCGACCTTGATCTGCGATTTGGCCAAGCCATGAGCGTGCAGCGAGTCCGCGACGGCCTGCATCATGCCGTCCGGCCCGCAGACGAACGCGGTATCGACCTCGCTCGCGTCGACCCAGTGGTCCAGCAGCGCGTCGGCCTTCTTGCGATCGATGCGTCCGTTCAGGATTTCGATGTCCTGCGGCTCCCGGCTCATCACGTAGACCAGGTTGAGCCGGTCGAGGAAGGAGTCCTTCAGGTCGGACAGCTCCTCGCGGAAAATGACCGCGCTCGACGATCGGTTGCCGTAGAACAGCGTAAAGCGGCTTTGCGGCTCGGTCAGCAGCGTCGTCTTGACGATCGAAAGCAGAGGCGTGATTCCGCTCCCTGCGGCGAACCCGAGATAATGCTTGCGATTCGCCGCCTCGAGCGAAACGTTGAAGTGCCCCATCGGCGGCATCACGTCGATGGTCGCGCCTTGCTTCAAGTGCTCGTTGGCCCAGGTCGAAAACACGCCGCCCGGAGTCTTCTTGACCGCGATCCGCAACTTGCCGTCCTGCACCGCCGAGCAGATCGAGTAGGAGCGCCGCACGTGCTCGCCGCCGATGTCCGCACGCAGCGTCAGGTGCTGGCCCTGCACGAAGCGGAAAGCATCGTCCAACCTCGACGGCACATCGAAGGTCACGGTCACCGCGTCGCGCGTTTCTCGGGAGACGGCAGCGATGGTCAACGAGTGGAACTTGCTCATCGGAAAAGTCGATCGACCTCGATGGTCGATTCGGGTCAATGCGGTTTGAAATAATCGAACGGCTCGAGACAATCGTCGCAGCGGTACTGCGCCTTGCACGGCGTCGAGCCGTAGCGCGATTGCTCGCGGGTGCGCGTCGAGCTGCAGCGTGGGCACGGCACGTTCGCTAATGCGGGGCGCGAGCGACGCAAACCGCTGATGTCGATGCGGCTCGTCTGATTTGAGGCCGAGTCGCGCGCTGCCGGCGGCGCGATTCCGTAGTCGGCCAGGCGCTGCCGCGCATCCGGCGTGATCCAGTCGGTCGTCCACGGCGGCGAGAGCCGGGTCTCGATCCGAAAGCGCAACACGCCGGCCGCAGCCAGCGCGCGCCCGATGTCGCTGGCAATGACCTCGGTGGCCGGACATCCGGAATAGGTCGGGGTCACGGAAACGACCAGCTCGTCATCGCGCCACTCGACGCCGCGGATGATGCCGAGATCGACGACCGAAATCACCGGAATCTCCGGATCCGGAACCGCGGCGAGCGCGCGCCAGATTGCGTCCACGCCGGGTCTCTGCGTCACAGTGACCGCAGCCGCGCCGATGCTCACCACTGCGCTCCCGGATGCGCCCGGTGCAGCGACTGCATTTCGGCGAGCAGATGGCCCAGGTGCTCGCTATGCACGCCCTGCTTTCCGCCGCGCTGCATCCACGCCGCGGAGGGCATGGTCAGCGTCGCCTGCGCCAGAACCGAGGCGATGCGCTCGCGCCAGAGCGGCAGCAGCGCGCCGGCATCCGCGGCAATGCCTTCTGCGGCAAGCGCCGATTCGGTATCGTCGGCAGCGAACATTTCTCCGGTATACATCCACAGATCGTCGATCGCAGACTGCATCCTGGCGTGGCTCTGCTCGGTGCCGTCACCGAGGCGGATCACCCAGTCGGCGCTGCGCTCGGCGTGATAGCTCACCTCTTTCAGCGCCTTGGCCGCGATTTCGGCAATGCGCTGATCCGGCGATTGCGCAAGCCTCGTCAGCAGCAGCTCGTGCCAGACGTCGAAGTAGAACTGGCGCGCCGTCGTGTCCGCGTAGTTGCCGTTCGGCTGCTCGGCGAGCAGCAGATTGCGAAAGTCGCCGCCTTCGCGCAAGAATGCGAATTGGTCCTCACTGCGACCGGTGCCGACCAAGCGCGCTTCGATCTCACCCGCGTACGCGAACCACAGCCGCGCCTGGCCGAGCAGATCGAGCCCGACATTGGTGAGCGCGATGTCTTCCTCCAGCACCGGCCCATGACCGACCCACTCGCCGAGTCGCTGGGCGAGGATCAAGTCGCTGTCGGCGAGCCGCAGGACGTAGTCGAGCAATTGCCCGTCGGATGCCACGTCAGATATGCTTCACTTCATCGGGCATCGGAAAAAACGTGGGATGGCGATACACCTTGCTGCTCGCGGGCTCGAACATCGGCTCCTTCTTGCCCGGCGAGCTGGCGACGATGTCCTCCGACTTCACGACCCAGATGCTGACGCCTTCATTGCGTCGGGTATAGACGTCGCGCGCGTTCTTGACCGCCATCTCCGCGTCGGGCGCGTGCAGGCTGCCGACGTGCTTGTGCGCCAGCCCGTGCTGCGACCGGATGAAGATTTCCCACAAGGGCCATTCATGACTCATGGTCTTCTCGCTCCTCTCATGCCGCTTTGCGGGCGGCATGCTTTTCCATATGCGCCATCGCCGCCTCGCGCACCCACGCACCGTCTTCCCACGCATCCACGCGCGCCCGCAGCCGCTCGCGATTGCACGGCCCATTGCCTTTGACCACCTGGTAGAGCTCGTCCCAATCGATCGGTCCGAAATCGTAATGATCGCGCTCGGCGTTCCACTTGAGTTCCGCGTCGGGCATGGCGATACCGAGATAATCCGCCTGCGGCACCGTCTGGTCGACGAAGCGCTGCCGCAGCTCGTCGTTGGACAGCATCTTGATCTTCCATTGCGCCGACTGCGCGCTGTGCACCGACGACGCGTCGGGCGGTCCGAACATCATCAGCGAAGGCCACCACCAGCGATTGAGCGCGTCCTGCGCCATCGCCTTCTGCGTAGCCGTTCCGCGGCACAACGTCATCATGATGTCGAAGCCCTGGCGCTGGTGAAAGCTCTCTTCCTTGCAGACGCGGATCATCGCCCGCGAATACGGCCCGAACGAGCATCGGCAGAGCGGAATCTGGTTCATGATCGCGGCGCCGTCGACCAGCCAACCGATGGCGCCGATGTCGGCCCAGGTCAGCGTCGGGTAATTGAAGATGCTCGAGTACTTGGATTTGCCGGAATGCAGATCGCCGACCAGCTCGTCGCGCGAAACGCCGAGCGTCTCGGCGGCGCAGTAAAGGTACAGCCCATGGCCCGCTTCGTCCTGGACCTTGGCCATCAGGATCGCTTTGCGTTTCAGGCTCGGCGCGCGCGTGATCCAATTGCCCTCGGGCAGCATGCCGACGATCTCCGAATGCGCATGCTGTGAGATCTGGCGGATCAGCGTCTTGCGGTACGCCTCGGGCATCCAGTCCTTGGGCTCGATCTTGATGTCGGCGTCGATGCGCGCCTGGAACTCGCGCTCGTCGGGTGAGAGCTCCTCCAGGGAACGGAGGCGCTTCGCCCCGGTGTCGACCATCTGCGCGTACATGAAGCTCTCCTCCTTCGTTCGGCCTGGCGGCGCGGCTGGCGGCAACCTTTTAATTACGATACACTTTTTGCATGATATTGGCAAATTCTGTATCGCATTGGCGCAGCTTTTGAGCACTGTCCGCCCCGATCCGCGCATAGGCCGCTGGATCCGGCGCCAGCTCACGCAGGCGCCGCCCAAAGCCAAGTCGCTGGTGGTGACCGTCTGGGGCGATTCAATTGCGCCGCATGGCGGCGCGGTGTGGCTGTCCGGCCTCATGGGTCTCCTCGAGCCTTTCGGCATCAACGAGCGCCTGGTGCGAACCAGCGTCTACCGGCTCGCGCAGGAGGGATGGCTCGCGGCTCGGCAGGACGGCCGACGCAGCCTTTATCGGCTCACACGCCAGGGTCAGCGCCGATTCGAGCACGCCTATCGCCGCATTTATGCGCCGCCCGCGACGGATCCGTGGGACGGAGGCTGGCATCTGGTCATCGTGCCTCCGGCGGCCATCGAGGAATCAGCGCGACGCGAGCTGCGAAAGGAACTTGAATGGGATGGGTTCGGCGAGCTGGGACCGGGCCTGTTTGCGAGGCCGGCGCGTCCCGGGGACGAAATTGCGCTCAAGGAAACGGCGCGGGCGCCGGGCGTGGCCGGACGCGTCGCGGTCGTGACCGCGCGCACGCTCCCGAACGCCATCGGATCGATCGCTTCGCTGACGAGGGATTGCTGGGACTTGAAGAGCGTCGCCGCCACCTACCGCGGTTTCGTCGCGCGCTTCGAAGGCGTTGCCAACGCGATCGGTCAGGGTGCCGATCCGACCCCGCAACAATGCTTCGTCCTGCGCACGCTGCTCATCCACGAATTCCGGCGCGTCACGCTGCACGACCCGCAGCTGCCCGTCGAACTGCTGCCTTCGAACTGGCCCGAAGCCGCGGCGTACGCGCTGTGCCGCGATCTCTATCGGCTTACGCATGACCGCGCCGAGCGTTTTCTCTCAGCGATCCTGGAAGATTCTCGCGGAGCGCTGCGATCGGCGGCGCCGTACTTCTATCGGCGCTTCGGCGGACTGCGGGTTTGAGCTTCAGGCAAGCGATCCTTGCTCGCTCAGCCACGCGGCAGCCTCGCCGGTCGCGGTTTCGTACGAAAATGCCGTACCCACCTCGTAGGCCGAGTCGTGCGCCGCGGCACCGAGCGCCAGGCGCGCCTGCGCACGCAGGGGCGCGATAAAACGTTCGTCGGGCGGTTCGCGTTGCAGCCCCATTTGCTTCATTTGCTCGTCCGACGCACCGAGGAGGCGAACCCCTCGCTCCCACGCGCCGCGCGCCATCGCCAAGCCGGCGGTGACATCCAGCGCGAACTGGCCCTGCGACTTCGAGCCGATCGCGGCGCACAGCGTCAACGCTTCGCGAAGCATCGCGACCGGCGTCTCGAGGTCGCCCAGCGCGACCGACGCCGCGGCAAGATTGACCAAAGCATTGGCGACGTTGCTGCGATTTCCCAGATTGCGATTGAGCACCAGCCCCTCTTCGTACAACGGCAACGACGCCTGCATGTCCCCCACCGTGCGGTGGAATTCCGCGAGTCCGTTGAGTGCGACGGAGATGCTGAACGTGTCGCCGAGCTCGCGCGCGAGCGCCAGCGCTCCTTCGAGGTGCGCGCGCGCCTCCGTCGGATGATCCTGCGCCGCCGCGGTGTGGCCCAGCCATGCAAGCGCATTGACCGTGTCGGCCTTGCTTCCGAGCTCGCGGGTCAGCGCCAGGTCCTCCTCGAGATAGCCGCGGGCCTCGCCATAGCGTCCGCGGAAGAATGCGATCTGGCCCGCGGCAAAAAGAGCGCGTGCGCGCTCGAGCGTCGGCACCTGCGCGCCGGTGCGTACCAGCGCCTCGTCGAGCACCCGCGCGCCGAGCTCGAACAGTCCGCGATTGACCCAGTAGGTCCTGATTTCGGTGACCAGCCGCAGCCCTTTCTGCGCGCTGTCCGCGGCGGCGCCGCACCACGCATGTGCGGCAAGCAAGTTCTCGAGCTCGCTGTCGAGCCGCTTGTACCAGTCGCCCTGCGCCGGCCCCAGCAGTTTCGCCTTCGCCTCTCCGGCGAGGGCGACATAAAAATCGAGATGGCGATCACGGATCGCGCCTTCCTCGGAAGATTGCTCGAGCTTTTCGATCGCAAAATCGCGGATCGTCTGCAGCCAGCGGTAGCTGGCTGGCACCTCCGGGCTTTCGAACACGACCAGCGACTTTTCCGTCAGGCTGGCCAGCAAATCGAGCGCATCGGGCTCCTCGACGATGCCGCCCACACAAACCTCTTCCGCAGCCTCGAGCGTGCAACCGCCCGCAAATACCGACAGCCTCCGGAACATGGTCTTCTCGGCGTCGTTGAGCAGGTCGAAGCTCCAGTCGATCAGCGCACGTAGCGTCTGCTGGCGCGGCAGCGCGAGCCTGCTGCCGCCACTCAACAGGCGGAAGCGGTCCTGGAGGCGCTCGGCGATCTTGTCAACCGAAAGTACCCGGACACGGGCCGCAGCCAACTCGATCGCCAGCGGTATGCCCTCGACGCGGCGGCAGATCTCGGTGACGGCGGCGGCGGTAAGCGCCGTAAGCGCGAACCCAGGCTGTTGAAGCCGTGCTCGATCGAGGAACAGCGCCACCGCGGGGAACTGCGCCAGGGCCTCGATGCCAATTTCGCGATGTTCCTCCGGCAGCGAAAGCGTCGCCACGGAATAGGTTTGTTCTCCAGCGATGCGCAAGGGCTCGCGACTGGTGGCGACGATGCGCAGGTCCGGCGCTGCCCGCAGCAGCGCATTGGCCAGCGTCGCGCAGGCTCCGAGCACATGCTCGCAGTTGTCCAGCACCAGCAACAGCCGACGCGCCTTGACGTGCGCCGTCAGCGCCTGGAGCAGCGACGTTGCTCCGTCCTGCCGGATCGCCATCGCCTGCGCCACGACCTGCGGCACGAGCGCGGCCTCGGTGATCGACTCCAACGCGACGAACCATGCACCGTCCGGATGCGCTCCGAGCACCTCGCCGGCGACCTGCAGCGCGAGGCGCGTCTTGCCGATGCCGCCGGGGCCGAGCAAGGTGATCAACCGGGCGCTTTCCAGAAGCTGCCGGACCCGGGCGAGGTCATCGCCGCGGCCGATGAATGACGTCAATTGCTCGGGGAGGTTGTTCGGCGTCGTATCGAGAGAGCGCAGCGGAGGAAAATCCTGCAGCAGATCCGGATGCAGCAGTTGATACACGCGCTCCGGATTGTCGAGGTCCCGCAACAGCAACACGCCCAGCGCGCGCAGCGAGGCGTCGGCTGGCAAACAGTCTTGAACCGAATCGGCGACCGCCTGCGAGATCAGCGTCTGGCCGCCATGCGCGGCGCGCATGATGCGCGCCGCACGGTTGACCACGGTGCCGAAAAAATCGTTGTCGCGTCGCTGCACCGCGCCGAGGTGCAGTCCACAGCGCACGCGCAGCGGAATGCCGGCGGTCGCTTCGGGATCGAGCAATGCGCGCTGGAGCATGATGGTTGCGCGCAGCGCATCGCCCGGTTCGTCGAAGACCGCATGCAGACCGTCTCCGGTGGTCTTGACTACGGTTCCCCGGTGGGCGGCGACCGCAGCCTCCGACAGCGCGTCGTGCCGCGACAGCGCCTCGCGCATGATCACCGGATGCAGCTCCCAAAGCCGGGTGCTGCCTTCGATGTCGCTGAAGAGAAACGTGACCGCGCTGCCCGACTGTTCAGGCATGGACAATTCCTACGCGCCGCAGCGGGTGGTCGCTGCTCGACGCCGCTCCGGAAACCAGACGCAGTCCGATCCTGCGACCGTCAACGACGTGTGGCTTCGGCGATCAGGTCTCGGCCTTGGACGCCGCCGGCGACCTGCTTCGCGGGCAGATTCCTACAACGACCAGATCGTTCATACCGTTTACATCAGACTGGGTCACGCCATTGATCTTAAGGAGGTCGCTGACGTTCTTGAAGCAACCATTGGCGGCCCGGTAATCGACGATCGCCTTGGCTTTGACGGCGCCAACGTTGGGCAGCGCGGCAAGCTCAGCCGTGGTCGCCGCATTGAGGTTGATCGGGGCCGCCGACGCAAGCGTGGAAAAAACAAGCAACGAGACCAAAAACAGAAGGCGCTTCATGTTCTTATCTCCGGGTCGTGAGCGAGCTGGGATGCTGCGCGAATACTACGGCGTGAGTTGACCGCCGGCAAGCAAAGACGACCGCCCTTACCGCGAGCGGCCGAACTTCCTATCCTGCCAGGTCGTCTCGGAACGCCCCTGACGTGCGGCCGGAGGCGACGCCGACCAGCCGCGGGCGCCGTGAGCGCTGTCCTCACGCGAACGCGGGTGCGAGGCAGGGCGATGGTGCGCGCTGCGCGGGCTTCCCTTGCCGGCGTTGGCACCCGCACCGCGATCGCCACCCGCGTGACGCGCGCGAGGCTCCAGGCCCGGAATGACATGCGTGGCGATCGCCGCGCCCGTATAGCGCTCGATCTGCCGCAGCGCGCCGCGTTCGGCGTGCCCCGCCAGCGATACCGCGATGCCGGCGGCGCCGGCGCGCCCGGTGCGCCCGATGCGATGGACGTAGTCGCCCGCCTGCCGCGGCAGGTCGAAATTGATGACATGGCTGATGCCGGCGACATCGAGGCCGCGCGCCGCCACGTCGGTCGCGACCAGCGTGCGGACGCTTCCGCGGCGCATGTCCGACAGCGTGCGCGTGCGCTCGAACTGATTCATGTCGCCGTGCAGCGCCGCCGCCGCATGGCCCTCGCCCCGCAGGCGCGCCGCGAGCGACTCCGCATCGCGCTTGGTGGCGATGAAAACGATGCTCTGGGTCATCGCCACGTCGGCCAGAAGATGGTCGAGGACGCGATGCTTGTGCGCGTGATCGTCGGTGAAATGCACCCGTTGCTCGATCGCGGGCGGGGGCGCCTTGTCGGCATCGACTTCGATCCGCACCGGGTTGCGAAGCAGCTTTCCGGCTAGGCGCGCGATGGCGGCGTCGAAGGTTGCCGAAAAGAGCACCGTCTGACGCGTCTTGGGCGTGCGCGCCGCGATCAGCTCCACATCGTCGATGAAGCCCATGTCGAGCATCCGATCGGCTTCGTCGAGCACCAGCATTTCGAGCTGCGACAGATCGACTCGGCCGCGCTCCAGATGGTCGATGAGCCGGCCCGGCGTGGCGACTAGAATGTCGACGCCGCGCGCAAGCTCACGGTTCTGCACCGGATAAGGCGCGCCGCCGTAAATGCACACGGTCTTCAGGCGCAGGTGGCGGCCGTACTCGACCGCCTGTGTCGCAACCTGCTGCGCGAGCTCGCGCGTCGGCGCCAGCACCAGCACGCGCGGACGCCCCGTCGCCTTGTGCGCCGGGGGAGTGCCGGGTCCCATCGCCGACAGCTTCTGCAACGCGGGCAGCACGAAGGCTGCCGTCTTGCCGGTGCCGGTCTGTGCCGAGCCGATGACATCGAGGCCGGCAAGCAGCGGAGGAATGGTTTGCGCCTGAATCGGCGTCGGTTCGGTGTAACCGCAATCAGCGAGCGCGCGCAGCAGTTCCGGCGCCAGTTTTAATTCTTCGAAATTCATTGGATATCCCATCAAAGCACAACCCGTGCGTGCCGATGAAGGCGCCGAACGGGCACGGGCAATAAGCAGGCGGCGCCACAACGGCGGCCTGTGCCCAGAATTCCGGACTAGCGGATGTGATGATCGCCTGATGCGAGCGAGCGGCGCGTTCGCCGGACTCGCTACGCCAGCGCGCAAACGGCCGCAACCGGGTCGACGGGAATCTCTGCATGGATTCCCTGTGCCATCGAAACTAACCGGGTTGCGCCGCTCGTGAGATCGAGCGAAAGATTAGGAGCCGATGATCCGGTTGCCGGAGGGTGTTGCATGCGGCGGGCAACCGTCGGACAACTCGCAGATCGCCGCAAGGCGTTGATTGTACCACAGTCGCGCTCCTCGCGCAGACAGCGCGCTCCGGATGAGACGCGCCGCCGCCGGGTCGCGATCACATCAGCGTCCACAGCGTGTCTTCCTCGTCGTCATCGTCGTCGTCCTCCGACCCGCCTTCGTCGTCGTCGGGATCGATGTTGCCGCCCGAGCCGGGTTTGGCCTTGTCGTCATCGTCATCGTCGTCATCGTCGTCGACCGGCGGGATGGGTTGCGGCGTGTGATCGTCGGCCAGGCAGAAGGGAGCGGTCATGTTATCGGTATCGGGATTGAATGCGTCCGCGGCAAACGCAGCGGAACAACGGATGCCGGCTGCAACGAGAGTACGCTATCGAAAAAGCTTGCGTTGCGCAATGCTCGAAAGGGTCGACGGAAGCCGACCCCGCTCGAGCGCATCGTGAACAGGGTAAACTTGTGTTCGGGCCGATACCGATACGCGATCGCGCACGTCGCGGATTGCCGCTACGGCGCCCGCCCCGCTTCGCAACGAAAAACCCGCCGAATTACCGCGCATGACTACCACCGCCGCCCTGCTCGCCTTGCCCTCGGACTGGCCCTCGGCCACGCTGCTTGGCCGAGCCTGGGTGCCGGGCAGCCCCGCCGGCCCTTCTCCCATCAGCGTGCTCCCTGACGGCAAGGTCGTCGACCTCTCGTCGTTCTGCCCCACCGTCAGCATGTTTCTCGAGCGTGAGGACGTCGCCGGCGCCGTGCGCGCAGCCACGGCCACGGGGCGCGCCATGGGAACGATCGAGACCCTGCTTTCGAACAGCCGTCCCGATTTCGACGAGGCGCGGCCGCATTTGCTGGCGCCCTGCGACCTGCAGGCGATCAAGGCCGCCGGCGTCACGTTTGTCGCGAGCACGCTCGAGCGCGTCATCGAGGAACAGGCGCGAGGCGACGCCAGCCGTGCCGAGGCGATTCGCGCGCGGCTGACCGGAATCCTCGGCGACAATCTCTCCTCGCTGCGGCCCGGCTCGGAAGAGGCGGCGCGCATCAAGCAGGTGCTCGTCGAGCAAGGCGCGTGGTCGCAATATCTCGAAGTCGGGATCGGGCCCGACGCCGAAATTTTCACCAAGACGCAACCGATGGCGGCCGTGGGCCACGGGGCGCTGATCGGCCTCCATCCAAAATCGACCTGGAACAACCCCGAGCCGGAGATTGTGCTGGCGGTCGACTCGCGCGCCAGGATCCGCGGCGCCACGCTCGGCAATGACGTGAACCTGCGCGACTTCGAAGGCCGCAGCGCGCTGTTGCTCGGCAAGGCCAAGGACAACAACGCGTCCTGCGCCATCGGCCCCTTCCTACGGCTGTTTGACGACGGCTTCACGCTCGACGACGTCCGGCGCGCCGAGATCATTCTCGACATTCATGGCACCGACGGCTTTCATCTGCGTGGCAAAAGCTCGATGGCCAAGATCAGCCGCGATCCCGCCGATCTGGTCGAGCAGGCGACCGGCTCGAACCACCAATACCCGGATGGCTTCATGCTGTTCCTGGGGACGATGTTCGCGCCGGTCGACGATCGCGGCGCGCCGGGCATGGGATTCACGCACAAGCACGACGATCGGGTGGTCATCAGCGCGGCGCGGCTTGGCGCGCTCGAAAACCGGGTCACGACCAGCGATCAGGCGCCGCCGTGGACTTTTGGCGCCGGCGAGCTGATGCGCAATCTGGCCGCGCGCAATCTGCTTCGAACGCATTGAGGACCAAACGATCATGAGCGAGATGCACCGCAATTTCATCGGCGGCGATTGGGTCGCCGGAGCCGCAGCCGCGAACAACATCAATCCGTCCGACTTGAGCGACGTCATCGGCGAATACGCCCGGGCCGACAAGGCGCAGGCGGACACCGCGATCGCCGCCGCGCACACCGCATTTCCGGCGTGGTCGATGTCGTCGGTGCAGGATCGGGCCAATCTGCTCGACGCGATCGGCAACACGATCCTCGCCCGCAAGGACGAGCTCGGCCGGCTGCTCTCGCGCGAGGAGGGCAAGACGCTGCCCGAGGGCATCGGCGAAGTCGCGCGCGCGGGACAGATCTTCAAGTTCTTCGGCGGCGAGGCGCTGCGGCTGGCGGGCGAGAAGATCCAGTCGGTCCGCCCCGGCGTCGACGTCGAGGTGACGCGCGAACCGCTGGGCGTCATCGGAATCATCACGCCGTGGAATTTTCCGATCGCGATCCCGGCGTGGAAGATCGCGCCGGCGCTCTGCTACGGCAACTGCGTGGTGTTCAAGCCCGCCGAGCTGGTGCCGGGTTCCGCGTGGGCACTGTCCGAGATCATCGTCAAGGCAGGCATACCCGCGGGAGTATTCAACCTGGTGATGGGCCGGGGCAGCGTCGTCGGCGAGGCGATCATCAACGATCCGCGCGTCGACGCCATCAGCTTTACCGGCTCGGTGGCGACCGGCCGCGCGATCGCGGCCAAGGGGATCGCGCGCATGGCGAAGCTTCAGCTCGAGATGGGCGGCAAGAATCCGCTGGTCGTGCTCGACGATGCGGACCTGGCGGTGGCGGTGAACTGCGCCGTCAACGGCGCGTTCTTTTCAACTGGACAACGCTGCACCGCCTCGTCGCGCCTGATCGTCGGCGCCAATATCCACGATCGTTTTGTTGCCGCGCTGAGCGAGCGCCTGGGATCGCTCAAGGTCGATGACGCCCTGACGCCGGGAACGGACATCGGCCCGGTGGTCGACGAGGCGCAGCTGAAGCAGAACCTCGACTACATCGGTATCGGCCAGCGCGAAGGCGCGAAGCTCGCCTACGGCGGCGAGCTGCTCAAGCGCGCCAAGCAGGGCCACTATCTGGCCCCGGCGTTGCTGACAGGTGCGACCAACGCCATGCGAACGTCGCGCGAGGAAATATTCGGTCCGGTCGCCAGCGTGATCCGGGTCAAGGATTACGACGAAGCGCTCGCGGTGGCCAACGACACCGATTTCGGGCTCTCCGCCGGCATCGTGACCACCTCGCTCAAGTACGCGTCGCACTTCAAGCGCGCAAGCCAGGCGGGGATGATCATGGTCAATCTGCCGACTGCCGGTGTCGACTATCACGTCCCCTTCGGCGGCCGCAAGGGTTCCAGCTACGGTCCGCGCGAGCAGGGCCGCTACGCGCGCGAGTTCTTCACCGTCGTCAAGACGGCCTATACGCTGCCTTGAACCGCAGCCGGGCCAGGCGGTCACCCGGCGATGGCGGATTCGAAAAGCGATTTTGCCGCGAGCGCCCACTCGCTGAAGGAGCTCGACGCCGGCATCGCGCGCTGCCGCGCTTGTCCGCTCTGGGACCGCGCAACGCAGGCGGTTTGCGGCGAGGGCATCGCCAAGGCCCGCATCATCTGGTCGGCGAGCCATCTTGCGCACCCCCTCCGAAGACCGCGCACAGGCTTTTGATGCGCTGGTCAAGGACCTCGCGCGAATCAAGACACTGTAGAGGCTGCAATCAGGGGCAAACCTACCGTCCCACCATCGCCAGCACATCTGCCTTGAGAAAGCGCTCGACCACCAGCATGAATCCGATCGACGGGATCAGCAGCAGCAACGCGGTGATCGACGCGATCTGGTAGTTGCCGCCCATGCTCGCGTTGAACATCAGCAGTGGCAAGGTCGTGACGTCGGGCACGCCGACGAAATACGTGCCTGTGAACTCGTCGAGCGACTCGAGGAAAACGAATATTGCGCTGGCGATGAGCCCCGGCGCGGCGAGCGGCAGCGTCACCGTGCGAAAGCAGGTCCACGGCGAGGCGCCGAGATTGCGCGACGCTTCCTCGAGCGAAACGTCGACCGACGCAAACGCCGCCGAAGCGATCCACACCGCCAGCACCAGGCCATGCGACGCGTGGACGAGCACCACGCCTAGAATCGTGCCGTTGAGACCGATCTGATAGAAGACCTGCGCGATGTTCACGTATACGGGCAGATTGGGGACTGCCTGCGGCAGCAGGAACAAGAGCAGGATCGCGCTGCGCCAGGGAAGCTTCAACCGTCCCAGCGCGTAGCCCGCGGGCACCGCGACCGCAAGCGAAAGCACGACGGTCAGGAAGGCGATCCAGACGCTGGTGCCGAGCGACGCCAGCGCGTTGCCGCGAGGCTGGAAAACCCGGTACCAGAAGGTCAGACCGTATTCCAGAGGAAGCTTGTTCGGGAAGTACCATTTTTCGGCGAACGCCCATAGCAGCAGGTTCAGGAGCGGTCCGAAGATCGCGAACGCGAACAACGCCAGCAGAACCGCGCGCACCACGCTGCGCAGCGGCGACGGCAGCGCCGGAAGACCGAACGCGGTCATGCGACTTTCACTTTTTCGACCGCGTGGTGCAAATAGAACCAGGCACCGCCGGCGGCAAGCACCAGTGACAACAGGCACAGCGCGTTCGCCACCGCGTAGTCGGAAAACGTGTTGATACGGTAAGCGACATCGACCGTCACCATGGTCGGAGAATTCGGATTGATCATCAAGGGCACCGACAGCACCGACAACATGGTCACGAACGACAGCACCAGACCGACCAGCAGAGTCCCTCGCACCTGAGGCAGGATGATGTCGACCAGCACCCGCAATCGCCGCGCACCCAGGTTGCGCGCGGCTTCGATATGCTGCGTTTCGATCGAGGCCATGGCACCGGCCAGGAGCAGCGTGACGAACGGTGCCTGCTTCCACACAAACGCGACGACAATGCCCCGCCAGTCGAGCAGGCTTTGCGCCGACAAGGGCTCGATCAGCCCGGTCCCGATCAGCACGTGGTTGAGCATGCCGTTCTTGGCCAGGAAGGTGCGCATCACCTGGCCCGCCACCACGAAGGGAATGAACAGCGGCCAGCGGTAGAGCCAGCGCAGGATGGCCACCGCGCGCGGATTTTCGCCGAGCGTGAGATAGCCTGCGATGGCGATGGCGACCAGCCCGATGAGCACGGTCGAACCAAGAACGATCGCCAGCGTGAACAGCAGATCGGTGGTGTAGAGATCGAACGACTTGGCGAAGTGCTCGAGCGTGAATCCGCCATCCTTGCGCCTGAACGCGACCACCGCGGACATCGCGAGCGGCGCGACAAAGAAAACGACGATGACCGCAAGCGCGGGGGCGAGCAGCGCCAGCCCGATCCAGCGATCCCTTTTCATCGCGTCGGCTTATTCGTCAAGTTCGTCGTGCGGCGCGGCGTTCGCGCCGGTTCGTCATTCCCGCGAAAGCGGGAATGACGAGCATCATGCCGGCGTCAATCGCTTTCGACGGGAACTCTTACTTGATCACCACCCGCTCGTAGCCCTCGACGATATCGGTGAAGTATTCCGACAGCGGGAACGGGCGGCCGTAGCTCGACAGATCGGACGGCGAGATGTCGGTGAAGAGCTTGTTCCAGCTCGCCTTGTCCATTTTCGCCTGGACGTACTGGGGATCGATCCCAGGGTACCAGTTGAATTGCTTGACGATGCCCTCGGCCTGCACTTCGGGGCTTTCGGCGAGCTCGATGAATTTCTTGGCCAGCGCCGCGTGCGCCGCCTTGGCCGGGATCACGTAATACATCGGCTGTCCCGGCAGTCCGGGCGACGGCAGCGAAAGCTTCATCTTCGGGCTCATGCGCCCGTCCGCCTGCCAGGTGTAGAACATGTCGACCCAGACCGGTCCGATCGAGATCTCGCCGCGGTTGAGCATGTCCAGCGTCCCGGCATTGCCCGGTGTCATCACCACGTACTGATTGAAATCCTTGAGGCCGCCGAGCGCCTTGTCGATCGCCACCTTCTGGCTCGCGTCATAGGGTCCCTTCTCCAGCTTGTCGGCCATGCCGGGCCCGCTGTTCGCCTCGACCCAGCCCATCACGAAACCGACGCCGGACATGCCGCCCTTGACGCCGTTGTAGCCGAACTGCTTCGGGTACTTCTTGACCCATTCGGTGAGCTCGCCAAACGACTTCGGCGGCGCCTTGATCAACTCGGGATTGTAGGCAAACGCGATCTGGCTGTGAAACATCGGCAGCACGTAGCCGTCGACGTTCGCACCGAGCGCGTTCTTGGCCGTATCGCGCGAGACCAGCTTTCCGGCGCCGATGTCGTTGCGGTACGACATCAACAGCTTGTCGCCCACCATTGTCGCCGCGCCGCGCTGATGCACGACCGCGACATCGACATCCCATTCCGCGACATTGGCCTTCTGTTGCGCGGAGAGCTTTTCGTAGATCTTCTGCGATCCGGAATCGCCGGGGCCTGTTCCCACCGCGCGCACCTTCACGCCCGGGTTCATCGCCTCGAATTTCGGCGCCAGGTAATTGTTGACGTAGTCGACCATGTTCTGGTCGCCGGCGCTGACGACGTTCAGCGTCTGCGCGCCAGCGTGGCCCGCAAAGGCGCCTGCAAAGGCAATCGCGGCGCCGAGTAGCAGCATGCGAAATTTCATGACGTTCTCCTCAGTGACTACGTGGTTGATTGGCGGGGAAAAGCAGCAGCGCGTCGCGTGGAACGACGACGCGCGTCGGAGTCCCTTCCGCGACGCGCTCGGACGCGTGGACCCAGATATCGGCATCGGTGGTGTGCACACGGTATCGAAAGCCCTGTCCGACGTACACCGACTGCGCCACGACTCCGTTCAGAATCAGGTCTCCCGATGCGGATTCGCTGGCGGCGTCCGCCGGAGCGAGCCGTGCCGAGTCGCTTCGAAAATGGACCCGGACGCGCTGATCTGCGGTCGAGTCGAGCCCGAACGCCGAGAGCGCGCCGTCTCCGCCGCGCGCGACATCGATCGCGTTGTCGGCGCCCATGAATCCGGCGACAAAGGCCGACGTGGGATGGTGAAAAATTTCCTCGGGCGCGCCGATCTGCACGATGCGCCCTGCGTCGATGACGGCGATTCGATCGGCGAGCGTCAGCGCCTCCTCGCGATCGTGCGTCACATAGACCGCAGTGATCCCGATCCGCTGCTGCAGTGCGCGGAGCTCGTGTCGCAACTCGATGCGCACCTTGTAGTCGAGGTTCGACATCGGCTCGTCGAGCAGCAGCAGCCGCGGATCGACCGCCAACGCCCGGCCCAGCGCAACGCGCTGCCGCTGACCGCCCGAAAGCTGCGTCACCGGGCGCGGGCCGAAGCCTTCCAGCTGCAGCAGCTTCAGCATCTCGGCGACTCGGTCGGCGATCGCATCCTTCTTCCAGTTGCGCATGCGCAAGCCGTAACCGATGTTGTCCATGACGCTCATATGCGGCCACAACGCGTACGACTGAAACATCATCGCCGTCTCGCGCGCCTCGGGAGGCAGGCGGGTGATGTCCTTGCCGTCGACGTGAATCGATCCCGAGTCCGGCATCACGAAGCCAGCGATCGAGCGCAGCAGGGTCGTCTTGCCGCAGCCCGAGCTGCCGAGCAGTGCGATCATCTCGCCGCGCTCGACACCGAGGCTGACCTGATCGAGCACGCGTGTCGTGCCGTAGGAAACGGTCAGCGCTTCGATCGAAAGATAGGACGACATGGACGAATAATATCTCGGTGAAACTAGGCTTTCAGTATGACGTGGATGTGACCGAGCAGCTACACCCCGGCTCGTTCGGTGCGCGGTCCGCGCTTTCGCGAGGGCCGCGAGTCCGTTTGTGCGCCGCAGCAGTCGCGTCGCTTTCGGAGGCATGAGGCTTTGCTTTTTCGCTTCCCAAGCGCCTAGGCCATCGCCAAAAAGCGCATTGACTGTATGTTATCCTCCGCGCACACGAAGCCGCCGTCTAAAGTTGCGTCTGGCGCGATTGCCCACCCATCCGTGAATCCCGTTTCCAACCCGGGTCAAAACCGCACCGGTCAGAAGACCCGTCTCAGCATGATCCGAACCCTGCTTATCGCTGCATCGCTCGTCCTCGCCGCGCCGATTGCGCTCGCGGCCGATCTCGTCTTCGCCGTCACCGAAGGCATCACCTATTATCAGACCGACAAGGAAATCGCCGCCCGCTTCCAGCCGCTGACAGACCTTCTCGCCCGCTCGCTCAAGCGTCCCGTGCGCACGGTCATCGTCGCCGCGTACGCGGATTTGCGCGCCGGCCTTGCGCGCCAGGACTACGACATCGCATTTGTCCACCCGGCGCACGTGGCGCTGGCAGCGGTCAAGGCCGGCAAATACAAATCGGTCGCATGGACCGCCGGTTACACCGATTACACGGTGTCGCTGCTGATGAACAAGGACCAGCCACTGAGCAGCCTCGAGGATCTTCGGGGACGCACCGTGGTCAGCCCCGATCCCGACTCGATTACCGCGGCGATGCTGCGCGCCATGCTGCGCGACCAGAAACTCGGTTCCGCCGACGTCAAGATTGTAACGACGCGCTATCAGGACGCAGTTCCGTTTTACGTCGAGTACGGATTCGCGCAGGCGGGCGCGACCGCCGCCAAAGCGGTGGTGCAATCGTGGACGCAGAAAGGCGGCAAGGTGCTTCTTTCATCGCGCTCGGTGGCGATCAAGCAGTTGATCGCGTCGACCAGGCTTTCAGCGGACGACGAGCAGCAAATTCACGCCGTCCTGCTCGGACTCACGAATACGGATGCAGGCAGAAGTGCGCTTGCCGCCTTGGGTTACAAAGGATTCGTCGAGCCTGTGCGCGACGACGAGCAGAAGGCGATCGCCTGGCTCGGCTTGTAGCGCCGGGCGGCGCCCGCGACTCTTATTGAACCGCCGGAGCTGCTGCCTTGGCGGCACCGGCTCGACGCATCATTTCGTTGCGCAGCTCGACAAATTGCCTGTGCGTTTCGGATTCGATGAATGCGGTCCCGACGACCGGCGGCACCCACATCGTGGGCACGAATTCGCCATGATTGATGACGCGCGTTACCCCGCCGCCGTCGGTTACAAGGCGCGTGATGAACGCCGAAGACTTCATGTCACCGCTGATCAGCTTCGAGCGGATTTCGCTGTGCGGAACCAGCTCCACTTCCCTTACGTTGTCGAAAGAAAATTTCAGGAGCCCGAACGACGTGCTGCTTTGCTGCGCAACGACGAGCTTGTTGCCGCGGCGATCGGCAATCCTGCTCGAGTGCACGTTGGCGATGAATTGGGTCATGTGATCGTAGTCGGTCAACACGTCCCAGGCCACCAGAGGCGACGTTTGTACCACCATCTCGACGTCAACGATGATCGTCTCGCCGTTTTTCTGCACGTGCACGACAATGTCGCTCGCGTCTTGCGCGCCGGTTTGCCTCGGCCCTTGCGCGAGCGCAAACGGGACGCCCAGGGACAGTCCCAGGACCAGAACGCGCAGCGTGCGAAGGGTGCTCACCATGATGAAGCCGCAATAGTAGCGTGGAATAATGCCCCGATGGCTTAGTCGCGATTCTGCCCACAGAGGTTCTATGCGCCAGCGGTCCGAGTCGCTTGCCGGAGTCGGCGGATGCGTTGTCGGCGAAAACGACTCGCGGCCCGCGAGCCGGGCGAAGCGCAGTTCGCCGATCGCCTGGCTGATCGCCTGCGCGCTCGCCACGTGCGCGGGCAGCGCAGAGGCAGACCTTTGGGGCTATCTCGACGAACAGGGCGGCGCGCACTTCGCCACCGAAAAACTCGACCAGCGCTACCAGATCTTCTTCAAAGGCGAGACCAACCTGGACGCGGCCGCCCGTGCCAATGCTGCCAACGCGACCGCGCCCACGGCGGGCGAAGACTTCTCGCGCTCGCGCATGTACCAGTACGTGACCAGGCATCCGAATATCGCCAAATTTGCGCCGCAGATCGAGCGCGCCGCAAAGTCGAGCGGTCTCGATCCCGCGCTGGTCAAGGCGGTGATCGCCGTCGAGTCCGCGTTCGAGCCGTCCGCGGTATCGCCCAAGGGGGCGACGGGGCTCATGCAGCTCACGCCCGATACCGGCGCGCGTTACGGCGTCCTGACCGACAAATCGCGAACGGCGCAGCAAAAACTTCTAGACCCGGTCATCAACCTGTCGGTCGGCACCCGCTATCTCCGCGACCTGCTGGCGCTGTTCGCCGATGACCTCGGCCTTGCGCTGGCGGCGTACAACGCCGGTGAGCAGGCGGTGTTGCGCTACAAGCAAACCATTCCGCCGTTTCCGGAGACGCAGGAATACGTCAAGCTGGTGCGCCAGTTCTACGCGCTTTACAGGCCGCCGCCCGCGACGTCGCCCCCGCCGGCGCGCCTGCAGATTCCTCGCCGGCGGCGGATGCCGGAGTAAGCTGACGCTGCGCGCGCCGCTACCGTCGGCGGCGTCACCTCAGCGGCGTCGAGCTTGCGGCCGGCCGGCCCGGCGCCGGATCAATCGTTGGCTGCGGAGGATCCGGGACCCAATTCCGGGGCAACGATGACGAATCTCCCGCTGCCGGCAGCTTTCGCTTCATACATCGCGGAGTCGGCAGCGTGCAGCACCTCCTCCCACGTACTCGATGGCGGTGCGGTGGCGACCCCGATGCTCGCGGAAACGTGCACCGCGCGATCGATGAGATGGAAAGGCGGCTGCATGGCTTCGACAATCTTGCTGGCGACGCCGCGCAAATGGTCGAGCGAAAAGAACCCCTCCATCAGGACCACGAACTCATCGCCCCCGACCCGCGCCACCGTGTCGCTGGCGCGCACCTGTCCCTGCAGGCGCTGGCCGAACTGCCTGAGTAGCGCGTCGCCGCCGGCATGGCCGAGCAGATCGTTGATCGACTTGAAATCGTCGACGTCCAGATACAACACGGCGAGTTGCTTGCCGTCACGCGCGCTTCGCTGACACGCGAGTTGCAGGCGGTCGTGCAACAGATATCGGTTCGGCAGCCCGGTGAGCTGATCGTACTGCGCCATGTGCGAAAGCTGGTCCTCCAGCGTCTTGCGCTCGGTGAGGTCTTCTATGAGCACGTAGAAGCCGTCGGTCTCGAAGCCAGCCGCATTTTTTTCACTGCGAAGCGGAAGATAAGTGACCAGCATGTGCCGCGCCACCGATCCCATCATGCCGGTGTGTTCGAACGTCACCGATTCTCCCGCCAGCGCCCGGGTGACGAACGGCTTGATGACCGAGTATTCGGCGAGGCCCGACACGTCCTTCAGCCTGCAGCCGACGATCGTCGCGGGATCCACGCCGAGCCAGTCGCGATAGGTCGCGTTGCAGAACCGATACGTCTCGTCGCGATCGATGACCGAGATCAGCACCGGCAGGTTGTCCGTGATCGCGCGCAGGCGCTGCTCGCTTTTTCGCAGCGATGATTCCGCGGCGGTGCGCGCGGTCACGTCCAGCCCCATGATGTAGAAGCCGGTGACCTCCTCCCGCTCGCCGTAGTCCGGGAAGTAGATCATCGCCAGATCGCGCGTGACGCCGTTGATTGTCTGCCGCAGCTCGTACATGATCGGCAGGCCATGCAGCGCCTCGTCAATCTTCGGCTTGATCTGGGCATAGACCTCCTCGCCCATCAACTCGCGCATCGACTTGCCGATGATCTGCGATGCCTCGATCTTGTAGACATCGCCATAAAACGCGTTGGTGAAACGGAAGCGCTCGTCGCGGTCGACGTAGGAAATGAGCGCGGGCATGTGATCTGCGATCAGGCGCAGCCGATGCTCGCTTTGCTCCAGCGCGTGCGATCGCTGCTGCAGGCTCTGCGCCATGCCGTTGAGCGTCTCCGCCAGCAGCGCCGCTTCGCCGCCTGTCGACACGCTGCTCCGGTGGGAGAGGTCGCCGGCGCCCAGCGCCTTTGCGTCCGATGCGAGATGTCTCATCGGCGATGCGATTTTTTCACCGATCCACAAGGCCACGAGCACCGCGATAATGAGCATCGAGGCGCCGAGCTCCAGATTCCGGTAGAGATGCAACCGCGCCGGCGCCAGGGCCGATTCGGCCGGGATGCCGACGTAGACAAGCCAGGGAACGCTGCCTGCCGTGGTGTAGCCATAGAGGCGAACGACGTCGTCGACTACCGTTCCCTCGGCCGTGCCTTCGCCGCGCGTCAGGCTGGCCTTGATCGCCGGCTGCTCCGATACGTCCGTCGCGAGCCACTTATCCGTTTCTGCCGACCGCGCGAGAATGAGGCCCCGCCGGTCGATGATCGTGATGACAGACTCGCGCGGCAAGCTGCCTTCGCGGTCGAGAAAACCTTGCAGGTACTTGAGCTGCGTCGACGCCGACACGACGCCCACAACAGTTTGCCCGCGCGTTACCGGCCGGGAAAAAATGGCGACCAGCTCGTTGTTGCTGCGGGCGGTGATCGGCGCCTCGAGCGAGAGTCCGCGGCTCGAGATCGCGTCCTTGAAATAGTGCCGATCGGAGACGTTGACGCCCTTCAGCCGGATTTCCCCGCTGAGCGATCCCATGTTGGCGCCGCTCAAATCCCACAGCGCGACATTGTTGATGTAGGAAGGCAGATCGGACTGAAGCTCCAGCATCAAGGCGTCGTTCACCGAGGCACTCTGCGGACCGATCGCCACCGCATGCGAAAGCGTCGCGAGAAGCTGATTGACGTCGCCGACGTAGTCGTCGAGGCGTGCCGCCACCACGCGGGCAACGGCGAGGCTGCGCTCCTTGGCAAGCTCGCGATCGGAACGCGCCTCGTCGTCAGCGGCGAAGCCGATATACGCCAGAAAAGGCAAGCCCAGCGCGAGCACGAGCAGCAATAAGCGCGCGCGGATGCTTAGCCGCGCGGCCCGTTCTCTCAATGCCAACGGAAGCCAGGCCATCTCGTCGCTCGGTTTCCCCTGAAATAGCGATCGGCGGGACGTTCGATATTAGCGGCAGTAGCTTAACGCTCTTCCCGAGTGGCGCGCTGTGCTTTCGACGCGGGTATGGGCCTCCGGTCACGTTTGGCTTGACCGGGCCCGCAGGCGCGCACAGCCGGAGGGGCAAAGCGCGCCGCAGCCTAAACCTCGCGATGCCTTACAAAACTGTCGTTAGGCTTGCGGCGCCCCCGCAAGTTGCGTAGTAGCGAGGAGATGAACGCAACTACGGAGTAAAGCCGGGCTTCCCCGCCAGGGCGAGAGAGCATTCTAGGGTTGGCTATCGCAATCCGAAAAACCACAGCACTGCCATGACGACGACGACAAGACCAACGATATAGACTATGCGATTCATGCTGACCCCTTGAAATAGTGCCGTCCCGGTCGGGACGGCACGCAAGACGCTAACGCGACTTTTTGGCTTCGTTTTTCGCGTCGCCGTAGGTTTTTTGCACCTTGCCGGCGATTTGCTCGATATCGCCTTCGGCCTCGACGCGCGGGTTACCGACAGCTTTACCGGCAATTTCCTTGACTTTGCCCTTGGCCTCTTCGACACGGCCTTTGACTTGATCCTTGTTCATGGTTCGCTCCTGTTCCTTGATTGGAAGGCATACCCGTACCGCTGGGCGCGAGTTATTTGCGGCGGTGACCTTTCCGACCTCGCGCAGGGTCACTGGAGCCAAGGCTACGGCGAGGCAAACCCGCGGACAATCAGCGGCAGTCCGATGCTGTTGTAGGATAAATTCTCGGCGCCGCCCCGAGGCGGGTGGCAAACTCTGGCGATCGGGTCCGGCGAGAAAGGCGTTAAGGTCCGCTTTTCGCGGCGGCTTCGACCCTCTCCGAGCCCGGCCAGATCTCATGGAGCACGCCAAGCAGCGCCTCCAGTAGCGGGTCCGCCGTTCGTTTCGCGTCGTAGACCAGCCACAGCTTGGTGGTCGCGCTCGCGCCCGGCCAGATCGCAACGCGCCCGGCCTTGGCCGATACCGACGCGAGCTCCTCGCGCACCAGGCTCACGCCGACCTGCGACTCGACCAGGTTGATGATCACCGGTTCGGTATCGGCCTCGATCAGTCGCGCCGGCAACGCCGAACGATCGTGGAAAAGTTCCATCACCAGGCTTCGGTGCGAGCTGTGCTCGGGGGTGATGATCCACGGCCGCTCGGCGACCACTTCCCAAGGCGCGGTCATGAGCTCGTCGGCCCAAGCAATGGGTAGGGTCACCCGATAGGTGATGTCACGCAGGGCGACCGCCACGAGGTCGGCTTCGGGCTGCCGGCCGAAGTAGAAGCTCGCGTCGAGGGTACCGTTGCGCACGCCGACGAGCGCGTCGCTGGACAGTACCTGGTGCAGCTCGAGCTCGAGCTGCGGGTGACGCTCGAAAGCGAGTGCCAGCATCTCGCCCAATCGCAGCGTGGCAGGCTCCAGCACCGTGCCGAGCTTGAGCGTCCCCGTCGTCAGTCCACGCAGGCGCTGCGCCGCGTGCTTGAGCTGCTCTACGGCTTCGATCACGCGTTGAGCATCCTCCAGCAAGCGCCGGCCGGAGGTGGTAAGCGCCATGCCAGAGGACGAGCGCTCGAAGAGAGTCACGCCGAGATTTTCTTCGAGCGCCTTGATCTGTCCCGACAAGGCGGGTTGACTCAGGTGCAGCGTCTCGGCGGCGCGTGTCAGATGGCCGAGCTTGGCGACCGCGATAAAGGATTGAAGGTGATTGAGCTCCATTTCAGGATCCGCGCGCGCAGCCCGTCATTTGCGAGCCCGGCGCGCATCGATCTCCATGACCGTGGCGGCCGCGCACGCACGACGGGCGTGGCAACGACGCTGCAACTGCCGTGCGCTGCTCATTGGAACACCACTATCTGGCGCACCGCCTTGCCTTCGTTGAGCAGATCGAAGCCGCGGTTGATGTCCTCGAGCTTGAGCCTGCCGCTCATGAGACGATTCACGGCCAGCTTGCCCTGACGGTAGAGATCGATATAGCGCGGGATGTCGCGCGAGGGAACGCAGGTACCGATGTAACTGCCCTTGACGGTGCGCTCCTCGGCAACCAGGTTCACCGGCGGCAGCGCAAACGTCGCCGACGGTGGCGGCAGGCCTGCGGTCACGGTCATTCCGCCGCGACGCGTGATGCCGTACGCGAGCTCGAGCGCACGCACCGATCCGGCCAGCTCGAACGCGAACGCCACGCCGCCCCCGGTCGCTTTGCGTATCTCTTCCTTGCAATCCGGATGGGCGGCATTAAAGGTGTGTGTCGCGCCCAGCTCGCTTGCCAGCTCCAGCTTGGCATCGGACAGATCGACGGCGACGATCTGCCGCGCGCCCGCGACTTTCGCCCCAAGCAGCGATGCGAGTCCGACGCCGCCCAAGCCGATGATCGCGACCGACGATCCGGCGCGCACCTGCGCGGTGTTGACCACCGCGCCGACGCCGGTGAGCACCGCGCAGCCGAACAGCGCCGCCTCGTCGAGCGGCAAGTCGCGATCGATCCTGACCACCGATCGCCTCGACACCGTGGCGTATTCGGCAAACACCGAGCAGCCGAGGTGATGATGGATCGGCTCGCCGTTTCGGCTCAGGCGGCGCGCGCCGGAAAGGAGCGTTCCGGCGCCGTTGGCCGCCGCGCCGGGCTCGCATAGCGCGGGCCGTCCTTCGGCACACGGCTCGCAATGGCCGCAGCTCGGCACGAACACCAGCACTACATGATCACCGCGCTGCAGGTCGGTCACGCCCTCGCCCAGCGCCTCCACGATGCCGGCCCCCTCGTGCCCGAGCGCCATGGGCATCGGCCGCGGCCGATGGCCGTTGATCACCGACAGGTCGGAATGACAAAGACCGGCGGCGGCGATCTTCACCAGAATTTCTCCCGGGCCGGGAGGTGCGAGATCGATTTCCTCGATCGACAGCGGCCTCGATTCCGCAAACGGCGGCTTCGCGTCCATCGCGTTGAGCACGGCGGCCCTGATTTTCATACACCGATTCCAGTGAGGCTTTCTTGCGGAGTCGTCACAGCGGCGATTTCAGGTCCTTCAGGCGCTGGGTGAGCTTCATGTTTTCGGAGTAATCGACCGGGCAGTCGATGATGGAAACGGTGTCGTCGGTAAGCGCGCGCCTTAGCGTGGGCAGGAGATCGGCGCACTTTTCGATGCGGTAGCCCTTGGCCCCGAAGCTCTCGGCGTATTTCACGAAATCGGGATTCTTGAAATCGATGTGGCTCGGACGTCCGAAGTGCCGCAGCTGGTGCCAGGTAATGAGCCCGTACTCGGAGTCGGTCCAGATCAGGATCACGAACGGCGTCTTCATCCGGATCGCGGTTTCGATCTCCTGCGAATTCATCATGAAGCCGGCGTCGCCGGTCACCGCGACGACCTTGCGATCGGGATACGCGAGCTTGGCCGCGATCGCTCCCGGCACCGCGATTCCCATCGACGCGAAGCCGTTGGAAATGATGCAGGTATTGGGCCGCAGCGCGCGATACATGCGCGACATCCACATCTTGTGCGCGCCCACGTCCGAGATCGCGATGTCGTCGGGACCGAGGACCTCGCGCAGGTCCCAGACGATTTTCTGCGGTTTGACCGGAAAGCCGTCGTCGTTCGCGTACGCCGAGCGGTCGTCGATGATCGCGGTGCGCACCGCCTGGAACGCGGCGCTTTTCTGCGGCGTCGCGCTCAGGGCAATCGCCTTGAGCGAGACGGCGATGTCGCCCAGCACTCCGACCGCGACGATGTAGCGCCCGTCGACCTCCGCCGGCATGGCGTCGATGTGAACGATGATCTTGTCGCCGTCAGGGTTCCACATCTCCGGGTGGTACTCGACCATGTCGTAGCCGACGCAGATCACGACATCGGCCTTCTCGAACGCGAACCAGGGAAGGTCGCGCGCCTTGAGCCCGATCGTGCCCAGCGAGAGATCGTTGTCGAACGGCATCGCGCCCTTGGCCATGAAGCTGTTCGCCACCGGAATGCGAAGCACCTCGGCGAATGTCACCAGCGATTCTGCCGCGCCCTGCCGGATCACCCCGTTGCCAGCGAGGATCACCGGGAATTTCGCCTTGGAGATGATCTGCGCGGCCTGCTCGATCTTGCGATCGGGGGCGATCGAGGTATACGCGGTCTGGACCTTGATCGGCTTTTTCTCGACCGCCATTTCGGCGATGTTTTCCGGAAAATCGATGAACGCGGCGCCCGGCTTCTCGGTCTGCGCGACCTTGAACGCCTTGCGCACGATCTCCGGGACGATCTCGGGCTCCAGGATCTGCGCCGAATACTTGGTGATCGGACGAAACATGTTCACCAGATCGAGAATCTGATGGCTTTCCTTGTGCAGTCGGGTCGTGGCGCCCTGGCCGGCAATGGCCACCAGCGGCGCGCGGTCCATGTTGGCGTCGGCGACGCCGGTGATGAGATTGGTCGCTCCCGGGCCCAGCGTGGACATGCATACACCAGCCCTGCCCGTCAGCCGCCCGTAAACATCGGCCATGAACGCCGCGCCCTGCTCGTGATGCGTGGTGACGAACGTGATCGGACTGTCGAGCAGCGCGTCCATGATGTCGATATTTTCCTCGCCGGGAATGCCGAAGATGTATTCGACCCCCTCGTTCTCGAGGCATTTTACGAATAGCTGTGCCGCTGTCATTGCCCCACCCTGGATCGCGTTGGCGCACGGTGAAACCGCTGGGATTCTATCGCGAAACCGATCGAATCCCAGCGACAGCGGCGTCTATCGCCGGTTCGCGCCTACAGCCCGCGCACGACGACCTTGCCCGTCATGTAGGGGTGAACCGAGCACGCGTAGTCGTACGTGCCGGGCTTGTCGAACGTTCGGCTGAAGCTGGCACCGGGAAGCATCAGGTCGGTGCCCTTCGCACCATCCTTGTACATAAGCCCATGCGGCGCGCCGTCGTCGTTGGTCCAGGTGACGCTCTGGCCCGGGGCGACGGTGACTTCCGGTGGCACGAACGCGAAGTTGGCGATGGACACTTTGCCGCCGGCGGCGGCGCTGTTGACCGCAAGTTGCTGGACGACGACCTTGCGCGGCGCATTGCCCACCGAAATGGACTTGGTCTGGCCGCTCGCGAGGTCGACCACGGTAACGTCGTTCGATCCTTCGTTGGTGACGTATGCATACTTGCCGTCGCCAGTGGCAGCGACCCAGTGCGGCTGCTTGCCGACCGCGATCGAGCGCAGCGCTGCATGGGTCACCGGATTGAAGAGCATGAGCTCGCCGGGCCCCTGCACCACGACCGTGCCCGCGGGGGCGCCGCGGAAGTAGTTCGCGATGTGCGGCGAGGCGCCGGTCGGAATCTCGGCCACGACCTTGTCCGACGCCGGGTCGAGGACTTGCACTGCGTTGATGCCGGCAAGCGTGTAATACAGCGCTTTCCCGTCATACCCGAACTCGAGGTCGCGCGGCGTTTTTTCCAGCGGCAAGGTGCGAGTGACGGTGTGCGCGGCCAGATCGACGACGACCAGCGCGAACTTGCCCGGCTCCTGCGACGAGACGTAGGCAAGCTTCCCGTCCGAGCGGATCGCGATCGTGTGCGGCTTGGCTACCGGCACCGAGGCGACGACCTGCTGCGTCGCGGTGTCGACAAATACGACCTTGTCCTCGCCATACACGCCGACCAGCAGCAGCTTGCCATCCGGCGCCATGGCGACACCATGAGGGGTCTTGCCGACCGTGATCGTGCGCGCGACGCGGTCGGTGGCGGTGTCGATTACGCTGACGTCCGACGAGCCCTCGCCGCTCACATAAACGGTGCGGCCGTCGGGGCTGACGCCCATGCCGTGCGGCCCGGCGGCGACCGGAACCGTGGCGACGACCGTGCCGGTCGCGGTATCGATGACGCTGACGCTGTTGTCCTTGAAATTGCCGACATAGGCCTTCGGACCGGCTGCCGCAGCAGTCAAGGCAAAAGCAAAGGCGAGTGCGGCGAGCCCCATTCGGCAGAATCGGGACTGAAAATGTCGAACCATGACGATCTCCTCGGTGATTGAAAAATGCGCGAGTGGCGCGGGCATCCCGCAAGGGTGGCCTTGAGCGACGTGGTCGCCTGTTGACGCTACCGGGCGCCTGGGGTTTTTATTCCCGACGGAGCGCAATCAAGGCTGTGGCAAACTAATCGCTCTCCAACCAGCCAGCATCCGCCCGCGCGCCGATGAAAGACAAGACTGTCGCCATACTCGAAAGCCGCGCCGGCGAGCGCGTCGCCAGCCTGGTTCGCAAATACGGGGGCACGCCGTTCCTGGCGCAGGCATTGGCGGAGGTTCCGGACGTCGATCCGGAGCGCATACGGGCCCTGATCGGAGATTGGGAATCGATCCCGCCGGACATGTTCATTTTCCAGACC
>Ga0209839_10000190_pt1 | contig 30441 bp, 18 predicted proteins | sample OrgsoiDNA2013050_FD_185800 | JGI IMG/M metagenome (GOLD analysis project Ga0209839, IMG submission 185800) | Permafrost soil microbial communities from the Arctic, to analyse light accelerated degradation of dissolved organic matter (DOM) -... | ecosystem: Environmental > Terrestrial > Soil >... | reverse complement strand
GTGGGAGATGAGCCGCTAGCCCGAACTCGCTTTTTTTTATACGCGTGCAACCCTTTTAGTAGGGAGGGGCCTTGCGTCCCTCCGGGTGCCCCTCGATGAATGGTAGGCCGGAGGGACGCAAGGCCCCTCCCTACTGACTTATACGCGCGCGGTATTGTCCTGCATCAGCGCAAGGCGTACGCGCTCTACGCTGGGGTGGGCATCCAACGCCTCGTAAAAGCCTATCGCCTGCTCGAAGTGATAGCGTGCGCGCGCCAGATCGGCGTTGCGGCTATTCTCCCTTTCTTCTTTAGGTGCAAGGGCACGGCGTTTATAGAGCATACCTAACTGGTATAGCGTGTTGCCGCGCTCCCAGGGCAGGTCGAGAACCTCGCAGAGCCGCAGAGCGTTTCTCAGATCCTGCTCGGCAAGCTTCCATTCCTGCTGCTCCGTATACATATGACCGCGCGCTCGCAAGGCAATGGCATAGCTTTTACGTGCGCCCGACTCCTCCGCTAACGTGATAGCCCGCTCACAGGTGCTGGCCTGGACTTCGACGCTCTCTCCGGTCATCACCAGCAACTCGGCCAATGTCGATAGGACTTCTGGCGAGGGTAGGGGTTCGCTACGTTGAAACTTCTCTTTATAGTCAGCGGTAGCGCGCGTCCAGTCTTCGCGCGCCATGTAGATAGCATGCATGGTGGTGGATAATGCGCTGCGAGCGGCTTCGCCCGTGCGCTCTATCTGCTGATCGATCAGGCGCTTATACTGGCGCGCGTGCAGGTCGCCCTGCTCCTGCTCGCCCATACGGTATGCAATCGTTGCCAGCGTCTCCAGGGCCCATAGCTGGCGCTTCTCGTCTTGCTGATACTGTTCGATCAGGCGCAGTATATCCAGGGCTACCTGGCGCGCCTCCTTCCAACGATTCCACTGCCGCCACGTGCGCATACGCCCGGTCATACTCATGAGTAGCATGGATGGACTCTCCATGGTTTGCGCATTGCTCCACGCGCGCCCGAACCACATGAGCGCGTCGGAGTAGTCGGCTACTTGCTCGTGTGACTTGCCGAGCGAGAAATAGAGGTCGTAGAGTTCCTCGCGATCGCTGAGCAGGCTCTCCAATTTCTGACGCCGATGCTGAATCTGGTGGACCTCGTTATATCGATGGTACTCGCCGTAGATGAAGCCCAGCGCGTCCATGGCCAGCGAGAGCGCGCTGGCGTTATTCAGTTCCTCGGCCAGACGTAGTGCATTGTGTCCGCTGGTGAGCGCCTGCTCCGCCAGTTCCGCCTTGTGCGCGTAGGTCGCCGTTTCCAGCTGGCGAATATACCAGAATGCCTGATAGGTGAGGAAGGCGACGCGCTCGCGGCTCAGCGGTTTGCCATCCAGAATCTGCAACCCCGCGTCGATATAGCCGCGCGCCTCCTGCAGGTCTGGCAGACTGTCAAAGTCGCTGGTCCAGCGCGTCGCCAGTTCTGCCAGGCGCTCATACAGATAGATCGGCGTGGTGCCACCTTTGGTAGCCGCCTCTGGATGCTCGGTTGCCAGGCGTAGCGACTTGCGGTACTCCTGCCAGGCTTCGTCCTCGTTGCCGCGCTGGAAGTGGGCATCGCCCAGGCGTTCATGCAGGGCGATGAGTTCAGGCAGATCGGACTCATTGTCGGTGAGCAGATCGAAGGCGTCGCCATATGCCTGCAGGGCACGGATCGTATAATAGGTGTTCAACGCCTGATCGCCTGCTAACGTGAGGTACTTGATGGCGCGACGACGCAACTCGGGGCGCGTCAGACGTAGTGGAGCATCGGCGATGTCAAGAGGGTTGTCGGCCTCGATCGATGGCATCGACATACCTATGGACCATGTTGCCAGCGCCTGCTGGTAGTGATAGGCGAGCAATTCGGCGAAGGCGGCCTGTTGCTTGCCCGTCACCTCTTCCAACCAGTACGCGATGCGCGCGTGCTCCTGGGAACGGCGCATACGCGGAATATTGTTGTAGACAACGTCGCGGATCAGGACGTGCTTGAAGGCGAAGACGTGTTCATGCTCGACAGGGCTGCGTACTTCTTTTTGCGCCTCCGTCACGAACTCGCGTGTGTCTAGCGATGCCAGTACTTCCAGAATAGTCGCGGCATCGAGAGTGGGTGCGAGCAGTTGTAGTTCGGAGAGCCAGAAGGTGCGACCGGCCACCGCCGCGTGCTGGAGGATAAGCTTCTCGGTCGGATTGAGCAGATCGACGCGAGCGGCCAGGACGCCCTGAATAGTATCGGGGACGCGTGGAAGCGGCAGGACGTAGTGCATATTGATCAGGGTGTCCTCGGGATGTTCGCCTGGTATGGTCAGGTCGCGCAGAAGCGTCTCATTCTTTGCTCCGAGACGCCAACATTCGATGCCATGCTCGTGATCCTCTTCGCAGGTCAGCACTCCCTGATCGATAAACATGCGAATAATCTCTTCCACAAAGAAGGGATTGCCCTCCGCCCGGCTCAGAATCGTGTGGCGCAGCACCTCCGGCAGATCGGTGGTATTGAGCAGAGCATCGACCAGCTCGCTGCTCTCCTCGCGCGAGAGCGATTCCAGCTCAATAGTAGTAAAGTTGCGCCGCCCACCGCCCCAATCGCGGCGGCGCTCGAAGAAATCGGGGCGCGCTGGGCAGAGGAAGAGAATAGGAACCGACGAGATGCGGTCGGTGAGATATTCCAGCAGGTCGAGCAACGCCTCGTCGGCCCATTGCAGATCGTCCACCACAATGATCAGCGGCTGCTGCTCCGCCAGGGACTCAAGAAGAACGCGCCAGGCGCGCAACAATGCTACCTGTGTGCCTGCCTGCTTGACACTCACATTATGGGTACTGAGCTGGTTCTCGCGTTTCATGCGTTCGCGCTCGGGAAGGAGCATCTTGCCGCTCAGCCCTCTGCCAATGCTGCGCAGGATGGTCTCCGCGATCTCATCCGTCGACTCGCTGCGCTGCGCTGTATTGAGCAGGTTGCGCACAAACTCGATAAAGCGTAGCTGGAAAGTGTCGGGGTTATCATCATCCTGAACCTGCAAGAGCGAGCGTAGAATCTCGACCAGGGGCCAGTAGGTAATGCCCTCCCCATACGGTGGGCAGCGGCCCATAAGTACTTTTGGAGGAGGAGTGTTACCGATGGATGACGCGCTCTTGAAACGCTCCTGCTCGCGCTCGATAAAGTCGCGTATCAGGCGTGATTTGCCGATGCCAGGCGCGCCAAGAATAGTAACGAGATGTGGATGGCGTTCGGCCTCGACGCGCGCGAAGTTCGCGTGCAGCAGCGTCAGTTCCAGCGTGCGTCCGATCAGGCGGACCGACCTGCCCTCGATGCCGCGTGGATGCTGTGTGATGATCGTCGTGCTCTTGCGGAGTCCCTGCACGACCCTGGCCAGGATCGGTTCCGGCTTCCCTTTGAGGCGCAAGGGGGCGATGGGCCGAAAATCGAAGACCTCACGCGTCGCCAGGTAGGTGCGTTCGCCTACCAGAATGGTATCAGGCGTCGCTGCCTGCTGCAAGCGGGCGGCTACGTTCACCGCGTCGCCGGTGATCAGAAAATCCTGCCGCTGGTACGAATTGCTGTCAGGGATAGCCACCTCGCCTGTATTGATCCCGATGCGCATTTGCAGGCGGTTGGCCTCCGGGTCAACTGCCTGTCGTTGCTCGTTGAACTCGTTGAGGGCTGCATGCATGTCGAGCGCGGCGCGGATGGCGCGATCAGGATCGTCTTCATGGGCGATGGGGGAACCAAAGACCGCCATGACCGCGTCCCCGATGTATTTCTCGACCGTGCCACCATGCTTGCGTATCTGCTCGGTCATCAGGTTAAAGTAGCCAGTGAGGATCGCGCGCATATCTTCAGGGTCCAGCCGATCTGCCAGCGGTGTTGAACCGGTGATGTCCGCGAACATAACGGTGACGACGCGTCGCTCCTCGGGTGGAAGCAGGACATCGGACCGCGCCGCTGCAGTTCCATTGCTTGCCGGGCGCGCAACTCCGACCGGTGGCTCAGTTACCGTTGGCAGCGGAGCTGTATTGTCGCCCACTGGCTGTAGCCGGGTGCCGCACTCGATGCAGAATCTGGCGGTTCGCGGATTCACCGTGCCGCAGTTTGGGCAGACGATGAGGCGGTTGCCACATTCGAGACAGAATTTTGCATTTGGTGGATTGATCGTTTGACAGTTCGGACAGCGCATTGTACCCTGTTTCTGCTGCTGGTAGGCGTACGTGCTCAGATGATAAATGTGCCTCTATTCTACAACACGTCGGCAGGCAAATGAAATAGAGCTCTTCTAAAAGGGGACGCGCCAGGAGCCGTGGTGCGAAAATACTTGACCTTTTCGGCTTTCCTATGTACAATCCCTCAAGACGTGAGCGGCCTGGGCTGAGACGAAATATCGATCCGCTTGAGGATACTGAAATGAGGATACTGAAATATCAATACTTGACGGCAGGGGCAGATTTGCGTACTATGAGGGTTGACGGAAGGGAGTGTAATTATGCAACAAGACTTTCTGGTGGAGAGTCGTAGCTATGACCAGGGGCTACGCGGGTCCTGGCGAACATGCAGGGTAAACGAAGGGATGCAGCTTGGCGATGAGCAGCCTTCCGAGGAGCTAAGCGATCTTCTGCGGCTCTGGCTGCCTGTGGGTACGCCGATGCGTTGGGCAACCGGGACGCGTCCGCTCAGGAGCAATTGCCTGCAATTCTTCTGGCCGCAGCGCTGGTACATGCTCAGCGCCTTTTATAATGATCGAACGTTGATTCATACCTATGCCACTATTATTCAGCCGGCCAGCATAGAGCCTGATCGCCTGTCTTATGTTGATCTGGACCTGAGCGTTCTGGTCAAGCCGGATCTCTCTTTTGAGGTATTGACGCAGGCCGAATTTGAGCAGATGGCGGACCTGTTCCACTATAGTGAAGAGACGCGTATCGGCGCGCTGATGGCGTTGCGGACGCTTACCAGCACTATTCAGCACAGCGTCGGCATCTTTACCGCCGTACCTGTGCAATTGAAGCAAGGCGATTTTCATCTCGTTCACTGTGGCGACTAGCGAACACAACAGGGTAGAAAGGAACAAAAACGTATGCCGAAGCGCATTGATCACGTGGCGATTATCGTACGTAATATCGAGCAAGCGCTCGCCTTTTATCGCGATACACTGGGCATTACACCCAGCGAGATCAAGGAGGTGCCTACCGAGCAGGTGCGTATCGCCTTTCTACCCATGGGGGGTCCCGGCGGCAGCGAGATCGAATTAATCGAGCCGACCGTGCCTGGTTCCACGCTGACAAAGTACCTGGAGAAGCGCGGCGAGGGGCTGCACCATATCTGCCTTGAAGTAGACAACATCGATGAGGCTCTGCAAGAGATGAAAGACCGGGGCGCGCCCGTGCTGGATCAGCAGCCGCGCGTCGCTGCCGAAGGACGAGCGATTTTCCTGCATCCTAAAGGGACCAGCGGAGTTCTGCTTGAACTGATCGAGAAAAGTTAAGCTTACGAGGAGACTTGCGCCATAGAGAAAGGGCGCTATCCATTCACAAAAGAGAATGGATAGCGCCCTTTCTCTATGCTGCCCATCTTTGTGAGAGACGGGCCGTGCGTTACTTGGTGGTAACGGCGAAAACGTGCATCTGACCGCCAGTTACCGACGATGGGAGCGTCACACTCTTAATCGTCTTGCCATTTGCTGGCAGGGTGTAACTGGCATAGAAGACGTACGTTTTGAGGTTCTCGCGACCGCCTGCCGCGCGCGGATTGCTGCGGTAGGACGCGGTATACGAAATCTTGTTATTGAAGGAAGGCTGAACCTTGCTGCCATTGAGCGTCCAATCGCTGAAGCCCAACGTAAAGGTCTGCGTCGTTCCATCGGTATACGTGATCGTCGCCGTACCGGAAGTTGCTCCGTTGGCCGCCGATCCCAGGAAGGCCAGGGTGGTCGCATTCGCCGCCGGTGTGATCGGAATTACCTGCCCGGTGGTCAGGTAGTTATCCGCCGTGCCAGCAGGGACGCCAGGCCAGGTGAAGGTCACGGTCCGGGTAGGATCGAATGAGTTGTCACCCGCGTTAAGGCCAGCGGCTTGCAGCGCCTGTGCGGAGTAGCTATTGCCCGCGCCATCGAAGTTGCCGGGAACAACATTGTTGTTATCGGTGATGCCAACGTTGTTGTAGATCGGCGCGGTAGCTGAGTTGGTGCCGATCGCGAAGACGTGGATCTGACCACCGGTAGTCGTTGCCGGAAGGGTCACGCTCTGGACCGTCTTCGTTGGGTCTACGGTGACGCTGGCCGAGAACAGGTACGTCGTAACCGTTTGCCTACCGCCATTGTACGTATCGCGATAGGGCATCGTTGCGACAAGACTGTTACCAAAGGATACAGTCTTCGTCGTCCAGTCGGTAAAGCCGAGCGTGAACGACTTCGTTGAGTTATCCGTATAGGTAATCGTCGCCGTACCGGATGCCGCGCCGTTGACCGCCGATCCAATCAGCCCCAGGGTATTAGCCTGACTGACGGGCGAGACGGCGAGCGTCTGACCATTGGCGAGGTAGTTCTCGGCTTCGCTGGCGGCGATATTGGGCCAGGTATAGGTGATACCGTTGTTGGTGATCGACCAGCCGGGGGTGATACCGTCAGCCTGCAGCGCCTGCGCGGAATAGCTTCGGTAGCCACCATCGAAGTTGCCGGGAGCGATGTTCCCATTATCCGAGTCGAAACCAGGATTCATCGTCCCGTCATCGGTGATGCCGACGTTATTGTAGATGGGTGCCTTCAGCGAACTGGTGCCGATCGCGAAGACGTGGAGCTGACCGCCGGTAGTCGTAGCTGGAAGGGTCACGCTCTGGACCGTCTTGCCATCCTGTAAGGCAAAGCTGGCCGAGAACAGGTAGTTTGTCAGCGTCTGCTGTCCACTCTTGGTGTTGCGATAGGTCATTACCGCGACAAGAGAGTTGCCGAAGGAGGTCTTTGCCGTAGACCAGTCGGTAAAGCCAAGTGTGACCTGCTGGGTTGAGTTATCCGCATAGGTAATCGTCGCTATACCACTACTCGCGCCGTTGGCTGCGGAGCCCAGGAAGCCCAGGTGCTCAGCGTTTGCGACGGGCGCAATGTTTATCTTCTGACCACTTGCCTGGTAGTCGTTAGCCGTACCGGGATTGGTGCCGGGCCAGGTATAGGCGATGCCATCGGAGTTGACCGTGCCACCAGCGGAGATGCCATCGGCTCCCAGCGCCACGGCGGAGTAGCTATTGCCCGCGTTATCGTAGTTAGCGACGGTTGTTGCATTGTCGTTGCTGGTGCCAACGTTGTTGTAAGGTGTCGATGGCGGCGCAGTTGGCGTCGGCGTAGTCGGTGCCGTCGGCGTTGGCGTTACGCTGCTGTTCGAGATCAACCCAAAGATGTCGAGAGCAGTCTTCGTTGGGACAAAGACCTCACCATTAGCGACTGTCGATGTGCTGAATTTCACATAGCTGTCCAGGCCGTCACGTGTGGAGTTCAGCGTGGTGCTGTAGAGCTGTTTAGTCAGGTCCGTCGCATCGTACGCGCGCAGAGCTGGCGTGGGATCGACCGTCCAGACAATGCCTGTGCCACTGGCACCATTATTGCTAGAGACGGTAGGGTTGCCGCCGGTGAAACCAAAGGTCTGTGGTGACTTTGATAGGGGAGCGGTAGAGAGCGTGCCGTTGCTGTTTAGCGCGAACATTTTGGCGCTATCGTTGGCACCCGCGAAGTAGACGTACTGCTGCCCCGTGGATTTTTTCCAGTAAGCGGCGTTGCTGTACATTCCGCCAATAGTCGAGGGAGGCAGCTCCTGTACAATTTTATCGATGTTGGTAGGTGTCTGGTTATTGCAGGGGTTGGTGACAGTATTGTACTTACCCAGATTCTGCATATTGAGCACATAGATGCGCCCCTCTTTGCCCGCGCCGATGATGCGATTCATGCTGGGAATGAGTAATGCCCCTCCTGAACCCAGGTCCGCGTCTTCGTTCTCCAGACACTGCTGGTTGAAAGGCGCGAAGTAGTCCTGTACCTGAAGTTTGGAATTCAGTCTGACGAGGCTATCACCGTAGTTTGCTCCGCCTGTATTGGCATTGAAATCGCCATTGCCGCTGACGTAGTAAATGTTGCCGTTACTATCGGCGGAAAGTGCGCCGCCCGCGCCCCAGATGCCGCCGCGCGCGCCAGTGGGTGTGGCATTATAGACGGCGGTCTGCGTGAGCTGCGATCCATTGTAGGAGTAGCTCATGATCCAGCCATGATAAGGATCGGTGTCGCAGAACGAGCCCCAGGCTATGTAGACGTTATTGTTGGCGAAGACGAGGGAGGCGCGCTGGCGCTCCGTCTTCGCATTGAATGTGATCTTACCGCCGACGCTACCCGCGCCTGTGCCCGAGACCGTGGCCGAAATTTGTACAGGGCTGCCAGGCTTCTCTTTGCCTGTCTCGATGTCGAGCGCGTGCAAACGGTAGATGAAGTTGGTGCCCTCTTTCGTCATGACGACGACGTAGAGTGTACCGGTGCTCTTATCGATTACGGGAGTTCCGCTTAGCCCATCTTCTGGAACCATGTCGTTGCAGGTGACATCAGTATTGGAAGGCGAGACCACCGAAGGCGGATTGAGGAAGTTCACGTGCCAGAGCGGAGCGGTCGCGCTAGTCTGATCGGCATCGAAAGCGTAGACGCTGTCGTGCTCAGTCGTGACGTAGACGATATTGTGAGTTGCGCTCCCGATCGTAAGATTGGGAAGGTAAAGCGGTTGAGTATACGACTGCCCGTCAAGAGGGTAGGATACCCGCTTGCCGAAACTGTTCTGATTGACGTTGCTCGTATTGAGGATTGTCTCAGTTGTGTGATTTCCTGAACGAGAGTTGTCTTCTTTATAGGTTGTTACAGCAGTATTCGCCGCTGCTGCCGCTTTGCTCGTCTGCGCACTGGAAGAAGAGAGGTGCGAGACGCGAGGTGCAGCAAAAACATTATTGTTTGTCACTCCAAGGCTGAGAGAAAGCAAAAAGAACAATGCTAACCCGCTTATAGCAGCGAAATGGAGTCGTCGCCGCGCAAATGACATAGCTCTACAGCTCCTTTAATAAGATAGGTGTCTAAATGCAAGTATTTGCATGCATAACTATTCATATGACCGATATTAGATCCATGTATTCCAATGGATGCCTCTGATAAGCATACAGCTAGCAAGATGAGAAGCATGATTACAAGCTGTTGAGATACGGTTAAGAAAGGGGAGAGCAGGTAATGATCTTGTATTACCGACCTCTGTCTCTTAGCACTTCTACATTGGGCGCTCAACTTTCCAGGGAACGAGCCGGACTGGAGATGCTCCAGACAGCACTAGACATACAATAAAGGACATGCTCAGCAACCTCCTATGGAACCAGCGTGAATGATAACAGCTGGAGGGCACGCGTGTCCTTCGACGAACTGACAGTTGTTGGAGCGTGAAGAACCTGTAAGGGGAGTCGGGCCTGCACGTCCATTATTTTGCTGCCCGCTTGCAGCAAGGGTACCAGCGCGAGAGCTATATGCGCAGGTCCATCTGGCAGGTGGAGACCAGCCAGGGAGAAAACGCGGCTCGTCACGCTGACGATTGTTCCAGGCTGCCAGGTATTAGTCTGGCACCAGAAGAGCGAGGGGATATCCCTGCTCACAAAGTGTTCCTGGCCATTTTTATCGATGAGCAGGACCACCAGTTGCAGCGGCGTCTTGATCGGACTCTGCACCCGCCATGACGTTGTGACAGACAGGTAAGAGGTCGCAAGGCTCAGCGTGGCAGGTGCCTGTAGCGTGAAACCTACGAGGTCCAGGCGTGCAGAGGGAGAACCGGGCTGCGAGAATGCGACCTGTACGGGGGACGACACTTTACCAACAGGCGGCGTCTCAATGTAGGAGCAGAACTGCTCAGGCAGCTTCGGTGCCAACAGGCTGGCATCCATGTTTATCCGCATTGCCGGATACGAAGCGATGCCAGGAGGAGGGAGGCCACGCTTCAGCAGCAGGTACCCGTCCTGGGCGACAACGACACCGTAGCTCCCACCCAGCAGGAGCTTCTTCACCTCGCGGATATAGTCCAGCGAATTTACAAACGGATAGGGATCGCCTGTCACATCGAGCACGACATAATCCGCGACGCTATCGGCATAGGGAAAGAGATAGATATGCGTACGATGGCTGATATGCGGGACAAGCGCTGACTGGGCCGAGACCGACGCGGTTGGGGGCAGGTCGCGTAGAATCGATTGGGCCAGTAGCGTATGCGCTGAGGGGCGCGGCCAGGCAAAGCCCTGCGAGAAGGGCATCACGGCATGCACGGCATCGGCGCGTACCATATTAAAGAAGACATATCCCACCAGCAGGAGCAGCAGGGCCGCGCGCTTCAGTGGCTTTTGCCACGTTGCCACCAGTAGCCTCCCGCCCTTACCACCGTCCGTGTGACTTACTATCCAGACAGCACTGCTCTGGACGAGCCATTGCAGGAGCACGAGCGCTTCGATCAGCGCGAAGATGAGGATGGGAACGAGTTCCGCGTTATATTGAAAAAGTCCGCTGTACATCTGCACATCCGTGCTGAACAGGTTCAGGGCCAACGTCGGCAGCGCCAGAACGAGAACCCAGGGGGCCAGCAGGACAAGATAGCCGAGCGGGGTAAACAGCGTGCGCAGGTAAAACAGGTGGCTCGGTTCAAGCACATGCTGCTTCACCAGTGCGAGCGGGTGGAGCAAAACACTACGCGCGATCTGAACGGGATTGCTCCCCAGGTAAGCGTAGCGAGATGCGAGCAACGAATGTCCGGTTGGGCTGAAGGCATGAGTCATGAACAGGCTGATGACTACCCAGGCGCAGGCCAGCGACGTAAGGGCGAGTCCGCTCTTCCAGCGATGTTGAAAGACGCAGGACCAGAGGCCGAGCAGCGCGATGATGCCCGGTATCTCCTCCTTACAGGCCATCGAGAGCAGCGCGAAAGCGAACAGCCAACCTGTTCGGCGCATATAGAGAAAATACAGCGTGAAGAGTAGGAACGAGGCCGTAAAGGTCACAGCATGAAAGTCGAAGACCGTCGCCTGCTGTTGGGCGGGATACAAGAGATAGAGCAGCGCGCAGGCCACTCCAGCCCATTCGTTTCTCAAGCGCAGGCGCGCAAGCCAGAAGGCGGGAAAAGCTCCACTGGCGACGATCACTGTTTGTAGAATGAGCAGCGCCTTGGGAGAGGACGCGAACAGGTACAGCAGCGAAACGGGAAGCAGCACCGGCTCGAAATGAATCGCGAAGCGCGAGACGCCGCCGATGCTGTAGCAGTTCGTATCGGTCACGCCGTTGCACACGGTCTGGAGTAGAAAGTGCCCATGCAGCGTGTTCCAGAGCGCCTGATCCATGATGCCGAGGTCTTCGGCGTGCGTTAGAAAGGCATCCTGCGAGCTTGTGAGATAGAGAATGAAGAAGCCGGCAAAGAACAGCGTCGCCAGGATCACACAGCCCAGCGCGCACCAGAAAGCGCGCGTGCGCGGCAGCGGAACAGGGGCCGGGTAGAAGACATGACGCAGGAAGCTTCGCGAGAAGCGCGAGCGAGACTGGGACACATTCAGCATAAACCCCCCTTCCTACCGCAAAAATATGCGATCATGCCGACCCTCGTCATAGTGCTTGTCAATAATATTTTTCAATCTTTCAATTAACATAACGTTGCTGGTATTGATTCCCGAGACGATGGGATATTTGCTAGTGCTCGTGAGAAGAGTCGCCGTGTGCGTGTATAGTATATGCTGATCTGTGGCAACGGCAAAATTTGCGTGGAAAGAGGGGACTTCCTGGCTATTGGTGTAAAGATTCTGGTCGAGTGGTAGGGCTTTTCAACAGTAGGGATGGAGCTTGCCTCCATCCTGCCCGGCAAGCGCAAATCTCCCTGAGAGTGGAGTTCGTAGGGAGCAGGATGGAGGCAAGCTCCATCCCTACTATTGAAGAACGGTTTTGTTTTGGCTCAGCGCAGGCCGTACACAGAGAAGTGGTAGCTGGCCTGGATCTTCTGGATATCCTGAGGCTGCAATTTCCGCGCGTCGCCGCCCGAGGGGATGGGTACGGAGCCAAAGCTCGCCAGGTAGGCTTTGCCATTGGCGACGGTGGGTGGATTGAACTTCGCAAAATTGCCAATACTATCGCGTGGATTCATCTCGCTATTCCAAAGTTCTTTGGTCAGGTTCTCGGCATTGTAGGCGCGCATAATGCCCTTCACCACATGCTGGTTCGCGTCAACGTTCGAGTTTGGCACCAGTCCATGAGGATGAGAGGCCCAGACGATGCCCGTCCCTGCTTTTGCGCCATTGGCGGATAGCGAGATGGCACCGCCGGGCATGGCGATCCAGTCCGGGACAGGCACGTTGGCGGCCTTCGAAGCAGTCGTGCCCAGGAAGCCGCCGGGGAAAGATTTCCCTTTATTGGGAGGGACAGGCTTCGGTGCTATCGGCGTGGTGGCGAAGCGATTATTCTTAAACTGGAACGCCTTGAGCACATCATCCTCCGCCCAGATGTAGAGCCACGCGCCCATTGGACCGGTCCAGAAGATCGGACCGCCGTGGATGTGGTGCGTTTTCTGGAATGCCATTGTGTAGGGATCATTAAGGTTCTCCGGGGGAATGACGTAGAACCATTGCAGTATCTGGGCATTGTTATTCGTGGTCGAAACAAAATGGCCCATCTTATTTTTGTCGAAGAGGAAGAACTTGCCCTCTTTCCCGCCTCCGACCAGCAAATTGGTGCCGGGTATGAGCATCGGGCCGGACGAGCCAACATCGTTGTCCGCGTTATAGAGATCTGGAAAGTTGTAGGGAAGGAACCAGTCCAAAACTCTGAGTTCTGGATTGAGCTTGACCACGCAATCTCCGAGCAAAGAGCCATTCGGAGTCGGCGTTGGCTGCGTTGGCGATCCATTTCCCGTCATAACATAGATGTTGCCATCGTTATCAGCCGCTGGTCCCTGCCCTGCTTGCCAGATGCCTCCCTGTTTGCCATTTGCAGTTGTGTTAAAGACAGCGACCGGCTCCAACGTCTGCGCATCGTAGGCAAGTATCCAGCCGTGATAGGGATCGGTATCCTCGTAGCCCGCGAATGCGATGTAGATGGTATTGTTTGATAGCAAGAGCGCCGGTCGCTGGATCTGCCTGTTGCTAATAAATGTCACCTGTCCGTCCACGATAATATCGCCACGATTGCTGTCGCCGATGTATCCCGTTCCGGGAATGCTGGCGGCGAGCTGCACGGGATCGAGCAAATCTTCCCCCGTCTCAAGGTTCAGAGCGTGAAGGAAATGGGCATAATTCTGAATACTGGCAGGAGTGTCTGGCTGGCTTTTTTCAGCATCTGGAGCAGGAGGGCCGGAGCGTGTCGCGGCGACGCAATAGAGCGCGTTCTGTTCGAGGGAGATAACGGGCGTGCTAAGGATGCCGACCTCCAGCGCGATATCGTGATAGTTGTCGCTGGCACCGATGCGCCCGTCTGGCAGCGAGACCGGCGGATGTAGCACCTCGCGCTTCCACAGTGGCTCGATTGCAGCAGGATTATCGGCATCGTAGGCGTACACCGAATTGTGCATGGTTGTCACGTACACAACATTGCGAACTCCCACATTGGGAATATTCACCTGGTTTACATAGAGGATCTGCGCGTAGATCTGACCATCGACCTGGCGCTCGAACAGCTTACCGAACTTTTGTGGATTGACGTTGGCCGTCGTGAGAATAGTCTCTTGTAGATTGGCTCCTGTGCGATTGTTGTCATTATGATGGGTTGTAACCGCAATACTGCCCATCGGCGCGGGCGCGCCGCCATCTGCAACGTTTGCCGTGGTATCCGTTGACATAAGTACGCCTCCCTCTGAACTATGCAGCTTTACCTGACGCCATCTTGTAATCTCTGTGTTAACGAGGGCAAGGCTCAGTTTTTGGGGATGTACATAGCGTGGCGTAAGAATGTTGAAGAAGGTACTCTGCACGCGCCGATCGTCAGTTCGACGCGTGCAGAGTACCTTTTAACTAATCTACTGCATTGCACCTCATCAGTAGGGATGGGCCTTGCGTCCATCCGGTTCCTCGTCATGCACTTTGTGGGCCGGATGGACGCAAGGCCCATCCCTACTGATGAGTTTAAGGCGGCGCAATATTCTGCCCTTTTTCAACCCGTTTAACGGGATTGAAAGAAAAAATTACAAGGGTATATTGCCGTGCTTCTTCGGCGGGTTGGTATCGCGCTTATTCTTCAGCATCTCCAGCGCATTGATCAGCTTAATGCGCGTCATGCTGGGTTCGATCACCTCATCGATATAGCCACGGCTGGCGGCGATATAGGGACTGGCGAACATCTGTGTATATTCGGCGATCAGTTCCTTGCGGCGCTGCGCCGGATCATCGGCGGCATCGATCTCGCTCTTGAAGAGGATATTGACCGCGCCCTCCGGCCCCATCACCGCGATCTCAGCGGTCGGCCAGGCGTAGTTGATGTCACCGCGTACATGCTTGCTGCTCATCACGTCGTAGGCACCGCCATAGGCTTTGCGCGTAATCACGGTGATCTTAGGAACCGTCGCCTCGCAGTAGGCATAGAGCAGTTTGGCACCGTGACGGATGATGCCGCCGTGCTCCTGGTCCACGCCGGGTAGGAAGCCGGGTACATCTTCAAACGTGATGATGGGAATGTTAAAGCAGTCGCAGAAGCGAACAAAGCGCGCCGCCTTGTCTGCCGCGTTCATATCGAGCGAGCCAGCCTTCATGCGCGGCTGCTGGGCGACAATGCCAATGGAGCGACCGTTCAAGCGAGCAAATCCGATCAGAATGTTGGGGGCGAAGAGCGGCTGAACCTCAAAAAAGTCGCCGTCATCGACGATATGGCCGATAACTTGCTTCATATCGTAGGGTTTGCTGGGATTGTCGGGAATGATGGTATCTAGCTCTTCCACGACGCGCTTGGGCGAATCGGTGGGAATAATGCGCGGGGCATCCTCCAGATTGTTAGAGGGGATGAAGCTCATCAACTGGCGCAGCATGCGGATGCAGTCCGGTTCGCTAGGGCAGGCGAAGTGCGCCACACCGCTCACACTATTATGTACGCGAGCGCCGCCCAGAGCCTCGAAAGTCACATCCTCGTGCGTCACCGCCTTCACCACATTGGGGCCTGTAACGAACATGTAGCTCGTTTCCTCAACCATAAAGATAAAGTCCGTAATAGCAGGTGAGTAAACGGCACCGCCCGCGCACGGACCCATAATGGCCGAAATCTGCGGAATGACGCCGGAGGCCAGGGTATTGCGCAAGAAAATGTCGGCGTAAGCTCCCAGACTCACCACGCCCTCCTGGATGCGTGCGCCCCCCGAATCGTTCAGGCCAATAACCGGAGCACCATTCTTCATCGCGAGGTCCATAACCTTGCAGATCTTCTCGGCATGCGCTTCCGAGAGCGAGCCGCCGAAGACGGTGAAGTCCTGTGAGAAAACGTAGACCGGGCGACCATCAATCTGCCCATACCCCGTAACAACTCCATCGCCGGGAATGCGCTGTTCATCCAGGCCAAAATCCGTAGCGCGGTGCGTAACAAACATATCTAGCTCATTAAATGTATCGGGATCAAGCAAGAGATCGAGGCGCTCGCGCGCCGTAAGCTTCCCTTTTTTATGTTGAGCCTCGATACGAGCCAGTCCGCCACCTAGTTTGGTGGCCTCCTTCAAATCATGCAGCTCTGCAATTTTTTCCTGAGTGCTTTTTACACTGAAGGTCTCTGAGCTACGTTCACTCGTAGTCATGGTAACTATTCTCCGTTAATGTGCTGATGAACAATGGTGGCTACGCAAGAAGTATAGCATGGAAGTTATATACGTGTCTAATAAAAATGACACGTATTTTGCAATTTGCATATATATGCAAAATATTTACGCAGTTTGTGACTTTTTTGTGCATCGGGAAAGAGGCTTGAGTAGTATACAGTGTCAATGCCAATATCTGCGTGAAGTATCCAGGGAATTAGTACTCTTGGGATGTATTCCTTATTGCTTCTAAATATGCTAATCTTAATGGCTTTTTAATACAGACTTATGCAAAAAATAGTATTGCGCGCTAGCCACTCCTGTAGAGCCGTGCACAAGAGGTAGAAAGAGAGAAGAGGGTTGGATCAGTATGAAGATAGCAACCCTCGATAGCCTTGATTGGCACAGTGAAAGCCGGGTAGCGAGACTCATCAACTTGACAGAATATGCTAATCTGGTGCATTATTCCACAAGAATCGCATTCGCATTGCAGACTATGGCAGGGGAACGCTGCATCGTGTCAAGAGTCGTCTACTGGTTTGAGAAGGGGTCACTATACTATGTTCAAAATATTGAGCAATATACCGATTTTTCGTCGCCTCGCCGTCATATTTGCAATTGCGGCAATTGTACCAGGTATTATCATTCTTATACTTGGAAACTTCTATCTTTCTTCGCTGACTCAACGTGGTCAGGCCGTAGCGACGAGCTTTGATGCGCAGAGTATCGCATCGCAGCAGCAAAACAATCTCGAGCGTATGAATGCTCTGACGCAGACGCTGCACAACAATATTTTTGCCAGTCTGGGTCAAAATGTAAAGGACCCCTCCCTCGGCGCTTCGGGTGCATTGATTAACGGTGATATCCTGTCGCGCGAGGCGGACTTTCAGCAATCGTTGAAGGATTACCAGAGCACTTACGATCTCGCAAATTCTCCTAATATGGATACGGTCCGCACTATTATTCAGCGTGACAATCCGACAAGCGGCGTTATCCAGGATCAACAGGATGCGCTGAACCTCGTGATCAATCAGCAATGGCCTACGTACGATAAATTGCAAGAGAAAGTGCTCAATCAGCTGCAGTATATAGAGACGAACTACATTCAGCCTGATCCTAAGACGAATGTTGCGCGTCCCCCGTTAACGCCGGACCAGATCAATGCTCTATATGAGCAAGTGTATCCCAATCTCTACCAGGCCAACCTCGATTTTTCGACGCTCAGGAATAGCTGGCAGCGCGTCGTTGATGATGCAGTTGTTACAGGCAAGACCGTCACATCCGTCGGACCATCACTATCGCAGCCCATTTTGATCTCGACGGCAATCGCACTCTTCTTCGTGTTGCTCATCATCTTGCTGGCGGCCCTGGTTGTAAATAGTACCATCACGCGCCCGCTGCATCGTTTGGCGTCGCTCACCAGGCGTATTACTGAAGGAGATACGAGCGCGCGTGCTGAGATACCGGGGCGGGATGAAATCAACCAGGTTGCCAGATCGATGAATATGATGTTGGATAACATTGTGCACCTGTTACAGATAACACAGAACCAGCACGCGGATCTGCAGGCTCAGGTGGAGAAACTACTGAACGAAGTGAGCGGCGTTGGTGAAGGTGATCTGAGCATAGAAGCGGAAGTTACAGCGGGCGCGTTGGGTGCGCTCGCCGACTCATTCAATTTCATGGTTGAGGAACTGAGCAACCTGATTGTACGCGTGCAAATGGTAGCGGCGGAGGTCGAGAACGGCACGTCGATGACGCTGCAGCGCATGTCACAGCTGGTCACATCGGCTGATGTACAGATCCACCAGATCACGCAGGCGGCGGGCGAAGTCGAGCGTATGGCGGATGTGAGCCGCCAGGTTGCCGAACGCGCGCAATCGCTGCATCGAACAGCGGTAGAGGCGCGCCAGACAGCTCAAATAGGCCGACGATCCGTGCAGTCGACGGTTGATGGTATCGGACGCATTCAGGAACATGTGCAGGCGACATCCAGCAAGGTGCAGACGCTGGGAGAGCGTTCCCGTGCTATCAATAACGTTATCGAGATTATTGCCAACATCGCTCATCAAACGAATCGCCTTTCGCTTGACGCGGCCATCCAGGCGGCGATGGCTGGTGAGAGCGGCAAGGGCTTCCGCGCGGTCGCAGACGACATCCGCCGTCTGGCAGAGATCGCGAAGTCCCAGACCTACTCTGTCACGCAACTTATCCGCGCCGTACGCGAGGATATCGGAGCTGTAGCAGTCTCCATGAAGGATACAGAGCGTGAGACGTTGGCGGGGACGACTGTGGCCCAGCAAGCGGGCCAATCGCTCGATGCCCTCTTCGGCGTCGTCGAGATGCAGGCGCAAGAGATCACCGTCATTAACCAGTCTGCCAGGCAGCAATCGTTGTCTTCAGACACCGTTATGCAAATTATGCAGGCCGTCAGCAATTCTACGCAGCAGAACAGTGTCACCACACACTCGGTGGCGCAAAGTATGGAACGCCTTGCCAGCCTGGCTCAGCAATTGCAGTCGTCGGTGGGTGCCTTCAAGTTGCGCGAGGACCGCATCGACAATAATTCAGGCAGAAACATGCTGAATCAGCCCCGCAATGGCAATCATTGGCCGCCTTCCGGCCCATTACATACATTTGCTGGAGCCGTTTCGTCCGGGGACAACGGGCGCTGGAATGCCCCTGTTGCTACGCCCGCGCCAGGGCGGGGCAAGGATGGTTTTTCTCAGCAACCGGTCCCAACGTACCCAAATAATAGGCGCGCGCGGTATCGCGTGCCGGAGCAAGGCCGTTAGGTTCTATCCTGCTTCCCTCCGCTACTAGTAGGGATGGGCCTTGCGTCCATCCGGCTCCCCACTGCACTGTCTTGGGCCGGATGGACGCAAGGCCCATCCCTACTGGTTGGAGTGGGACCTGTAGAAATGGACAGGTTGCTCCTCCCCTTTTCACTGGCCCGAAAAACTGTCGTCTTAAACAATGTACGGCGCAGTTTTTCGGGTTATACTTTTGTACAAGGCAAAATGTGCCTTGTATATTGTGACAGGAAAAGTGGAGGGTGCTATGAAAGCAGTAAACACTGCCAGGGGAAGAAGGCCGGAGGGGGCACGCGAGGGTTTCAGCATGAAGCAGGTGACGGGTGCCTTTACCAGTCTGCCGCGCGTCTTGAAACTGGTCTGGGATACCAGCGTGTTCTTCACGATCACGCTGGGAATTTTAAACATCTTGCAGGGCTTCACGCCCGCGTTCAGCGTCTGGATCACCAACCTGGTCATCAACGGCGTTGTGGAAGGTATCCGTATACACAGCGCCGATCCAGTCTGGCTGCCCGTTTTGCTCCAGCTGGGCATAAGCCTGCTCTCCAGCCTGCTGGGAACGCTCAGCAACATTATACAGCAGCTCTTGCAGGATCGCGTATCGAACCGCGTCCAACTGATGATTCTTGAGAAGTCGAATACGCTTGACCTCTCCTACTTCGAAAATCCTGAATTTTACGACAAGATGCGCCAGGCGGCGGATCAGTCAACGTACCAGCCGGTATCGATGATCTCGCAGACCTTCGGGCTGGCGCGTACCGCGATTACCATGTTCTCGATGATCTTTCTGCTCACGCGCCTGGCATGGTGGTTGGCGATCATCTCCTTAATTGTGCCCATTCCGGCCTTTATCTCCAGCACGCGCTACGGCTGGCTCGGCTATCGGCAAATGCGCCGCCAATCGCCGGAGCGCCGCGTCATGCAATACTTCATTATGTTGATGACGACCGATACTTACAATAAAGAGGTAAAGCTCTTCAACCTGGGTAACTTCTTTATTCAGCAGTTCTGGCGGCTGGCTAACAAATTTTACGAAGAGAACAAGAGTATCCTGGTCAAGCGCTACCTCTTGAACTTTGTGTGGAGCGCGCTGACGGTGGCCGCGAACAGCGCGATCTATATCTATGTGGCGCTGCAGGCGGTGGCGGGACATATCAAGCTGGGCGGTCTGTTGCTCTATACGCAATCGGCTGTACAGGCGGGCCAGAGCTTTCAAAGCTTGCTGAATGGCATCTCCGACACTTATGAGAACAACCTCTATGTCGGCACGCTCTTCGAATTTCTGGAATACGAGCCGAAGATCGTATCGCCGTCTGCGCCAACACCGGTCGATCCGTCCCCAGATGTAAAAGGGCTGGATGTCGAGTTCCGCGATGTCAGCTTTACCTATCCAGGCAAGGACCCCGAGACGCAGGCCGCGTTAAAACATGTCAGTTTTACGATTAAAGCGGGCGAGGCGATAGCCCTGGTGGGACGCAATGGCGCGGGCAAAACAACGCTCGTCAAGCTGCTGACGCGCCTCTACGATCCCGACGAGGGCGAGATTCTGGTTGGCGGGCGCAATATTAAAGAGTACGATCTCACAGATCTGCGCTCACAGATCGGGGTCATCTTCCAAGATTACGTCAACTACTATCTGACTGCGCGTGAGAATATCGGCGTGGGGCGTATCGACGAGATAGAGAACACCGAGCTCGTCAGACGTTCAGCGCGCAAGAGTGGGGCCAACGCAGTGATCGAGGGCTTGCCCAATGGCTATGATACTATGCTTGGACGCTGGTTCAAGGATGGGACGCAGTTGAGCGGAGGCGAGTGGCAGAAGGTTGCGCTGGCGCGGGCCTTTATGCGCGATGCACGCATTCTTGTCCTCGACGAGCCGACGAGTTCGCTTGACGCCCAGGCTGAATACGAGGTCTTCGAGCACTTTAAAGCGCTGACCGAGGGCAAGACCGCCATCTTTATCAGCCACCGTTTCAGCACTGTGCGCCTGGCCGATCGCATCTTCGTCATCGAGCACGGCAGCGTGCTGGAAAGTGGTTCGCACGAGGAGCTGATGGCGCTGGATGGTCGCTACGCCCAGCTGTTCAGTCTACAGGCCGAAGCGTACCGCTGAGCTTCTTATGTATGTTTATATGTATGGCTTTGTCTTAATGGTACTACTAAGACAAAACCGCGTGTATTAGCCGAAAGAATAGGCTACGAGCAATAAAGAATAGCCGACGACACGCACAAACGACGCAATAATGTTCAGCGTAGCCGTAGTAGGATCAGGATGGAGCAACTGAGGAGTGACGAGGATAAATCCAGTAACCAGCAACAAAAACGCGAAAGACATAATCAGGCTAAAACGGCTTTCCTTCAAAATATAGAGAGAAGCATAGCGAATGAGGGCAGCCCCATAGATTACCGTCCGAATGTTATTCAATGTTGCCGGGATGAGTGGACTTGCGAAAGGAGGTAATATAGGTGTAAGTGCGATAACCATCACAGCAACTGCTCCCAAAATCACTTGTCCCCGCTTGAGCTGTCCTAATTGTTCATGTGATTTTACGATAGAACTCAAAAAGATACAAAGTGCACCACTTGATGAACACATATAGCGCGCCCATTGAGTGTTATACGGGACCAGGTGAGCATCGCCTATATTACTCATAAAGACAGCCATTGCGATAGAACTCATGGCAAAACCAAGAATGAACAGGATATCATTACGGGACAGGGAGTACATATAGAAGGCTCTTATCGCATTAATGGTACAAACGACCCCGATGGGAAACAATGAGAGATTGGCAATTGTTTGAATATTCATAAATCCTACTCCTCCAAATAGGTGCATTTTTTGATTAGCCAGAAACCTTGAGAACAAGAGAAGCATCGATACTATTTCCCTTGAAGTCGTGCAACTCAATCTTCTCTTGTTGAAGGAGTAGACGTAGCGCTTCCTCAGTCTCCTTCTGATTCAAATCTGCTAACCGGGCGAGTGTGGCAACATCCCTGTGGCCATTGACGAGCGAATAGAGCCGCCGCGTGTTCTTATCGGGAAGGATGCTGGCATTGGCAAAAGGATTGCCTGCCCGCATCGCTTCTATACTCTCCGACCGATGAGGGATAAGAGTCGAAAGGGTGGGTTGAATGTGTTGACTTACACTTTCAGCCGCACTATCTGAAGAAGTTCGATCGGGTGAAGTCAGCAAAAAGCCTCGGCTTGTGGCAGTAAGCAAGCTATGCCGAAAGGTGAAATCAAGCGCCCGGCCCAGTCGCTCTGATGGGAGATGTTGCAGAAAAAGTGATACGATCATATTCACAGGCGTAGGAATCTTCTCTTCTGTAGCCTCTTTCTTAGGAGGAAGCAACAGATCATTTTTTAGAAAATAGCCTGTCCAGTAGTGAAGTTTATAGTGAGCCAGTGCCCCTACCTGAGAAGACGAAAATACGTGTGTGGCTGGCAGAGGAGAGACACCTCGTCTTTCCTGCAAGAGTCGTTGAACTACATCTGCTACTTGTTGGTTACTATGGATCGCAGCAGGAAGAGAAGGGTCCTCGCTCGCAACTGTTCGTAACTCAAGGCGAGTTTGTCCAGTACGGTACGCCTGAGCAGCCCAGAACTGAACCAGCGGTATGTGCCACTGATGGACCATTGCACGCGATAGCCAGGAGAACACCTCATCTATACTATGCATCTGAAGCACCTGCCGCCTGAGTTGGGAGACAAGTGCAATTGGCTGCATCCCATATTCAAGAGGTTCGGGAGTGAAGGGCATTGTCTCGTTTCTTTCTATAGGAACTTTATAAGGGCCACAGTACATAGAGAAAAGAGTCAAAAGAGGATTTTTGATAAAGCTTTTTAAAGAAAGTCGCAAAAATATAATCTTTAAGAAGAGTAAAAATTAATCTTGTTGAAAGTATAGCAATGAAGTAAAGATAATGTACACAAGGTTAGTACTTTTGTCTATCGGGAGCGGAGGATTGAAACTATTAGCCGCATACACTGTTGGAAATAAGCGAGGGCATATGAGCACGAAAGAGGCGGAAGAGCCGATTGAGTGCAATATGTATTGAGGAGTTCTCAACCCATACTGCACTCACTTGTGTCTATCTTTCGATCCCCAGCCCGCGCTGTACGCTCGCCAGATCATACATGCCGCCTTTTTGCACGTAGCCACCGGTGAAGGGATCTTCGGCCAGCAGCATGGGTGTGTCGAGGTCAACGAATTGGAAGCCGCCCAGGCCAGCCGCGACATGGGCGGCGGCGCTGATCGCGAGGCGTGATTCGATCATGGCCCCTATCATCAGTTGCACGTGGTTGACGCGGCAGAGGGCGGCGATGTCGAGGGCTCCGACGATGCCGCTCTTCATAAGTTTGATGGTGATGACGTTGGCCGCGCCCATAGCGATCAGGCGGGCAGCGGAGGCGGGACTAGCGGCGCTCTCGTCGGCGGCGATGGGGACCGTAGTGTGCTGCATGACGTAGCGCATCCCTTCGTAGTCGTCCTTGTGTACAGGCTGCTCCAGCATGAGCGGACGGATATCGCGATCGTCGAGGGCTTCGAGGCAGAGCAGCGCCTCGTTAGGCGTGTAGCCTTGATTGGCGTCGAGCGTCAGGCCGAGGTGAGGCGCGCCGTTGCGAATCGACTCCACGCGGTTCACATCCTCGCGCAGATCGTTGCCAACCTTCACCTTGATGCGTTTAATGCCGAGCTTGAGCGCGTCTTTCGCTATTGCATAGGCGCGCTCAGGCGTGACCAGGGGAATGCTGAGGTCGGTTTCGATGGAGGAGGTAGCGCCGCCGAGAAAGATGTACAGCGGAATGCCGTATGAACGCGTGAGCGCGTCGAGCAGGGCCATCTCCATGCCCGCGCAGACGGTGGACTGGGCGTAGTAGACGCTGTGCAGGAGCCGCGAGAGGGAGCGCCATTGGGCGGCATCGTGTCCCTTGAGCAGGCTCGCGCAGTCGCGGGCAGCGGCCAGGGCGGTCTCCTGCGATTCGCCAGTGCTGGGCGTGAAGGGCGCGCACTCTCCGTAGCCGATGCTGCCATCTTTAAGCGTAATGGTGATTAAAACGTTGCGCGCCTGCGCGATGCTCCCGGTGGCGATAGTGAAGGGTTCGAGCAAGGGAATGTTCAACGGCTCGACGGCGACCGTTGCGATTGTAGTAGCTGACATGCTATGTCCCCTCCTTCTTGCTGATTGTTACAGGCTCGTGCGGTTGCGTTGCCGGTCCGCGTGGCGCTCTATAGCCAGCTCAATCAATCTTGTCAATAGCTCTGGATAGGGAAGGCCGCTCGCCTGCCACAGTTTGGGATACATGCTGATCTCGGTGAAGCCGGGCAGGGTATTCACCTCATTGATGTAGACCTGGTTCGTCTCTTTCTCAAGAAAGAAGTCGACGCGCGAGAGTCCGCTCAGGTCGAGGGCGAGAAATGCCTGGACGGCCTGGCGGCGTATCTCCTCCGCCGTTGCCTGGGGAAGCTGTGCCGGAATGATGTTCTGCGACTTATTGTCGATGTACTTGGCTTTGTAGTCGTAGAATTCGTTGCTGGCGATGATCTCGCCGATGACCGAGACAATTGGTTCATCGTTGCCCAGCACCGCGCATTCCAGTTCGCGACAGTTGATGCCGCGCTCGATAACGATCTTGCGGTCGTATTCGGCGGCGACCTGGATCGCGTGCTCCAACTCATTGCGGGTATGCGCCTTGTTGATGCCGACGCTCGATCCGAGGTTCGCGGGTTTCACAAAGACGGGATAGCCCAGACGCTGCTCAACGGCATCCAGGATGCTCGCGGGTGCGCGCTCCCATACGTTGCGGCGATAGGCCAGGTAGTCGATGATGGGCAGACCGATGTTCTGGAAGATCATCTTCATCTTCTCTTTGTCCATGCCCAGCGCCGCGCCCAGGACGCCGCAGCCGACATAGGGCACGTCCGCCATCTCCAACAATCCTTGCAGCGCCCCATCTTCGCCGTATGTACCGTGCAGGACCGGGAAGATGACATCGAGTTCGCCGTTATCGCGCAGCTGCTCGCCGCTCTGCACTGGAATGAGGCGGCGCAGACTGGGATCTCCTGTGAGCGTGACCGCCGTTGAGTTCTTATCCATTTCTTTGCCAGCCTCTAGTTGAACGCCCTGACTCGCTGCCAGCAGGCTGGTCGGATCTGTGCCTAGCTGCCACGAGCCATCCTTTGTGATGCCAATCGGCACGACCTCGTATCTGTTCTTATCCAGGTTTGCTATAACCGAGCGGGCCGAAGCGAGAGAGACCTCGTGCTCGCCCGAGCGCCCACCGAAAATAATGCCGACGCGTAACTTCTTTTCTGTCACTTTTCCCTCTTTCTGATGACACATGAACTCTTGAGTAGGGATGGGCCTTGCGTCCATCCGGCCCAGGAGCCGCGTGGTGGGCAAGAGGATGGACGCAAGGCCCATCCCTACTCAAGGGTAAAAGGTATAATTAGAGCATGTCCAGGATCGTCTCCATACGCATGCCACGCGAGCCCTTGAGAAGCACCAGATCGTCGCCATGGACCTCGTGCATGAGAAGATCCGCGACCGCTCGCTTAGCCGCTTCCAGTTCGTCGGCGTTCTCTAAATCTGCGCAAAAATAATAGGCATTTTTTTCAGGCATGCCCGCCGCGAGCGCGCCTTCAACGTAGAAGCGCGCCTTGTCGCCGAGCGCAACCAGGTAATCGACGTTGTGTGCCAGCGCAACGCCGCTGGCGGAATGTTCGGCGCGCGCGAAGGGTCCCAGTTCGAAGATGTCGCCAATGACGGCCCAACGTTTGCCTCCCTCGGCCACGGGAGCGGCGCGCATGGCGTCGGTGATGGCGAGGATCGACTGGCGATTGGCATTGTAGGTATCGTCGATAATCGTACTGCCACGCGGGCCCGGCTTGATCTCGCCCCTACCCTTAGAGGGCGAAAGAGCCTCCAGGGCCAGCGCGATCTCGTCCAGTTCCATCTCTGCCGCGCAGCCGGTCGCCGCCGCCGCCAGGGCTATGGCGATGCCGTGTTCGCCGGGCATATGCAATTGCACCTGGCGCTGTTGTCCGTGGTAGTGCAGGGTAAAGCTGTGCCCAAACAGCGTATTGCCGCCGATTTCACTGGCGCGCACCTCAGCAGCGGCGTCGGTTCCATAATACAATACGCGTGCCTGGGTCCGCTGTCCCATGCCACGCACATTGGCATCGTCATAGTTAAGAATGGCTATGCCGTCGGGAGAGAGCGCCTGCACCAGCTCAGTCTTGGCGATGGTCACGCGCTCCTGCGACTTGAAGAACTCCAGGTGCGATGCGCCGACGTTGGTGACAATGGACCAGTTTGGACTGGCAATCGTGCGGCAGAGCCAGGCCAGTTCGCCCACCCATTGCGCGCCCATCTCCAGGACTGCGTAGCGGTGCTGCGGCTCCAGGCGCAGCAGGGTAAGGGGATAGCCGATCTCGTTATTGTACGAAGCCTGAGTTTTGAGCGTGGGAGCTTTGCGACTGAGCACGGCGGCGACCGCCTCTTTGGTGCTGGTCTTGCCATTGCTGCCTGTGATGCCGATGAGCGTGGTATGCTCCTGGCGCAGCACGCGCACGCGTGCCGTGGCGTGCAGGGCGGCAACGACATCGGGCACGAGAATCTGCAAAAAATCGGATGGTACATCGGAGGCTGGTTCCGTACAGAGCGCGCCCAGCGCGCCCGCGTGCGCGGCAGCGGGGATGAAGGTGTGCCCATCGACTTTTGCTCCTTTGAGCGCGATATAGAGGTCGCCCGCACCGATTTGGCGGCTATCATGATGGGCGGCGCGGAAGATCATCGCGGGATCAGGGGTCTTATCGCCCGCCAGAGAGAAGGTATCGGTATTGCCCTGAAGCACATCATTAAGGGTGAACATAAATGAAAAAGTATCCTCCGCTTGCTTGTTTACGCTATACTGTTGCTAGGAAGTATATCATGTTCTCTGTCAAGAATGCCCACCCCATGGAAAGTCTCGCGGAGAAGAATAAGTTAATCCCTGATAGAAGTAACTTCCCTGCGGATAGAAAAATGACTAACCATAGCTTAGTTACTTGACAATTGGAAGTAGGTATGCTATAGTACCTTTAGTTAGTAGAGTTGCTAGCAAGAGTACGATGAAGATAAAAACGGAGGACTATTTACTATGGCATGGGAAATTGATGCAGCACATTCACAGGCTACTTTTTCCATAAAACACATGATGATCAGCACAGTCAAGGGACACTTCAAGGTGCTGAGCGGGCATCTGCATATCGACGAGCAGAACCCCGCCAATTCCTGGGTCGAGGCCCAGGTAGAGACTGCCAGCATTGATACGCGCGACGAGAGGCGCGACGGCCACCTGAAATCGCCCGATTTCTTCGATGCGGCCACCTATCCAACCATTACCTTCAAGAGCACAAAAGTCGAGCATGTCAGTGGCAGCGAGTATAACGTTACGGGCGATCTGGCTATACACGGCGTTACAAAGCCAGTCACCTTCAAGGCGCAGTACAATGGTCAGGGCAAAAACCCCTGGGGCCAGCAGATTGCAGCTCTGGAAGCAACGGCGAAGATCAACCGTAAGGATTGGGGTCTGAACTGGAACCAGGCGCTTGAGGCAGGCGGCTGGCTGGTAGCTGAAGAGGTCAAGATTGAGATCGACCTGGAAGCCGCCTATAAAGACGAGACAGTTGGCAGCACTACTGCCAGTGCCAGCACAAACGCTTAATCCCGTTTCTCTCAAAGATAGAGCGCTCCTTACGGGGGCGCTCTATTTTGTTATTTCAAACTACGAATGGCTCGTCGTACAATAGAGGCAGTTAGTCTTTTATGTATACGAGATAAAGGAGCGAAGCATGCGTGCTGTTGTGATTACCCATGCAGGTGGTCCTGAAGTATTGGAGATACAGAGTGTCGAGATGCCGGAGCCCGTTGGGGACCAGGTGCGCGTGAGGGTGCGCGCCGCTGGTCTGAATCGCGCCGACATCGCGCAACGTATGGGAGCATATCCCGCGCCGCCGGGAGTGCCCTCAGACATTCCCGGCATGGAGTTCGCGGGCGTCGTCGACGCCGTTGGGCCGCTGGCACGGTCCTGGAAGCCGGGGCAGCGCGTAATGGGCATTATCGGTGGCGGTGGGCAGGCCGAATACGTCGTGCAGCAGGAGGGGATGCTCATCGAGATACCGGAGAACCTGGACTTCGTGCAGGCGGCGGCGATCCCCGAGGTCTTTATCACCGCGCACGATGCCCTCTTCACCCAGGCTGGCTTGCAGATGGGGGAGCGTGTCCTGATTCATGCCGCCGGTAGTGGCGTAGGAACCGCCGCTATCCAGCTCGCGCGCTCGGTCGGAGCCACAGTCTATGGAACTGCGCGCACGGCAGATAAGCTGGAGCGCGCTAAGACGCTGGGCCTGGACGTTGGTCTCTCCCCGCAGAACTTTGCCGCTGAGATAAAAGAATTGACCAATAAGGCGGGCGTGCATGTCGTGCTCGACTTCATTGGCGCGCCCTATCTGGAGCAGAATCTACAGTCACTCGCGAGCTGGGGCCGCTTAGTCTACCTTGCCACGCTGGGAGGCGCGCAGACCAACATCAACCTCGGCCTTGTCATGGCAAAGCGTATACAGATACGCGGCTGCACGTTGCGTACGCGCACGCTCGAAGAGAAGCTTGCCGCAACGCGCTGCTTCGCAACCCAGGCGCTGCCCCTGCTGGCGCGTGGACAGATTCGGCCCATTGTCGAACAGGTCTATCCCCTGGCTGAGATCGCCGCCGCGCATAGAGCGATGGAGGAGAATAGCAATTTTGGGAAGCTGATTCTGAGTATAGACTGATCTCAGGGCGCTCGTTCGATCACCAATAGCCCCGTCTCCTGCTCGTTTCCCACTACCATAGGGACGATTGAGCTTTTATCCTGTTGCATGCAGAGATCAATATCGTCCCCGAGGCCGACTGCGATCACCGACTGCGCGGAACGGCAATAGTCGGCCAGTCCTGGCGGTGGGTAGGTCGCGTAGAGCGCGGTGGCGGCGGAGACGCTCTCGTGGCACTCAAGCGCTGGATTGAGGCGCTGCAGTTCGAGCGCCAGGTAGCCCGCGCACGTGGAATCGTCGAGCGCGAAATAGTGAGCTTCAGCGGCGCAGACGATGGCGATGTTGCAGTCGCGCTGTTGTGCGAGGGCGAGGGCGTGTGTAGCGACCGTCCGCGCATTGTAGAAGCAGGCCGCCAGCCGGGTACTCTGCGCGGGACAGGCGTAGAAGGCACGACTCCCATTCGTCGTCGTCAGGATCAGCTCGCGCCCGCCCATGTCGAGCTGTGAGAATTGCGCGGGCGAATTGCCATAATCGAAGCCGGGCAACGGCAGGGCGTGGCGTTCTCCACACAGCAGGCGACCGGGATGAAGCTCAGCTGCCTGCTGCGCCTGTTCGAGCGTATTAGCGACAAAGATGCGTGTCGCGCCGCGCTCGAGCAGCACTGTAATGGAAGTGGTGGCGCGAATGAGATCGATGACGATATAGATATCGTCCGCCGCCGGTGCCACCGCAGTTACATCGGTTGGCGTAAAGTAGATATGTAGTTGCAAGCTTGCTCCTGATCGAGTTGATGTCTAAAACTCTGCTTCCATCTCTATTGTAAGGTGACATGGAGAAGATGAGCAAGAGGGTGCTCTATCAAACATCAATTGAACCCATTCTCCAACCAGGCAACCGGAGTAGGGACCAGCTTGAGCGCGTTCGTGATGTATCGTATTCCTCCACGCCTCCATCAGATGCAACGGAGAGGAACATGATACATCACGAACGCGCTCAAGCTGGTCCCTACCTCAGAACAGGGTATATGATAATGTTGACCTACCAGAAACGTGGCCGGTTAGACTTGGCTGAGTGCGGCCTCCTGGGTCTGGTTCAGGCTTTCGCTCAGCCGTTCGGCCAGGGCCTGTGTATGATCGGTGACACAGGACATATGGGTGCCTGGGATCTGGTGATGTCGGATCTCTTTCTTGTCTCTCATCTGCGGCACTTTGTGCCAGGTTTCCTGGATAATAGGCTCGTCAGCGGCCCAGTAGAAATCGATCTTCCCCGGATAGTCATGAACTTGATACCTGCTCACCAGCCAGCTAAAGACGCCTACATAGTCGTTATAGAGCGCTTCGGTAGGCGGGAACATGCGATCGAGCCGTGGATCTATTGTCGTCAATTTATGGAAGTCCGCCAGCCTCTCATCGCCGGGCCGCACACGTCGGTAGACATGACGTAGAGCGTGGCGTGCGCGTACATACCAGTGAGCCTGAGTCTCAGGTTTCACATGTAGCAGGCGGCCAATGCTACTGACGAACTTGAGCGGCTTATTCGATCCACCCGGCGCGGTAGGATTAATCAAGCCCAGGAAATCCACCTGTTGCCCGGCTGCTTCAAGTTGCCGCGCTATTTCGTAGGTGAGCAGGCCACCGTTACAGAAGCCTCCCAGGATATACGGACCCTCTGGCTGCACGGCGCGTAATGCCTCTATATGGGCCGCTGCCATCTCTTCTACGGTCGTGAGGCTCAGTTGACCAGCAAATTTATATGGTTCCAGAACATAAAATGGTTGTTCAGGACCCAACGCGCGGGCCAGGGCAAAGCAGTAGAACGCGCCACCCGTCCAGTCGCCATGCAAAAAGAAGAATGGGCGTCGAGAGCCACTGGCCTGAACCGCGATCACCGAAGTCCGTGACGTTTGATCTATGTCCTTTGTCAGGGTGGCGGCAAGCTGTTCTATCGTGGGACCGGCAAAGAGCGCGGAGAGAGGAATCTTCTTGCCGCATACGTGGGCGATCCTATCTACCAGGCGCGCGGCGAGGAGCGAGTGGCCTCCCAGCGAGAA
>Ga0209839_10000189_pt1 | contig 30555 bp, 32 predicted proteins | sample OrgsoiDNA2013050_FD_185800 | JGI IMG/M metagenome (GOLD analysis project Ga0209839, IMG submission 185800) | Permafrost soil microbial communities from the Arctic, to analyse light accelerated degradation of dissolved organic matter (DOM) -... | ecosystem: Environmental > Terrestrial > Soil >... | reverse complement strand
AAATTCAGCATTGCGTTTGTCGGTCGGTGTTTGAATGCCATAGAATTTTTGTTCTGGCCCAAGCATCCTCGCCATATGTCGAAAGTCCGCGGCGACACCACCGATCGCGTGGACGCAATAGAATGCCGGACCACACCCGCCGTCGTTAAGCGGCAAGATAACATCTCTAACTTTGCGAATAACTTCCCGTTTGAAAGCAAGATTAATCAGCTTTTCTATGCGCGCCTCGCTTGGCAACGTTTTCTCAGTTTCAGCTGAGGGCGGCAGCTTTGCATCTGAATCGAGCGGCATTTGTTTGGCCAGCACAAAATCCGAGCGAGCATCTCGCGGAGTCGATCAAAGTGGGTCGGCAAAAACGTGAAGTCGTGCATACTTGCCGCAAAATAGCTTAGTGAAGCGGTTTTCGCAACAAAATCGCGCATTTAATGTGACGGGCCAAGGAAGGCGATAAAAGGTCATGGCCGCTTAATGGAAAAGGCGGCCCGCTGGGACCGCCTTTGCTATCGATTGGACTCCGACTTATCGGCGCCGCCATATTACATCTTGTGCTTCGCTGAAATGTGCTTGGCTCGCGTGCTCGCATATGAGACGCCGCGTGTCGACGCCATGGCGCTCGGCGCGCTTGACTGGGATCCAACACCCAGGCTCTGGTAAAACGCCTGCATGCCGGGTTCGGAGACAGCTTGCTGCGCAAATACCGGGGTTACGATCGCCGTCGACAGAATCACGCCCACGCCAAGAAGTTTGAAATTGGTCATCGTCGTATCCTTCCACGTTGTTGGCCCAGTGCGCATGGTGCGTAGGCCTCTGATGGAAAGACTCGCATCGGATTTCCGAAATTCCCCAACACTCGAAATCGTGAAGTCGCGTTCCGGCCGTCGGCGCGTTTGCGCACCTGATTGCCTTCGATGCCGATCCGGCACCGATCATGCGCGGCTGCGATGCTTGTTTCTGCAGGGCGGCACAAACTGCACGAAAGTCAGTGTGGCGCAATATATTACTGCCATAAATAATATACATTTCCACGAGGGAATTAAGCCCAAATACCGGCTTGGTCCGGCGCTTTATGGATGTCCAGCGAGCATCGCTCGATGCGTTCGAGACCGACAGTTTGGAATTGGCAATGACCATCAGGTGCCTGACAGCGTTACTGGCGGCGGCTCTCCTGCTTGCAGGGGTTCAAGCAAGCGATGCGGTGGTTCGGATTGTGGAAGACCGCGGCGGCCGGATCGAGACCTACGTCGATAAATATCAGGGCGTGCGCAGCTCGGGCGAAATGGTGATCATCGACGGCTTTTGTGCCTCGGCCTGCACCATCGTTCTCGGTGCGGTTGCCCATGACAAGATTTGTGTGACCTCCCGCGCCAAGCTCGGATTTCACGCCGCCTGGGATCCCGGTTCCAACGGTCGCAGAATATCCAATCCCGAAGCAACGCAGACGCTGTATTCCATGTATCCATTTGAGGTCCGGCGCTGGATCGACCAGCGCGGAGGGCTGACGCCACACATGATTTTCCTGAGCGGTCGCCAGCTCGCGGCTATGTATAGCCCATGCTATCTGGATTCACATGCCGCTTCGCATTGAAGCAGCGCCCTCGCATGTCGCTATCTGTTTGTTTCGGCATCGCGCGCTTGGATTTCGAGGAGCGAAATCCAGGCGCGCCCGCAAAGTGCAATATGTCCGTGTACCGCATGTGAACGGTAGCCGACCGTGTCGCGGATCATGGTCCGGGTTAAATCTTTTGGTTATTTGCGATAGATCGGAGATCTGGGCGCCGCCGCGGGCTCGTCGGGGGCCCAGAGACGGTATGAGAGTTGCGCAAATGCACTGAAGCCTTTGGTGATGAGGGGGCCGGGCGGAAGCTGCGGCGTGCCGCCAGAAGCGTTTGCGGAAACTTCATCCAGCGCCCAAACGGTTAGCTGCGCAGGTCCAAAGTTGTAACCCAGCGAGGCGCCCACCGCCCAGATATTGTATCTGTTGACATTGATGGCCCCGCCATAAAATGCACTGGACTTGTCGTCGCTAACTTGTCCTGCATAGTAGGCTACCGGTCCCGCCGTCCATTTGCCGATGGTCTTGGTCGCGGTGAATTCCGCGTGCAGAATGTCACCGCTGCGATACTGGGTGACCGTGCTCTTGGTGTTGATCTCTTCGAAGACGTTCGCCGTCAGGTTCCAGCCGTCCTTGAGATATGAAACGACGAACTCGGGCATGAAGCTCCACCACGCATTACCGACGTTTCCAAGGCCGTTGACGCCGGTGACGGTGCCGTCCGGTACGTACATCCCAAGGCCCGTCTTCACCTGAAACCCGCTGTCCCCAAGCTTCCAGCTCAACTCTACAGGCGCGATAAAAGTGTTGATCATGCCCGACGCCTCGACATTCACAGGACTGCCGGCAGCAAACATGCCCACCGGTATCGCCCAGGCCGCGTCGTATGTTGCGCCAAGAAAGGTCCAGCCAGGAACCCAGACGAAGGCGGCCACCCCGACCGCAGCCGGCACCCCGGTCGTCGAGCCGTGCGGGTTGATGACGCTATTGCCTGGCCCTGCAAGATTCGACTGATAAGTGAACGCCTGATCGATCATGTAAAGTCCGGGCGGCGGAACGCCTGCGCTTGCGCCGCCGAGAGTAATGCCGGGTTTTTGGGCCCAGCCTGCCGCTCCGGCCTCATATGCATGCACTGGCGTCCAGGCCATCGCTGCGACGCCGGCTAACGCAATTAGTACCTTGCTGGATCTCATCTGTTTCCTCATCTGTTTGTTTTTCTTGATGCTGTCAATTTCGACGGGCATTCGCGGAATTTCATTTCAAATAACGCTCGTGCGCATTCGGTCCCTAGCAAGTGGGCGACTAAATTCTGTTACCGGCAGGCAACAAGGCCGACGTGACGTTTTTTTTGAATTGATGCGGGAGATGAAACAGAAAAAATATTTACCCAATCGGGAATTTCCAAACTCCAACGCGAGTCTCGCTGTCAGGGGATCATCATCCGATGCTCCGTGATCGTGGTGGACTCGCGGCTGGTGTGGGCCGCGTTGGGGGAGACGCTTGTGAAAAAAGGTTTTATATCTGCAGCGGCTGTTTTCGGTATCGCAACAGCAGCACATGCCGGGGAACTATCTGATATCCAGGAGCAGTCCAGACAGCTCCGTGAACAGAATCAGGCGTTGACGAAACGTATCGGGGATCTTGAACGGCGGCAGCGTAAGCTTGAAGCGCAACCTGTTGCAAAACAACCGGCGGATTCGATGGCCGCCGACTATCCCAGTTACAAGGCTGAGTACAAGAAGGCTCCCCCCGTAAACGACAGCCTGACCTGGAATGGCATTACGCTATATGGCCTGGTCGATATGGGCGTAACCTACCAAAATCACGCTGCCCCGTTGAGCAGCACCTCCGGGCTTGGATTGAACTATCTGATCTCAAAGAACAGCAACGGGTCTTATTTCGGCATTGGCGGCAACGCGCTGAGCTCCTCATTTGTCGGCCTTAAGGGAAACGTGGAACTGACCGAGGGACTATCAGGGGTTTTCAATCTTCAAACGGGATTTAACCCATGGTCAGGGAGGCTCTCCGACGGACTAGGGTCCATTGTCCAAAACAACGGGTTGGCGATCGGCGCGCAGAACTCGTTCGCCGATTCAGCCAAAGATGGCCAGGCGTTCAATGTGGCCGCCTATGCCGGTCTTAGCTCGCCGATTTATGGAACGCTGACTTACGGACGGCAAAGCGCACTAACCTCGGATGGCGTAGTCAACTACGACCCGATGGGCAATTCGGGCGCGTTCTCTTTGATCGGTTTCCAGGGGGCCACCGGCGGTGGCGGAGCTACCGAGAATCGTATCTTCGACAATTCCTTCAAATATTCGGTGAATGTAGGTCCGTTCCGAGCCGCCGCGGAAGCGCAGCTTCGAGCCGGCTTCGGCGGGGCCACAGGCAATGCCTTTCAGGGCCAAATCGGTGCGGACTATATGGGACTGTCGGTCGATGCGATCTTCAGTCACGTTGAGGATGCCATCACGTCGGCGCCGCTGCCGGTGGGCACGTTGCTGTCGCCAACACTCATAAATCCCGGAAATGGATTTGTTGCCGGAACTGTCTCTGACAATACCAGCTTCATGCTGCTCGCCAAATACACCATCGGGCCGGTGAAAATTCTCGGCGGCTATGAGCATATGCAATTCGCCAACCCGAAGAACCCGTTGCTTGCGGGCGAGTCCATCGTGGGCGGCTATACGCTTGGTACGGTCAATAACGCCAACTTCGCCACCGACAAGGTCCTCCAGGTATTTTGGGGTGGCGTAAGATATGCCGTCAGGCCCGACGTCGATCTAAGTGTTGCCTATTACCACGAAGAGCAGAACAGCTTTCAGGGAGGGACACCCGCTACCTTGAACGCGGCGCATTGTTCGAACGCCAGCCTGGCACAATGCAGTGGACAGCTGGATGCGGTTTCCTTTGTCGCCGATTACAAGTTTGCGAAGCGCTTCGACGCTTATGCCGGCATCATGTGGTCGCAAGTGTCGAATGGTCTCTCAAATGGCTTCCTGCAGAGATACTCGGTTGATCCGACCGTTGGCATGCGCTTCCAGTTCTGAAGCGGGATTGATTGAGCATTGCTGCCGGCGTTTGGGAATGAGGTGTCCGCCGGCGCTCCATGACCTCGCAGGATAATGGGTTGAAGAGGCGGCCGATCAGGCCGCCTCTTTCATGTCACAGCGGTTGCCCTCGCGAGGCCCCACCTCGCGATCCGCGTCAGGCCGCGGGAGATTGAGTGTGGCGGGAATAAATCGGTCGTCGCTCCGATCATCCCAAATGGATGCGAAATAGCATCGTTATCTTCATTCGATTGCAAGGCTCGGCGATCCGGCAGGAGTTTCTGCGATCACGACCGGGGCCGCGCTGATAACCATTGCCGAAGAGACAGGAGGCTCCGGTGAGTTTGCATTCTTCTGGCGGTCTTTCTCTCGACTCGATGCGGGCACGATTGCGCACGGCCGTTCCAAATCTTCTGAACGTGTTTTGGGGAGGTTCGGTCAGGCGATATCGACCCGAAGCCCATTACATGCGAGGTCCGGGGCCGAAATGGCGCGAAAAGCATGGACGGAACAAAGAAGCCGCGGGCTTCGTCCAGAGGCCGGTAATCTTGAATGATAAGTGGGATCGCTAGGCAACTCTCGCAGAGGCGGGGGCATACGCTGCTGGCCCCGGATGTGAGCGAGGCGAAATCCGTAGTACCTGTGGTGAATACTCGTGTGCCACACTAGCTCGGGCGCGTTGCGTCGCGAGCGCGAAGTCGTAGGTGGACTTGACGTCATTGCGGGCGGAGCGAAGCGACCCAGACTCCGTCATTCCGGGATGGTCCGAAGGACCAAACCCGGAATCTCGAGATTCCGGGTTCGATGCTTCGCATCGCCCCGGAATGACGGCTATGGGTTTGCGCTGTTTGAAAATTGAAATCGATAGCAATGCATCCGGTGCGAACTCGCCACACATATTACGTCGTCTCGGCCATCGGGTCGGCGCATCGCGCCGCCCGATGACAGGCCTCCGGCCGGGACCCATAATCCCAGGCTTACGTGATTGCGGAAGCTGTCTGCTTTCGTGCCTGATCGATGAGACACGTTCCGCGTGATCGAGCAAAAGAAGTGGGAATAAAGCGCGCGCCCAATAAGTCTCTGCTGTGGTGTCACGCAAATCGTCATGGCGAGCACGCCACAAAAGGCAGTATCTAACCGTATCTTCGAGCCGAAACTTGAATCCGAGTCTCGGTAGTCTCCGCTGCAACTGGCCTCAGCTTTTCTCCCAAAGCTGGGGTCCTTTCTTGTTCACTCCGCTGGGGGCGATGAGCGGCATCTTGGGCGTATGTCGTTTCCGCGGAGTATTCGGACGCTGGCCGAGCAAGTATCGGATCAGTTACGGCGGAAATCCGAAGTGACCGTCCGGGGAATATCGGCAAAGACGTCTGAGTCTCCCCATCAGAAGGAAAGGAGGCGTCTCCTGCCAAGAGATCGATGCGCCGGCGACGTTCAACTGGCTAACCTCCAGGAAGTGTCTCAGTCATGCCCGGCTGAGACTCTTTTTTGATCGCAGCCGTTGTTTGCTGCATGCGTCGAACGGATCGAACGGCAGGCCTCAACAATTCAAAAAAATTTGCAAGAGCGCGGGAATTTCTTCACGCGAAGTCGAGTCTTCTGTGGAGCGGTGCGCGCTCATGCCAAATTCACAACAGACGCAGCTACGCTACCACACCATTCTGATTGGTCTCTACGCCCGAGTGCGATGATCGATGCGCCTCGGTCAGATGAACTTCAAGTAAACAAGGAGATTGCGTTTTGACAGTCCATGACGCCATGCACTTCGCTCCAAATCCGGGAACTGCCTTCGAGGCCCCTGGTTCCAAGTCGCCAGGCGTTCTGCATGCCTTGAGACTGACGGTCCTGTTCACCGCTTTGGCGTCCGCTCCTTGCCTGGCGGAGGACGCGAATAATGCCGGCGCCGGCGCGGTGGCGACCGTGGGCATGGACCATACCACTTTCAATCCCAGCGAAATCACCGTCGCGCCTGGCACCACCGTGACCTGGGTCAACAATGAAGCCATGCCCCACAATGTCGCCGATCTAAACAAAGGGTTCCGATCGAAGATCCTCGCTAAGGACGGCAAGTTCTCGTTCACTTTTACAACCGCGGGTGAATTTGACTACTTGTGCCTGATCCACCCGAACATGAAAGGCAAAGTCATCGTCAAGCCGGGAGCCAGTTGACGGTCCCGCCGCCCCAGGTGCGCATGTCGAAGCTGTGTTCGCTGCTGGCCTCCGCGGAAAGCTTGAAGTGCGCAGTTCTGGCGGGGGTAATCCACGGATCCGGGGAATTGTATATTATTTGGGAATAAAGCTCGAGACGGCCGAGTCTCCTCCTTAGCGGCGACATCGGGAGCCGCTTGGCCCCACAGGGAGATGTGACATGGCTAAGAAGGGCATTGGCGATCATGGACAGGGAATAGGCCGCCGCGAAGTGCTGGAATGCATGGTCTGGGCGGGAACCGGGGTGCTCTGGACCGTGAGCGGTGGCGTTCCCCACTCAGTGGGGTTGATCGGCGACGCGCTCGCCGCAGAACCCGCCGGCTTCACGTTTCTGCAGATGAGCGACAGTCATATCGGCTTTGACAAGGCGGCGAACCCCGACGCGCTCGGTACGCTGCGCGAAGCCGTCGCCAAGGTAAAGGCGATGCCGGTCAAGCCGGCCTTCATCATTCACACCGGCGACATTACGCATCTTTCCAAGCCTGCCGAATTCGATAATGCCGACAACGTGTTTGGCGAGACCGGCGTCCAGATTCATTATGTGCCGGGCGAGCACGACATCATCGATGAAGAGCGCGGCAAAGCCTATCTGGAACGCTACGGCAAAGGTTCGAAGGGCGCGGGCTGGTACAGTTACGACGACCATGGCATCCACTTCATCGGTCTCGTCAACGTCGTCGATCTGAAAGGCGGCGGACTTGGCAACCTCGGCGCGGAGCAACTCGCATGGCTCGAGGCCGACCTGAAGGACAAGTCGGCCAGCACGCCGATCGTCGTGTTTGCGCATATCCCGCTGCAGGTGATCTACAAGGAATGGGGCTGGGGTACCGACGATGGTACGCAGGCGCTTGCTCTGCTCAAGCGCTTCGGTTCAGTCACCGTTCTGAACGGACACATTCATCAGTTGGCCCAGAAGGTCGAGGGCAACATGACCTTCCACACGGCCCTATCGACGGCTTTTCCTCAACCGGCTCCCGGCAGCGCACCTTCGCCAGGCCCGATGCTGGTGCCCGCGGACAAACTTCGCACCTTGCTGGGGTTGTCCACCGTCACCGTCGCGCAAGGTAACAAGCCGCTCGCGATCATCGATAAGACGTTGGCCGGTTGATCGAGGATAATGCATGCAGATTCCAATCAGCCAACTTCGCTTTGCCGCGGCCCGGCTTGCTCTTGACCGCGCCCTGGTCGTTGCATTGCTTTTGGGGCCGGTCATCGGAGCGTTGCTGGCGTTTGGTGCGGTAGCGGCGCAGGATGCCACCGACGTGATCACGATCGACAATTTCACGTTCTCGCCCAAGGAACTCACCGTTGCCGTGGGGACCACTATCAAGTGGGTCAATCGCGACGACATTCCGCACACGGTGGTCGAGAAGCAGACGACGTTTCGGTCCAGGTTGCTCGACACTGACGACGCGTATTCCTACACGTTCACCAGTGCAGGCGCCTTCGATTATTTCTGTGGTCTGCATCCCCACATGGTTGGACAAATCATCGCAAAGTAACGCCAAAGCCTTGAGAACCTAAGCGTGACGAATATGACGACGCACTCATCGGTACGCCGGTCGAACTTCAGGCGTACCGAGCTTAACGAAGTCGTGTCGAGAGAACGGTCGGACGGCCCAGATCGTGTGTCTGGCCAGCAGGAAGCGTCGGGCTCAATTGTGCAGAACAAGGATGATCGCGCAGTGTTCGACGAGGTCTTTCTGCCGCACATGGCCGAAGCCTATCGTCTGGCACAATGGCTCACCGGCAATGCAAACGACGCCGAGGACGTTGTGCAGGATGCGGCGTTGCGGGCATTTCGCGGCATCAGGAAGTTCGGTGCCGTCAATGCTCGCGCGTGGTCCCTGACAATTGTGCGCAACACGGCCTACAGCTGGTTGATGAAGAACAGACCAAAGTCCGTCGTTTTCACGGACGACCTAAGTGTTACGGAGCAACGAGAGCTTGAGCATGAAAGCCCGCAAGGAACGAGGATAGAGACACCCGAGGAGATCTCCCTTTCCAAGGCGGATGCCGAGGACGTTCAGCAAGCGTTGGCGCAGCTGCCGGCGCAATATCGCGAGGTGATTGTTTTGCGGGAAATAAACCAGTTGAACTATCGCGATATCGCAGAGATCACCAATGTTCCGATCGGCACCGTGATGTCTCGGTTGTCCCGGGGCAGGCAATATCTCATGGCTCTTCTAGGTGACCGAAGGTAAGTTATGATTGCATCCATGAAAGATAGTGACGAACTACGGCTGAATGCCTATTGCGACGGCGAGCTCGATGCGGTTTCGGCGATTGAGTTCGAAAGGCGCATGGCTGACGATGAATCTCTGAGGGCTCAATATAACCGGTTGCTATCGTTGCGCCGCGCCGTTCGTTCGATTCCGCAATATGATGTGCCTCCAGGTCTACGGGCCCGTATCAAATCGACAGTGGATGCGGATCGTCCGGGCCAGGTGGGAGGCCCGGGTCAGGCGGGACGTGCGCGTCAGGCGGGAGGTACACGTCAGCGAAGCTGGTCGTTTCAGGCGTTGGCCGCGGCGGCGGTGTTCGGGGCAGTGATCTCGAGTTCGGTCATGCTGACGATAGCGCATTATGATCTACAAGATGACGTTGCTCGTCAGGTCGTTGCAGGCCATATCCGGGGTCAATTGGCCCCTCAGCCTTTCGACGTTGCGTCTTCCAACCGCCATACGGTCAAGCCCTGGTTCACATCACGCCTGCCGGAATCGCCTCAGGTGGTTGACCTCGCGGCGCAGGGCTTCGTGCTCCTGGGCGGCCGCGTGGACGTCGTTGGCCACGACCCGGTTGCAACGATCGTCTACAAGCATGCCGCGCATACCGTCAGCCTGACGACCCTGCCGCCCGGTCGATCTGTCTCTGATCAGGCGATTGCAGGATACAACGTCCGAAGCTGGAGCGATGCGCAGTTCACGTACATTGCCGTTTCGGACCTGCCCAGCGCAGATCTTGAAACATTCGAGCGCGCATTTTCTGCAGGATCGCCGGCGCCGGAAGTCAAATAGACGAGCGAGATCGTCTGTTCCTCCACTGGGACGTCCTGAACCCGTAAACCCAGTGGGCTGTCTGGTAGACGTACCGTTTATGGTCATCAAAAGTCTTGCAAAACTGGATAAGAAAACCCTGCGCGAGCGGATCTATGAAGAGGTCGTGCGCCTGATCGTCTCCGGCGAATTGCCGAGCGGCGGATGGGTTGACGAGAAGCTGGTGATCAAGAGGTTGCGAGTGAGTCGGACCCCTTTCCGCGAGGCGATCGGGACACTTGCCAAGGGAGGGCTGATCGAGATCAAGCCTTATCGCGGCTTTTATGTCCGCAGCTTTTCTCGCAACGAAACTGCGACCTATACGAGTTATACAAGCAGCTTCAATGTTTTGCGGTCGAACTCGCGGTACCGCACATGAGCGACCGCGACATCCGACGGTTTGAAAATATGCTTGTTGAAGCCGTGGCCGCCTTGCAGCGCGGAGACATGACCACCTATGCCATGCGCGATCGGGAATTTTACGAAACTATCGCCCGGCAATCCGGAAATGCCGCGCTCATCGATGCGCTGGCGCGGTGTGTGCTGCAAATCCAGCTCTGCGGCACAATCACGAGCGCGAGCCGGGAGTTTGCCGAGCGTACTGCGCACGGATACGATGACATCATACAAGCATTCAAGGCGCGGGACACTCCGCGGGCTGCGTTTCTCGTGCGCGGCCTCGTCGGCCATGCACAGGAGGCTGTGCTTTCCGGCTTTCCGAAAGAAGCCATGGATCAATGAAGAGAGTCATCGGCTCGCATAGCGGAAGACGCATTGACACAGGTGCGCCAAGAGCCAGCCGGTCATCGTGGTCGCAAGCACCAGCGCATAAAGGGACCAGTGCGCCGTCTCCGATATCAGCTGCTGCCAAGCTGGAAGCGAGCGTTCCGGCGCGACCGGATGAGTGTTGCGCCAGAGAAGACGCAAAACGATGAGCGGAAATAACATCACTGAAACCAGAGTCTTCCTATCGGAGTACTTGCCTGCATGCTTGGGCAATGCCCGACGCTCCAGGCGATTGCCTCGGGGCGCGCTGTGTTCAAAAGGCATCTCATTGTGTTCGACTCCTTGACGTCGAGCAGTTTCGGCAGGCAATCCGATGAGCAAAAAGCATAACCTCGATTACTTGAACCACGCGTTCAAACAAACACAATGCTCGCCCGACAGGCTTGATTGGGACACTCGCGCGGCCGACGCGCTGGAGGTTGCCCGCTTGATGGTGCCAGGTCCGGAACGCAGCGAGGCTCTCAAATTGGCAAGCCTGCTTCGTTGCACTGCTGACGCGCGAGGATTGATCTTTGCAAAGCGGGGCAGGCCGCGGAAGTAGAGGTCGCGACGTTTGCTTGGTCAAGTCGCTACCGCCCGACCCGATACGCGAGCGTAATTTGTGCGCACAAGCGTTGTTCCGCGCCGAGCGTCGCAAGGATCCGCGCGGCTCGGGAATCGCTTCGAGATCACCTCTATTTCATGCGGCTCAATAAGTTTTGGACGGGCTGGTAGCCCTCGCGGTGGAATCGCGCGGCTTGTCCGGGAAAAGTAAACGCGGATTCAGGGCGCAACCGCCGATGCCGGATGCTGTCCACTGACACTGCTCCTGTGTCTTGTAGAAGCAATAGAGATAGCTTTCCCGCGACAAGCACCACGGATATTCCTGAGCGCGAGCAGTCTCAGGGGATAAAGAAGCAGCCGTACCCAATGCTGCAGCCGCAAGGGGCGAAAGTCCTGCCATTCGAATTCGGATCAGGAGTTGCAGAAGCGACTTGGTGTTTTTGGATTGAATGCGATTCTGGTGCGTGTTCTCTCTTGTGCGGAAGTCATGGGTACCAGACGACCTCATGTCAGAATGCATTTCTGTATCGCGCGTGTGCGTCGCTGCTGCGATAGATCCACATCGGCTCACCGCACTCGCTGGGGCCGTGGTCCGTCATGCAGGCGGCGCTCCAGGGCGGAGCTGCGATCTCGCGCCCCTCGATCCCGTGTGTCTGCGCTCGGGTGACGCTTTTGTGGGCTCGCTCTCGAGCCGTCGCTGGCGTTGCGAGCGACAGCCCGAGCAATAGCGCCGCCACAAGGTATCTGATCTTCATCGTCGGTCTCCTTGATCGCGGACCGCGCGCCACCCGAGCGCGCCCGGGTTGCTTTGGGATAAACACATGCCCGTCTCCGGTAGAATGACTGGAGTTAGAGTCGGGATATTTCCGAACACGCAACTACAGCCAGGATTTGCGGGTTAGCAGCCTCGGCAAACGCTTCGGATACTGCGGTCGACGCGCGCGTCTTCTTGATCAAGGATCTGCCGAGATGCAGAGGTCGATGCGGGAACATCGGCAGTACGCGGCTGGCGGTGACCGACCGGCGCTGACCAGGGTCTGGTTGTCGTTTGGCTTCCGGGCTCTTGGATAAGAGCTTGCGCGAGTACCGGAGTTGCGAGCATCGTCGAAAGAATTGTGGCCGCGCCAACAAGCGTAAGTGTAGTCATCGAGTGACTCCATGTAGTTTCTGCTGCGCATGAGCGCTTCTGATAGCCAGACCCTCATGGGAGTGCTGATATTCCCGCCGCCGTATTGAGAGTTGTCCAGCCTATCGCGATCGGCACCTGTCGTGCGCGTTGGCGCGAAGTGCAGTTGAAGTTTTGACGGTTTGAGGTCGGGACGCGTCCCGCATGGGCAGAAGCGACGATGGATCAATAGACTGTGCGATGACCGTGCACCCGATACAGATTCAAATGCATAACGACGGCCCGGCTGCTTGAGGCCATTTGGTCGTTCCCTCACGGTGCTGTCATCACGGCGAGGGACGGTCACAAGACTTTTTGAAGAATTCAAAAGGCGCGAGGATTGAGGAATATCACTAGCCGAGCGTTAGTCTTGTTATCGGAGGGAGCGTTGCCACCATCGCCGGAGCAGCTCATCCGGCGAAACCTCCAAAGCGTCTCAGCCACCGCCCTGGCTGGGACGCTTTTCGATTCGGCGATTGTTTGGTGTGTTGTGACGTCGCGGGACGGCAACGAATCAGGTGGCGGGAGAGGCTGCCCCATCTCCTTGCAGATCGATCGCAACGGTTGGCAGATAGCCTCGGCGGTAGATTTCCGGTTGGCCGACGAACAGCAGGTGAGATCCGGGATACAATCCGAGATGCAGGGGTTTTGTTAATTCAAAAAACCAAGTGAAATCAAGCTTATGGTGAGGAGTTGTCGCGGTCCAAGCAGTCTTGCAAGGCGGCCGCGCCGGCGGGCGGCCTGGATGTGAGTGCACGATGCTCGAACTGCCGCGGAATACCGAAACCCCGGCAGTCCGGAACCTGGTCGAAGCCGAACGGCGCATCCGTTCGCTTTGCTGTAACAACGTTGGCGTTCATCGATGGACGCGGGGCTCAGGCTGGTGATACCACCCTGCCGACCGGAATACTTCGGATCGCGTCCCGACCAAGACCATCCTCCGGCTGATCATCGATCGGAACAGATACATGAAATTCCTCGGCTACGCGTATCGGTTTCTCTCCAATTTCGTGTTTATGGCGCTGGTCTATTACAGTCTGAACTCGATGGAGAAGTATCAGCAACGCGCGGTCCTGGCGATTCTCATGCTGGCCTACGCCGTGATGCGTGCGGCGACGGCGCTGCGTTCGTTTTATTTCTTCCAGCGCATCGAGCGGCTCGAGCTCGAGGCGCGCCGTCTCGCGGGCCTCACCGGGGATGGTCCTGCCGCGGCCGCCTCACGCAAGCAGATCGTCAATGACGTCGGGGTTCTCCGCCGGGACGGCGAAATGAAATCCTACATCGATCTGCTGTTTCTCGCTTTGGTCGTCTTGCTGTGCGTTTCCAAGATCGTGACGGATTAAGCCCCCGCGCAGCTTTGTCGTGGATTTAATGCCTCAGCACGCCCCGGCCGGCGCCGGCGGCAAGCTGGGTTCGGTGAGTGGCGATTTGGGAAACACCCGCCCGCCGGGCGCGTCCCGAAGAGGGCCCTCCGGGGATTGCGCGCCGCGGAACGCCAGCGTCGACCGAAATCAAGCTTGCGCGGGCGTCTGCCGCACGCGGGCCCACTTGTTCCGCGTGACGTGAGGATGGAGCGACGGTCTGCACCGGCGCGCCCGGCTTTTCCTGGATCTCGAAAATGTTCTGCGCCGGCACCGGCAGGACGTTCGCAGCGTTCCCCAGCGGGGGTAGCGATTGCCGCGGCCAGGGCGCTTGCGGCGGCAGGAGAACGCCATGCGTACGCCGATTGGTGCGACCGAGCGGCTCCGCCAAGGATACCAGCCGTCCGTCATTAAAACCCGAAGCCGGCAACGAAGGAGCGGGGAGGGTGCCGGCTTCGGCATAAACGAAATTGGGAATTGTTGGCCAGTGCGAAATCGCCACCGTCTCCGACGGCGGATGCAACTGCCATTGCAGCGGTTCGGTTGGTGTGTTCGGTTGTTGCGACGTTGCAGGCACCACGTGGACGATGTGATAACCGCGCACCCTCATCTCATGCAGTATGCTCGGCAACGCCGCGACGGTTCGCGCCTGGATGTCGTGCAACAGCAAAATGCCCTTTCCCTTGGCCTCGAGGCGTTTCATCGCGAGATCATAGACGCGCGACGCGGGAATATGCCGCCAGTCGTCAGCCGGAAAATCGGCGCTCCAGATCTGGATGCCCAGTGATGCCAGATAATCCTCAATGGCCGGGGAGCGCCGCAAGCCGGGTGGCCGGAAGAACGGAGCAAGCCCGCCGCCCTCTCCGAGGGCTGCCGTCACCGACGCGATCCCCTCGTCGATCTCCTGCTTGGCGTGCTCGGCCGAGAACTTGTCGAAGCCGACCGGATGAGTCTGGGTGTGGGTGGCGACGGTGTGCCCGGCCTCGCGGAGCTTGCGGACGCCCTCGGGAGAATTCTGGGCCATGCTGCCGACGGTGAAGAACGTCGCCTTGACGCATTGCGAGGCGAGAATTTCCAGGATCTGATCGCTGTTATGCGGCAGCGGGCCGTCATCGAAGGTCAGCACCACCTCGTGATCCCTGAGCGGCAGGGTCTCGGCATATTGCATCGTCCCGATGCGGGGATGCACCTTCGGATCAACCACCAGCGTTCGCGAGGTGCCGAGCGCATCGGGATGGCCGGGACAATCGGCGGCCGAGGCGATTGGCGCGATGCTGCAGGTCAGGAGTCCCAGGCACAAGGCGGCCCATTGTCGGGTCCGAACGCCCACCAACACTTTACCGACCATAAAACACCGTCATGCATTCCCAGTTGCGCTGATAATTACACGCGGCGCCATGAATGCGGCGTGAACTTGCGTGTAGCCTCCAAGCATTGTCATGCGCCTTTGGGCCCAATCCAAGGCGAATGCGGCCTGTCGCGCCACTTTTCATCGCAGCTGCTGCCGCGCGCGAGCCAAAGTCATCGACGGCGCTCCGCCGAATTGGGCGGCATACAGGGCCGCGAACTCGCCCATATGCCAAAAGCCGTTGGAAAGTACGCATGCCTTGATCTGCAGTGGCTTGTTGCCGGCGAGCAACAGTCTCCTTACTGCTCACAGCCGCCTCAATCGAAGATACCGATGAAGGCTCATGCCGCGAATCTTGAGCATCGCGGTGTGCATGGTCCGAACTGAGATCCGAAGCTCACTTGCCAGTTCGTCGCTGTAGATTGCTCTTCCCCAATTTGCCGAAAGCCTGGCGTCGATATGTTTGACAATGCGAAGGCTGTTTTGGAAGGAACGTGCGCGCTGCACATCGAGCAAATTCGTGTCGAGAAACGCCTTGTCGAGAGCTGCAAGCATGGCGGATTTGAAACGGATTCCGGCTACGCATGTCTGGACACCTTGGACCATCCTGTAATCGGTCGGCCCGCGACCAAGTACGAGGGATGGGTGGTCGAGTGGTTGACCATTGATGATGGTGTCGGAGGTTCCGACCATCGAGAACAGCACAACCGTGTGGTTCGCCGGGACTGCCAAATCGACGATGCGTGGAAACGTCCGCAGCAGGTAGATCTCACAATGCGGCAGCACCAGTGCCGCTTGCATCGCCGATATTCGTCCCGCCCTGGTAGGGACGATTCGAATGAGTGAGCTGTTTAAAGGGGCTCAAAGACTTTGAGTACCGATGATGATGCCTGATTTAAGGGCTGCATAGCCGGCTGGAATGTCCAGATGTTTCATGAATCTAATCAAACACTTAACTGATCGGATTCGCCTGGCTCGACACAATCCGGTGTCGGAGCCTTGATTGGCGCACCCTACGCGCTTTGCTGGATTCCGATATTGTTTTGTTTGGATATTAACGAAATTGCCCGTTCTCGGGATCAAGATCACCATACCCGCAGGGCGGAATCCGTTTCGCCCGGGCGGTTGGATTAGCCAGAATCCAGGGCGTATTTCCGCGACTCTGCGATTGCACTGGACTGTGAATTTGAACCTCCAGAAAGGAGGATATTGCTGGTGCCTGCGACCCGAAGCGAATTGCTCGACGAACTCGAGCTGGCCATACAAGGCGGAGCGCCATCACGACCAAATCGAAAGGGCCGTTGACCGGCATTATCGAATTGCGAACCGAGGGCGGGCCTATTGAACTTGGAATCGACGAAGACGCGGCGCACCGACCTCGAGCGTTTTCTCACCCAGTGAGGCGCGTTTCGGGGTGCCGCTGCCGATCGACTTCCGCGTACAGTCTCAAAGGGCGCCGTCAAAGTCGACGCCGGGCCCGGTCGGCACCAGATGGACCACGCGATAGTGATTATCCTTTAGATAGCGCAAGAAGTCCGGCAGCATGGCCGCGGTTTGCGCCTTGGGGTCGTGAAACAGGATGATGCCCTTGCGGGCGATGTTGAGCCGGTCGATGATCAGCTTCAATTCATGCTTCGGCGTCATCGGATCCCAGTCGCTCGCCCAAAGGTCGGTTCCGAACACGACGATGCCGCGCGATTGCAGCAGGTCAAGTGTCGCCGCGGTCGTCTCAAAGCCCGGAAAACGAAAGAACGGCGTGGATGGCGTGCTGGTCGCGACGCCGTGCAGCGCCAACTCGACCGCCGATATGCCGTGGTCGATTTCCTCTGTTGTTTCGCTCGGGTCGATTTGCATCAGGCTGCGATGCAACCAGGTATGATGGCCGATGGTGTGGCCCTCGGCCGCGATCCTCCGCACCAGGTCCGGGTGTTCTGACGCCGGCTTCCCGATCAGGAAGAAGGTCGCGCGCGCGCACTGTTGGGCCAGCGCTGCCAGCACCCGCGGCGTGGTCGGGGGCCACGGGCCGTCATCGAACGTCAGCACCACCTCATGATCCTCCAGCGGCAGCGTCTGCGGATACTCTTTCAGTCCTACCCGCGGAGTGGTCGCGGCATCGACGCTGAGAATGCGCGAGGTGCCGAGCGTGCCTTGGCGCGGGCAGTCCGCCGCCTGCGCCGCCGTTGTCCACGCGATCAAGGCGACCAGGACAGCCCCTGTCACGTTCACCAACTTCCGAGCCCGTTTTAGCCGGTCGATATTTGTCATTGCGCTTGGTGTTGCCCATTGGCTAATGCGTGATGCGACAACTCAGACGAGTTCAGCAATTCTGTCAAACCGGCGAGGCGCGGCATGGCCGATGACGTGGACGTTGCCAATTCCGCCGATGCGCCGCCGGTGCGTCTCCCGATGCGCGACGAAAATGGCGAAATTCGCAGCGAGTTCGTCGAAAACATCTCGCGCTCGATACAGGTTGCCGACGCGGCCTCGTTGCGCGCCATTGTCGCGGAACTCCACGAGGCCGATCTCGGCGATCTGATCGCGGCGCTCGAACCCGAGGACCGCGTCAGCCTCGTGGAACTGACCGGCGCGGATTTCGACTTCTCGGCGCTCAATGAAGTCGACGACTCCGTCCGCGAGGAAATCCTCGAGGAACTCGAACCCGAAACGGTCGCGGAGGGCGTGCGCGAACTGGAATCCGACGACGCCGTCGAATTGCTTGAGAGCCTCGACGAAGAGGACCAGGAAGAGATCCTCGAAAAACTGCCGCCGTTGGAGCGCGACGCGCTCGAGCGCAGCCTGCTTTATCCGGAAAATTCAGCGGGCCGCCGGATGCAGACCGAGTTCATCGCCGTGCCGCCGGACTGGACCGTGGGGCAGGCAATCGACTACATGCGCGACACGCCGGATTTGCCGGACCGGTTTTACGAAATCTACGCGGTCGATAAGGCCCGGCACTGGCAGGGCGCGGTATCGCTGGACGCACTGTTGCGTTCGCGCAGGCCGATCCCGCTTGCCGACCTGATCGATGAAGACCGCCGCCGCATCTCGGTGTTGGACGACCAGGAAGAGGTGGCGCGGCTGTTCGGCAAATACAATCTGGTCGCAGCCCCCGTCGTCGACACCACGGACCGGCTGGTCGGCGTCATCACCATCGACGACGTGGTGGACGTGATCGAGGAAGAGGCCGACGAGGATCTGAAGGCGCTCGGCGGCGTCACCAGCCACGAAGAATTATCCGACAGTGTCTGGACCATCGCCAAGGGCCGCTTCAACTGGCTCCTGGTCAATCTTGCCACCGCCTTTCTGGCGTCCTCGGTGCTGGGCTTTTTCGAAGGTCAACTGGAAAAGATGGTGGCGTTGGCGGTGCTGGCGCCGATCGTCGCCAGCCAGGGCGGCAATGCCGCGACCCAGACCATGACGGTCGCGGTGCGCGCTTTGGCTACCCGTGAGCTCGGATCCAATAACGCCTTTCGCGTGGTGATGCGCGAGGGCCTGGTCGGCCTCGTCAACGGCCTCGCATTTGCCGTTATCACCGGTATCGCCGCCGTGGCCTGGTTCAGGATTCCGGCGCTTGGCGTCGTGATTGGTTTAGCGATCATATGCAATCTGGTGGCGGGCGCGCTTGGCGGCATTCTGATTCCGATGGTGCTGGAGCGGGTGCGCGCCGATCCGGCGGTGGCGTCGGGAACCTTTGTCACGACCATCACCGACGTGGTCGGCTTCTTTTCGTTTCTCGGAATCGCCACGCTATGGTTCGGCCTGAAATAGAACGATGCCGCCCTCGGGCCGCGCATCGTTAATCAAGCCTTAACGCGCATCGCCGACTATTCCCGTGCGGAGTCGAGAATGCAACGCTTGCGGCTGAAAGCGGACGGACGGATCGTCGAACTGCGGGACGGGCAGGAGTTTCCGCTCGCACCGGTGACGACTTCCGCGGCGCTCGCGACTATTCCCGTCCCTCCGGCGGAGATGGAAACGTTGCCGGCCGTGCGTGACCTTCGCCGCCGCGCCCGCCTGACGCAGATGCAATTCGCAAGCCGGCTCGGCGTCCCCGTTGAGACCATCCGCAACTGGGAGCAGGGTAAACGCATGCCGCGCGGACCGGCGCGAGCGCTTCTCGCCGTGATCGCCCATGCCCCCGAGACGGTTTTCGCAGCTCTGGCAACGGACTCTTCGCCAGTCTGAGCGAAACTGCAGCCCGCGATGTTGGCAGCGCGACGCCCAAGGGGCATATTGGAACGATTTGGTATGATCGGATGATCCGCGATGCAATTCGTTGAGGCCAATGGCGCTAAAATCCCCGCGATCGGGCTCGGCACCTGGGAACTGCGCGGGCGAACCTGCGCGCGCCTGGTCGAGCAGGCGCTGAAGCTCGGCTATCGCCACATCGACACCGCGCAGGTCTATGAGAACGAACGTGAGGTCGGCGAGGGCCTGCGCGCTTCGAGGGTCAGGCGCGACGAATTGTTCGTGACGACCAAAGTCTGGACCACCCATTTTGCACCGAATGATCTGGAACGATCCACCAAGGAGAGCCTGACCAAACTGCGGCTTTCCGAAGTCGATCTGTTGCTGCTGCATTGGCCAAATCCGCACGTGCCGCTGGCCGAGACGTTGGGCGCGCTGGCCCGTGTCAGGAAACTCGGCATGGCCAGGCACATCGGCGTCTCTAACTTCACCGTGGCTTTGATCGAGGAGGCGGTTGCCGCCTGTTCCGAGCCCCTGGTCTGCGATCAGGTGGAATACCATCCCTATCTCGACCAGACCAAGGTGCGGGATGCCTGCGCGCGTCACGGCATGGCTGTCGTTGCCTATAGTCCGGTTGCGAAGGGGCGTATCAAGAACGACGAGACACTGGTGGCGATCGGACAAGCCCACGGCAAGACGGCAGCGCAGGTCTGCCTGCGCTGGCTGGTGCAGCAGAATGTTTCCGCGATACCGCGGACGTCGCGGATCGAACGGCTCTCGGAAAACATCGATATTTTCGACTTCGCGCTGTCGCCCGACGAGATGCGGCTGATATCCGAGATGGGCAGCACCAAAGGCCGGCTCACCGATTTCGGTTTCGCGCCGAAATGGGATTGAGACGCGGCGCCGTTGCCCGCTATGCTGTCGGCGAGAGGCGGCATCGAAGCGATCAAATACGGTGGAACCCCTTCGGTTCATACGCTCGGGCATCGCAGCATCGGCGCTTGGCCATCTGTCAATTCTGATGGTGGTCATGGTCTTTGCCGAGGTGCATCCGTTCGCCTCGGTTACTGCCGAGTCGATCGCGGTTGATATTGTTTCGCCCGAAGAGGCCGTGCAGGTTCCGAAAATGCCGGAACCGGAGCCGAAATCGCAAGGCTCTGACGCCTTCGATCCTTCGTTGAAATCCGCGCCTGCGGCTTCACCGGTCCCGCAGCAGGCCGCATCGCCGGCGCCGGCGGCACCAGCTTCATCGCAGCCCGATCGGCGAGAGGCCGCAGCGCAGCGGCAAGCGCCATCGACATCGCCGGTTCCCGCCTATATTCCTCCGGAGCCCGATCTTTCGATCAAGTATCACGTGCTGCTTGGCCTGCCGGTGGATCTGCCCCCGGATGGATCCAAAGACAGGCCCGGTGACGGCTTCGACGCCCCGGCGTCAAAGCCGGCCGACGTGGCATCCAATCTCGTCGCGGAGTTTCGGCGCCATCTCAAAACCTGCTCGAAGCTGCCCGCAACGGTTGCGCCCTCGGACAAGATCAAGATCAAGCTGCGGGTGGTCATGACGCCGGAAGGGAGGCTCGCTGCGGAACCAGTCTTGATCGAGGCCAGTGCGTCTGCGAAGGGACTGGCACTGATGCAAAGCGCAATCGGCGCGCTGGAGGCCTGTCAGCCCTACGCGATGCTGCCGGCGGACCGTTACGGCGAATGGAAAGTGCTCGACCTCAGCTTCACGCCGCAGGATTTTGGCGGCGCGTCTTAGGGCGGCCGGAAGCCGGTCTATTTTGCTATTTGACGCGCTTTCTTCACGCGAACCGGTATCCACCTCCGGATCACGTCCGAGGGCATGCTTCGCATGAAAACGCTCTACTTCCCCACCGCGCGCCAGGCGTCGGAGGCGAACTGCCGGCGCCAGGTGACGATCACGACCAAGGCCGTCGTCACGAACAAGACCCAGGGACTGACAAACCAGCCGAGATAGCCCAGCGCGAAGAAGAACGCACGCTGGCCGCGATTGAAATGCCGGCCCGCGGCCTCGAACAACCCTGTCGTCCTGATGACATGCGCTTCGGCCTCCGGCGTGTCGCGTTGCGAGGCCGGCGGCATCGCCCCGAGCAGGATGGCCACGTAATTGAACAACCGGTAGGCCCAGGCAAACTTGAAGAAGGCGTAGACAAAGATCAGGATCAAGCCGACGCATTTAATTTCCCAAAGCGCGGGCGAGGGGCTGAGATTGATCGGCAATGCGCCCAGGACGGCCAGTGCTTCGCTGGTCGATCGCAGCAGGGCCAGCGCGCCGCCGACCGCGAGCAGGCTGGTGGAGGCAAAAAAGGCCGTGCCGTTCTGCAGCGACGCCATGATCTGCGTGTCGACCATCCGGGTCTCGCGATCGAGCAGGCGCCGGATCCAAACTTCGCGATAGATATGCATTCGGGCGGACAGGCTGTCGCGCCCGTAGGCGGTATGCTCCAGCGTGACCGCGTACACCGTCCATTCGAGGATGAAGAAGCCGACCGCCAGAATATCGACCGAATAGGCACCCATTTGCATCCCCCGATGGTTGTGAAATGCATGGCATGCAGGACCGATCGCGGCAACCGCGAGGAAGGCCGGTCGGCGGGTTGAACGCTTGACGCGCGCCATGGCAGGATGACAAGCGAACAGGGATATTCTCGCATGGCTTTGCAACTCGTGATCGGCAACAAGAACTATTCGTCATGGTCGATGCGGCCCTGGCTGGCGCTCAGAGCCAACCGCATCGCCTTCGACGAAGTTTTCATTCCGCTCTATACCGGTGACGACGATAAGAAGCGGATCCTTAGCTTCACCCATTCGGGCAAGGTCCCCGCGCTGATCGATGGCGACGTCACGATCTGGGATTCGCTGGCCATTATCGAATACCTCGCCGAAGGTTTTCCGGAAGCGCGGCTATGGCCTGAGGACCGCGCTCGCCGCGCCCATGCGCGGTCGATTTCGGCGGAGATGCATTCGGGCTTTGTCGCGCTGCGCACCGAATGCGGCATGAACCTGCATCGGCCGGTCGGCGCCATAACGTTGTCGGCGGATGCACATGCCAACATCGCGCGCATTCAGCAAATCTGGATCGAGTGCCGCGAGCGCTACGGCAAGTTCGGACCGTTCCTGTTCGGAGCCTTTGGCGGTGCGGACGCGATGTTTGCGCCGGTGGTGCATCGCTTTCGCACCTATGCGATTGCAGTTGAGCCCGAAGCGCAAGACTACATGAATACCGTGATGTCGCTGCCGGCCTTTCAGGAGTGGACCACCGCGGGCCTTGCCGAAACCCTCGTCATCGAGAGATTCGAGACCGTGTGAAGTCTGGATGACAAGACATTGGCCATCATCGCGGCTTGACGGACGCAAGCGAAAGCGGTCTGAATCCGAAAAACCGGCGTTGCGCAATTAGCGAAAGGGTTTGGCGATGGGAATTCTCGATTCACTGGAAAATTCGCCGGCGTTCAAGGGCGCACTCGGCCAACTCGAAGCGGCTGTGGTTCCGGTCGTGCTGAGCGAGGTACTTGGCAACGGCAGCCAGGGCGGGCTCTCCGCGATCGTCGCCAAGCTCCAGCAGGCAGGCCTCGGCGACCTGGTCAAATCCTGGATCGGAAACGGACAGAACCTCCCGATCACCGCCGAGCAATTGCAGCAGGTGTTGGGCAGCGACACCGTCAAGCAATTGGCCGCGCGGTTCAATATCCCGGTTGATCAACTCTCGAAAGTCCTGGCGCAACAGCTTCCCGCGGCGGTGGATCATGCCAGCCCCGATGGCAAGCTGCCTCACACGGCCTAAACGCTGGCGGGGACGGTTCCGCCGACGCAGCAGATTCCCCCGCGACGCCGGATCAGCGCCTATCGTACTGAAAAACCTGCGAAATTCTCGTACGGGCTATGTCCGGATGTAACTGGCCAACCTGATCGGCCCTGTGATATAGGCTGCCCCCGGGGTTTTCAGTCGGCCGTTGCAGCGGGACCGTGGGCATGGCCGGCGTTTTTGCGTGATGGAGAGGGCGTTGAAGCACAAATATACCGTTGGAGAAACTGTCTATTTTACTGCCAGCAATGTCGCCCGTCCGGCCGCCAGCGGCACTTATGAGGTGATCCGGCTGCTTCCGACCGACGGTGATGACTGTCAGTATCGAATTAAAAATTCGACCGAGGCTTTCGAACGGGTAGCCAAGGAAAGTCAGCTCGACATCTCCTGAAGAATCGACAACTCCTGTGGAGTTGCGCACATGGCCGGATGGCGGCTCCATTTCGCTCGTCGTCAAAAGACCCGGTTCGCAGGAGCACTATGCGGAAGCTGAATGCGGAAAGATCGGCATTCACTTCCGCCGAGTGCGTTCGATGCCGCGTTGAGGGACACCGCGCATGAACTGGGCCTGGACTACTTCGCTCGATCAGCTCTGGCGTTCGCCGACCTTCCCGATGGGGCTGACTTTGGCCGCAGCGGCATTCTTCGGGATCATCCTGCTGATTACGCTGTTGCGCGCCGAGAAATCCGTCGCCAACGGCGCACTGACGGTGATCACGTTGCTGGCCATCGGCATTGCTGCCGTCACCGCCATGCGCGGGTTCGGTCTGGGCGACCGCGGCGCGTCCGGCGAAACCCGATCGACCCAGCAGACGAGCGCCGTGCTGCCGGCATTGTCGTGTATCGACGATCTGGCGGGCGAAACCGTTTTGACGGCGTGCGAAAAAGCGTTGTTCGGATCCGCCGAATCCACCGCTGCAGCCGTATCCTATGCGGCCTCTCAGGTCACCCGGCTGACCGCGTTCGGCGATGCCGCCACGGCCAACAGGAACTTGAGCTACGAGCTGCTTACGCTACGCCACGCGATCGAGCGCGACCGGTATGGGCTGATAGCGCAGGTGCTGGTGGCGCGGGACCAATGTACGCCGTCGCAATGCGCGGCTTTCCGGGCGTTGACGGATACCCACCAGATCGTGGCCAACATGACCGGGCGGGCTTACGACGGTTTGGTCTCGCGTTACGCGGCGTCATGGAACGCGCCCGCGGCCGCAACGCCGGTCGCCGCGCTTTCGACATCGGTACCCACCGGTAAACCCACCAACGCCGAATTTCCCACGGCAGCGTCGACTCCGGCCGTCAGCATCATGACCCCGGAGCCGGCTTCGGCGGCCGCGCCATCCCCGCCGCGCGCGGCGGTATCGCCGCCGGCATCGCCGACAGCCGCGGCGCCGACAGCAGCGTCGCCGGCATCGGCGGCGAACGCGGCATTGCTGTCACCGCGCCCGACTTCGAGTGCAGCCCCGGCTGCGCTGGCGGCGGCCAAAAAACAATCGGCGCCGAAGCCCTCGCGCACCTCCTCCGCGCCGGTTCAGCTTGCGCCGGCAGCTGCACCTGCGGCGTCGACTGATTGACGCTTTCAAAAGCCGTCACTGACCGCTAGCTTGGAAAACCATGCCGCTTCATCTCATCAAGCTCGCCGTCGGCTGCGAATCCGTCAAGGAACTCAAGAGCTGGGTCGCCCAGCGCATGCAAGCCGCCAAGCAAAAGGGCTTGCCGCGTCATCATATTCACATCACCCGGATGACGCCGAAGCGCGTCGAGGAATTGCTGGCGGGCGGCTCGCTGTACTGGGTGATCCGGGGTGAAATCGCGGCCCGCGAGAAAATCCTCGCCATCGAGCCGTTCCGTGATCGCGACGGGATCGGACGATGCCGGCTGGTGATGCAGCCCAAAGTGATTGCCGTAGCGCCACGGCCGATGCGTCCGTTCCAGGGCTGGCGCTATTTCAAGGAGGATGCCGCGCCACCGGATCTCGGCAAGGCCGCCGCCAGCGTCGCGGCGATGCCCGAGCCGTTACGCCGCGAATTGCGCGATCTCGGGCTGCTTTAGCGCTCACGCCCCATTTTGACTTTCTGCCACTGGCCCGAGTCAAAGCGATGACGCGGTGACGATCCGCAGCCGAATCCATTCGGCTGGCGGCAATTCGATCTGGCGGCGGGATTCCGAGTTCCTGTCGACGATGTCGAGCAGTTCCGGTTCGACGCCCATGTCTCGCAGGTACAGGCGGAACAGTTCGCCAAATCGCACGGTGAGACCTTCGCGTCGTTCGTCGGATACATTGGGCGCCAACCGGTTGCGGATGAACATGCCGCTCAAGATCATTTTGGTGCCGGGCGGCAGGCTGCGCTGCACCCCGCCGACCAGCATCAGCACGCAGGCGAGGTCGCAGCGCGCGTCCGACAAGCTCACCTTCGCGTCGAGCGGCCCACCCGGACGCTTGAGCGCGAAGCATTCCGCCTCGGGTTTTCCATTGCAGGCTTCGGCTTCGGTCGATCCCACCGTCGTGTCGATGCCTCGGTCGCGCAGGATCCGGCCAAGGCTGGTCGCGACATTGAGATTGGACTCGCCCCAGGAATGGATGACGACGGGAAGCTTGCGTCCGGCCTGCCGGTCCAGAATCGCGAGCAGCCGCTTGTGGGTGTCCCACTGAACGGTCCCTTCCGCGGCAATCCATTCCGAGCAGCCTGTCCCGCACGCGCCGGCCGCGCCGCGCGCGACATAAAAGATCATGGCGTCGGGTGGCGAACCGAAGCCGCCGACCGGTGGCCGTTGCGGCATCTGCGCCTGCGCAAAACCGGCAGCGACAAAGGTCATCAGCCCGCCAAAAATGATAGCCCGTACTGACCAAGCGGACATGCTGGCTGCTCCCCCGGTTATATACCCGGCGATATTCCGTCCCGGCGCCCCATTGCGCAAGCGGGGCCACGGTCTTGTTCCGGCGCAAGGTCGACCGTTGCTACCGCGCTGCGTTAGACCGCGATGTTGTCGATCAGGCGTGTCTTTCCAAGCCTGGCCGCAACCAGGATTCGCACTGGCCCGTCCTTCGCCGAGGCGATCGGTGCGAGCGTATTGGCGTGCCGAGGCTCGTAATAGTCGAGGTCGAAGCCGGCGTTCGCGATCAATTCAGCGCCGCCGGCCATCGCAGCCTCGATATTGTCGCCCGCACGCAAACGCGAGGCGCTTTCCTTCATGGCGCGATACAGCGTTGGTGCCTTCAGCCGCTCTTCCGGGGACAAATTGACGTTCCGTGAAGACATCGCGAGGCCATCGCGTTCACGCACCGTTCGCGAGCCTATCACCCTGACGCCGAGGTCGAGATCCCCGGCCATCCGGGTCACGACCCGCAGTTGCTGGAAATCCTTTTCGCCGAAGATCGCGAAATCCGGCCGGCACTGGGTGAACAGCTTGCCGACCACGGTGGTGACGCCGCCGAAGAAGTGCGGCCGGAAGCGATCCTCCAGGCCCGCGGTAGCCGGCCCCTCGGTCAATATCCGGGTGGCGAAGCCGTCCGGGTACATGGTCTTGACGTCCGGATTCCAGATCAGGTCGACATTTTCTGCGGCGAGCCTGGCGACATCAGCCTTCCAGGTGCGAGGGTACGAACTGAAATCCTCCGTCGGCGCGAATTGGGTCGGGTTGACGAAGATCGAAACGATAACCCTTTTGGCGCGACGTTTCGCCAGCCGAACCAGCGACACATGGCCGTCATGGAGCGCTCCCATGGTCGGCACCAGCGCCGTCGTGTTGTTTCTTGCTCTGATGCTATCGAGGGCGCGACGCAACGCAGGGACCGTGCGGACGATCATCGGGCTTCGCGACATCTGGACTCGGTCTGTGTGGTCGAGAAGGCGGCGGCTTCTGACCTTGCGGCGGGGATGGAGACCTTATCAAAGCCAACGCGTCGTCGCCAAGCCGTCAGTCGACGCGCAGGCTTCCGGCCAGGCTCGGCGAGCAGCCGCTAGAGGTTGCGGCGAATCAGCAGCGCTACCACGTCGCGTCTGCGATCAATCATTAAGGCACACGGCAAATGTTTCGAATGCGTGCTTGCGCATTTCACTTGACCGCGGTCGCGCGTAGTTGAAGATATTCGCAGGGGTCAAATCATGTTGATGCAAGCGAGTCAGGGCCAATCGGGCTCCGCGCATGTCGTTGTACTCGGCAACGAGAAAGGCGGTTCGGGTAAATCCACCACCGCCTTGCACGTTGCTGTGGCCTTGTTGAAAGCAGGCCAGCGCGTCGCCACCATCGATCTCGACTGCCGCCAGCAAAGCTTTACCCGCTATATCAACAATCGACGCGCCTGGGCGCGCCGCACCGGCCTCGATCTGGAACTTCCGGTGCATTGCTGCATCAAGCTCGGCGAGACCATGCAGATCGCCGACAACGAATCCTCCGAGTTCCAGCAATTCATGGACGCAGTGAGCGCGGTCGAGCGGACTTTCGATTTCATCGTTATCGATACCCCGGGGTCCGATAGTTACCTGATGCGTCTGGCGCACTCGATGGCCGATACGCTGGTGACGCCGATCAACGACAGCTTCCTCGATTTCGACGTGCTGGGAACCGTCGACCCCGCCAGCTATTCGGTGACCGGCGAAAGCCATTATGCGGAGATGGTGCGCGATACCAGGCGCAAGCGCCGCCAGCTCGATGGCGCCTCTACCGACTGGATCGTGGTTCGCAACCGACTGTCGATGCTGGGATCGCGCAACAAGCAGCTGGTCGCCGACGGTCTCAAGGAGCTGTCGTTCAGGCTCGGCTTCCGCTCGATCGACGGTTTTGCCGAACGCGTGGTTTACCGCGAGTTTTTTCCGCGCGGGCTGACCGCGCTCGACGACCTCGACGAGACCACACTCGGCACCCGCCCGAGCATGGGCCACGTAACGGCGCGCGAGGAGGTCACGAGCCTGCTGCGCCAATTGAAACTGCCGCTCGATGAGCGCGGCCGCCGCCGTGCCGCGAACCGGGCCGAATGGTTCACGCAGGTCGACAAGCCGCTCGAACTCCACGACATCTTCAGCGCCTAAAATAAAACCTATGGTAGCAGGTTACTACCTATGGTGGAACGATCTTCGATCGGCCACGTTTTTACCATGCCTTTACCTAACGCCTGAACTAAATCTTGATTCATGCCGTCCCAAGGTGGAGCGGGTGGCCGACCCTCGTTTGTGCAACTGCACAATAAGAGGGTGCGTCGCACAACGATCAGGCGGTGACTTCACAACATTTACTCTTCCTGTCACGCCTGCGTGACATGTATCATGGATAAGGGACCACAGAGTCCCGATCATTGGAACACAGGCCCCAACATAGGCCCCCAGGGTCGCTGCGCCGAGGACGAAATATGAAACGTGGAATTACCGTTCTCGCTTCGCTTTGTGCGCTGGTCACAGTCGGCTATTTTACCGCGAGCAAGTGGGCGATCCGCCACCAGACTCTGACGTTCAATGATCCGGCGCGCGACAACCGCCCAGTTGCGGTCGACATCGCCGTACGGCGCGACAAGGAACTGCAGGCGAATGCCGGCATGATTACGCTGCCGGTGGCGATCCTCAACCACGGCAACACCGTCAAATTCACCGAGTACTCTTTTCTGGCCAACATTTTTGCCGCCCGCGGCTATCTGGCGGTCAGTATCCAGCATGATCTTCCGACCGATGCGCCGCTGGTAACGAAAGTCGGTGAAATCTATGTCGGTCGCTTGCCGCAGTATCAGCGCGGCATTGCCAACATCCGCTTCGCGGTCGACGAAATGAAAAAGATCGAGCCGAACGCGGATTATGATCGTCTGACCATGGTCGGACATTCGAATGGCGGCGACATCTCGATGTATTTCGCCAAGATGTACCCCGACGAGATCAAGAAGGTCGTGACGCTGGACAATTTGCGGGTGCCGTTCATGACCGACGGCAGATTCAAGATCCTCTCGTTCCGTTCGAAGGATCCGGTCTTCAAGCCCGATCCCGGCGTCGTGCCCAATGAGGAGGTCTGCGAGAAGTCCGGCATCACCGTCGTGCAGACCGGCTACCAGCACACCGACATGAGCGACCGCGGTCCTGATGACGCCAAGAACTCGATCCAGGGCATGCTCGATAAATTCCTCGATGACGACAGCCCGCTCAGACCGGTCGAGAGCAACACGCCGAAGATCATCGAGCCGGGACCTGTTGCGCTGTACGCGCCGGTCAAGAACTGACGGCAGGCGTCGCGCCCCGATCGAAAAATCGTGCCGGCGTCCGGTCTGACCGGAATCAGCTCAGCCGCCACGCATTGACCGCTCCCTTGTCCCGGCCCACATAAGACTCGCTGCAATCCGCGAGTGCCCATGTCCGGCGAACCGACCAAGCCCAAATCTTCCGGCGACGTATCTTCGGCGCAAACCGGCAAAACCAGCGGGCTGCCCGAGGCGACGCCGTCAGCTTCCGAAGACATTGCCGCCTTTGTCGCCAAGGCCCGGGCGATGTCGCCCCATGCCGCAGGCGCGAGGGGGCGGCTGGTGTTCGCGCTTGACGCTACCATGAGCCGGCAGCCGACATGGGATATGGCCTGCGCGCTGCAGGCCGATATGTTCCGCGAGGCCGCGGCGCTGGGTAGCCTTGATATCCGGCTCGTCTACTATCGCGGCCTCAACGAGTGCCGCGCCACGGGGTGGATTTCCGACAGCGCGCAACTGGCAAAGCTGATGGGCAAGATCGATTGCCGCGGCGGCAACACCCAGATCGGCAAGGTGTTGTCGGAAGCGCGGCGGGAAGCCGTGGCCTCGGCCGTGCGCGCGGTGGTGTTCGTCGGCGACGCCATGGAAGAAAGGGTCGACGATCTCTGCGCCAAGGCGGGTGAACTCGGCCTGCTCAAGGTGCCGGTGTTCCTGTTCCAGGAGGGGCATGACGACGTCGCCGAACAGGCGTTCCGGGAGATCGCGCGCCTGACCGGTGGCGCGTGGTGCAGGTTCGATCCCGGCGCCGCGGCGCAACTGCGCGATCTGCTGCGCGCAGCGGCGGCCTATGCCGCCGGCGGACGCGAAGCGCTGCTGCGGTTGTCGAAGAGCGGGAGCGGCGCCGCCAAATTGCTTGGCCAGATGAAGTGATCCGGCGTGGTTGGAGATGAGGCCTACTCAACGACGCTGATTACGATTCCCCCCATATAGGCTTCATCCGCATAGCATGGCACACCGTCGATGAAGCAATGGTGGCCGTCGTGTGTTTCTCCGGTATCGGCGTATTGGGCGGAAAAGCCGCCGGAAAGGCCGGTGTTGTAGAATTTGAGCGGTCGGCCATCCCCGGACAATGCTTTGCTGGAGCAGGTTCGGCAAATGTATCTTGGATATCTGGGGTTGGCTTCAACCCGGACGGAACATATCGGACAGAGCTGATCGGCCATTGGTTCGCCTCTGATGGAGGTTGGGAGATCGTCGACCAGGTATCGTTGGACGCTTACGAAACCTTCGACACGTTTGATGATCTTATCGCCGCTGCGCTGAGGAAGCGGTTGATGGCACA
>Ga0209839_10000188_pt1 | contig 30569 bp, 18 predicted proteins | sample OrgsoiDNA2013050_FD_185800 | JGI IMG/M metagenome (GOLD analysis project Ga0209839, IMG submission 185800) | Permafrost soil microbial communities from the Arctic, to analyse light accelerated degradation of dissolved organic matter (DOM) -... | ecosystem: Environmental > Terrestrial > Soil >... | reverse complement strand
AGCATATGGTGAAGTTGGACGATACCCGAACGATGCTGCACATTCGAGGGAATCGCCGCATGCGGTTTGGAGCGCAGCACATCGTCGGTGAAGCCCGTCAAGTTGCTGCGTGGACCAATCTCAAGGAACAGCCGCACGCCATCTCGATGCATGCCTTCGATGGTCTCGCGGAATCGCACCGTGCTCGACCATTGCACTGCCGCCAGAGCGCGAATCTCCTCCGGATCCTGAGGATAGGGCCCCGCCGTCACGCATGAATACAGCGCCGTCTGGGCTTGGCCAATCCGCAGCCGGTCGAAATGCTGCTTCAGCGGTTTGCTGAACACTTCAAACCAGGGTGTGTGATATGCCCGTGCAAACGGCAGCTTTTGACAAATCGCGCCCTTGGGAGTCAACGCGGTCACCAACCGGTCGATCACCGATTCGTGCCCGCACAAGACCACCTGGTGGACACAGTTGTCCAGCGCGATATAAAGTTCGCCTTCGCTCTTTTCCACCTGCTGCTCCAGGAAGGCGTGATCGGCGCCGGCCACCGCCAGCAGCACCGCCTCGGGAATATCGCTGGTGGAATTCAGCTTATCGAAAACTTCATAAACGCCCAGGATGTGCTGGATCAGCTCCTCGTCGTCGGCCACCTCGACCACCCGCGAAGCCAGCAGCGCGGAATGCTCCCCGGTCGAATGCCCCACCATGGCGTCGGCGCGTATGCCCAGCTTCTCGATCAGCGCGTAGAGTGCCTGGTTGGCGCAAAATACTGTCTCCGCGCCGGAGTCCATGTTGTACAAGCGGTCCTGGCTGGGAGAACCCAGCGGCGGCGGAAAGATGACATCGCTCGGCAGATAGTCGCGCGCATGATTTTCGTAAGCGCGGTCCATCAGGTCGAATACTTGCCGCACTTCCGGGAAGTGGATGCACAGGTCCCCGAGCATGTTGCGGTATTGCGATCCTTCGCCGGGGAACAGGAATGCTAGCTTTCCTTCCAACCCCAGGGGTTCTTTGAAGTGATAGATCCCTTCGATTTCCTTGATATTCCGCGTCTTCTCGTCGCCCAACCGCTTAATCGCGCGCTCCAACTTGGCCATCAGGTCCTTGTGCGACAGCCCTACCACGGCCATGCGCACCGGACCCATCGGGCGGTCGCAGTTGAGCGTCCACGCCAAGTCCTTCAACGAAAGCCCATCGCCGCCTTCTCTCAAAAGCTGCAAAGCCTGCTGCGCATCTTTCGCCACAGCCGCGCGATTTTCCCCGGAGAACACAAACAATTCGCTATCCCAATCGCGCTGTAGCCACGGCGCCTGATGGGGCCCTGTGTATTCCTCCAGGATGGCATGCGCATTAATGCCGCCGAATCCAAAAGCGTTCACCCCCGCTCGCCGCGGCGTTTTGGACGACCCATGAATCCAGGGCCGCGTCTCCGTGTTGATGTAGAAATTGGTGTTCTCAAGCTGAAGTTTGGGATTGGGGTTCTCGCACAACGTGGGCGGCAGAACCTTGTGGTGCAGGGAAAGCGCAGCCTTAATCAGCCCAGCCACGCCAGCCGCCGGCACCGTATGGCTGATCATGGATTTCACCGAGCCCAGCGCGCAACGCGGCGACTCGGTTTGGCGCAAAGGAAATACGCGCCGCAGCGCCTCCACTTCCACTACATCGCCCACTGGAGTGCCCGTCCCGTGCGCCTCCAACAAGCCCACCGTCAGCGGATCGATCTCCACTGGCTCATAAGCTCGCCGCAGCGCCATCTCCTCGCCTTCCACGCGCGGCGCCAGCACATGCGTGGCTCGTCCATCGCTCGCAATTCCGGTATTCTTCAAAACCGCATAAATATGATTACCGTCGCGCTCGGCTTCCACCAGGCGCTTCAGCACTACCATTCCGACCCCCTCGCCCAGCAGCGTGCCATCCGCATCTTTGTCGAACGAGCTCAACTGGCCGCGATGCGAGAGCGCTCCCAGCTGCGAAAAGATCATCATCAGCACAGGGGACGTGTTGCTGTTCACGCCGCCCGCCAAAGCCAGATCGCAGCGGCCGGTTTGGAGTTCCCGCGCCGCCATCTCCACCGCCACCAGGGAACTGGCGCAGGCCGCGTCGATCAGATAATTCGGCCCCATCAGGTCCAGCCGGTTGGCGATGCGGCCGGTGATGATGTTCGGAACCAAGCCGGAGGCTGTATCGGCGTGAAAGGGCGGCAGGCCCGCCTTGATCTGGCGCTTGATTTCAGCCAGTTCCACATCCGTATGTTCTGGATGCAACTGCTTCAAAATGCGCAGGATGCTTTCCACCATGACGCCCTGCTGCAGGGCCGCCGCATTCCCTCTATTGACGTACGTTCCGCGGCCGATGATCACCGCCGTGCGCGCTTTCACCGGCTCCAGATCCAGCTTGCCGCAATCCTTCAAAGCGTCCTGCGCGGCCTGCAAGGCCATGTAGTGGTCCGGCTCGCCGCCATCCACCGCGTTCGGCATGATACCGAAGCTGAAAGGATCGAACTGCGCCAGTTTGCCCAGGAATCCGCCGCGCTTACAGTAGGTGCGGTCGTCGGCCTTGGTGTCCTGCTCATAAAACAGCTCGGCCTCCCACTCCGGTGGCGCGTCCGAAATGGAGTTTACTTTGTGAAGGATGTTTTCCCAGTACTGTCTGACGTCCGGCGCTCCTGGCAGCACGCAGGCCATTCCGATGATAGCGATGTCGTTGGATCCGTTATTGTTCATTTCACCTGGTTAATTTATAATTGTCCGCGATATGGAGAAGGGGCGCAAATTGCGGAGTGTCGCCGCCGCGCGGCAGCCCTGCTCGCGCAAGTAGAACGTCGTGGTAACTTCGGCGGGGTTTTCGGGGTTGGCGAGACGGTGTCGCGGAAGGGACGGAAGCTACCAGATTCTTCAGCAGAAAGGAACGCAGGGCATCCGCGGAGCGTGGATGCCCGCCTCCCGGTTAGAGCAAATCCAGGTCTTTCAGGCTGTATCCGAAAGCGCGCACGCGCTCTTCAAACTTGTCGATACACTCCTCGATGGAAGCACTCGATTGCGGATCCTTGGCCAGCGCATTCCATTGCGCGAAGTACTTCTTGTTGTGCTCCGAAGTAGCTTGGAACGTGGTGGGATGCGGCTCTAAGCTCAGAAACTTATAGATGGTGCTGATGGTGTCGAACGGCTGCGAGATCAAGGTCTCGTATTTGATCGTCATCACGCGGCGCAGGTGGGCGCGATCCTTCTCGAAGGTCTCATGCGCCACTAGCCAGTGTTCCACCAGCGAAGTCAGGCCCGTGGGACTCCACTTCTCGGTGGCCAGCGAGACGGCCACGGGATGCCGCTCAATGATCACGAAATAGGAGTTCGGAAAAACGCTCTGCAGGAAACGGGTCCAGAGAATATTGGGTGGCGACTTCTCAAGCAGGTAGCGTTTGGAGAGGTCGAAAAACGGAAACCATTCCAGTGCCAGTTGGGTCTTATTCTCCGGCGTCAGAAATTCGGATTCCTCAGTGAGGTTGGCCTCCGGAGAAAACGCGAATTTGCCAGGTCCACCCCAGAAGATCGCGGGGGGATATACCGACTGCAGGTACTGGCCTTCGTCCTCCGCGCCGAGCCATTCGTTGGCATCCTGGTTGTTGGCAAAGCCGCTGATCTCGGGGTGCTCCCGCAGCATTCGGAACAGAAGCGTAGTGCCGCTCCGATGCAGGCCGCCCAAAATGGCAAACGGATGCGTTTGGGCGATCTCCCGAGCCTCTTCGGGGCTCAGCTTGTTGGCTGGGGCTTTGATATACGTGACGAGTTCGTCATCGCCGATAGACTCTGGCATTCCCCTAAGGTATCCCATTGGTTTTCAATTTGTCCACCCTGGCGACGCCTGTTCATCGCCGCATGTCGTTCACCGTCACCAGTTTGCCTGGATGCATGGCTAGTACCAACCGGAGTGCTGGCGTGTGTCCGCCATGGTACACTGGCCAGACAGGCGCCGCAGGGTATCAGCCGTGGCAGAACTGCAAATTTCATAAATAATCACGTATACAGTTGGTGCGTCTTTAAGAACACCACGGGAGGTCTTGTTAATGTTTGATCGGCTTCGACATTCGTTGTCGCTATTAAGTCTAGTGGTTTGGGGTGCGGTGTCCTGCATGGCGCAGGCGCCCGTAGGATCCCTGATGGGTACGGCACATGACAGCACCGGCGCCATAATGCCTGGTGTAAAAGTCACCGTAATCAACAAGGATACCGGCCTCCAGCGGCAGATGACAACGTCTGGAGAAGGCATCTTCAATGCCGCTTCATTGCCCGCGGGCAACTACAGCGTCAAGGCCTCGGCCGAGGGTTTTCGCAGCTTGGACATAAACGCTACCGTACAGACCGGCCAAGTCACCACGGTGGATATGGAACTGCAGGTCGGAGCCGAGGCCGAGGTCATTAATGTACAAGGCGAAACGGCCCAAATCAGCTACGACAGCCATGAAATCTCGGGCGTGATTACGCACGAGGATATCCAAAACCTACCTGTAAACGGCCGTAGCTTTTTACAATTGTCCATGCTGGAGCCCGGCGTAAGCGTCACGGCTAATAACGTCGGACAGTACAACAAGCAGTTCGATGTGTCCATCCTGGGGGCCAGTTCCGCCAATAACTCGGTGCGCATCACCGTGGATGGCGCCACCGTGCAGGATTCCATTACCGGCGGCACCCAGCAGAACTTCTCGCAGGAAGTGGTGCAGGAGTTCCAGCTTTCGTCGACTAACTTCGATCTTTCGACGGGTATCGGCGCGGGCGGTTCCATCAACGTGGTTACGCGTTCCGGCGGCAACGATTTCCACGGCAGCGCATTTTTCTTCTACCGCGATCATAACCTTTCGGCTTTTCCATTCCTGTCGCATGAGCCCGGTGAGCCGTCCAGTCCTTACTTCGCCCGCAAGCAGGAAGGCTTCTGGTTCGGAGGCCCCATTAAGAAAGATAAGCTATTTTTCTTTACCAGCCTGGAGCATATCGACCAAACCTCGCTGTTTAGCGCCTTCCCCAGCGATCCGGCGTTCCAGGCCTTTGGTACCAACGCCGCCAGCCCGTATCACGCCAACGAACTCACGGAGCGTCTGGATTGGCGGATCAACACTAGGAACAATGCCTTTCTCCGTTACTCGCACGACGGCAACAACTCCTTTGCGCCACCCGGTATCGGAGACCTGCCGTCCGATTGGAACATAAACACCAACTGGGCCGATTCCGGGGTCCTCTCTCTGATTAGCGTGATCACCCCTGCTACCGCGAACGAGTTCCGCTATTCGTACACCTTCTGGTCCAATACCAACACGCCTCCCACGCTGGCACAGTGCCCGGCGCCTTGTCTTGGGTGGAACTATGCCACCAACACGGACGGCCCCATGGTTACCATCCTCGGAGTGAATAACTTCGCCATGGGTGAATCCGCCACTTCGCCTCAGAGCCGCTTGTTGCGGCGGCATATTTTCGCCGATAATGTCAGTTCCCAAAAAGGGACCCACACGATCAAGTTCGGCGGCTATTGGGAATACCAAAAAGGAACGGGATCCTATGCCTACGCCCAACCCGCGGCCATGGAACTCTGGTCTCCCGGACTGGTGCAGGCCTTCAACCAGAAAATCGCGGCCGAGGGATATGGGTCCCACCAGATTTCTATTCCTTCCTCATTCAATACGGTTGCCGACCTTCTGAAGCTGCCGGTGGACGCGTTTACCATAGGGGTCGGCAATCCGACGCAGCCGCCTTTGTACCAGCGGAGCCAGGCCGACCACGACAATCTGTTCCATTTTTATGCGGAGGACACCTGGAAGATTCGCCCGCGCTTCAGTCTGAACTACGGTTTGGCCTGGTCTTATGAGAGCAACGCGCTGAACCACGATCTGACTAAATCCGCGTATCTGGCGCCCATCTTCGGAGCCAACGGGCTGGGAACGGAACACCACTCGCCGCGCAATTTCAGCCCGATGCTGGGCTTCGCCTGGTCGGCAACGAAAGACAATAAGACTGTAGTGCGGGGCGGTTCCGCTATTTACTATGACACCTGGGATATATTCAACCGGCTGATCGAGCGCGTGATTCTGAGTCCGCTCGGCACCGGACGCATCCCGTTGCCCGACACTACCTTTTTCTCGGCTATTGCCGGGCTAAATAACTTCTCGAGTTTGCCCGCCGCGATTCAACCCACCAGCTTCAGCAGCGAGCCCACTGTCTTCAGCGGGGGGGGCCTCGAGTTTCTATTGCCGCTATTCATATCACAAGCCGAGAAAGAGCTCAATTCGGGCCTACCGGTCAAGAATGTCGATTTGTTTAAAACCGGACAGGGTTTGATTCCTCAGAATTTCCGCCTGCCGTATTCCGAGCATGCCAGCATCGGCGTGCAAAGAGAGCTTCGCAGCGACTTGGTGCTGAGCGCTGATTTTGTCTTCCGGCAATACATGCACCAGTTGATCAACGGCCCGGACCTCAATCACTACAATAGCGTGGGGGGGCCCGTCATAGCAAAATGCGCGCCAGGGCAAGCGCTGGTTGTACCGCTGGAATGTTCGGTTGGCCCGATCGAGGCGGAGATCTCAGGAGGCCGCTCTCACTATAAGGGCTTGCTGATGAAATTGGACAAGCGCTTCTCCCATCGGACTACCGCCACCCTGGCCTACGCCTATGCGGATTCGGTCGGCTATAACGGCTTGATCGACAACAGCAACTGGTTCGCTAGCTGGGGCCCGCAAGCCGGCCATCACACCCTCACCGGTTCGCTCGTGGCTTTCCTGCCCTTCGGTATCCAGGTTTCAGGTATTACTTCGTTTCAAAGCGCCGCCCCTTTTCAGCCGTTCGTGACGGGTGTCGACTTCAATGGCAATGGTGTATTTGCCACGGCAGGTGAAAGCCTGTACCCCGGCGCGCCTCTGCCGGGCGCCGGATTCAACCAGTTTGGGATCAGCAAAGGGAAAGGCGATCTGGTTCAACTGGTTAATCAGTTCAACCAGACTTACGCCGGCACCACGGACCCATTAGGACATGCGATCCCCTCGATCACGCTGCCTACCAATTTCTCGTTTCCACGAAGCTTCAATTCGCAGGACTTGCGTTTAACCAAGGCCTTCCGGTTACACGGCGACCGGGTAAGATTGTCGGTTTTTGGCGAATGTTTCAATGTTTTCAACATTGCCAACCTCACCTTCTATAACGAGGTTCTGAACGCTCCAAATTTCGGCCAGGCCTCGCAAAGAACTTCTAACATCTTCGGCACGGGCGGCCCGCGCGCCTTCCAATTCGGAAGTCGCTTTATTTTCTAATAGCGATGCATCCGTCACTTTTCACTGCGGCGTAGTTACCTTCACCACCGCCGACATCGGCGACGTATTGCCGCCGGTGTCAATGGCCTGCACGGCATAGTCGTAGATGGTGCCTGCAGTCAGTTGATAATCGGTAAATGCCGTTTTGGTAGCGGCAACTTGCCCAATTTGCACCAGGCCGGAGGAAGAACCGGCCCTGTAGATACTGTAGGAACTCAATGGCATGCCGCTTGGCCCCGCCGTCCAAGCGAGACTCACCGCAGTTTTCGAAATGGCAGTGGCAATCAGATTCGTGGGCGCGGAAGGCAGCGCCAGTGTGGTCGCTGAAACCGTGGCCGACATGGGCGAAACATCCCCGCCGGTATCGGCGGCTTCGACTGCATAGTAATATAGGGTCGCGGGAGACCCGTTCGGGTCCGTATACATGGGCAGCAGCACGATCGCTACCTGGCTCAGGTTGTTACCTGTTGTGCCTCGAGAGACGCGATAGTTCTGGATCGGCAGTCCGCCGCTCGCCGCCGCGGACCATGTCAGCTTGATCTTCGTAGTTGCAATAGGTGTTGCCAGCAGACCGGCAGGCGCCGATGGCGCCGCGGGCGTAGTAACCCGAACAATCGCGGACATCGGTGAAAGATCCCCACCTGTGTCGGACGCTTGTACTGCGTAATAGTAAGTCGTTGTCGGATTTAAGTTTTTGTCCGTGTAGGATGTCTGCGCAACCAAGATGATTTCGCTGATGTTCGCAGCCGAACTGCCCCGATACACGTGGTAATACTGGACCGGCAAACCGCCGCTGACAGCCGCGGACCAGCTTAAGCCAATCTTCGTGGCCGAAACCGGAACCGCTGAGAAACCTGCGGGCGCCGCGGGCGGCTTGGGCGTGGTGACGGCCACAATCGGCGACATCGGCGACGTATTTCCCGACGTGTCCATGGCCTCCACTCCGTAATAATATGTGGTCCCTGCGGTTAAGGGATAACTGGTGTATTTTGTGATCGTGCTCGGGGTGCGCCCCTCCTGGATGACGGCAGGTGAAATTCCCCAGAAGACCAGATAACAACGCAACCCAATATTATCGGTGGACGGAGACCAGGTAAGGTTCACCCTTTCGCTCGAAACCGCCACCGCCACGACACTGCCGGGAACCGTGGGCGGCGTCACGTCTCTGGTAGTCAGGTAGATCGGCTGCGAAGCCACGGAAATATTTCCGGCCAGGTCGAAAGCTTCGATCGCATAGCTATAAGTCGTGCTCTGGATTAATCCGGAATCCTGATAATACAAATTGGCGGTCGTTGCGATCTGCGAGCCATCACGCAAAATGTAATAGCCGGCCACCCCCACGTTGTCCGCCGACGCGACCCAATTCACGCTCATCGTGGTCGAATTCGCGGATACACCATTCACCCCCGTAGGCGCCCCGGGCGGTATGGTGTCGCGCGGCGAAACCAGCGAAGCATAGTAGCTCATCGCCGTGCTGGTGTATATCGCCTGTCCTATGTTTAGTGAAGCCTGGGCGCTTTCCTGGTTCAAAATCTCAGTGGGCGTCAGATTCTCGGTGGAACTATCGTACGGCAGATACGCCGCCATGTACTCCGTGCCAAACGGATCCATGAAAAGCATTTGCGTGTGGTTGGCAAGGTTTTCGATCGTCTGTATGAAATACGCGTCCAACGGCGCCCAGAAATCGAATGGGTCCCGCGCCCGCGCCTGATCGTTGGTGAGCACCCCCAGCTCATTGTCCCGCACCTTCCACATCCAGCATTCCGTCATTGCCACTGGCTTTCCGGCCGCCGCCGCTGTAGTCGCAATCTGCAGGGCGATTGGAAGGTAGCTGCGGTTGATCGGGTAGATGTGGATGTCGATGAAATCTACCGGCAGCGCCACATATTGCTGAATAAACGACAGGGCGTTAACTTGCGCCGTGCCCGTTCCTGCGCCTACCTGAAGTCCCGCCACGCCGGATTGCTGCACGCTGACGAGTATCTGGCTGAGCAGCGCGGCCGATCCGCTGGGAGTGTTGGCCTCGGTTTGGCCGCTGTCATTGGCCTCAGTGGTGGGCTCTTGGAGCACCACTATATAATCAGGCTGCATGGTCTGCGCGATCGTCAGGGCGGTTTGCGCCCGCGCCTGCTGATACTGTGTCCAATCCAGCGTGGCGTAAAAGGGAGCGGCATCCCAGCCAGATTGCACATCGTTGGTCAGCAGGGTATCGTTTTCAACGATCAATTTCAGACCCGCGGCCCTCACATCGGCGGCGACCTGCCGATAGAAACTTACGAACTGAGTATAAGACTGTCCTTGGCTGGTCAGGAAGGGCTCATAGAGCACGGGGAAGCCGACCTCCACCATAATCGCCCGAGCGCCCATGGCCTTCAATTCATTAATTTGTAACAATATACCCGCCTGCGACCCGGAATTGACTAATCGCGGACCTGCATTGGCATTGGCGTTCTTAAGATTTCCCGTAAAAATAGTGGATCCGGGCGGGTTCGATCCTAACGTTGCGTTAAAGTTGATGAGATAGGTGTTCAGCGAGCTGTAAAGATCCTGGAACACAGGAGGCACGGGCGGTGCCTGTGCCCTGACAATGGAAAGATTCAAAACTGACAACGTCAGTAGTGCGAGCAGTCCAGGCACACACCTCGGGCTGCTGGCCAAACGACATCTCGATTTCATAAGAATAAAGTGGCTCGCCGCTCTTTAGCACTCCGGCGCGAGTGAGTAATAAAACGCTTGGATTCGTGCCGCTTTGCGGCAGGCATTCACTAGGAAAGTGGGTTTGGCCATCTCATCGTCTCAGTATGTGTGAGCGTCGAAGCAAGAAAGTAGGTTGCTCCGACAAAAAGGATTTTCGGGTACTTTGGTCGGGTTGTGTGGCAGTGAACCAGTAGACGGAGCTTACGGCGTCAGTTCGAATACTGTGCCGTAACCTGTGTCTCCCATCGAAAAAACGGTGGTGCCGTAGAGCATGTTATTGCTGCCGAATACCACTCCGGCAAAAGGCTGGCTCCCGTCCTGGGCACCGGTAAAGCTATATAGAACAGTCTCGGTCCAGGCGCCGGCGCCGCCGGCCGGCGGAGTGAACTGAAGAACTCCGCCTACTCCAAACGCACATCCGGCGGTCACGGTAGCGTACAAGGTTCCGTTCGACCCAAGCAGCATCCCTCCGTAAGGAGCCCCCCCATCGGCGCCATTTGTGAAGCTATGAATCGTCGTCAAGGTATACGGCTTCCCTTTGGTGGTTGGCGGGGTTAACGAGAAAACTATCCCCGCATTGCCCGTGCCGCCTGCCACAGTCGTCCCATAAAGCACTCCGTTGGCGTCGATAGCCAAGGTTCCAAATGGAAATGCGCCCACCGAATAGGCGGATAGACTGTACACGCTTTGTTTAGACCAGCCGCCCTTCTTATTGGGCGCCAGCTTGAACACCGTCCCCCCGACCGTGCCGCAACACGTGGTGCCATACAGCGCGCCGTTGCTTGTGATCAGTCCGCTCTCAGGACCGCTGCCGTCTTTGCCGGCCTGAAAATTATAAATGACCTTTTCGATCCAGAAGCCTTTCCCGCCGGCTGGAGGAATCAGTTCGAATACCGTTCCGGCCCCCGCCGTGCCTCCTCCGAAGGTAGTGCCGTAAAGATCGCCATTCAGCAGAATCACGCCGCCTTGAGGTCCGCTGCCATCCGTAACTGCATAAAGCACGTTTGCCTGACTGCCTGCCGAGGCTGTCAAGGTTAAAGCTGAGGACGAGACCACGCTGGCAATAGTGTAAGTGACTCCGTTGATGACAATCGGGAGGCCATTCCAGACAGTGCCTGTTAAAAATGGGCTCCCGGATACCAGCGAAACTCCGGTCCCGGCTACATTCACGATTCCCGAGGCATTGCTCCTAAAACTGTAAATCACCGACTCGGTCCATGCGCCGCCCGCCTTTGCCGGTTTCGTCAACTGGAAAACGGTCCCATCCCCCGAACCGCCGCCCGTAAAGGTGGTCCCATAGAAAACGCCGCCAACGCCGGAGATTAGCGCGGCACCGGGATTCGCGCCATCATTGCCTCCCTGAAAGCTATACAGTACGGTTTGGGCCCATGGGTTGCCCGGCGTTAGCTCAAAGATGGTTCCAAAACCCTGGCTGCCGCCGACAGGTGTAGTGCCGAACAGGCTGCCATTCGCCCCGAAAAGTACGGCGGCACTGGGATTGGCGCCATTGGCGCCGCCCGTAAAATTATACAGAGTCGTTAGAGATGCGCCCTGGGCCACCCCCGCCATTGCCAGGATGGCTCCCGCCACGGTTAGCCGTGAGATTTTCACAAGCATGGCTGATGCGAATGCGTCCATATAGGCGACCCTCCTCGAAGTGAGCAACATCGGTACTGCCTTCTCGCCGACAGACCAGTGGCGTCTCAAAAGTAATGACCGATGGTGGAGGCCATGTTAGCATGACCGCGTTACTTGCACAATGGGAATCTACCCCCGCCCACCGCACCGTGCTCCCACTCTCCCGCGAGGCTACGACTTTCTTTGAGGCTCGAAGCGCAGAGTGGAATAAACCGTAAGGTAAAATACGCTTCGCAGGCCACTTGTTACAATCTGGTATACCTCCTTTGAACTCGGTCAGTCACTTACTTTTCGGCATAGTACCGTGATTCTTGACCGTTTCTGTGTTCTCATGATAAACTCAAGACCCGTGAGGGTATGTGTGCCCGACTGCCAACGCAGTCGAGGAGGGGGCAAATGATAACAGTTAGATCCGGCCTGCTGGGTGCGTTTTTTACCGCGCTGGCGGCCATTCCTATGGCAGCCCAGGTTCCGCCTGCCGCTTTCGTAAATTTCGAAGGCGCGCAAACCAATCCCATTCGGATTTCCGCGGACGGCACTCGTCTCTTTGCCGTAAACACGCCTAATGGAACTCTATCCGTTTTTAGCCTGACGCAGGCGTCCAGCCCGGCGTTGATCGCGGAAATTCCCGTGGGTATTGAACCCGTTTCCGTCAATATCAACCCTTACGTCGCCGGTAACGACGAAGCCTGGGTGACCAATCAAATTTCCAACAGCGTCAGTGTCGTCTCAGTTTCCAAGGGAATCGTCACCGACACGCTCTACGCAAAAGCGGAGCCTGCCGATGTTGTATTCGCCGCCAAATTAGCCTTTGTCAGTGTCTCCCGCACCCATCTGGTGAATGTATACAATACCTCCACGCACGCGCTGGTTAAGTCCATTCCGCTGACCGGAGAGCAGCCGCGCGCTCTCGCCGTGAGCCCCAATGGTGCAACCGTGTACGCGGCCTTCGCCATGTCCGGCAACCACACTACCATCGTTCCGGCTACGCAAGCCCCGCTGCAACCCCCGCCGGTCAATCCCGCACTTCCGACGCCCCCGCAGGTCGGCCTGATCGTGGATGCGTCCAATCCCGCCTGGACCAGCGTAATAAAGTACACCATGCCCGATAACGACGTAGCTGCCATCAGCACCAGCAGCCTCAGCGTAAGCAAATACTTTTCGCATCTCGGAACCATAAATCTGGGTTTGGCCATCAACCCCCAGTCGGGAAACCTGTATGTGGCTAACACCGATGCCCTTAACTTGGTGATGTTTGAAACCAACCTGAATGGCCACATCGTAAATCACCAGATTACTTCCGTAAACCCCAGCACGGGGCAAAGCCAAGTGTGGGATCTGAATCCGGGGATCGACTATGCGCAATTGCCCAATACAGCCGCCCTAGGCACCGCGCTGGCTATGCCCTCTGGCGTGGTCGTCGAGCCAACCGGCCGTTACCTCTATATTGCGGCTTTCGGCACGGACCGGGTAGGAGTTTTCGATACCACCACCGGCACCGTAACCAACTTCATTGAAATCGATCCGCAGGCGACTGGCGCGACCGCTAATCCAGCCAGTAAACGCGGCCCGCGCGGCTTGGCTTTGAATAGCTCCGCTAATGTCCTCTACGTTCTGAACCGAATCTCCAATACAATTTCTATCCTGAGCCTGACCAGCAATACAGTGACCTCCGAGATTGCTACGGGATCGTTCGATCCTACTCCCGTAGCGATCCGCAATGGGCGCGGCTTTCTGTACGATCATAAGCTCTCCGGCAACGGAACCGGCGCTTGCGCATCTTGTCACATCGACGCCGAAATAGACTTGCTGGCGTGGAACCTGGGCGATCCCACCGGCAGTATGACTTATTTGTATGAGAACGGAACGAATTTTGCCTTTCACCCCATGAAAGGGCCCATGACCACCCAGACCCTTCGCGGCCTGGCCAACGTGGAACCTTATCACTGGAGAGGCGATAAGCCGAACCTGGCGGCCTTCAACGGCGCTTTCGCCCAACTCCTGGGCGGCTCGCAACTTTCCAATGCAGATATGGCTTCTTTCACCAACTTCATCAATACCATCGTTTTTCAGCCAAACCCGAACTTGAATATCGACGGTACTTACCCGGCCACTCTACAGCTGGTAGATCTCCCGAAAATATCAGCCAGTCCGGCCAACGGTCAAGTTGCGTTTAACCTCGCTTTCCAGGCCAGTGGCACGACCTGCAATTCATGCCACACCTCCGATCCTGGCGTGGGATCGAACCTGAATGTCAGAATCCCAACCGGCAGTGGCCCCTCCTCCCAGCAGCCTTTCAAGGTTCCGCATTTGCGCAACATGTATCAGAAAATGAACGAAAACTTTAAGCCGGGCGCGGTGAGCGTCAATGGCTTTGGCTTCAATCACGATGGCGCAATTGACGGTCTTTTTAACCAGGCCAGTCAGGTTTCATTCGGCACTATTGCGACAAACGCCGCGCAAAAGGAAGCGATTGACGCGTTCGAGATGTGCTTTGATACCGGCACTGCTCCTGCCGTCGGGTATTCCCGCACGCTAACGTCGGCCACCGTCAATACCGCACCGGCACAAAGCGACTGGAACACCTTACAGAGCCAAGCCTCCGCGGGCAAAGTCGATTTGATCGCCAACGGCACCATCCTAGGACAAGTCTACGGATTGCTGTACCAGCCCTCCAGTGCGACTTACCAAGTCGATACGACTGGCATCGGCCCGTTTACCCAAGCCCAACTGACTAGTTTTATCCAGAAAGGCGACACCCTGACCGTTATGGGTGTGCCGGCCGGATCGGGCACCCGCATGGGCGTGGACCGGAATCTCGATGGCGTCTTGAATGGAGACGCCAAGAAGCATTAATCGCCGCACAGCACCGCCTGTGCCGCACCGGGCACCTCTTGGTTGACGCTACCATCTGGAATAAAGCCGCGGGTTGCGGGCTTATGCCACCGAGAGGGTTAAGAATGGGTTCATCGCCCGGTCATCCCGTGAACCGCCGGTGGTTCTTTTTGGCATCCACCGCCTTCCTGGCCGACATTGCCTGCACCAGCGCGCGCAGCGATAGCACTACTTCGGCCATTGAGAAGCGGCGCGCTCCTGGAATTGTTCGCCTGGTTGACTTCTCGGATTCAGGAAAGAGAATAGGAATTGTGACGACTGCAAAAGTAATCAAAACCGACGATGAATGGAAGCGCCAGCTCACACCGGAGCAGTTTGCGGTAGCCCGCAAGAAAGGCACCGAGCCTGCCTTCACCGGCAAATACTATAAGCTGCATGACACGGGCATCTATCGATGCGTATGCTGCGGGAACGCCTTGTTCAGCTCCGACACCAAATTCGAATCGGGTACCGGATGGCCCAGTTTCTGGCAGCCCATCGCCAAAGAGAATGTCGCCGAGGAAACCGACACCAGCTACGGCATGATGCGTACCGAAGCTCTTTGCGGTAAGTGCGATGCTCACCTGGGCCACGTCTTCCCCGACGGTCCCATGCCCACTGGCAGGCGTTACTGCATGAACTCGGCCTCGCTGCAGTTCGAAAAATCCGAGCCGCCCAAGTAAAGGCCGGCCGCCGTGCGATCAATCTCCGTCTATCGCCGCGCCGCCTGGGGCGGCGGCCTTCACGCGAGTCTCCTTCCATAGTTGACCGGCTGGCACGAACAGGATCGATCCCGCGCAAACCGCCGCCGCCATCAGTACCACAAAAGTGCGGCACACGGCCGATAGGCGCTTCAGTGCGAAGCCCGCCGGCACCCAATGGTCCACCGCCGCCAACCCATATAGCAGCGCCTGCCCGCCGATAGCCACCCTCCCCCAAATACCCGGAAGCCAAAAACTGCTCACCATCATTAGAAGCAACGCATACGGCAGCAATAACCGCCCCAATTTGTATGAAAAAAAATGAAAACCGACAGGCATGAAAACATTCAGCAGCCGCGGATAGCTCCTCACCACTTGAAACAGCCCCGCCAGAGTGCGCACTTTGCGCTGGAATTCCATATCCAACTGAGTCGGATAATCATAAGCGATGGCCCGTTTCTCAAAAACGAATCGGTAACCGCTCAGCACGGCCGCCAGCGGTAGATACGCATCGTCGATCAAAGCGGCGGCGGGTAGCGGCCGCGCCAGCTCGCGCCGCAGCGCGTAAACGCAACCCGTGGCCACCAGCAGCGAATCCACCGCGGTAAGTTTCTCGCGCAGCCATTTTTCGAAGCGCCAGTAAAGCCCCACATCGGCTTCTCCGCCTCCATTGCTCTTCACGAAAACGATTTGTCCGGAAGCGCCGCCCACTGCCGGATCGCCCAAACAGTCTACTAAATGGCGTAGCGCATCCGGCTCCAACTGCTGCCGCACATCGGTGAAAAACAGAATCTCGCCGGTGGCCCGCGCCATGCCCGCATTCAGGGCTGCCGCCTTTCCTCCATGCGGCACGCGCAGCAGTTCCACGCCCCGATCCCGGAATTCCACTGCCATGCGGTCGGTCTGGTCTGTCGAGCCGTCCGAGATCACCAGAATTTGCATGCGAGCTCGAGGATAATCCAGCCGCAGGATGGATTCCAGCTTGGCCTGTATCCATTTCTCGCCATTGTAGACGGCCAGCAAGACAGTCACGGTTCTGTCTGTAAAATGCTTGCGAATCGGCTTGGGCCTCCAGCGGGCCAACACCGCGAGCAGCAAAGGATATCCCGCCACAAGGTAAAAGGCAAACCCCGCGCCTGCCACAAACAAGATCGCGGCCAACTTGCTCACAGATTCCCGCCCACCCTCCTATCGTGGCACAGGCTTTGGCGGCTTAGCCCCTCGTGCTGGAAGCGGGTACACCGTTTTGCCTGCGCCATCCCAGCATAAGCCGCACAACGGCAGCCACCGTGAGCTATGCTCACCTGCATGCGCCTCTACATCGACGCCATTCCCCTTCTCGTCCGCAGCGCTGGCGTCAAAAACTATCTCTTCCACTGGATCGTCCATTTGCGGCGCCTGCTGGGCCATGATCAAGTCCGCCTCTTCCCTTTCCTTGACCGCCTCCCGGCTCTGGACCATGAAAGCTCTGTCACCAACCGCCCAGGTACCCTCGCACGCCAGGCGCTGTTCTTCGGTCTAAACCTATGGCCCAATCACATCGCCGACCTGATGGCGCCTCCGGACGGCATCTTCCACGCCACCAAGTTGCTTTATCCGCCGCGCAGTCTCCGCCTGACTGCCACCCTGCACGACATGACCTGTTGGCTCCTACCCGAGTTCCACCAAGCCGCCAATGTGGCCGCCGAAAAGCAATTTGCCGAGCGCATCTGGAAACGCGCCTCGGGCCTCATCGCCGTTTCCGGGAGCACCCGCCGCGATGCCATAAAAATCCTTGGCCTGCCTCCGGAAGCCATCCATGTCGTCTATCCCGGCGTGGCCCAGCCGTTTTTCGATGCTACCCCGGAATCCAGCGCCCCAGCGCGGCTCAAATACGGGCTCAGCCGGCCTTACGCCTTATGCGTTGGGACAGTCGAGCCCCGTAAGAATCTCGATCGCCTGCTGGATGCATGGCAGACCTTACCCGTCTCGCTTCGTGAGGAGTTCGACCTGGTCATCGTGGGCCCTGAAGGCTGGCAGTCCGCAGCAACCTTGAGCCGGCTGCGCGCGCCCGCTCCGGGCATACGATATCTGGCCTATGTGCCCGAACCCGATCTACCGGCCATTACAGCCAGCGCGACGGTTTTTGTCTATCCGTCGCTCTACGAAGGCTTTGGATTTCCGGTGGCGCAAGCCATGGCCGCCGGAGTGCCGGTGATCACTTCCGACTTGTCGTCGCTGCCTGAAGTGACGGGAGGCGCCGCTGCCTTGGTCGATCCGCGCAGCCCGGCCGAACTGCATGCCGTCTTAAATCGCGTGCTCACCTCGCCGGCCACCCGTGCCCAAATGGCAGCAGCGGGCAAAGTCCAAGCGCAGCGTTTCCGTTGGGAGCTGTGTGCCAGACAATCGCTGGAATTCTTTGAACAGGTCCTAGGGGCAGCCTGAAAGCTGATGGCTAAATGCCGATCGCTCATCCAATACCTGTTGCGGTATTCAACTCGCCAGCAACTATAAAAGGTACAAGCCGCTTGAGCCTCTAGACCCTCTTGTCATGGCAAGACCAACAGGCCCTGTGGTCGATTTAACCCCCGTATACATTTAGCATGGTTTTCATTAGTTTCATTACTTTTGGGTTGACACCGGCGATTTCGCTGCCTACGATCAAAGATGTACCTATCTTATGAAAGGCCGCAGCGAACCATACATGAGGTCTCAGGAAGTGGCCGACGTCCTGGGAATTACCAAGCGCACCTTGATGAACTGGTTACGTACCGAAAGAATCCCGGAACCGGAGCGGAACCAGGCGAACCGATACCGGCGCTGGACACCTCACGACGTGGAACGCATCCGCCAAACCATCGCGGAGAACAACAGTGATTAAGCTTGTAATTTCCAACCAAAGGGGAGGAGTGGCCAAAACCACCACCGCGACCACACTGGCGCGCTTGTGGGCTGATTTAGGCCGTAAGGTTCTACTCATCGATACAGATCCACAAGGGTCGGTCGGCATGTCGCTGGGCCTGAAGTCCGATAAATTCCTTCACCATTTCGTCGTCTACAACCACCTTTTTGAAAGTTGTCTAGTGCATGCCACTCCCAACATCGACGTGCTTTGCAGCAGCCGCGAAACCATTCAGGCTGAAGCTTCCTTGATGGGTGTTCCGGCGCGGGAGATGTCCTTTTCCCTGCTCTTCTCCAAGGTCGACGAACCCTACGATATTGTCCTGATTGATGTGGCTCCCTCCATCACGCTCATGCAGACCTGCGCCATGGTCTATGCACAACGCGTCTTGATTCCGGTCAGTATGGACACGCTCAGTTTACAAGGCGCCGGTGCCTGCCTGGAAACGGCGCGTATGATGAACGAGCTTTTTCGCGTGAATGTCCGGCCGGCAGCGCTATTGCCCGTAATGGTCGATCGCCGGTTCCAACACACCGCGGTGATGATGAAGTCCCTTGAGGACCTTTCGGCCAAGTTTAAGATTCCTCTTCTCCCGGCGATCCGAACTGATGTCACCGTCGCCAAGTGCGGCCGGGCGCGCCAGTTTTTGGTCGATTATGACCCCAAGTGTAAAGCCATGGAAGACTATGAGTTAGCAGGAACTCAGCTATTGGAGCTGCTGGATGAACGAGCCGGTCAAAGAGAATCCGAAAACGTCCAAACGGTCCAAGCGTAGAGCCGCCATGCAGCCCCTTGGCTGGGACGAAATCGTCAGCCAGCCCGGTATGGGCGGCTACTTGTCTTTTTTGAACGGCCCGATTCCCCTGCCCCACCTTCAAGGAATGGCCTCTGCTTCTGTCTCAAACCCTGGGGTCGTATCGTCCCCAGAGCCTGCGGTAATTACAGTAGTCTCTCTAGACTCTGTGTCTATTGAAAATACTACGGTTATTTCAGAGCCTCAAGGCCATATAGGACCTGTTCTCGTTTTAGGCCCGGAGCCTGTAGCAAGTCCAGCGGTCAGTCCGCCTACAATGATCGCAGCAGACCCTGTGGTTGTTTCATCCCCGCTGCCCGAAACAATCCCAGAAGTTTACCCGGCTCCTTCGCTGGCAAGAAAGCCTTCTGCAATCGCTTCAGCCCCTGTGGTCATTTCAATCCCTGCAATCCCACCAGGCCAGCGCCTCAGAGTCCGAAAATGCGCGGCCACCCACGACGGCCACTCGCTTGGAGAGGAAGTCCTCTACCAATCACTTTGGAAAGCCGCTTCTCCGGAATCGGCCGCCACCCGGACTATCGTCATCGGCTGGCGAGGCATGTCGCAACTCTGCCGAATGACACCTAAGAACTGTAAAATCAATACCCAAAGGCTCCTCCGCAAACTGGCTTTAGAGATCTTATCGCCCTACAATACGCCCGAATCAATCGGCACCACCTATCGCGTTTTCTCGGACGAAGCTATCTTGCAACGCCGCAACGACGCCGGGCTACAGTGGGTCGTACGGAGCAGGGGAGTCGAGTTCGTCGATCCGACCACTGGGGCTTCATTATGCCTATTTGTGCACTAACGTATTAAAGCCATCTATTGTTCGCCACGCCAAAAAATATTGGGATTACCGCCCAAAACCGCCACCTATATTCCTTAAACGAAATCTGAAGGGCAGGGAACTGCCCTGTGCACCCATGCATATCTGCATCGTAGGCGGAATTTTCGACAAGCCAGCCGATTACAGGGCTCACCATGCCATCTCGCCCGAAACCGTGTTGGCCGAAGGCCTCAGCGACCGCGGTTGGCGCGTCACAGTCGCCGGACATGCAGCACACCTCCCCGTGGCGGACTTCGACCTCATTCATGTCCATCACTTCGGCCGCGCCGCCTTGCGTCTGTCCGCCGCCACCAGCCGCCCCCCTTTCGTCCTCACAACCCACGATCCTTTTGCCATGAACGGTTTGCCCGTAGGCTGGAAGCGGCGCCTGACGGACGGTTTCGTGCTACATAGAGCCGATGCCGTGGTAGCTCTCTCCAACTCGGAGCGCGGCTTCCTCACACGCCGTCGAGGGCTCTCTCCGGAACGCGTCGCGGTCATACCCAATGGAATCAATACTGCGGTATTCGACCGTGTAGCCTCGCCCGTCGAGTCAAGCGACGACCTGCTGCTGTTCGTGGGCCAACTCCAAGAGTTCAAAGGACTCGACTATCTCCTCGAAGCGCTACCTGCGGTACGCGCCCAGTACCCTCGTGCCGCGCTACGGATCGTCTTCCAGACCGGCGCATTGCTCGACCGGTATCGGAAGTCCGCAATGCGGCTTGGATTGAGCGAGTGTCTGGACTTTGCCGGGCCCAAAACGCCCGCCGGCTTAGCCCAACTTTATTCGACCGCCGCCATCGTCGTCTCGCCAAGCCTGGGCGAATGCCTGTCGACCGTGGTTCTAGAGGCTATGTGCTGCGGCGCGGCCGTGATCGCCACCGACGTAGGCGGCATACGCGAACAACTGGATGAGAACACCGGCGTAATCGTGCCGCCGCGCGACTCCGCGGCGCTGGTGCACGCCATAGGAGCTTTGCTGGCCGACCGGGATCGCCGTTGCCGGCTCGGACAAGCGGCCCGCTTGAAAGTCCGCGCACAATTTGGAATACGTCAGATGATCGACCGTCACGTGCAGCTTTACCAAGAACTCCTGGAGACTAATGAACGGGCTGCTTGATCGTTCAGACGCCGAGCTGCTGGGCTTGGCGCAAACCATCTACGACATTCCGTCGTTGGCCGCCTGGCGGGCGGCCGAATTAAAGGCCCTCCGGCAGTGCATATTCGAAGAGCCCGTGCTGGAGATAGGCTGCGGGAACGGCCGCTTCACCTCGCTGCTATTGCCGTGCGTGGACTGGGGCGTGGACCTCAACCCTCGCGAAGTAGAACTATGCGCCAAGAACAGCAGCATTTATCGCCGTTTGGGCTGCATGGATGCGCGCCGCCTGGAGTTTGGCGATGGCGTCTTCGCCACGGTCTTCGCCAACTGCGTCGTGGAACATATTCCCGACCTGGCCCGCGTGCTGGGGGAGTGCCGGCGCGTTCTTCGGCCGGGAGGTACGTTGATCGCTACGGTACCGCTCGTCGAAATGAACCGGCACCTGCTGCTCAGTAGCGCCTGGTACGCGCGTGTACGCGCCGAACAGTTGCAGCATCGCCACCTGCTGGCCGAGGACGCCTGGGTAGCGGCATTGTCCAAAGCCGGTTTCACTACCATTCAAACAACGCCCTATCTGTCGGCACAAATGTGTAAGCTCTGGGATCGCGTGGACGGTCCGTTTTGCATGGGCGCGGGTCCGCTGACGTTGGGCCGGGCCTACCGCGCCGGGCTGTGGCTCATGCCGGCGCCGCTTCGATCCAAACTGAACCGTCGATGGCAACACTACTTCATAAGAGCGCTTCACCAAGATCCGCCGGAGACGCCCTGCGCGATGCTGATCCGGGCCAGCACCCCCGTTTTGCCACCACCGCCCGCCGCATAGGGCTGGTTCTGGCCGGGCAGGCCGGTCTTTCGGCAAGCCGCTTCGCCGCGTTGCTGCTGATCTCGCACGTGGTGACGCCCGCACGCTTCGACGAATGCGCCATCTATGCCAGCAGCAGCCTGGTGGTGGGCAATCTCTGCGAGTTGGGTATTAATATCTCCTGCCTGAAATTCGCCGCCGGGGCGACCGGCCCCGACTGGCTGCGTACCGTCTCGCGCTTTCTCCTGTTGCGTTTGGCGCTCACGGCCGGAATTATCGCAGCCGTATTCCTGCTGGCGCAGCCGGTGAGCGCCAGGCTGCTGCGGCATCCGGAGTATTCGACGGCGCTCCGCATGGCATGCGGCAGCGCGGCGGTGGCGTCCCTGTCATCGTTCGCTTTGGTATTGCTGCAATCGCGGCTGGAGTTCTCGCGCATGTCGCGGCTGACCGCGGCCGCCGCCATCTTGCAGTTTCTTCCGGTCCTCCTGATGCTGCGATTCCACTGGACGGGGGTGGCCACCCTCTTCGCCGGCGACATGCTCAGCCGGATCTGGATCGTGGCCGCTAATGCAAGCCTGCTCGCAGCCGTTTTGGCAGCCGCGCGCCAGCCCGGCGACCGGCCCGCTTGGAAACCTATCGCTGTTTTCGCTAATTGGATTACCCTCTCCACCTTAATCGGATCGCTTTACAGCTACATCCCGTCGATCGCGCTGTCGCGCTGGGCGGCGGCCTCGGCCCTCGGAACATATAGCCTGGGTATGTCGTTGAGCGGCGGATTCGGGCTCCTGATCAACACCACCAGCACCGTGCTTTTACCGGAAGCCGTCGCAGCAACTACCCTGCAACGCCGCCGCAGTTATTTGCAAAGCTATTTGCCGGGAGCCGCACTGCTGAGCGGGGCGCTGCTCATCCCGACATGGCTTGGCGGACCGCTTGCCGCTCACCTGTTTCCGGCGGCCATGTCAGGCGCTGTCCGCGTCTTCCAACTACTGGCCACCGCCCACATCGCGCTGCTGGTGGCTAACCCGGTGCAGTTCCTGCTTTACGGCGCGGGACACCCGGAGTGGTGCACGGCATCCGACGCCTTAATCACGCTGCTATTCGGCGCCATGGCCGTATGGCTGGCGCCCGCGTATGGCGCCGTGGGGGTTGCCTGCGCCCTGCTGATCGCGCAAACCGGCATCAAAGCCGTGCTGGCCACAGGCATGGGAACCGCCGGCTGGGGGTTGCGCGCCACATGAGAATCGCTCTGATCGTGACATTGGCCCTGGTTGCCGGGGTGGTGCACTTCGCCAATGGATCGCCGGCGGGCGCCAACGCTTACCTGTTCTTCGCCACGCTGTTGCTTTCCTTTGGCATTTACAGCCGGGGAATGCGCGGGCAGAACTACTGGCTGAGCCTGACCGGACTCGTGGAGGCTTGGTTCATCTTCGATTACTGCGCATACGGAACCGCGGTATCCGTGCTCCAGCAGAGCAAGACACCCTTGCCGGCGTCGATGGACGAAGCTTATTCGCGTACCTACCTGGTAGGCGCGCTCGCGTTTTTGGCGTTCGCCTGCGGGGCCTACGCCGGCTTCGCCCGATCGCGTTTCAGCCGGGGTGCGCGGAGCGCCGTACGGGCATTGATCGCCGCTCTCCGCGCTCGCCGGCTCGCGTTTCGCCGGGAGCGGCTTCAGCGCGCCGTATTCCTCTTATTTACCGCCGCGGGAGTGGTGAGTATCGTAGTGCTGCTCCTCGATCCCGACAGCCGGCAACAGCTATTCTTCGAACATGTCGGACTTTCTCCGCGCGAGGGTATGGGCCGGTACGCCTCCTTGTACTTCATGCTGCCTACCACCGCCGTGGGGCTTTGGTACCTCTACAAGCCCAAGCGGCGGCACACCCCTGTAGTAGTGACCATGGCCGGTTTATTCTTGATTGCCGCCCTCCACTTGGGTTGCGGCCGCCGATTGATGTGGGCCAGCACTATGTTGATGATTTTTCACCTGTGCAAAGTGCGCGGCATCTTTACGCTGCGGGCGCGACACCTGGCGGCGGCACTGCCGCTGGTGCTGCTGGTGTCGCTTTGGATGGAGGCCACCAAGAACATCGGCTGGTACGCGGCGGCGGATGCCATCGACATCCGCGCGCTGGCCGACGGCGACAAACTTTTCGGCATGGTTGACAACTCCGTCGGCCGGTTCGACACCACGGCTGCGCTGATCGTCAATCGCGAAACACTGCCGTATTACTATGGCGAAACTTTTCTGATGGCGCCCTTGCAGGTGCTGCCGGTCTCCGCGGGATTCGAGCGTTCCGTCGGCGTGCGCGAGGAACTGGGCGAGTTGATCTATGGCGCGTTCAACCGGGGATTCGTTTCGCAGGAAGCGTCCCTGGTCGGCGAATTGTATGCAAACTTCAGTTATGCCGGCGTGCTGGGGGGATCTCTATTGGTGGGCTTCGGCGCGGCATTTCTGGATGGACATTGCCACCATAGTCGTCAGCCCATGGTGGCGCTGGGTTACGGGCTGTGCCTGTTTCGCGCCATCCATCACCTGGCTACCGCATCCACGTCATGGTTCCCGCTTACCTTCCTCGCATTTGTACCGTGGCTCTGTGCCATAGCTGTGACCCAAATACCTTGGAGGTCCCGCCTATGATCGTTCACGTAGGGCCTTCCCACCTGCCGCTGCCGGCCCGGTTCGGCGGCGCCGTCGAGCGGCGCATGTTGGAACTGGCCGAGGCACAGGCGCGCGGCGGTGAGCGCGTCATCGTGTATTCGGGAGGTCCGGAGACCGGTTGGCGGGAATATCGCGGCGTCTCCATCCGTTATCTGAGCGGATCGCCGGCAGAGTTTGCGCTGCACTTCATAAAAGATGTTGTACGTCGCAAGCCACGCGTGATGCACGTGCATAATCGCGCGGAGATCGCATGGCTGGCGAAGGCCGCCGGGCTCGGTCCTAACTTGCTGAGCTGCGATTATCATTTCGAGCCGTGGCGGCGTTTGGCCCCCTTGCGCAGGGTCACCAAAGCGGTGTGGCGGCGGTGTTTGATGTCTTGCGACCGCATCGCACCGGTCTCGGAGTATTGTCGCGAGGTCTACCACTCCTATTGGAATCTGCCCGAGAGCAAACTGGCGCTGATTCCTAACGGCGTGGACTGTGCGCGCTTCCATCCCGACGCAGCATTGCGCGCGAAGTGGCGTGCGCGACTCGGCATTGACGGGCGGCCGGTAATCCTGTATGCGGGACGGCTGTGCGAGCAGAAGGGCACCGACCTGTTGATCGACGCCTACCGCATATTGAAGCGGCCGGCTGCGCTGGTAGTGGCGGGTCCGTGCGAGCGCTTCGGCCAAACGAAGATCAGCCCACTCGTTGCCCAGGTCCTCGAAGCCGGCGGCATCTATCTGCCGCCACTGGACGACGCCGATATGCCGGGGATCTACAATGCCTGCGACATCTTCGCGATGCCCACGCGGGAACTGGAAATGTTCGGCATGGCGGCGGTAGAGGCGCAGGCCTGCGGTAAGCCGGTAGTCGCCAGCGATCACGGAGGCCTGCGGGAGACCGTTCCGGAAAGCGCCGGAGTCCGCTTCCATACTGGAGAGGCCGCCGACCTGGCTGCCCGCCTGGAAGCGCTTTTGGATAGTCCAGATTTACTGCAAACCCTCGGCGCTGGCGCGCTTCAGAATGCGGCGCGTTACGACTGGGCTCGTATCGCCCAGCGCTGCCAGGAGGTCTACGCTACATTATGAGCACCCCACTGATCAGCATCGCCATGCCGTTTTACAACGCGGAGCGCACCATGACGGCCTCTATCCGGTCGATCCTGACGCAAAGCCACTCAAACTGGGAACTATTGCTTTGCGACGACGGTTCCACGGATGCGAGCCGCGAGTTGGCGCACGCATTCCACGATCCGCGCATCGTAGTGTGGGGCGACCCGCGGCGGCTGCAACTGGGAGCGCGCTTGAACGAGTGCATCGACCGCGCCCGCGGGGAGTACCTGGCCCGCATGGATGCCGACGATATTGCTTACCCGCGGCGCTTGGAAAAGCAATTACGCTTTCTGGCGGATCATCCGGATGTGGACCTGACCGGCGGTTGTGCCGTTGTTTTCGTCGACGGGGGCGCGCCCGTCGGCAGACGCGACTATCCCGCCGCGCACGCCGATATCGCTCGCAGGCCGCTCCATTGGTTCAAGCTGATGCATCCCACTTTCATGGGAAAAACGTCCTGGTTCCGGCGCTACCGTTATCGCGCCGATGCCATCCGCTGCGAAGACATGGATCTGCTGTTTCGCGCCCGCGCCGGCAGCCGGTTTGCTAACCTTCCGGAGATCGTGCTGGGTTACCGGCAGGGTTCCCTCGATCTGCGGAAGTGCTTGCGCGGGCGCTGGATGTGGTGCCGTTGTTCGGGGCGCTATCTGAATGGCACCGGGCGTCTGCGGGTGGGAGCGGTGGAGGCATTGAAGGGCTGCTGGGACGTTTTTGCGGTGGCAGTGCGTGCGGATGCCGCCTGGCTGCGCTCACGCTACGCGGCGCTCACAGAGGAGGAATTACGGGAATGGCGGCAGGTATGGGACTCGGTGTCATAAACGCGATTGCCTCACCCGCCCTCGTCTGGCCAATCCCGGATTACGGCTCGGTAGCGGCCGGCGTGCGCGATCTGTTCCGCGCCCTCGGCCTGGATCCCGCGAATCCGCTGGGCCGTTGGGTCAAGCCTGGCATGACCGTAGTCGTCAAACCGAACTGGGTGAAGCACGAATTTGGCGATACCGAGGGCCGGAATGTCCTGTTCACGCACACTTCGCTCGTGCGCGTGCTCATCGATGCCGCGCTGCTTGCGCTGAAGGGGGACGGCCGCGTCTTCGTGGCTGACGCGCCCCTGCAAGGCTGCGACTTCGCCCGCTTCCGGGTTCAGAGCGGGCTTGCCGAACTGGAGCGGGACTATGCGCGCGCACCGGTCGCGTTCATGGACTTGCGGCAGCAGTGGGCCGAGATCGACGATGCCAGCAGTTACGTGCGCGGCATACACCCGCTCGCAGGCGATTCCCACGGCTATACGCTCATGGATCTGGGGGCGCGCAGCCGCCTCGCGTGCTTCGGCGTAAATGCGCGCTTCGGGGTCACCGATTACAACGCGAGGCAGAGCCAATCCCAGCATTGCTATCCAATCAGCAACACAGTACTGGCCGCCGACGTGATCCTGAACGTTCCCAAACTCAAAACGCACATGAAAACCGGCATGACCGGCGCGCTGAAGAACTTCGTGGGAATCGTCGGGTCGAAGGATTTTCTGCCGCATTTTCGCGCCGGCTCTCCACGCACCGGCGGCGACGAATACCCGGATAAGAACTGGCTCAGCCACGCCGCCAGTCCCGTGCGGGAACTTCTGCAGACGCGTGCGCCTGTGTGGATCTGGAAACTGGCGCGCGCCGGCGCGCGGATGGCTTCGTCGCCGCTGATTCACGGTGGCGGCTGGCACGGCAACGATACTTTATGGCGCACCATACATGACCTGGCGGACATCGCCCGTAACTACGATGTCGGCGGCCTCCCGCGGCAGACGCCCCGAACCATCCTGACGCTGGTGGATGCCATCGTGGCGGGCGAAGACTGCGGCCCTTTGAAGCCGCGTCCCAAACCATGTGGGCTGGTGGTGTGGGGTGAAGACCCGGGAGTGGTAGATGTAGCCTGCGCCACCCTGATGGGTTTCGACTGGCGGCGGATTCCGCTGCTGAGCCATCTGCTCGACTCCGAGGCGCGGGCCTTCACTGGGTTCGGGGGCGAGACACCAACCGTGCATCCAAACAGCTCGCCCTTCGAGGCTCCCGTAGGCTGGTCGGGAGTGATCGAGGCGGTCCGGAACTACTAGACTCTTTACCTGCGTGGCCACACCGGCCAGTGCCAGCTTACACGCGTAGCCCGAGTTCGCAGGATTGCTCTTCCTGCTCGCCCGGCGCCGATATGCCGGCCCCCGAATCGCAGTGCACGATCCACGGCGTCGAGCGACTCCATGCCGAGTTCGTGAATAGTAGCGATTCCGGGCCGACGGGTCGGCGTAGTCCCAGCGTTGGCAGAGTTCCTGCACGGTTTTCAGAATGTGGCGAGAGTCTCGGTTTGGGTGGGCCTCATTTCAAGCTCCCTAGCGGGTGGGCCTGGGCGCGCGGAGTGTCGGCGGGTTGGGCGATTTCCCGCCACGGGCCTTCGCCCATCGCCACGATCGGGTCCGATTGCGGACCAGCCTCGATTTCGCGGAGTGCCGCCTGGGCGCCGCCATCGAGTGGGATCATCTGTATGCCACGCGTGAGGAACTGCTGCCGCACTTCTTCGGAGACCATGCCGCTTTGCGCCCAGGGCCCCCAGTTCATGGCGACCACACGCGCCGGCCACTGCGCGGAGAGGAGCACGGAGAGTCCGTTCATCATGCCGTTGGCGGCGGCATAGTCCGCTTGGGCTCGATTGCCGAATGCCGCGGTGATCGACGACATCAGCAGCAGGCATTGGAGGCCTTCGGGGCGCAACTTGCGGCTCAGAAGAAACGCGGAATCGGCTTTGGTGTGCAACACGCGGTCGAACGATTCCGGCGTCTTGTCGCGGATGAGCTTGTCTTCAATGATGCCGGCGCCGTGAATGACCACGTCCAGGCGGCCGTGCTCGGCGTAGATGCGATCGATCAATCCGCCGAAGGCCGCTTCGTCGCGCACATCCACGGAATGGTATTCCACTTTGGCGCCCGTACTGCGCAGGCTTTCGATGCTCTGTACAATTTCACGATCCTTCAGCAGGCGTTGCAGGGCGGCCTCCACCGCGGCAGGTTTCACCGCAATGGAAGAAGCGCGCAGGCGGGCCGTAAGTGCGGCTTTCAGACGCGGTATTTCGGTTATGCCGGCGGTATCGGCGGGCTCGGCTCCGGAAGGCAGCGGCGAAGCGCCGGCCAGAATCAGAGTGGGCTGATGGCGCCCGGCAAGCTGTCGGGCAATTTCTGCGGTGACGCCACGTGCGCCGCCGGTTACCAGGAAAACCCAATCGCGCTGTATGGGACGCCTGGTTTCGCCATGGAGCGGAGCGATCTGCGGTACCACGGTGAGGCGGCGATCGCCCGGCAAGCCTACTTGCAGGGTGTCATCCGGCGAAGTCAGCTCGTCGATGAGCTTCTGGCGCAGGATGGGGTTGGGATCGGTGGGGTCCAGGTCCACCACCTTGCATAAAATCCCGGTGAATTCCAATGCGAGCGTTTTGGTGAAATCGGCCACGGCAAAGTGCGTAGGAGAAAAGGGGCCGTTCGGCTGAAGACCAAACGCTCCTCCGCGTGCAGTGATAGCGGCAAAGAGCGCGCCGCCGGCGCGGCCCGTTAGTTTTAGATCGTTCTCGGCTGCGCGGGCCAACGCGTACAGACTACGGACATCCAGGCGCACCAAGTCGCGCCACTCCGCGAAACTCGACTGCAAGGCAGGTTGCCCCGCGCGCAAGGGCAGCAGATGAATGATGGCGCCAATGGGGCCTACCTGTTGACGGATGGTTCCGATCAACGCATCCACGCGCGCAGTGTCCGCCAGGTCGGTGGTGAATACGTCGCCGGCGCTGATGGTCGCATCGGCGCTATGGCGCAGCAGCAGGGCACGTTCGCCATTGCGCTTCAGCTCATCGGCAAGCGCGGAGGCGAGGCCGGTTTCGTCGTCGGTGATCAGGCAGACGCGGCCCGGATAGTATTGCGGTTTGGACTGGGTGCGCGGCTTATTCGCGGTGGTCAGGATGAAACGCGGAACCTGGGTCGCAGCTGCAGGCCGCGGCGCGGGCTCTTCTACGGCGGCGGCCATGCGCTCGGCTACTTCGCGCAGCGTGCGGGCGCTGGTCAGCTTCTCCATGGCGGCCTGGATTTTGGACTGTTCGGCGGGAGTGGAACGTTGCTGGAAAGCGGTCAGAATTTCGACGCGTTTGATGGAATCGATGCCCAAATCGGCTTCAATGCCGGCATCCAGGTCGAGCATGTCGGTTTCGTAGCCGGTGCGTTCGCTGGCAATTTTGACTAACTCGGTAATATAGTCGCGCACGGCGGAAGCGGCTGGCGCGAGCGGCGGTGCGGAGGGCACCGGGGTGGAGGATATGCCAATGGCGCCTGCCAGGAGGTCCGCGATCTCACGCAGCGTGCGGGCGCTGGTGAGTTTCGTCATAATGCCTTGTACGTTCTGCTGTTCGCCGGGCGTACCGAGCTTCTGCAGGGCGGTCAGAATTTCCACGCGCTTGATGGAGTCGATGCCCAGGTCGGCTTCGATGCCGGCATCCAGATCCAGCATTTCCGGTGGATAGCCGGTACGCTCGGCGGCGACCGCGCGGAGTTCGGTGATGAAATCGCGGCCAATGGGCGCCTGGACGGGCGCCGCCGGCGGACCGGAAGGTGCCGGCGTGGAGACCTGTCCCACGGTTTCTTCCAGAATGGCGGCGATTTCGCGTAGGGTTTTAGCGGCAGTAAGCCGATTCAGGACTCCCTGCACCTGCTGCTGTTGCTCGGGAGTGCCCAGCTTCTGCAGGGCGGTCAGGATTTCCACGCGCTTGATGGAGTCAATGCCGAGGTCGGATTCAATGCCGGCATCGAGGTCGAGCATTTCCGATGGATAGCCGGTGCGCTCGGCGGCGACCGCGCGGAGTTCGGCGATGAAGTCGCGGCCCGTTGAAGCGGCTACAGCAGCGGCCGGCGGCGGTGCCGCGGCGGGCGAAGAGACGGACCCGGCGGTCTGTTCCAGAATGGTGGCGATTTCACGTAGCGTCTTGGCGGCGGTGAGCTGGTTCAGAACGCCCTGCACTAGCTGCTGTTGCTCAGGCGTGCCCAGCTTCTGCATGGCGGTCAGGATTTCCACGCGCTTAATCGAGTCGATGCCCAGGTCGGATTCGATGCCGGCATCCAGGTCCAACATCTCGGGCGGATAGCCCGTGCGCTCGGCCGCGATGCGGCGCAGCTCTTCGATGAAGCTGCGTCGCTCTGTCGCGGCAGGCGCGGCAATG
>Ga0209839_10000187_pt1 | contig 30625 bp, 27 predicted proteins | sample OrgsoiDNA2013050_FD_185800 | JGI IMG/M metagenome (GOLD analysis project Ga0209839, IMG submission 185800) | Permafrost soil microbial communities from the Arctic, to analyse light accelerated degradation of dissolved organic matter (DOM) -... | ecosystem: Environmental > Terrestrial > Soil >... | reverse complement strand
CAGGAGATCTATCTCAACAAGAACATCAACCCGACGCCGTTCTTCGAGTTCCAGATCAACGGCAAGGACGGGGTGATGAAGAAGGTCGACGACTACACGGTCGCGTTCGAATTTCCCGAAGCCTATCCCTTCTTCGTTTCTCAGCTCGCGGGCAGCACCGCCATCGGCGGCGGGTTCGCAACGCGCGGAGGATTCCAGAACTTTGGCGGCGCCTATGCCCCGGCCCATTACCTGAAACAATTCCTGCCCAAGTTTTCGTCGGAGGAGGCAGTCACCAAGAAGGCCAAGGATCTCGGATTCGACAGCTGGGTATCACTTCTCAAGAACCGGTATAGCTGGGCGCTGAACAACGAGCTGCCGGTCATGACGCCTTGGAAGACCGTGTCTCCGATCAACACGCCAACGTGGTCGATGGAACGCAATCCCTATTTCTGGGCCGTCGACACCGCGGGGAACCAGCTTCCGTACATCGACCGGATCACGATGACGCTGGCTGAAAACACCGAAGTCGCCAACCTGCGCGCGATCGCCGGCGAATACGACATCCAGGAACGGCACATGGGCCTGGCCAAGCTTCCGGTCTTCCTCGAAAACGCCAAGAAAGGTAACTACACCGTTCACCTCGACCCGGCGCTCAACGGATCGGACGCGACCATTCACATCGGCAACGCCTACGAAGGCGATCCCGAGATTTCGAAATTCCTGAAGAACAAGGATTTCCGCCACGCGCTCTCGCTCGGCATCGATCGGGACCAGCTCAACGAAGCGTTCTGGCTCGGCGTGGGAACCCCCGGATCGATCGCGCCGGCGCCCGATACCCTCTATAGCCCCGGCCCCGAATGGAACAAGAAGTACGCGTCACTCGACCTGAAGCAGGCCAATGAGCTGCTCGACAAGGTCGGCCTGTCCAAGAAGGATGGCGAAGGCTATCGCCTGCGCACCGACGGGAAGGGACGCCTTCGCCTCGAGCTGGTCACCGTCGGCGGCCAATTCGTTCCGTACACGCCGGTCGGCGAAATGATCAAGCAGCAATGGAGGAAGATCGGCATCGACCTCGACGTCAAGGAACTGGAGCGCAATCTCGCCTTCACCCGCGACAACAACAACGAAAACCAGATGATCACTTGGGCGAACGACGGCTCGGAAATGATCTACCTCTTCCCGCGCCATGCGATCCCGGTGGACGCGGCCGAAGCCCACATGGGGATGGCGTACGCCAAGTGGTATGCATCGCGCGGCACCGCAGGCAAGAAGCCGGACGATCCAGAAATGCTCAGGGCGTTCGATCTCTTTCGCGAAGCGTTCGGCGCGTCGGAAGAGAAGCGCGTCGCCAACGCGAAAGAAATCTGGAGGATCGCCGTCGAACAGATGTGGAGCATCGGCACGGTCGGGCAATCGCCCGCCGTCATGGGCGTGCGCATCGTCAAGAACAACATGGGCAACGTTCCCGACCGGCAGGTGAACGCACAGCATGCCCGCACTCCGAATTCATCGATGCCGATCACGTTCTACTTCAAGTAGACGAAGGGAGCCGCGCCTGCTGAGGACTCCCGAAATGGGTCACCGATTCCAAAATACTCGCGTCATCCCCGCGAAAGCGGGGATCCATGTTGCGACCGCCACAGACCCATGGATTCCCGCTTTCGCGGGAATGACGATTTGAAGAATTCGGGCGTCACGCACTCTCGTAGCACTCGATAGGTAACGTAAGCGGACGGCTGTCGGCGATCCCGAGAGCGGGCTGGCTTCCGGGTGTTCGCGGTTCAGGAGTTGCCATGCTCAACTACATCGTTCGTCGCTTGATGCTGGCGGTGCTGACGGTCTGGGCGATTTCCGTCCTGTCCTTCATGATCATCCACCTGCCTCCCGGCGACTACGTGACCTCATACATCGCTTCGATGTCGGCTTCCGGCAGCGCGGTGTCCGAAGGCGAGGCGCAGGCACTGCGCGAGCAGCTCGGCCTCGACAAGCCCATCACGGTTCAGTACGCCAAGTGGATGGGCCTCATCCTTCAGGGCAATTTCGGCATGGCGATGGAATGGGGACGCCCCGTGTCCGACGTCATAGGCGACCGTCTTACCCTGACCATGGTCATTTCCGTGGCGGCGATCATATTCACGTGGGGCATCGCCTTGCCCATCGGGATCTACTCCGCGGTCTACCCCTATTCGTTTCTGGATTACGCGTTCACGTTTATCGGTTTCATCGGACTCGCCATTCCCGGGTTTCTGCTGGCGCTGGTCGTCATGTACGTCGGCTTCGCCTGGTTCGGTACGAGCGTGGGCGGCCTCTTTTCGCCTGATTTCATCGAGGCGTCCTGGAGCTTGGAAAAGGTGTGGGACCTCACCAAGCACCTGCCGATTCCGGCGATCGTCCTGGGCGTCGCCGGAACCGCACAGCTGATCCGCATCATGCGCTCCAACCTGCTCGACGAGTTGAGGAAGCCCTATGTGATGACGGCGCGGGCGCGCGGACTTCCGGAATACCGGGTGATCATGCGCTATCCGGTCCGGGTGGCGCTCAATCCGTTCGTAAGCACCATCGGCTATCTCCTTCCCTACGTGGTGTCGGGAAGCATCATCGTGTCCCTCGTGTTGAGCCTGCCGACGGTCGGCCCGCTGCTGCTGAAGGCGCTGATCGCCCAGGACATGTTCCTGGCCGGAACCATCATCCTGCTGCTGGGCGTCATGACCGTCATCGGCACATTCATTTCGGACATGCTGCTGATGTGGGTCGACCCGAGAATCAGATTCGGGAGAGAGTGATGGCGGAGCTCGCTGCTGGAAACGCTGAGGTAGCGATACCAGGGGTCGTCGCCGAAGACCGGATCGCCGTCGCCACGCAATGGCAGCTCATCTGGTGGCGGTTCAGGAAGCACAAGCTCGCCGTGGGCGGGACCCTCGTCCTGATCGCGTTTTATGGGGTCGCGCTGTTCGCCGACTTTTTCGCCTATGTGGATCCGACGGAATCGGAAGCCCAGCGATCGCTGATGGCGCCGCAGCCGATTCACTGGATCGACGAGGGCAGCTTCAGACCTTACGTGCACGCGTTGAAGGGAACGCGCGACCCGCTCACGTTCAAGCGCGTCTATGTTCCCGATACGAGCACCAAGATACCGGTCACGTTCTTCGGCCACGGAGAGCCTTGGCAGTTACTGGGCTTCATCCCGACCGATCGCCATCTGCTTGCGGTGGAAGGCGCCAAGACTAGCGAGTCGCTGTTCCTGATGGGAACGGACACGCATGGACGCGACCTCTGGTCCCGGCTCATGTACGCCACGCGAACGTCGATGACCATCGGTCTGGTCAGCGTCGCGCTGAGCCTGGTGCTGGGTGTCGTCCTCGGGGGCGTCTCGGGCTATTTCGGCGGAGCGATCGATACGGTCATCCAGCGCATCATCGAGATCCTGCGATCGATTCCGACGATTCCCCTATGGATGGGACTGGCCGCCGCTCTTCCAGCCGACTGGAGCGTGGTGCAGGTGTACTTCGCGATCACGATCATCATTTCCCTCATCGGCTGGACCGAGCTCGCCCGCGTCGTGCGAGGGCGATTCATCTCGCTCAAGCAGGAGGATTTCGTGATGGCGGCCGAGCTCCTCGGCTGCAGCAAGACGAGAATCATCTTCCGCCACATGGTGCCCTCGTTCATCAGTCATATCATCGCGGCGACGACGTTGGCGATCCCGGCGATCATCATCAGCGAGACTTCGTTGAGTTTCCTGGGGCTTGGGCTTAGGCCGCCCGCGATCAGCTGGGGCGTCCTGCTGCAGGATGCGCAGAACATCCAATCCCTGGTCATTTCTCCCTGGCTTCTTCTTCCGTCGCTTGCCGTCATCATCGCTGTCCTCGCCTTCAATTTCATGGGCGATGGGATACGGGATGCGGCCGACCCTTACCTCTGATCATGCAGAACGACACGAGGCCGCTTCTTTCGGTCAGGAATTTGAGGACCAGTTTTTTCCAGGACGAGGGAACGACCCAAGCCGTCGACGGCGCATCGTTCGACGTCTCTCCGGGAAAGACGCTGGGCATCGTCGGCGAGAGCGGCTGCGGAAAGAGCGTAACCGCGCAGTCGATCCTGCGCATCGTCGATCGCCCCGGCCGCATCGTCGATGGCGAGATCATTCTGACCCGCGCCGACGGGTCGCAAGTCGATCTGGTCAAGCTCAACGCCAACGGCCGCGAGATGCGTTCGATTCGAGGCGGAGACATCGGCCTTGTCTTTCAGGAGCCCATGACTTCGTTCAGCCCCGTGCATACGATAGGCGCCCAGCTCATCGAGGCGGTCCTCCTGCACAATGCGGTGAGCAAGAAGGAGGCGCGACGCCGCGGCATCGAAGCGCTGCGTAGCGTAGGCATCCCGAAGCCGGAGCGCCGCATCGACGAATATTCCTTCGAGCTGAGCGGCGGGCTCCGCCAGCGGGCGATGATCGCGGTAGCGCTCTCCTGCGGTCCGCGCCTGCTTATCGCCGACGAGCCTACGACGGCGCTGGACGTCACCACCCAGGCGCAGATCCTGGATCTGCTGCGGACGCTGCAGCGCGAACGCGGCATGGCCATCATGCTCATCACCCACAACCTCGGCGTGGTGGCGGAAATGGCTGACGACGTCGTGGTCATGTATCTGGGCCGGGTGGTCGAGCAGGGCAAGGTCGACGACATCTTTCACGACCCGAAGCACCCCTACACGAAGGCCCTGCTGCAATCCATTCCAAGCATCGATGCAGTGCCGAGGTTGAAGCTTGCGACCATCAGCGGGTCGATCCCACACCCGTTCAACCGGCCGACGGGTTGCCCCTTCCATCCGCGTTGCGCTTCATTCATGGCCGGCCGCTGCGACGTCGAAGTTCCGCTTCTCAAGCCGGTCGGCGAGGGAAGAACCGTAAGCTGCTTTCTCTACCAGTGACGAGCGGCGGACGCGAATGACGAACGCCTCCACCGGTTCAGGCAAGTCCGTGCTCCTCGACGTCAAAGGACTCAAGAAATATTTCCCCATTCGAAGAGGGCTCCTCCAAAAGACCGTCGGCCAGGTGAAGGCGGTGGACGGCGTGAGCTTTGTCGTGAATCGGGGCGAGACCCTGTCCCTGGTCGGAGAAAGCGGCTGCGGAAAAACCACGACTTCACGCTGCATCTTGAGAGCGATCACTCCGACGGCGGGTCAGGTTCTGCTTTCGGACAACGGCGAAGTCCTGGACGTGGCAACCGCTTCGAAAAGCAGGCTACGGTCGCTTCGGCGTCAGATGCAGATGATCTTTCAGGACCCGTTCTCGTCCCTGAACCCGCGCATGACCCTGCTCGACATCGTGGGCGAGCCATTGCTCGTCCACGGTGTAGGCAACGCGCAGGAAAGAACCGATCGCGTCGTGGAGATGCTGCGCCTCGTGGGCCTGCGGCCGGAATACATGCGGCGATATCCGCATGCCTTCTCGGGTGGCCAGCGTCAGCGTATCGGCATCGCCCGCGCCCTTGCCTTGAATCCCCGTTTGGTCGTTGCAGACGAACCCGTCTCCGCGCTGGACGTGTCGGTTCAGGCACAGATCCTGAACCTCCTCCTCGAACTTCAGGAGCGACTCGGGCTCACCTATCTCTTCGTCGCACACGACTTAAGCGTCGTCAAGCACATCAGCGAGCGGGTCGCGGTGATGTACGTCGGCAGGATCGTGGAGACCGCGCCCACCGAAGAACTGTTCGCGTCTCCGAAGCATCCCTATACCGAGGCTCTCTTGTCAGCGGTCCCCAAACCGGATCCGCGCCTTCGCGCCGACCGGATCATCCTCCAGGGCGAAGTCGCCGACCCTGCCAACACACCGTCGGGCTGCCATTTCCATCCACGGTGCAAGTATGCGCAGGCCATCTGTCGGGAGAAATCCCCCGAACTGGAAGAGATCGCCCCGCTCCACTTCGTGAGTTGTCATCGCGCGGCGGAACTTTCGCTGCGCGGCGTCGCGCGCTCGACCGCATAGAAAAACGGCCCCGCTCGATTAGCGGGGCCACTTGCAAAAGGAACCCAAGACTGCGTCGACCAGACTTCGAGTCATAGTAGACGTCAGCGTCCGCGGTGGCCGTTGTCATCGTGTCGATCATGGCGTCCGTGGTCGTTTTGCCGGCCGTGCTGGACATAGCGCGGCCATTGATAACCCACGTAGTTCACGCGAGGCGGCGCATAGACGACGGACGGACGTCCGTAGTAGACCGGCGCCGCTTGATAGTAGCTGTCGCCGTAATAGACGGGCTCCGCTTGATAGCGCCCATCGTAGTAACGATCCGAGCCGGCAGCGATGCCCGCCCCGGCCAATGCACCGATGGCTCCACCGACCACGGCACCGTCACGACCTTGAACGTTGTGCCCGATTGCCGCTCCGATGCCGGCCCCGACGAGGGCGCCGAGCAGCGCGTCGTCGTTGGCATAGGCTTGCGTTGAAAGCGCGGCGACAGCCACGGTTGCCGCGAGGGCGGCGACAATCAAAGGTTTTCTGTTAAACATGTCTATCTCCTATCGTTTAGTCGGCGGTTTGCGACACCGCGGCATTCGTCATTGCCTCCTGCGCGCGATCCCGTCGATCGATCGCCTGCGTGTTGCGAAGGACAATGACGAATTCCTGCCGGCGGTCCACACACTGCTAATGCTTAGTGATGGCCGTGGTGATGACGGCGGCCCTGGAACTTGCTGTCGAAGATCTTTTGCTGTTCGGGTGACAGAACGGCATAGAACTCCTTGACCGGCTGCACGCGGCCGGCTGCCTGTTGCTGGGCGACCTGCAGGAACGCCGCCTTCCGTTCGGCGCGCTCCGGGGCAGTCAGTGCCTTCGCAGGGCGGACGTCGGAACGCGTCGGTACCGTGGCCTGCATCCTGGCCGTGAACAGTTGCCATGCGCCTTCCTGTGCCGGCGTCAGCGCCAGCTTGTCGTGCAGTGCGGCCTGGCGCTTCGCCATCCGCGCGGCGAATTTCTCGCCGTGCTGGCCGGACGTCGAGGATGTGACTGGCGCTTGCGCCACCAGACTGGGCGCGGCGGCGGCCATCGTTCCGAGACCCAATGTAGCGATTGCGATTACAAGATTTTTGCGTAGCGTATTCATTGACCACTCCTTGTCGTTGGGGAAAATGTGCTTCTCGCACGGTTCCCATACTCGAGCCCGGATGTGTCCGTCAGTTGTCGTGGGGGCCTCCATGTGTACCGATGTGTACCTCTGAGGAGCGCATTTGTATCGGTCTATGTCCGGATCTGGTGCGGATACATTGCGGTACATGCCGCTCCTCCCGGTCGTGCTGGCGCCTGCCATAATCGCGCCATGAATGGAGAGCCGCAGATCCTGGTAGTCGATGACGACCGCGAAATCCGAACGCTTCTTTCGGAATACCTCGCCGGCAACGGGTTCCGCACGGTGGAGGCCGCGGACGGTACTGCCATGTGGAAGGCGCTCGACGCGACGCGTATCGATCTGATCGTTCTCGATCTGATGATGCCCGGCGAAGACGGCCTGCAACTTTGCCGGACACTTCGTGCGCGCTCGAACGTGCCGGTGATCATGCTCACCGCGCGCGGCCAGCCTATCGATCGCATCGTGGGCCTGGAGATGGGCGCCGACGACTATCTCGCCAAGCCTTTCGAGCCGCGCGAACTCATGGCGCGCATCCGCAGCGTATTGCGGCGCACCGAGGCGCTGCCGCCCAATCTGGAGGCAAGCGAGGCGACGCGGATGCAATTTGCCGGATGGACACTCGACCTGACGGCGAGACATCTGATCAATCCGCAGGGGGTGATCGTCGTGCTGTCCGGCGCCGAGTTTCGTCTCCTCAAGGTCTTTCTGGAGCACGCCAAGCGGGTCCTGAGCCGCGACCAGCTGCTCAACCTGACGCAGGGGCGCGATGCCGATCCGTTCGAGCGCTCCATCGACCTGCAGGTCAGCCGTGTGCGACAGAAGCTGGGCGAGGATGCCCGCGACCCGCAGCTCATCAAGACCGTGCGCAACGAAGGCTATGTACTGACTGCGGACGTGAAGAAAGAGAGCGCGCCGTGAGACGGTTCATCGCGTCGATGCAGGGACGAGTGTTTCTGGTCCTGATCGGCGGCATCGTCGCGTCGGCGCTTCTCACCGCAGCGCTGGCCGACCGCGAAGGACGCCGCACCTTCGCACAGGTCCGCGCGGCGCACACCGCCGATCGCGTCGAGCAGTTGGTGACCGCGCTCGAAGCGGTCCCTCCTGAAGTGCGACCGACGCTGGCGGCAACCCTCGGGCGCGGAATGACGGCCCAATTCGCCACGCAGAAGGCGCAAGACCAGGAAGTCGATGCCGAGCTCACGGCAGCGCTGACCGACGAATTCGACGGTGATCGCACCATCGTTGCAACCGCCGGCACCCCTGCCGATTGTGTGACCCAATCCGGCGACGCCGCCGCGGTCGACACTACGGACGCACGACCTTGCCGGGTGATCTCCCTGAGTCTTCGCGACGGCACGCCACTGCGCCTGATCTTGCGTCCGCAGCCTGAGTTTTCGTGGACCCGACCGCACTCGTCCCGTTGGCTGCTGTACGCGATTTTCTTCCCGGTTTGCCTCGCGCTCCTCGCTTACATGGTCGCCCGCATGGCAACGCGACCGCTCAAGGAGTTAGCCCAGGCGGCGACCGAGCTTGGCGGAGACATCAACCGACCGCCGCTGGCCGAACGAGGACCGGCCGAGGTACGTGACGCCGCGGCCGCCTTCAACGCAATGCAGGCACGCCTACGCCGCTATGTCGCGGAACGCACGGAGATGCTGGCTGCGATCGCGCACGACCTGCAGACGCCGCTGACACGATTGCGACTGCGACTGGAAAAGGTAAACGACACCGAGCTTCGCGACAAGCTGGTCGACGACATGGCTTCGATGCAGAGCATGATCCGCGAAGGCCTCGATCTGGCGACTAGCATCGATACCGGTGGCCTCATGCAGCTGGTGGATGTCGACTCACTGCTCTCCAGCGTTTGCGCCGATGCAGTCGATGCGGGCCACGACGTCACGCTGGTCGGGCAAACGCGGGCCTCCATTCCGGCGATCCCCGGTGCCCTACAGCGCTGTCTGAACAATCTGATCGACAACGCCGTGAAGTACGGCGGCTATGCTCGCGTCACCGCCGGTTGCGAGGCGGGCAACGTCACGATTCGTGTGGCAGACGGCGGACCGGGTATTCCGGAAGCGCAAATGGAAAGGGTCTTCGATCCATTCTATCGCCTCGAAACGTCTCGTTCGCGGGAGACTGGCGGCAGTGGATTGGGACTGACGATTGCCCGCAATATCGCGCACAAACACGGCGGTACGCTGACACTGCACAACAAACCGGGCGGCGGCCTCGAATGCCTGCTCGTGCTGCCGATTCGACGGTGATCGATCGTTGATCGGGTCTTTCGGACGCCGCGCGGTGTCGATCTTCACCGAACGTTCATGATTACGTTGGACCGCTGCATTCTTGCAGACATACCCTATACGTCTAATCGCAGATCACACAGTTCATCGACGGCTTTGGATTGTCCAGGGTGCCTTCGCAGCCGTCCAGCCCACGTTAATGTGTTCTGGCGACTTGTTGGTGGAAACCCGCCCGAGCACCGGGTTTTTGTCGGACGCAGAATCGCAGTCTTATGTACCCCACCGCACCGACACGGTCGCCAGTGCGGCGCAGGTTAACTGAAGGCGTTTGGGCCATGCGTGCGTTGCTACGGCAAGACCTGTAAATGCTCAACGCACCGTGTTCCACGGTACACCGGAGAACTGAATGGACAATGACAACACGAAGAAGGCTGCGACGAATCGTGACCCGATTACTGGCGCCCCGGGTGCGCACCCTGTTGGAGTCGGCCTTGGAGCAGCGGCAGGCGGTATCGCAGGCGGTGTCGCTGCCGGTGCGGCGACCGGCACGGTCGCCGCCGGACCAGTAGGCACCGTCGTCGGTGCAGCCGTTGGCGCGCTCGCGGGCGGCCTCGGCGGCAAAGCGGTGGCCGAGCATCTAGATCCCACGGTGGAAGAAACTTCAACGGAGCCTGACCTTCGTACGACGACGGTCCCGCTTCTAGAAGAGGCAGCGAAGCGCCGGGACGCGGGTGCTTCCTAGGACTTGCATACACGTCGCATCCGCGACAAAAGCGTGGCTCTCGGCAACATCAGTTTCGGCCGACTCATCGGTGCTGCGGCAGATGCGGGAACAGGCAACGGAAAACCCTACACCACGCCTACGCAGGCTAAAGCAAAAGCCCAGCAGATTTGCTGGGCTATGCGCTTGATTGTTTGGTTGCGGGGACAGGATTTGAACCTGTGACCTTGGATTATGAGGCAGACATTCTCTATTGTTGAACCCAGTTAACTCTGTGGCTCCTCAATCGCTCGATCTGATTTCGACGCGGTTCACTGACCAGTAACACATCCGCTTTTTTTCGCCTGCACAGACTAAGCCAGCGCCCATTCCCCGGGCCAGAATCCGAGTGCTGGACTACGCGGTCGACTTTGCCTTCCGGCCGGGTGCCGGAGGCGGGACATAACCCGAGACGCGGCACTGCCAAGCATCAATGCGCTTACCGCCCTCGAACCGGATCACGCTGCACGTAACCACATCTCCGCTAGCTGCCAGACTGGCGAGCCGCTTGCGAACCGTTGAAAGTGGCACTCCCATTTCCTGGGCGATTTCCAAATCGAGCCGCTGCCCGTATTTTTTCAAGCACTGGAGAGTTTCGATCACGGCGCACACTCCTGCAAAAGGTTGACAGTCTGCCAAGTGAATAGACTCGGAAGTCCACTCTGCTGCGCCTACACACGCTCATAAAATGCAAAAGCCGCAGCTACGCTGGGCCATGTGCATGATTTGTTGGTTGCGGGGACAGGATTTGAACCTGTGACCTTCGGGTTATGAGGCGGGCGTTGCGCATTATAGCACGTTGTTAATCAATAGGTTGCAACGCTTGCCAACGTCGAAACCAATATATCCACGGCACATTTGCGGCACACCCGATATGGGCAGGTCACAGTTCGATCTTGTCCCGCCTCTTCTTACATCTTGATTAAGGCTCGGCCGGGACTTGGCCGAACGATCTCCGGATTAACAGAACGGCGCGCGACACCGGTCGGAATCCCGATCGTACAACGGCGACCCTGGATTTCGGAGTTATCCAGGTTTCCCGTCCAGCCGTGCGCGCGACAACACCGGCCAGTAGCGAATTGCGTAGAGCGCAAACGCAGCGGACCAGCAAACGCCTGAGACAACCACGGTCATAAGATAGTCGCCCGGCAGCAGCATGCCGCCAAAGACCCGGATCGCCGCGGCGAGTGCAACCAGGGCAAAACAGGCAACCTCGAAGTGGTCAGCGCGCAGTGGTCGTCCAGTGTGGCCGCGTGCCGTTCGCGTCATCATGCCGATTGTCATGCCGCCTATCGCCCCGACTGTCAGCGCATGAACAGCGAACAGTTGGCCGACCAAGCCAATCGCAGCCAGTCCACGCAATACGAGGTAGACGACAATCCAGCCGTAGGCGACGTGCAGCACCCATACCAGAGGCGCCCTTCCGGTCCGCCATGGCTGCCACAGGTAGAGTCGTATCGCGTGCGCAAACGCGACCAAGAATGCAAGTGCCGCAACGACTGATGCCGGAACCTGCAGAAGGTCGACGCCAAGCAATACGAGCACACCAATCAGCGCGCATTTCTCAACCAGCGGATGACGCGTCGCTTGCGCCCCCGGTATGCCGTTGTTGGTGAACATCGGGATTACCCGCCCGCCGATCACAGCCATGATGAACAGGACGATATCGAGACCGACTTGGAGGCTCGCCTGCTCCGGCCACGTAAGCACGTCCAGATGTGAAAGATGAAACGCCAGCACCGCAAGACCGAGAAGAAGGAGCAGCACCAGGAAAAAATAGTTACGCCGATTCCGACTCTGCACTACTGCTCTGCCGATGCCGATGGCGAGCGCCACGGGAAACGCCACGTTGACGATCGCTGCCGCCGTGGCGTAAGGGGTCAGGACCAGCACGCGACCGGCCACCCAAAGCGCGACAAGCGCGATCAGCGCAGGCCCAGTGGGCGTCGGCTTCCCGGTCCAGTTGGCAACAGCCGTCAACAGAAACCCGGCCACGACCGCCATCGCGTAGCCGAACAGCATTTCGTGACCATGCCACGCCGGACTTCGAAGGTATGCGGCAGGCAGTTGGCCGGTGTATTGACAGATCCACAGCAGGATCGACAGCGCGGCGAAAATGCTTGCGAGCAGGTAGAACGGACGAAAGCCCAGGTTCCAGAGCGCGAACCCTTTGGACACGCGATTCGCTTGAGCTCCGACAACTTCAACCTTAATCATCTGCAACCTCTGCGGGACTGCTCATGCCTCGTTTGCCACCAGTTCGATAACACAAACATTGGGCGATTCGCAGCACGATCCTGTCAGCGTGGCTGAATTGCTTTTTCAGCGAGCGCCCGAGCCTCAATCCCGGTCGAGACTAGCAGTGCGCGCGCCTGCTCTTGCATGACCCGGTAAGAGTATTCCCAACGGTCCTTGCGCGGGCTCGTGCACGCCAGGCGGCGCACCAGCGTCTCCAGAGCATTGACCCTCTGGCATGCTGCCGCCAACTCGGCCAACGTCTGTTCATGTTCCTCGGCGTAAACGAACTGTACCTTGCGGTCCTGGCAAACCCCGATACACGTTTGCGGAGCTTCGATTTTTCCACAGCCAATGCACTGCCAGGCTTTCACGTAGTCGTTCATTGCGTTTTCACGTCGATGTCCGAGTCCTCCCGATGTACCTCATTCAAACAGCACCGGTTGGCCGTCGCGGTCGAACGGAATGAACGACCCGTGCGACCCCGCCTTGATGGCATCGACCATCCGTTGCAGAGGCGCTTCGGCATCGTCATGCGTCACCGCACGACCCACTTGCCCCGCAAGGCAAGCAACGAAAACCATCGCCCACTCGGGGGCGGATGCGCGGGATTCTTCGGCCAGCGCCGCAAATGTCGTGAGTTCGTGTGATGCCTTGTCCACGCACATCAACGGTACGAGAGTGCCGCCGACGCCTGCGGCAAAACGCTCACGCTGTTCTGGAGTGCTGTCTTCGGGCAGCTCTGCGCTCATGAACACGAACAACAGGCGTTGCGGTTCCGGCCGTTGTCGAGCTGCGCGCAACAGGTCGTCAAAACTGGAGATACTCAAGTCATCCGCGGAGGTCGACGGCACGCGATGCTGCATTGGGGATGATTGCGTCATGACCGCTACTGCACGAGCGGCGTGTCGGCGGCGTCGAGGTTGACGCCTTTCACCTCGGCTGCACCCGCAAGGAGTTGAAGGTACTGACGCAGCGCGGTAACGTAGGCGAGTTGGCGCAGCGACATGGTCACGGCACCTCGCATCGCATCGAATGATCGCGACACTCCCGGCTCGCGCGCCAGCACTTCGACCACATGAAGCCCGAATCGGCTGTGGACAAGCCTCGGCAGCACGCCCACCTCGGCGCGGCCGAATAATTCCCGCGCGAACTCGGGCGCGCAGTCGGTGGCGCTCAGCCAACCGAGATCGCCGCCTTGTGCGCCAGTCGGACAGTTGGACGAGTCGCGGGCGGCATTCACAAAACGGTCAGCGGTCTTGCCATCGTGGCAACGAACGTCCAACAGCGTCGTTTCGGCACGCTTGCGCAGCAACACGACATCCACGCCCGGGGTGACAGCGAAAAGGATGTGTCTCGTCAGCACGCGCTCGCCGGTCTGGTATGTGGCTTCGTGCGCGGCATAGTGCCGCTTGCAAGCTTCTTCCGATGGCTCCGGCGTGCTCACCATTTGATCGAGCAGCGATTCGATTGCTGTGGCAGCGGCTTCGCTTATCACGCCGTCCGCCGACGGCGCATCGTCCGCGGCCAGGAGTCCGGCGCGCTGCGCGGCCTGGCGCAGAAGCTCGGTGCAGGCCCGCTGGCGCAATTCGTCCGGCACCAGCACGGCATCCGACGCATGCAATGCCACGCCATTGATGCACGCCACGTCAGGGGTGATTCGAGTTGCGGTCGTCATCGCCATGCTCCATCAAACGCCGGCGCCGGGCTGTCGCGGCAGGTTGTGCCCGGCGGGCACGTTGAGTCGCCGGGCGCGCACGACCTGGTAGGGGCGGAACAAGTAAGCGATCGTCGCAAAGCCGCTCCACACATGCACCAGCCGGCTGAAGGGAAACAGCAGGAAGATCGTCATGCCGAGAATCAGGTGAATCATGTACGGCCACGCCAGCACGACCAGTGCGTCGGCGTTGGGACGAAAAGTGACGATGTGCTGCGCCCAGTCAGCCAGGATCAGCATCGCGCTGGCGTCGGCATGTTCATAAGAAAAAGGCAGCGTGATCAGGCCGAGAACAAGCTGAACCCACAGGATGACCAGGATCGCGATGTCGGTGCGATGGCTGGTCAGACGGATGCGAGGATCGAAGATGCGGCGATGCAGAAGTAGGCTCAAGCCCACGAAGCAGACCAGCCCTGCGATGCCGCCGGAGTAGATCGCCATGCGTTGTTTGGCGGGTGCGCTGATAAGCCCCTCATAGAACCAGTGCGGTGTCAGCAAGCCCACGAGGTGCCCGAAGAACAGGAACAGAATGCCTACGTGAAACAGATTGCTGCCCCACCGCAACGTACCGGTACGTAACATTTGCGACGAGTCGCTCTTCCACGTGTATTGGTCGCGGTCGAAGCGGGCAAGGCTGCCCATGAAGAACACTACCAGACAGATATACGGATAAATGTTGAAGAAAAAAAAGTGCAAGTAGGCGAGAACGGGATTCATGCCGCCCCTCCCGATTGTAGATGCGCGTCGGCACCGGTGACCTTGACGGATCGGACGATATGGATCGGTTGCGGCTGGCCGGGCTTGGCCTGTCCTTTGGAAGAGCAGCCATCGAACACCGGGGGTTCGGCCCAGCTTTCGTCCACCGGATCGTCGGCGGCCGGCTCGACCGGCTGCGCCTTCTCTCCGGCGAGCTCGATCAATGCGCCCACCACGCTGGCATAAGCACTCTCGCGCTTGCATAGCGCGCCAAAAATCGCGTTCAGGATATGGACGATCTCGCCGAGAAATGCACGCGCCTCGCGCGGCGGCTGCGTGGACACGAACTCGAGGACCGTTGGCAAATAGTCGGGGAGCTCCGTGGGAGCGAGAAAAAGCCCAGCCGCCTCGTAGGTACCACAGAGGTCGATCATCGCCGGACCGCGATCACGCGAGTCGCCATGCACGTGCTCGAACAGGTGCAGCGACGTCGCACGCCCGCGGTCGAACAGGTCGACGTAGGCGGCTTCGGTCTCAAGCGGATCGTCATCCTGCAATCGGTCAATCAGCGCATTGAGCTCGCTGCGGCGCGACGGAAGCACGGCGTCCTCCTCGACGAGCAGTTCCCACATCTCGCAAAGGTGCATACGCATCGATGAATCCGGGTAGGCGAGCAGCGCCCCCAGCACGCGAAGGCTCTTGGTCATCGGTCGAGGCGAATTCTGCGTAAACATGATCAGACCTCCGCCCTGATGGGAATGGTTCGCCGCTTCTCACTTCCGAACAGGCTGGTCTCGGTCGTCCCTTCGGAACAACCGTTGCCAAAGCTGAAGCCGCAGCCTCCGCGGACGTTGAAAGTATTCTCGGCGTATTCGCGGTGAGTCGTGGGAATCACGAAGCGGTCTTCATAATTGGCGATGGCCATGACGTGGTACATCTCCTCGACCTCGGCCTGGCTGATGCCGACCTGCTCCAGTACCGCCTTGTTGATGCGCTTGTCGACGTGTTTTTCTCGCTGATAGGCGCGCATCGCCAACATGCGTTCGAGGGATCGCACCACCGGCATCGTATCGCCCGCGGTCAACAGGTTTGCCAGGTACTTGACGGGGATGCGCAGCTGGTTCACGTCCGGAATCTCGCCATTCGTCCCCACTTGCCCGGCGTTCGCCGCGGCGCTGATGGGTGACAGTGGCGGCACGTACCAGACCATCGGCAATGTGCGGTATTCCGGGTGCAGCGGCAGCGCCACCTTCCACTGTACGGCCATTTTGTAGACGGGGCTGTTGCGGGCGGCATCCATCCAGTTGTCGGCGATGCCGTCGATGCGCGCCTGGGCCATCACCTTGGGATCGAACGGGTCCATGAAGATGTCGAGCTGGGCCTGGTAGAGATCGCGGTCGTGCTCGACACTGGCGGCCTCCTGAATACGGTCGGCGTCATAGAGCAGCACGCCGAGGTAGCGAATGCGGCCGACGCAGGTCTCGCTGCACACAGTCGGCTGCCCGGCTTCGATGCGCGGATAACAGAAAATGCACTTCTCGGCCTTGCCGCTCTTCCAGTTGTAGTAGATCTTCTTGTACGGGCATCCGCTGACGCACATGCGCCAGCCGCGGCACTTGTCCTGATCGATGAGGACGATGCCGTCCTCCTCGCGCTTGTAGATCGCGCCCGACGGACAACTGGCCACGCACGCCGGGTTCAGGCAGTGTTCGCACAGCCTCGGCAGGTACATCATGAACGTGTTCTCGAACTGCCCGTAGATCTCCTTCTGGATGTCGTCGAAGTTCTTGTCCTTGCTCCGCTTCGAAAATTCGCCGCCGAGGATCTCTTCCCAGTTCGGTCCCCAGACGATCTTGTCCATCTGCTTGCCGGTGATGAGGCTACGCGGACGTGCCGTCGGCGTGGCCTTCATCTCCGGCGCGGACTGCAGGTGCCCGTAGTCAAAGGTGAAAGGCTCGTAGTAGTCGTCGATCTCCGGCAAACTCGGGTTGGCGAAGATGCGCATCAGCAGTTTCCATTTCGCTCCCTGCCGCGGCTCTATCGTGCCGTTGGCCTTGCGCACCCAACCGCCCTTCCACTTGTCCTGGTTCTCCCACTCCTTCGGGTAACCGATGCCGGGTTTGGTCTCGACGTTATTGAACCAGGCGTATTCCATGCCGGGGCGGCTGGTCCAGACGTTCTTGCAGGTGACGGAACAGGTATGGCAGCCGATGCACTTGTCGAGATTGAGCACCATGCCGATTTGGGCGCGGATCTTCATGCAGCCTCCTGCAGGGCCGTCCCAAGGGAGGCATGGTCTTGCAGACCGCACTGCTGCGAGACGCAGCAGTTCTTCGTGCCGTCCACGCCTGCGAAGGCAGGCTTGGAGCCGCGGCACTCAGCCCCCTCTGGGGGCAGCGAACGAATGTGAGCGTGGGGGTTCATGCCACTTCTCCCTCGGCTTGCACGGGCTTGATCAGCTCATTGGCCACCGGCGTATCGAGCCAGTCGACCTTGTTCATTTTGCGCACTACGACGAACTCGTCGCGGTTGGTGCCGACGGTCCCGTAATAGTTGAAGCCGTAGCTGAACTGCGCATAACCGCCGATCATGTGCGTGGGCTTCAAAACGATGCGCGTCACCGAGTTGTGGATCCCGCCGCGCGCACCGGTGATCTCAGACCCGGGCGTGTTCACAATCTTTTCCTGCGCGTGATACATCATCACCATGCCGGGCTTGACGCGTTGGCTGACCACCGCACGGGCCGCGATGGCGCCGTTGAGGTTGAACAGCTCGATCCAATCATTGTCGACGATGCCGGCACGCTTCGCGTCATCCTCGCTCAACCACACGCAGGGGCCACCGCGGCTCAATGTGAGCATCAGAAGATTGTCGGTATAAGTGCTATGAATGCCCCACTTTTGATGAGGGGTGATGAAGTTCAGCGCGATCTCGGGGTTACCGTTGGGCTTGATGCCATGTATGCCTGCGGTGGCCTTCAGATCTACCGGCGGGCGGTAACTGGTGAAGCCCTCGCCGAACGCGATCATCCACGGGTGATCCATGTAGAACTGCTGGCGTCCGGTGAGCGTGCGCCACGGAATCAGCTCGTGCACGTTGGTATAGCCGGCGTTGTACGAAACGGACTCGCTTTCGATCCCGCTCCAGGTCGGCGAACTGATGATCTTGCGCGGCTGCGCCTGAATGTCGCGAAAGCGGATCTTCTCGTCCTCCCGGTGGATGGCGAGATGGGTGTGGTCCCGTCCGGTCTGCTTGCCTAGCGCTTCCCATGCCTTCACCGCCACATGGCCGTTGGTCTCGGGCGCGAGCATGAGCACGACTTCGCACGCATCGATATCGGTCTCGATCTTCGGCATGCCGCAGGTGACTCCCTCGGCGAGGACGAGGCCGCTGAGTTCGCCCAGTTGCCTCACTTCCGTTTGGGTGTTCCAGCCGATGCCCTTGCCGCCGTTGCCGACCTTGGCCATCAGCGGACCCAAAGCAGTGAAGCGCTTGAACACGTTCGGGTAGTCGCGCTCGACCACCTGCAGGTTGGGCGCGGTCTTGCCCGGGATCAAGTCGCATTCGCCCCGCTTCCAGTCCTTGACCTCGAAGGGCTGCGCCAGCTCCGACGGACTGTCGTGCATCAGCGGCATGAGAACCAGCTCACGTTCGACGCCCAGGTGGCCGACGCAGACTTCGCTGAACTTCCTGGCGAAGCCCTTGTAGATGTCCCAGTCGCTGCGTGATTGCCAGGCAGGATCGACCGCCGTGGACAACGGATGGATGAACGGATGCATGTCACTGGTATTGAGATCGTTCTTCTCGTACCAAGTGGCGGTCGGCAGCACGATGTCCGAATATAGACAGGTCGTGCTCATGCGAAAGTCGAGCGTGACCAGTAGGTCGAGCTTGCCTTCGGGCGCCTTGTCGTGCCAGACCACTTCGGTCGGCTTGGCTTCCCGCCCGGCGCCGGGCCGCCCCAAGTTGGGCGTGCCCCCAGTGGGGGAAGCGCGCAGCGCTTCGGGGGGGTTCTCTTCGCCTAGATCTTTACCCTGCACCCCGTTGCTGGTGCCGAGCAAATGCTTGAGGAAATACTCGTGGCCCTTGCCGCTGGAGCCCAGGATGTTGGAGCGCCACACAAACATGTTGCGCGGCCAGTTGTCGGGATGGTCGGGATCGGTGCAGCTCATTTTCAACGAGCCGTCCTTGAGCCCCTTGACGGCATAGTCCTTCGGTTCCAAGCCGGCGCTCGCCGCATCACGCACGACCTGCAACGGATTGGTTTGCAGCTGCGGCGCGCTCGGCAACCACCCCATGCGCTCGGCACGGACGTTGTAGTCGATCATGCTGCCGGCGTACACCGTCTTGTCGGCCAACGGCGATAGCACTTCTTCCATGCCCAGCTTCTCGTAGCGCCACTGGTCGGTATGCGCATAGAAGAAGCTGGTGCTGTTCATCTGCCGCGGGGGGCGTATCCAGTCGAGCGCAAAGGCCAACGCGGTCCAACCGGTTTGTGGTCGCAGCTTTTCCTGTCCCACGTAGTGCGCCCAGCCACCGCCGCTCTGGCCGATGCACCCGCACATCATCAGCATGTTGATGACGCCGCGGTAGTTCATGTCGCTGTGGTACCAGTGATTCATCGCGGCGCCGATGATGATCATCGATTTGCCGTGGGTCTTGTGTGCGTTGTCAGCAAACTGGCGCGCCACCGCGATCAACTGTGCGCGCGGCGTGCCCGTGATGCGCTCCTGCCAAGCCGGCGTGTAGGGCGTGTCGTCGTCGAAATCTTTTGCCGCCAGCTCGTCAATCAGGCCACGTGCCACGCCGTAATTCGCCACCTGAAGGTCGAACACCGTGGCCACCAGCGCTTCGCGCCCCTCACCCGAGTTACCCAGTGCGATGCGTTGCACGGGAACTGTACGCACGAGAACATCCGTCTGCTGATTGTTCGGAAAATGCTCGCTGACGATTCCGCCGAAGTACGGGAATCCGACCTTGGCGGTTTCGGCAGTGGGATGCTCGCCTTCCAGCAGCGACAGCTTGAGCTTCACCTCCTCGCCATTGCGCGCTTCCTTCGCTTCGAGGTTCCACTGGCCTTCGTCGGCACGCCCGTCGGGACCCCAGCGAAAGCCGATGGCGCCGTGGGGTAACACTACATCTCCCGACTCGTCGAAGGCGACGGTCTTCCACTCCGGATTATTGGCTTGGCCCAGCTTGCCGTTGAAGTCCGATGCGCGCACATAGCGATCGGGTACAGTGATCACTTCGCCGCTGGGTAGCGTGTGCTCCTTGAGCATCACCAGCATCGGCATGTCGGTGTAGCGGCGCACGTAGTCGTCGAAGTAGGCGCTGCGCTCCTTGCCCCCGTCCGGGAAGTAGAATTCCTTCAGGATCACATGGCCCATCGCCATCGCCACGGCAGCATCGGTGCCCTGCTTCGGGTTCATCCAGATGTCGGCGAGCTTGGCGACCTCCGAGTAATCAGGCGTTACCGCGACCGTCTTCGTGCCCTTGTAGCGCACCTCGGTGAAGAAGTGCGCGTCCGGCGTGCGCGTCTGCGGCACGTTTGAGCCCCAGGCGATGATGAAGCTGGAGTTGAACCAATCGGCCGATTCGGGCACGTCGGTCTGCTCACCCCAGACCTGCGGGCTGCTCGGTGGCAGATCGCAGTACCAGTCGTAAAAGCTCATGCACACGCCGCCGATCAAGCTGAGATAGCGCGAGCCCGCGGCATAGCTGACCATCGACATGGCCGGGATCGGCGAGAAGCCGATGATGCGATCGGGGCCATGCTTTTTGATCGTGTAGACGTTGGCCGCGGCGACGATTTCGTTGACCTCGTCCCAGTTCGAACGTACGAAGCCGCCGAGCCCCCGCACCTGCTGATAGTCGCGTCGCTTTGCGTCGTCTTCGACAATCGAGGCCCAGGCATCCACCGGGTCGTGCGCGAGGCGCGCTTCGCGCCAGCTCTTCAGCAGTCGGCTGCGTACCAACGGATATTTGACACGGTTGGCGCTATACAAATACCAACTGTAGCTGGCTCCACGTGCGCAACCGCGCGGCTCGTGGTTGGGCATGTCCCAGCGGGTGCGTGGATAATCAGTCTGCTGCGTTTCCCAAGTAACGATGCCGCCCTTGACGTAGATCTTCCAGGAGCACGAGCCGGTGCAGTTCACGCCATGCGTCGAACGCACGATCTTGTCGTGAGCCCAGCGGTTGCGGTAAGCGTCTTCCCACGTGCGATCTTCACCCGTCGCAACGCCGTAACCATCGGCGAAAGTCTCCCTTGGGCTGGAAAAATACGTGAGGCGGTCGAGAAAATGACTCATCGTGGGGCTCCGCTGAAGCAATGTCGGAAGAAGGTCACGGGTTCTTCACGTACGCGTTGCGGCGCAGGTAGAACCACCAGTTGAGGATCAGGCACAGCGCATAGAAAACGGAAAATCCGTACATGGCGATCTGCGGCGTGCCCGCCTTGATCTGCTCGCCGATGACCACTGGCGCAATGAATGCGCCGTAAGCGGCGACTGCCGACGTCCATCCCAACACCGGTCCCGCCTGCTGGCGATCGAAGACGACAGCGATGGTGCGGAATGTCGAGCCGTTGCCAATGCCGCTGGCTGTAAACAACAGCACGAACAGCAGCATGAACACCGTGAAATACTGCTCCGGCGTCACCGATTGGTAGGCCAGCAGCATCACGTAGCCGACGGCCGCCGACGCAACGACCATCACCACGGAGATCGCCTGGGTAACAATGGAGCCACCGACCTTGTCGGAGATCCAGCCCCCGATCGGGCGAAACAACGCCCCGACGAACGGGCCGATCCACGCAAACGTCAATGCCGAGGGCGCGTTCGGGTTCTTCAAGGTGTGCTGCAGCACGCCTGCGGGGTCCGGCACGTGGCTGAAACCGAAGATCACCGTGATTGCGAGCGGCAACGCCATCGAAAACCCGATGAACGAGCCGAAGGTGACGATGTACAGGAGCGTCATCGCCCATGTGTGCTTATTGCGGAAAATCTCGAACTGCTTGGCGATGTTCTCCTTCATCGTGCCGAATGCTGCCAGCTTCATCACGAGCAGCATGCTGACGATGATAAACAGTATGGCCACCCACATATTCAGCACGCCTACGCCGGTTGGGCGAGGCAGATAAAGGTACAGACCAACGATTGCCGGCACGAAGGACAGCGTGTAGAGCCAGGTGATCTTGATGAATGCGCGAAGCGTGCCGCCGATTTGGGGGGTGACGGTCAGCAGGTTGTTCATGCCGAACCAGCAGACGATGGACAATGGCACCAGCGACAGAAGCCATGCGAATCCCGCGTTCTGAATGAACGTCGGCGTGCCCGCGATGATCTTGCCGAATATCCAGCCGCTGTCCTTTACCAACGTCATCGGCTCGCCACCGAAGGCGCCGAAGATTCCGAAAGTCATCACCAGTGGAATGACGATCTGCATGGTGGTCACGCCGAAATTGCCGAGGCCGGCATTGAGCCCGAGCGCCGTGCCCTGCAGCCGCTTGGGGAAGAACGTGCTGATGTTCGACATCGAGCTCGCGAAATTGCCGCCACCCACACCCGACCACAGGGCCATGACCTGGAACGCCCACAGCGGCCAATCCTTGTGCTGGAGGACGATGCCCGTTCCGATCGCCGGCGCGAGCAGCATGGACGTCGTGAGGAAAATCGTATTGCGTCCACCCGCCAGCCGGATTAGGAAAGCTGCGGGAATACGCATCGTGGCGCCGGCCAGCCCGGCGATTGCGGTCAGCGTGAACAGCTCATCCTTGCTGAACGGAAACCCAAGGTTGAGCATCTGGACGGTGATGATTCCCCACATGCCCCAGACGGCGAAGCCGCATAGCAAGCTTGGCACCGAGATCCACAGATTGCGATAGGCGATCTTCTTGCCGGTGCTCTCCCAGAATTCGTTGTCCTCGGGGCGCCAGTCGACGACGTCGGCACGACTGCCAACCTTGGGTGTGGCCGTGGCAGCGGCGGAACTGGTAGCGTTCACAGATTTCCTTGGTTGACTTTGATCGACTGGCCCGCAAAGCGAAACCGCTTCGCGTTATTCCCCATGAGTTCCGCGCCGCGCACTTCGGTCCAGTACAACCAGATCAGCGAGACCCAGACCACGCCGTACATCAGCATGAAGGCGGACGAACGGATGCCGGTGAGGTCCATCAGCGCCCCGAACATGATCGGCAGCACGAACCCGCCCATACCGCCCGCTAGGCCCACGACACCGGAAATGACGCCGATATTGGCCGGATACTCGTCGGAGATGTACTTGAACACCGATGCTTTGCCGAACGCCCAGGCGATGCCAAGCACGAACATCAACATCGTGAACAGCCAGATGTTGAGGCCGATGTGAAAAGTCTTCGAGCCGCCAGTGGTCAGGATGGTCAGATCAGTCTGCGGATAGGAAAGCAGGAACAGGCAAACCCAGCTGACCCACAGTACCCACCATGTCACGCTGTGGGCACCGTACCTGTCCGAAACCCAGCCGCCTGCCGCGCGCAACACGCCGCCCGGCAGGGAAAAGCACGCGGCCAGAAGAGCCGCAGCACGGATATCCAGCCCGAATTCACCCACGTAGTACTGCACCATCCACAGGCTCATCGCGACGTAACCACCGAACACGATGGAGTAGAACTGGCAGAGCTTCCAGACGTTGGGGTCCTTCAACGCATCAAGCTGCTCCCGCCAGGTGATTTTCGAGTCCACCAGGTGAGCGGGATCGGAATAGCTGCAAAACCAGAAGAGGCACGCGGCCCCAAGCATGATCGCCGCATAGACCTGTGGCACCACCGCCCAGCCGAACGCCACCACCAATGCCGGTGCGACGAATTTGTTCACCGCCGCACCGGAATTGCCGGCGCCGAAGATGCCCATCGCGAAGCCCTGCCGGTTTCTCGGAAACCAGCGCGCGACGTAGGGCGTGCCCACTGAGAACGACCCTCCCGCGAGGCCGACGAAAAGCCCGAGCACGAGATACTGCCAGTATTCCGTCGCGTGCGAGATCAGATAGATCGGCACCACGCACAGCAGCATCAGGGTGAAGAAAACGATGCGGCCGCCGAACTTGTCGGTCCACATGCCGAGCGGTACGCGGATCAGCGAGCCGGTGAGCACAGGCATCGCGGTGAGCAGACCAAACTGCGTCGCGTTGAGATTGAGTGTTTTTTTGATCGGGATTCCAATCACCCCGAACATCATCCAGACCATGAAGCAGACCGTGAACGCAAGCGTGCTCGCAATCAGTACCGACAGCGCCTGACCGGTCTTGCTCATGACAACAACCCCTCCCGTTGGGATGCGCCAAGTCTGGCAGGCGGGCACGTTACATGGCATCCCTCCGTGGGAGTGTCGCGGAAAGACGAAAGAACGATGCGGCCACAGGCCGGCATCGTTCGGTAGAACTAGTGCGAAGGGAGAATACGGCGGAGTTGCGCTACGTCAACCCAGCCCGTGCTCGGTCGCGATAACGGCCGCCTGCACGCGTGAAGCCACATCGAGCTTGCGCAGCACATGCTGGACGTGGATCTTGACCGTAGTCTCGGCGATGCCGAGTTCTCGGGCAATGACCTTGTTGCTCGCCCCTCGCGCGATGCCGCGCAGGATCTCCTGCTCGCGGGGCGAGAGTTGCGTTATAGGCGACGGGGGCGTCCCAGAAGCGGCTCGAAACGGCGTTGCCGTAGCATCGCGAAACGCCGCGAACATTTTCCCCGTCATTTCGTCCGCCACGACGGACTCACCCCGTATGACGCGCACGATCGCCTTGGCAAGCGCATCGCCTTCCATGGTCTTCAGCAGGTACCCACACGCGCCATTCCGCGCGGCGGCGGCCAAATCCTGCTCGTCCTCGCTCACCGTGAGTATCAGCACGCGTGCCAGCGGTGCCGCCTCGCGCAATGCTGGCAGCGCGTCTACTCCGTTGACACCGGGCAAGTGATTGTCCAGCAAAATGAGGTCGGGCTGAAGTTCCTGGGCACGGCGCTGGGCTTCGCCAGCGTCGGCCGCATCGGCAATCACTTCGAACTGCGGGTCGCGCGCCAGAAGCGCAGTGATGCCCCGACGAAAGAGCGTATGGTCATCCACGACAAGAATGCGAATAGGCGCACGGAATGCGGGTGACGCCACGCTCATTGCACCACCTGAGCTTCGGTCGCGGCCAACTCTTGCGACGGCGAACCGGCAACCGGCGACAGCGTCAGCACGATCGACGTTCCACGCCCGGGCGTCGACAGTACGTCGAGGCTGGCGCCGATGCGTTCCGCACGCTCGGCCATGATGCGGATTCCTACATGCGTCTCGTCGGGCGGACCCTCGCCGGTCGGGAACCCCTCGCCGTCGTCACGCACTTCGAAGCGCCACTGAGGCTGCTGTTGCACGTCCAGCCACACCTGCGTCGCCCGTGCATGCTTGCGCACATTGGAAAGCGCCTCCTGCACGATGTGCAACACTTGCACTTGGAGGACCGGGGCCAGAGGCATTCCTTGACCATGCATCCGCATGGCGGTCTTGAGACCACTTTGATGTTCGAACTTGCGCAACGTAGTCAAGAGCGCAGGCTCGATATCCTCGGCGTTGGCGCGAGTACGGAAATGCACGAGCAGTTCCCGCACATCGCCGTAGCATTCGCGCACGCCGGCGTCGATCTCGCCCAGAGTTCGATCCACCTCCTTAACATCGCGGGCGGCAAGTGCATCGCGCATGAGGCGCACCTGAATCTTGAGAAATGCCAACGACTGCGCAATGGAATCGTGCAGTTCGCGCGCGAGGAACGTACGCTCTTGCGAGACCGCCGCTTCCTTCTCCAGCGCGTTGAGGCGTAGATTTTCCATTGCACCCGCCAGATGGGCGGTCAGCGCTTCCAACAACGAGCGTTCCGCGGCGGACAGGCTGAATTGATTGTGGAAAAAGAGATCCACCTCGCCCATCAAGCGATCGTGCTGCGAAATCGGAATCGACACGATGGTCTCGAATCCGGCATCGCTGCAATGGTGCATGCCTGCCGGTTGCCTGGCCTGGATCGCAATGACTCGTACGCCACGCGACGCCGATAGCGATCCACAGAAGCAGTCTCCCGCCTTGACGCACTGCTCGCCGCCGGTCATGGCGGCGGGTAACCCCTCGGAGGCAAGCATATGGAAGCGCTGGTTGGTCTCGTCGGACCAGCGGAACGCGACGCCGTCCGCCCGCGCGACTCGTTTCACATGTCGCGTGAATCCAGTGGCGAGCTCTTCCAGCGTCATGGCCTTGGCCGCCAGTGCGGTCACGCTATAGAGCGCTTCGAGCCGTTCGCGCTTTTCCTGCAACTCGGAGGTCTTTTCCGCGACCCTGGCTTCCAGATTTCGGTACATCGTCTGGATTTGTTCCGCCATGCCGTTGAAGCCTTTTGCCAGCGTGCCGAATTCGTCGCTGGTGATGCGCTGCACCCGGGCGCCGAAATCGCCGCGTTGAATGCGCTCGGTCGCGTCCTTAAGCTGTCGTACCGGCTCCAGCACAAACAGGTAACCAGTGTAGAGCAATAGCACGGTGCCAAGAACGGCCAAAATCATCATCGCGATCTGCAAGAGATGCAGGAGGGCAGTCCAACGCGACATGTGCGTCTCGATGGCGGTTACGAACGTATCGATGTGCGTGGCGGCCGCAGCGGTATCGGTGCGTAGCACCTCCATCGCCTCAGACTGCGGCGGAACCGACCATTCGCGAAACCGTGACCAATCGTGCTGGACCACCGCAAAATCCTGCCGAACTGCGTCGTCCCACGGCACCAGCAGTGGACGCCCGGGATCGCCGTCACGCAGCAGCGCGAGGCTGTGCTCGAATTCCGCGATCTGCATCGGAACGGCCTTCGTATCGGCCGTTCCGATTGAAAGTGACAAACGATATACCTGCATCCGCATGCGACCGGCCTCGTTGACCGCCGCCGCACCGCCGTCCAACTGCCACGATACCCACAGCGTGATCGCGATGATCAAGAACGCAAGGAGCAGAAACGGGGCACCGACCAACGCCAGCTTGACGCCGAGGCTCCAGTGTCTAGGATGGTTCATGAGTGCAATCTAGCGCATTTGGCCCCATCCTGCTTGATACGGGTCAATACTCATCTTGACTGCCGCGGACGCACGGGCAGATGGCGGGGGACCACGCGAGGCCTGCATGCTCACCTTGCCTCCGCACTCAGGTCCATGGCAAGTGACACACATACCGGAAGTGCGCCCCAATCCTGCCAAATCACCATGATGACTTCGTGATAGCCACGGATACGATGTAGGCAAATATTGCGACGGCGCCAGCAGCGGCAGCGATTCGCAGACGTCGCGTGCGACCGCGCCTCAGCGCGATCGTGCCGAGCAGGATGTACAACACGACGGCCGCCAGCTTCGTAGGAAGCCAGCCGCGCACACCGGCTGCGCCCAGCTGCCAGGCGAGCCACGCGCCCGACAGGAGCAGTACTGTATCGATCACATGCGGAACGAGCTTCACCCAGCGGCGCTGCAATTGCTTGGGCGACCCAATCATCCATGCAGATCTTACGGCGAATAGCACAATGGTGAGCGTCACGAACGCGAGGTGAAGTTGCTTGACCGAAGTGTAGGGGATGTCCATGGCGACCCGAAGCGCGTGGTCCATTGTCCCAGATGTGCCGCGCGGAGCACCTCGCGCTGCCAACGATCTGATCGAGCCCTTTGGACTACACCGCCGATGACTATGTCGCGTGAGCGGATTCCTCCACTAAGGGACCCACACCAAAATCCATCTATTGATCCGCGCGATTGGTTCTCGCGATCTCATCGCTACTTTCCGGGACGGTCCCGCAGGTGTTTTTCTGTCCGTTGACCAGCTCGTCCCATGGTTGCGCATGGAGCTCGGCGTAGCGATCGAGGTCCGTCCTAAGTCTCGTGGACAGCGTAATCGTCAATCTTACCGTCTCGACTTTCGGGATTGCCCTCAGTCGAAGCGTTGCGGTCATCGCGCTGTTCTCTCGAAAAACGACGCCTGATACTGTCTAACCACCAAGAACTTGGAAGCCGGTGGCCGCTGTACCCGAAACTTTGGACACAAATTGGTCACAGTCCGCAAAAAGGAAAGGGCTCGCGTAAACGCGAGCCCTTTGTATTATTGGTTGCGGGGACAGGATTTGAACCTGTGACCTTCGGGTTATGAGGCGGATTTTTTCCAGTGCAGCACCCAGTAAATCAATAACTTGCAATGCTTGCCAATATCGAAACCAATGTATCCAAGGCGCAGTTATGGCACACCAAATGTGAGTAGGTCACAGTTCAATCTTGTCCGGCCTTTTTGAGTCTTGATTGAGGCCTGGGCCGGAACTCGAACGAGCGACTTGCGGATTAACAGTCCGCGCAACTGAAGAACGGTGCAGATCGTTGCGCGCCTCACATGGCGCGCATCTCACCTCGCCAAGACGGCGGTTGCTTCCAGCAAGCCCGCTCAGTCCGTATATGTCGCGGGGTCGGGGTCGTCCGCCCAGTCTCGATCAGGCTTCGGCAGCTTTTTCATCCAGGCGCGGACGAGTTTGACATGCTCCAGTTCTTCCGCCTGCAGTTCACGCGCGGCCGCGCTCACCGATTGCACGGTGGCTGTCCGTGCGAGCTGAGCGAAGAAGCGCTCGGCTCGCTGTTCGTTGACCAGCGCGAGCTGCAACGCATGATAGGGTTGCATGAGGTAATGCACCTCGTCGCCCGGCGTCGTCTCCGGCGCTTCGAAACCCTCCCAGCTTGGCTTGCGGGACGGCATCGCCGGCATATCCTTCCAGCCCATTTCGACCATGATACGCGCCGCGTGCCTGCGCTCGATGCCGGCCATCTTGCGAAACAGCGCTGCGGCCTCGCGATTATTGTGCATTTCCATCGCGTCGGCGAGGTCGGAGTAACGCTGTGCCGCTTCCCTTTCCATCGCCAGCGCCTGTGCCATGAACTCTGTCAGCGTGCGCGGCACACTGGCATTTGGATGGCCCGCACTCTTGCCCGCAACCTTTCCAGCGATTGCGACCGGCTTGCGGGTTGAGGGTTTCTTCGCCTTTTCGGTCGTCCTGATTGCAACAGCGGCGGCCTTGCCCACGCGGCGCACCTTTGTCTTTGCAATGCGCTTGCGCACGCCCGCATCCTTGGTGGACTTGGTCGACGCAGGGCTCACAGTTCGAACTCCGCTTCCAGGTCGGAAGGCGTCTGCTTCGTCTTGACGGCGAGGGTCGGATACGGTGTCCGATCGCCGGCGTATAGCACGCCGATGTTGAAGCCGTCATCCGTCATGATCCGTCGCGCGGCACGGGCTGCATCGTCGGTCGCCGCCACCGGCGCCGGGTGCACGTGTTGCTTCCACTCGCGTTGCTCCGGGCGGAAGGTGACGCACGGGCTCAAGACCTCGATGAACGAGAATCCCGGATGCCGAATCCCTTGCGCGATCATCTCCGTGGTGCCATTCGGATCGCCCGAGAAAGCGCGAGCGACGAAGTTGGCACCGGACGCAAGCGCGATGACCAATGGATGGAACGACCGTACGCCCGTGCCGCCAGGCGAGAGCTTCGAATCCCAATCGGGCTCCGTCGTGGGTGAAGCCTGGCCCTTGGTCATCCCATACACATGGTTGTCCATCACGATGTAGGTAAGGTCGACATTGCGCCGGCATGCATGCATGAAGTGGTTGCCGCCGATCGAGTATCCGTCGCCGTCGCCACCGGTGACCAGCACGGTCAGCTCCGGCCGCGCGACCTTGAGTCCCGTCGCTGCTGCGAGCGCGCGGCCATGCACCCCGTGGAATCCGTAGCAAGTCGTATAGGCGGGAATCCGCGACGAGCAGCCGATGCCTGACACCACCACGACGTTCTCCGGCGGTACCCCAATTATCGCCAGTGCTTTCGTGACGGAACTCAAGACCGAGAAGTCGCCGCATCCAGGACACCAGATCGGCTTGTACGAAGACTTGTAGCTTTGCGCGGTCAAAGGCGCGGGGGTAGCAACGTCATTCATGAATTTCTCCACGCCAGAATCGTGTCCGTGAGCTCGCCCGGACGAAGCGGCAGCGGACCCGGGCGATGGAAGCTGGTCGGCTTGCCCGGCAGGTCATATACCGAACGCAAGTACCGATAAAACTGCGCGCTGTGGTTCTGCTCGACAACGAGCACGCTGGTGACGCCATTGAGCGCTTCGGTAAGCCGCTCGGGCTGCGCGGGCGCCAACAGTCGGATCGCGATCAGCCGCACCTTCACGCCTTGCTCGGCGGCGCGCAACACGGCTTCGCGCACGGCGGCGGTCGCCGAACCGAATGTAATCACGGCGGCCTCCCCGTCGCCTTCGACGTCGGCCCACCAGCGCCCGTAATCGTAATGCAAGAGCTTGCGTTCGCGCTTGTCGAGTTGTATGTGGTGATCTCGCGATTGGCTGCTCGGAATCCCGGCCTCTGTGTGCTCGAGGCCATCGGCGGTGTACACGACGCCTGGCGTCCCCGGAATGGCCATCGGGGATACTCCTGATTCGGTGTTCCGGTACCGCTTGTAATCCGGCGTGTTCGCCGCTGCAGTCAGCCGCTTGCCCACAAAGCTCAGATCCGCCGGCCGGTCGATGATCGCGCGAGACTGTCCCATGAACTGGTCGGACAGCACGATCGTCGGCGCCTGCATCGCTTCGGCGAGCTGCACCGCCCATTGCGTGGTGCCGAGGCAGTCGGCAATCGACGTCGGCGCGAGCACGAGCCGCGGCGCGTCGCCGCACAGTCCGCTTACGGCAAAAGAGAGATCGCTCTGCTCGCTTTTCGCAGGGATCCCGGTCGATGGGCCGCCGCGCATCACGTCGACGACGACAATCGGGACTTCGGCGCTCACCGCGAGGCCGATGCCCTCGGTCATCAAG
>Ga0209839_10000186_pt1 | contig 30706 bp, 34 predicted proteins | sample OrgsoiDNA2013050_FD_185800 | JGI IMG/M metagenome (GOLD analysis project Ga0209839, IMG submission 185800) | Permafrost soil microbial communities from the Arctic, to analyse light accelerated degradation of dissolved organic matter (DOM) -... | ecosystem: Environmental > Terrestrial > Soil >... | reverse complement strand
TGCATCTCCTGCTCGACGCCGGTGAGCTGGCTGGCCGCGGTGAGCAGCTGCCTGGTCTCGGCGTTCCGGCTGCCAGACAGCTCGAGCAGGAGCGAGCCCTGCTGCAAGATGACCGAGGGATCGCCCGAGGTGAGCACGCCCGCGACCGAGGTCGCCCCGGTGTCCTCGAACACCGCGGCGGCGTTCTGGGCCACGTTCGCCTGCGCCGCCTGGAACTGGGCATTGGCATTCTTCAGGTGCACCTGTACCTGGGACAACTTCGACTGGGCGGCGGACAGCTGCTGGCCGGCCTGGTCGAGTTGCTCGCTGACCTTGTCGAACTGCGACGTCAGCTGGTTGACCCTGGCCTGCACCTGGTCCACGGTCGGTTGTGGAGCAGCGCCAGCACTGGTGGCAAAGACCGCAAGCCCGCCGACCGCAACTAGCCCCGTCGCGATCGCGACGCCGCGGCGGAAACGGGACGTGATGCCCCCTAGCCGCGTATCCACGTGCCTACCACGCTCCTTTGTCGTCCCGCTCACCTGCATGTTCGCCCAGGTCTCTGGACTGGGGTTTCTGGGCCAGGCAGCTCCGGCCAGCGTAGTGAAGGGGAAAGGGCGATACAACCGATTCACCCAATTCCAACTAGTTCATTACGATGCCGCGATTCACCCGCAGGAACGAGTTAGTTACGCTATGATCACGAGGCTTTGGTGTCAGGGAAGATCCAGTTACTGGCCCCGGGCCGGATCTGTGAACCCGGCAGCGAAAGCCGGAGCGGCGGGACCAGGCCCGCGTTCGCGAGAACGCCAAGCGCCCGCACTTCGGCCTCGTCGAGATAACCCGGTACCTGCGAGGGATAGCGTGTCACGTTCGGCAGATTAAGAACGGAAACTACGCAATCCCGGCAGCCGGCCCCGCGCATCACGCATCGGCCGCAATCAATGTTCATGACGTCTCCCGTGCATTCGGTGAATGGACGGCCACACGTTAACGGGGGGCTCTGACATTTCCGCGGGCGCGGGCGCGGGCAGGCGGGGGCGGAGCTCGCGGGCGGCGGGGCGGCGGGGAAAATGTCAGTGGGCGGATTTACCTTGGTGAGCGTGATCAGTCCGACGGTGAGCGTGATCAGTCCGGCCGCCACTACGCGGGCGGCCAGCAGGTACGACAGCGTCCCACTGGCCGAGCTTGAGTTCGCCGTCGTCGACCTGGAGACCACGGGCTGGTCGCCGGAGGCGGCGGCGATCACGGAGATCGGGGCGGTGCGGGTTCGTGGCGGCCTGCGGCAGGGCGAGTTCGCTTCGCTGGTCAACCCGGGTGTACCGGTCCCGCCTGGCATCGAGGATCTCACCGGGATCAGCGACCGGCTACTGGCCTCGGCCCCGCGGCTGGGTGCGGTGCTGCCTGGCCTGCTCGAGTTCGCCCAGGGCTGCGTGCTGGTCGCGCACAACGCGCCGTTTGATCTCAGCTTCCTGCTCGCCGGGTGCGACGGCTGCGGCCTGGCCTGGCCGGGCTTCACCGTGCTCGATACGGTCATGCTGGCCAGGCGGGTGATGGATCCGGATCAGATCCCGGACTGCAAGCTGGGCACGCTGGCCGGGTTCTTCCGTGCGCGGACGGCGCCGAATCATCGCGCGCTGGCCGACGCGCGCGCCACCGCGGATGTCCTCGGCTGGCTGCTTCGGCGGCTGGCGCACTACGGCATCCGCACCCTGAACCAGCTCAGTACCTGGCCAGACGTAGTAGCGTAAGCGCCAGCCCAACAAAGCTGGCAGCGAAAGCCTGGGAGGCATCTGGTGGTCACCGCGATCGTTCTGGTGCGGGCAGAGATCCAGCGCATTCCCGAGGTCGCCGAGACGATCGCCCGGATCCCCGAGGTCAGCGAGGTGTACTCGGTGACCGGCGAGTTCGACATGGTGGCCATGGTCCGGGTCCGCGCGCACGAGGAACTCGCCGACGTCATTCCCGGCCGGCTGAACAAGGTCCCCGGCGTCACCCACACCGAGACCCACATCGCGTTCCGCACCTACAGCAGGCACGACCTGGAGGCCGCGTTCTCCCTCGGCCTGGCCCCTGACAACGCCTGACCCTAAGGGGCCAGGCGGCGGCTTACTTCTATCCAGCGGTCCAGCAAGGCGCTGGCGCCGCCGGAGTCCACGGCCTCGGCGGCGCGGGCGAAGCCGTCAGCCAGGGCCGAGGTGACCGCCTCCGGGCCCGGCACGCCGGCCGCGGCGGCCAGGGCGGCGGCGGCGTTCAGCAGCACGATGTCGCGCACCGGGCCGTGCTCGCCGGCCAGCACCGCGCGGACGACCGCGGCGTTGTGCTCGGCGCCACCGCCGCGCAGATCGGCCAGCGACGCCTGGGGCAGCCCGAGCGAGGACGGGGCGAACTCCGTCTGAGCCACCTCGCCGTCGTGCACGACCCACAGCGAGGAGGGTCCGGTCGTGGTCAGCTCGTCGAGCCCGTCTTCGCCGCGGAAAACCAGCGCCGAGCAGCCGCGCCCGGCCAGCACGCCGGCGATGATCTCGCCCATCCGCGGATCCGCGACCCCGACCGCCTGAGCCGAAGGCCGGGCCGGGTTGGCCACCGGCCCGAGGAAGTTGAACACGGTCGGCACGCCGAGCTCGCTGCGGGTCGGGCCTGCGTGCCGCAGCGCCGGGTGATAGAGCGGCGCGAACAGGAACGCCACGCCGACCTCAGCCGCCAGTTCGGCGGTCGCCGACGGCGGCAGGTTGATGACCACGCCGAGCGCTTCGAGTACGTCCGCCGCCCCGCACGCCGACGACGCGGCCCGGTTGCCGTGCTTGACCATCCGCACCCCGGCCGCGGCGGCCACGATCGTGCCCATGGTCGAGATGTTGACCGTGTGCGCCCCGTCCCCCCCGGTGCCGACCAGGTCGGTGAGATGACCGGGCAGGTGAATCGGCGTCGCGTGGGCGAGCATCGACCGGGCCAGCCCGGTCATCTCCGCCACCGACGTGCCCTTGATCCGCAGCGCGACCCCGAAGCCCGCGATCTGGGAAGGCGTCGCCGCGCCTTCCATGATCTCGTTCATGGCCCACTCGCTCTCGTCGGCGGTGAGCGAATCACCGCGGATCAGCGCACCGAGCAGCGCGGGCCAGGTTGTGCGGGCATCCACGGCGAGCCCCCAGGGGGTACGAAAGTGAAACCAGGGATCGTTCGGAAAAAAACGGCGTACAGCGCGGTCCGGATAGTGAGAGCCGCGGCGGGACCTAGCTGGTGACCGCGGGACGCTCGCGCATCAGCCCGGCCAGCTCGTGCGCCAGCGTGATCGGGTCGATGGGATGGCTCACCACCGCGTCGGCCCGCGACCAGGTGGCCAGCCAGCCGTCGTCGGCCCGGCCGATGATCAGCAGCACCGGCGGGCAGTTGTAGATCTCGTCCTTGGCCTGGCGGCATATGCCCATCCCGCCGAACGGCTGGGCCTCACCGTCCAGCACCATCACGTCGGCGCCGCGCGCGTCGAGCAGCCGGAACAGCGCAGGCTGCGTGGCGACCTCGATGACCTCGGCGTCCGGCACGTCCATCGCGGGACGACGTCCGATGGCGAGCCTCACCTGGGCCCGGACATCGGCGTCGTGGCTGAATACAACGACCTTCATAACACTGGATGGTACCGATACGGTGACCAACGTGGGGGGTCGCGTGGCGATCGCCTACAGGTTGTCGTAATAATTGCTTCGTGGCGACAGCAACCGTGGAGACGGCCCCCCGCACGCCGGCCAGCAGACCCAACCTGGTCAGCGTGGGCACCATCGTCTGGTTGTCCTCCGAGCTGATGTTCTTCGCGGCCTTGTTCGCGATGTACTTCACCATCAGATCGGTGGACAAGGGTTCAGGACTGACCTGGCCAGGAGCACACCTTGACATCGCGCTTGGGTCGGTGAACACCACCGTCCTGCTGCTATCCAGCGTGACCTGCCAGATGGGCGTGTTCGCGGTCGAGCGCGGCCAGATCAGGCGAACGAAATCCCTGCTGCACCCGATGAGCTGGGGGCTGCGCGAGTGGTACGTGCTCTCGTTCCTGATGGGCCTGTACTTCGTCCTCGGCCAGGGCTACGAGTACCTGGACCTGGTCGGGAAGCAGCACCTCACGCTCTCGTCGAGCAACTACGGCTCGGTGTTCTACCTGACCACCGGATTCCACGGGCTGCACGTCACCGGCGGTCTCATCGCGTTCGTCTTCCTTCTCGGCCGTACCTACGCCGCCAAGACCTTTACGCACGAGCAGCAGGTCAGCGCGATCGTCGTGTCGTACTACTGGCACTTCGTCGACGTCGTGTGGATCGCCCTGTTCACCACCATCTACCTCATCCACTAGTCAGGGGACGCGAGAGTGAGCTGGTTTAACGCCAGGCGCAGGCGCCCGGTCGCCGGCTACACGGCGCTGCTGCTCGGGCTCGTCGTGGTCGGCCTGCTCTACGGGGCCTTCAGCCGCACCGGCGGCACCGCGCAGGCGTCGGCGCCTGCCGCGTCGCAGTCGGACATCAACACGGGCCAGGGCCTGTTCGAGGCGAACTGCTCGAGCTGCCACGGGCTGGATGCGCAGGGCACCACGCAGGGCCCGGGCCTGATCGGCGCGGGCGCGGCGGCCGTCGACTTCCAGATGTCCACCGGCCGCATGCCGGCCAAGGAGGTCGGGGCGGAGAACGAGAGCAAGCCGTCGCAGTTCACCGCGCAGCAGATCTACCAGATCGCCGACTACATCGCCTCCCTCGGCGGCGGGCCCGCGATCCCCGACTCCCAGCAGGTGTCCACCTCCGGAGCGGACACCGCGCTCGGAGAACAGCTGTTCAGCGCCAACTGCGCGCAGTGCCACGGCTTCGCCGGGGCAGGCGGCGCGCTCACCTACGGCAAGGACGCGCCGGCGCTGACCGCGGCGACCCCGACGCAGATCTACGAGGCGATGCTGACCGGGCCTGAGGCGATGCCGGTGTTCGCCGACGGCGCGGTCAGCCCGTCGGCCAAGCGCGACATCATCGCGTACATCGTGGACACCCGGGTCGAGCCCAACGCCGGCGGCTTCTCGCTCGGCCGGACCGGCCCCGTCACCGAGGGCCTGGTCATCTTCCTGGGCGGGATGGGCTTCCTGGTGCTGATCGCGATGTGGATTACCGCCAAGCGGCGTGATCCAAGACCGACGGGGATGGAGTAGTAGTAATCATGAGCGACAGCGAAGAGACCGAGGGCTCTGAGGGTCCGGTGGCGCGGCGCCGGGTCATCGGCACCCCCCCGCCAGCGCCGCGCCTGCTCGGGTCGACCGCCGTAGCCGAAGACGGTGAGGCGGGCCAGGTCAGTGACGAAACAGCCGGCGGAGAGCACTCCGGTGGCGAGCGACCGACCTCGCCGCCCGACGAAGCGCACGCCAAGCGGATGGAAAAGATAGTCGCCGCGTGCTTCATATTCGCGTTCATCGCCGGCTGTGGTTTCATCGCCGCCTACGTCGGCCTCGGCGTTCACACGGTCGACAAGACCCTGCGGTCTAACCTGGCTCTGGGCACCTCGCTTTCCGTCACCTTCATCGCGCTCGGCCTCGGCGCGCTGCTCTGGGTACGCCACCTGATGCCCGACGTCGAGGTGGTCGAAGACCGTCACGAACTGCGTTCGGAGACGAAGGACCGGGAAGCGTTCCAGGAATACTTCAAAGAGGGCGCCTCGAACAGCCAGTTCGTCAAGCGGCCGCTGGTGCGACGCACCCTGATGCTGGGCACGCTGCCGCTGATCGCCGCCCCGCTCGTGCTGCTCAGGGATATGGGCCCGCTGCCGGGGACCAGCCTGCGGCACACCGTGTGGAGCCCCGGCCGGCGTCTGCTCGTCTACGGCACCAACCAGCCGATTACCCCCGCGGAGTTCAGCGGGCCGGGCAGCGCGATTTCGATCGTGCCCGATGGTTACCAGGACGACCCGGACGCGCTGACCAAGGCGAGCATCACCCTGATCAAGTTCCGGCCGGGCGAGCTGGACATTCCCACCACGATGAACGGCAGTACGCTGATAGCCACGATGAACTGGACGGTGGACAACATCGTGGCCTACTCCAGGATCTGCACACACGTGGGCTGCCCGGTGGGGCTGTACGAGCAGACCACGCACCACCTTTTGTGCCCGTGCCACCAGTCCACCTTCGACGCGTCGCACGGCGCCAACGTGATCTTCGGCCCGGCGGCGCGTGCGCTGCCGCAACTGCCGATGACGGTCGACGCGCAGGGGTACCTGGTAGCCAAGAGCGACTACACCCAGCCCGTCGGGCCGAGCTTCTGGGAGCGCGGATGAGCGACAACTTTGACGTTCCTGCTCCGCTGGCCGGCCTGGGCGGGTGGCTTGACGACAGGTTCCACGGGGCCCGCGGATTCCGCGTGCTCATGCGGAAGGTGTTCCCAGACCACTGGTCATTCATGCTCGGCGAGATCGCGCTGTGGTCTTTCGTCATCCTGCTGCTGACCGGAACCTTCCTCTCGCTGTTCTTCGTCCCGTCGATGAGCGACGTCGTCTACCACGGCTCATACGTCAAGCTTGACGGCATCAAGATGAGCGAGGCGTACCAGTCGACGCTGAACATCAGCTTCGACGTGCGCGGCGGGCTGCTGATGCGGCAGGTCCACCACTGGGCCGCCGACGTGTTCATGGCCTCGCTCACGATCCACATGCTGCGGGTGTTCTTCACCGGCGCCTACCGCAAGCCGCGCGAGATCAACTGGCTGATCGGGATCGTGCTGTTCTCGCTCGGGCTCCTCGAGGGACTTTTCGGTTACTCGCTGCCCGACGACCAGCTGTCCGGCGCCGGCCTGCGAATCTTCGAGGGCGTGCTGCAGGGCATCCCGATCGTCGGCACGTACCTGGCGTACTTCCTGTTCGGCGGCGGGTTCCCCGGCAACATCATCGTGCCGAGGATGTACCTCATCCACGTGCTGCTGATTCCTGGCATCCTGCTGGCGCTGATCACCGCGCACCTGTTCATCATGTTCCACCAGAAGCACACCCAGATGCCAGCCAAGGGGAACACCGAGAAGAACGTCGTCGGCCAGCCGTTCTTCCCGTACTTCCTGGCCAAGGGCGGCGCGTGGTTCTTCTTCATCTTCGCCTCGCTGGTGCTGCTCGCCACCTTCGCCGAGATCAACCCGATCTGGCTGTACGGGCCCTACACGCCGGTGGCGATATCGTCGGCGTCCCAGCCCGACTTCTACATGGGCATCCTGGAGGGCTCGCTGCGGATGATGCCTGCCTGGGAGATCAACTTCCTCGGGCACACGCTGAGCATGAGCGTGCTCATCCCGTTCGCGGTGCCGCTCACCGTGGTGCTCGGCGGCGCGGCGTTCTGGCCGTTCTTCGAGCAATGGGCCACCGGAGACCGGTCGTTCCACAACATCAACGACCGGCCGCGGAACGCTCCCATGCGGACCGGCATCGGCATAGCCGCCGTGGTGTTCTACGGGATCCTGTGGGCCGAGGGCGCCAACGACGTCATCGCCGACAAGCTCCAGATCCCGCTGTACACGATCACCTGGATCTCGCGAGTGCTGATATTCGTGGGACCGTTGGCCGCGTTCTTCATCACTAAACGTATCTGCCTGGGTCTGCAGCGTCAGGACAAGCAGACGCTGCTGCACGGCTACGAATCGGGCATCATCAGGCAGCTGCCCAACGGTGAGTTCATCGAGGTCCACAAACCGGTGAATGAAGAGGCGCGGGCGGTGCTCGAGTCCAAGGTGGTGCCCGCTCTCCTGCCGGCACCCGGGTCCGAGGACGCTAACGGCGTGCCCGCACCTTCCGGGCGCGGCGTTCTGGGCAAGGCCAGGGCGCGGGCCAACCGCGCCTTCGCCGAGACCATCGCGATCGAAGCCAACGGTCACGGGAACGGGCACGGGAACGGGCATGAAGTCAGCAGCGGAAACGGCCACGCGGCCGTAGCCGCGGGTGACGGCGAGCACGCCAGCGGTGCGCCCGGCACCGGCGCCGGGCCGGCCCAGGTTCCGCCCGGCGAAGCCTCGGATCCGGACGAGGCCCAGTAGCGCTCGCGCTTGATCATCGTGGCCGGTTACCCCTGGCGGGGGGTAACCGGCCACCTTAATGTTCAGGGGTCCAGGGACTGGCTGGCGGGGTCTGGGCAGGCTCGCGGCCCTGGTGCAGATCCAGGCAGTCAAGCCTCTAGGCGGGGTCGCCCTTGAGGGTGAAGGACGACAGCAGGTTGACCGCCAGGGCCAGCGCCGCCACGGTCACAATGGCTCCCATCACCACGGACGTGACCACGCCCAGGCCCGCGTTCAGGCCGGGGTCGTTCGCGATCCCGTTGGCGATGCCGAGCCCGTAGTGGCTCACCGACAGCAGCCGGGCCCCGCTGACGAAGTTGGAAAGCAGCGCCTCCCAGATCAGCACGTAGAGCAGGCCCACGGCGATGGCCCGGGTCGTCGCTACTGAGACCATCACGAAGATCGCGTTGTAGATGAGCGAGCCGGCCAGCGCCCCGATGAACAGGCCTAGCGCGAACTTGCTCCCGTTGATGGCGGCACCCTGGGTGAAGTTGACCACGCCGCCCGCGCCGTTGCTGACCTTGTCCGGGGCGTCCCCGCCGCCGGATATCAGGGCGGCGATGAGCTCGGGGACCGCGGCGAAGACCATTGTCAGCACGGTCGCGACGGCGAACTTCGTCATGATCACGGACAACCGGCGTACCGGTGTGGCCAGCAGGTGGATGATGCTGCCGTCGTCGATCTCGGCCCCGAGCACGCTGGTGCCGATGATCAGCGCGGTGAGCGGTAGCAGCACGGAGAATCCGAACGTGCCAAGGACGTGCGACGGCCACGGCCGCGACGGCGGCCGCGAGACCTTGAGCGCGACCGTGAACAAGATCAGGATCAGGGCGGGGAGCGCGAACAGCAGCGCTCGCTTACGGCTCAGGGTGGCGCGGAGCGTGATCCCGGCCACTGTCGGGTTGAAGAAGCCAGACATGTGATGTGCGCTCCTCAGCTGGAGGCTTCGTTGGAGACCAGGTAAGCGAAGACGCTTTCCAGGGATTCGTCGGTGGGCAGCACCTCACGCAGCCGGATGTCGCGCTCGCGGGCCAGCACTGCGATGTCACGGCAGAACGCGCCGTAGTCCGAGGTCCGCACCTGCAGGCCGTGGCTGGTTAGTTCCACGGCCGTCACGGCCGGGCGGCCGATCAAGGTGCCGCCGAGCAGGCGGTCGTCGGAGGAGCGCACGGTGAACACGTGCGGCCTGCTCGTCATCAGCCGCCGGATCGCGCGGAAATCGCCGGAGGCGGCCAGACGGCCGGCCACCACCACCTGGATGGTGCCGGACAGCCGCTCGACTTCCTCCAGGATGTGCGAGCTGAACAGGATCGTCCGGCCCTCGCTGCCGAGCTTGTCGAGCAGGTCCATCATGTGCAGGCGCTGGCGCGGGTCCATCCCGTTGAACGGCTCGTCGAGCAGCAGAACCTCCGGATCGTGCACGAGCGCCCCGGCCACCTTGATCCGCTGGCGCATGCCCTTGGAGTAGGTGGCGATCTTGCGGCCGGCCGTGTCGGCCATGTCGAGCAGGTCGATCGCCCGCGCCGCCGCGGCGCCGGGATCCGGGAGCTCGTGCAGCTTGGCCGTGGCCAGGACGAACTGCCTGCCGGTCAGGAACGAGTACACCGAGTCCCGTTCCGGGACCAGGCCGATGACGCGGTAGATAGCCGCGTTGCGCCAGCTCGGCCGGCCATTGATGGTGAGCTCACCGCGGGATGGCGGCAGGAAGCCGGCCATCATGTGCAGGAGGGTTGACTTACCTGCGCCGTTCGGCCCGAGCAGGCCGGTCACCCCCGGCCCGATCGACATCGTGACATCGTTGACCGCCACCACGTTGCCGTACCAGCGGGAAACGTTGCGCAATTCGATGCTCATGACTGGCTCACCTTCCGGTATCTCGCGGCCAGGCCCCCGAGGCTGGCCGCGAGCAGAATCACCGCGAGGATCCCGTAGAGCGGGCCGAAATGGCCCGGATTGGCGACTTCGCCCTGCGACGTACCGCCGAGCCAGATCCGCACCCCGTCGAGGATGGTGTACGGGCTGAAGAGCCCGGCGATGCGCGCCCCGGTCGACGTCGCCGTCAGCCCTCCTTCCGCCTGGATCAGCAGCAGGGACAACGTCCAGGTGAGAAAGCACACGATCGCGACGATCCCGGTCGCATAGGCGCGCCGCCCGGTGCGGGAGGCCAAGACCAGGCCGATCGCCGCCATCAGTACCGCCCACATCACGCCGACGCCGAGACCGGGGATGAACGCCTTGGTCTCGTTCCAGACGGCGCGGCCGCCGCTGGCCGACGCGATCGTGCCCACGTACATGATGAGGAGCGGCAGCTCGATGAGGATCAGGCACGCCGCGGTGAGCGCGACGTACTTGGCCAGCGGGTAATCAGCGCGGCGCAGCGGGCGGCAGAAGTACAACGGCAGGACGCGGCTGCGCAGGTCCCGGGAGACAAGTTCCGGGGCCTGGGCGGCGATGAAGATCGTGACCACCACGACCCGCAGCGTCGGCGAGTAGACGTCGTAGCCGAACAGCCGCGCGTTGCCGCGGGCCACCGCGAACGCGTTCACCAGGGCCGGCAGGCACATGGCGACCAGCGCGAGCACCGGGATGATCTTAGCCTTGGCGCCCCGGCCGATGCCAAACGAGGAGCGGAAGCTGTGCCAGGTCAGCGCCCTGACGATCTGCGGCCGGCCCAGCCGGGGACCGTCGTAGCCGCGGTAGCCGAGGTCATGGATGACGCCGGCGGCCTGCGGTGGGGGGGCAGGGTCAAGCATGAGGCACCTCTTCTTCGTCGCGGAACAGTTCCTCCACCTGATGCCGCCGCTGCTCCAGCCGGCACAGCGGCAAGGCGAGATTCGCCACGCAGTCGCGGACGACGTCGTAGGTATCGTCACCGCCGAGCGGGACAAGCAAGGTCCTGGCCTGGACGGTGGCCGTCAGGCCGTGCACCGCCAGTTCCGCCTGCAGCTGGGCCAGGCCTTCCTCGACCTCGACCGCCAGAACCTGGCTCATCTGGGTGAAGCTGGTGATCGTGTCGGCGCGCAGCAGCCGCCCGGCCTCGATCGCGACCAGATTGTCACAGATACGCTCGATTTCGCCGAGCAGGTGCGAGGCCACCACGATCGAGATGCCGAACTCCAGTCCGATCCTGGCGATCAGCTCGAGCATCGCGGTGCGCCCGGCCGGGTCGAGCCCGTTGGTCGGCTCGTCTAGCAGCAGCAGCTTAGGGTCGCCGACCAGCGCCTGGGCCAGCTTCACCCGCTGTTTCATGCCGGTCGAATAGGTGCCGATCTGGCGGTACCGCTCCTCGTGCAGCCCGACGTGGCGCAACGATTCGGCCGCGCGTTCCTTGGCCACCGTGGGCGGCAAGCCCGACATCCGGCCCAGGTGAGTCACGAACTCAGTGGCGGTCACATCGGGCGGCAGGCAGTCGTGTTCTGGCATGTAACCGAGCAGCGTCCTGATCGTCTCGCCGTCGGTTCCGCAGTCGTGGCCGAGCACCTTGGCCTGGCCCTTGGTGGGCGGCAGGAGGCCGAGCAATATTTTGATCAGCGTGGACTTACCCGCGCCGTTGGCGCCGACGAGGCCGGTAACGCCGGGCGCGACATCGACGCTGAGACCGTCGAGCGCGGTCACGTCGCCCGGGTACACCTTGGTCAGCCCCCGGGTCTCGATGACGGCGCCAGCCTCGATCGGTGGGGCTTGGATGGATGGCATGGTCATACCGTGCCAGCGCGCGACGGGTACGTCATCACCCGCCAGAGTGAGGTGCGCGCCGTGCCGGATCGGGGATCCGGACCCGCGGCGTACGCCTGCAGGATGACGCCCCAGCCGGTGAAGGCGGTTACGGTAGGTTCGTGCGCACCATCTCAGACGTTCCGGCCGCACGTCAGCGGCCGCCGCTGACGATGCGGCTCAGGCCTCGTCACTGGACCGCACTGGACTACGCGGTCGGCGCGCTGTTCGGAGTGATCCTCTTCGCGTCGATCAGGCACAGCGTCATCGCCGCTATGGGAGGGCCATATGGCGCCGTCCCGTACCGTACGCTCGCGCTGGCCTGGCCACTGGCCGTGTTCCTGGTGTTCACCGCGGTTATCGCGGTGGCGCTGCGGCGCCGTCAGCCCTCCCTCATGCTCGGCGTGCTGCTGGCCGGCTCCCTGGTCATCACCGTGCTGACCGGTCCAGCCGACGGCGCCCTCAGCTACTTCCTGCCCGTCGCCTACGTGCTGTACCTGGTCGCGGCGACCTACGAGCGCAGGCGCGCCGCGGTGCGCGTGCTGGCCGCCGTGTTCGCCACCCTGGTGGCCGACGCCGTGCTCATGTCCCTGACCGGAGGCGGGTATTTCCTGCGCGGCGGCCTGGTGCCCGTCGCGCTGTGCGTGATTATCGCCTGGTTCACCGGCTACATCGTGCGGCAGCGGCGCCAGTACGCGGTCCGGCTGCAGGACGAGGCGGCGAGCAAGGCGGTCGCGGAGGAGCGCCTGCGTATCGCCAGGGAACTGCACGACGTGGTGGCCCACAGCATGAGCGTCATCGCGGTCCAGGCGGGCTACGGGCAGTACGTCATCGACACCCAGCCCGCCGACGCGCGCAACGCCCTCGGCGCCATCCAGGCGACCAGCCGGGAGGCTCTGGACGAGATGCGCCGGATGCTCGGGGCGTTGCGCCAGGCGGACCAGGCCGCCTGGCGCAACGACGCCGCACCGGCCGGGCAGGCTGGGTCGGCCGCCAGCGGCTCGCCCGCGACGGCCCGGGTGCCGGGTCAGCGGGGCGGAGACGCCGAGTGCGCACCGCTGTTTCCCGCCCCTAGGCTGGCCGACCTGGACCGGCTGCTTTCGCGCACCGCGAGCGCGGGCGTCCGGGTGGACATGACGTGCTGCGGGCAGCCCAGAGAACTACCCGCGAGCATCGACCTGTCCGCCTACCGGATCGTGCAGGAAGCACTGACGAACGTGGTCAAGCACGCGCAGACGAGTTCGTGCCAGGTGCTCATCGGCTACGGCCGCGACGAGCTGATCCTGGAGGTAACAGACAACGGGGCCGGCCTGCCGGCGATGGCCGGCGTCGGCGCGGTCAGCCCAGGTCCCGACGGAGCCGGGGCGGGCGGCCTGGCGGCGGGCGGTCACGGCATCATCGGGATGCGCGAGCGGGTGATGCTGCTCGGCGGCGAGTTCAGCGCCGGGCCGCGGCCCGGCTACGGCTTCCAGGTCGTCGCGCACATCCCCCTGACTACGGGCAGCTCCTGATGGCGCAGCCCGTATCGGAAACCGGCCGGGCCGAGGCGGGCGCGCTGCGAGTAGTGGTCGCCGACGATCAGGCCCTGGTCCGGGTGGGGTTCTGCGGGATCATCGCCGCGACGCCTGGCTTCGTCGTGGTCGGCGAGGCCGGAAACGGCGCGGAGGCGGTGGAGGCCGCGCGGCGGGCCAAGCCTGATGTCATCCTGATGGACGTGCGGATGCCGGTGATGGACGGCATCGAGGCCACCCGGCGGATCACCGAGAGCACCGACGTGCGGGCGCTCATCCTGACCACCTTTGACCTAGACGAGTACGTCTTCGCCGCGCTGCGGGCCGGGGCCAGCGGTTTCCTGCTCAAGGACACCGTGCCCGCCGAGCTGCTCAACGCCATCCGGGTGGTGGCCGCGGGCGACGCGCTGCTCGCGCCGAGCGTCACCCGCCGCCTGATCGGCGAGTTCGCCCGCACCCGCAGCACGGGAACCCGGCCAGCCGCGGGCCAGGACACCGCCCGGGCCGTCGCGGCCGGACTGGCCGGACTGGCCGGCCTCGATGGCGGCGGCCAGTCCGGCGCCGCTGGCGGCAAGCTGCTGAGAGGGCTCACGGACCGCGAGCTCGAGGTCCTCACGATGGTCGCCCGCGGTCTGTCCAACGCCGAAATCGCCGAGCAGCTGACGATCAGCCCGGCGACGGCCAAGACCCACGTGGCTCACCTGCTGACCAAGCTCGACGCCCGGGACCGGATCCAGCTGGTCATCATCGCTTACCAGTCCGGGCTGGCGCGGTGTTAGCCCGGGAGAAAACTAGTGGGCGAAGTGGCCGCGGTAGTACTCGAAGACGAAGCCGATCGAGGCGAACACCGTGAACAGCATCCCGATCAGGAACAGCCACCAGCCGATCGCCAGCCCCGCGGCCGCCACGGCACCGGCGGCCGCGACGAACAGCGGCCACCAGCTGTGCGGGCTGAAGAAGCCGATCTCGCCGGTGCCCTCCGCGATGTCGGCCTGGGGGTCATCTTCAGGCCGCATGGGCAGCCGGCGACCGGTGAACAGCACGTAGAAGCCGGTGAGCACCGCGAGCCCGACGGCGAGCGCGAGCACGGTAGTCCCCGTCGGGTCCTTCGACAGATACCAGTACACGACGTCCGAGCCGCCGAAAAAGATCCCGCAGCCGAGGAACAGCCAGCCTTCGACCTTCATGGCAAAATCCTACTTCCGCGCATTCGAGATAACCGGGATCTCTTGCTCGATTCCATGTGATTCGCGGCCCCACTTGATGTGCGGGTAGTGCGCCTCGAACGCGGGCCGTTCGGACCTGATCCGCGGAATCCGGTAGAAATTGTGTCGCGGCGGCGGGCACGACGTGGCCCATTCAAGCGAGTTGGAGAAACCCCATGGGTCTTCCTCGGTCACCTTTTCCCCGTAGCGCCACGTGACGTACACGTTCCAGAAGAACATGAGCACGGACAGGGCCAGCAGCCATGACCCGACGGTCGAGATAACGTTGAGCGTGGTCACGTTCCCGGGCAGGTCGGGATAGTTGGCGATGCGCCGGGGCATGCCTTCGACGCCCATCCAGTGCTGGACAAGGAACGTCATTTGGAACCCGATGAACATCACCCAGAACTGGAACTTGCCGATCCTGCTGTTCAGCATCTTGCCGGTCATCTTCGGCCACCAGAAGTAGAAGCCGGCGAACATCTCGAACAGCACAGTGCCGGCCAGCACATAGTGGAAGTGCGCGACCACGAAGTAAGAGTCGGACACGGCGAAGTCGAGCGGCGGGGAGGCCAGGATAATGCCGGTAATACCGCCGAAAAGGAACGTGATCAAGAAGCCGACGGTATAAAGCATCGGCGGCTCGAAGGTGAGCTGGCCTTTCCACATCGTGCCGACCCAGTTGAAGAACTTCACCCCGGTAGGCACCGCGATCAGGAACGTCATGAACGAGAAGAACGGCAGCAGCACGGCGCCGGTGGTGAACATGTGGTGCGCCCACACGGTCATCGACAGGCCGGCGATGGAGATCGTCGCGGCGATCAGCGTCTTGTAGCCGAACAGCGGCTTGCGGCTGAACACCGGGATGATCTCGGTGGCGATGCCGAAGAAGGGCAGCGCGAGGATATAGACCTCGGGATGGCCGAAGAACCAGAACAGGTTCTGCCACAAGATGGCCCCGCCGCTGGCGGCGTCGAAGACGTGCGCGCCCAGCCGCCGGTCGATCTCGAGCACCAGCAGCGCGGCGGCTAGGGGCGGGAACGCCATCAGCACCAGCATCGAGGTGAGCAGGGTGTTCCAGGTGAACATCGGCATCCGGAACATCGTCATGCCGGGGGCTCGCATGCAGAAGACCGTGGTGACGAAGTTGACCCCGCCGAGGATGGTGCCGAGACCGGTAAGCACCAGCCCCATGATCCACATGTCGGCGCCCACCCCTGGTGAGTAGATCGCGCTGGTCAGCGGGGAGTAGGCGTACCAGCCGAACGAGGCCGAGCCGCCCGGGGTGAGGAAGCTGGCCAGCAGGATCAGCCCGCCGAACAAGAACATGTAGTAGCTCAGCAGGTTGAGCCGCGGGAAGGCCACGTCGGGCGCGCCGATCTGCAGCGGCAGCAGCTCGTTCGCGAACCCGACGAACAACGGGGTGGCGAACAGCAGCAGCATCAGCGTGCCGTGCATGGTGAACAGCTCGTTGTACTGCTGGTCAGACACGATGTGATTGTCCGGGCCTAGCAGCTGGATCCGCATGATCAGCGCCATGACCCCGGCGCAGAGGAAGAAGAAGAACGAGGTGATCAGGTACATGTGCCCGATGATCTTGTGATCAGTCGAGGACAGCCAGTCCGCGAGGATCGACCCCTTGCGTTCCGTCTTGGGCGTCTCGTACCCGACGACGGCCGACTGCTCGATCGTGCTCACTGCGTGCTCCCGGATGAACTTTGTGCTGCCTGCTGGGCAGCCATGTACGCCTGGAATTGCTGCGGTGTCACGACCTTCAGCGTAAACAACATCCGGCTGTGGTTCAGGCCGCACAGCTCACTGCAGTGCCCGATGAAGGTCCCCGTCTGCGTGGCGGTGACCGTGAAGTGGTTCGGGTGACCGGGGATGACGTCGCGCTTGAACAGGAACTCGGGCACCCAGAACGCGTGGATGACGTCAGTTGAGGTCAGGTTGAACTGGACCGTTTCCCCGGTCGGGATCTCCAGCACCGGCAGCGGGCCCTCGTCCCACATGTTGCCGCGATTGGTCACGCCGTACTGCGGGTAGTTGAACACCCAGCTCCACTGGAACCCGAGGACATCCACCGTCACGGCGGGCTTGGCCGGCAGGTTGTCGATGTAGTTCTCGTCCTTCGCGGTGAAGTAGAACAACACCGCGATCATCACGAACGGCACCGCCGTGTACATGATCTCGATCGGCATGTTGTAGCGCGCCTGCTCGGGCAGCCGGTTGCCGCGCCTGCGGTGGAAGATCACCGCCCACAGGATCATCCCCCAGACAAGCGCGCCGACGAGCAGGCCCGCGATCCAGGAACCCTGCCAGAGGCTGACGATGACCTTGCCCTGATCGGTGATCGGGTTAGGGAAACCGAACCGGGTGAACGTGTCGTTCGTACAGCCGGTAAGACCAAGGATCAGGAAGGTCAGCGCAACCGTCAGGCCGGCCGCGCGCGCGACGCGCGGCCGACGGGGCGCGGGGGTGTCACTGGGGGTGCCGGGCCAGAGCCCTTCCGGGCCCTGTTCAGCGGTGTCGGTAGTCAAGGCGAGGGCCTTCCTCGGTTCTGCTACAACGTGTCGTGCAAACAGTATCGCGCGCCACCCGGGAGCCTTCTGCGACCCCACATGTTTGTGTCATCTTTGCCCGGGGCACGCGTGGCGGGCCCAGCGGCGGGCATGATGGGGACCAGGAGGTGCGCATGACCGGGCGTCGCAGAAGCTTGTTCGGGCGCGGATCCGACGCCAGTTCCGTTCCTACTCTCCAGGCCGAACGGACCGTGGTGTCACCGTCGGCCCCGGCGGCTGCGCTGACCATCGATGCCCTGGGGCGCAAGTGCCCCATCCCCATCATCATGCTGGCCGAGCAGATCAGGGACGTCCCGCTCGGCGCGGTGGTGGCGGTCCTGGCCGACGACCCGGCGGTCTATACCGACATACCGTCCTGGTGCGCTATGAAGGCCCAGGAGTTCGTCTACTGCGCCGAACTGCCGCACGGCTGGGCGCTGTATATCCGCCGCAGGCTCTGACATTTCCGCCGCAGGCGCTGACATTTCCGCCGCAGGCGCTGACCCAAGCCGCTAGTTGGCCTTGAAGCGGCTGGTGAAGCGGGGATCGTCTTCCCACCAGGGCTTCGGATCCTGGCGCTCGTCCGCGTCGCCCGGCTCCTTGAGCGTTATCGCGGTCCTGAGCTGGGCCTCGTTGAGCTGGGCCTCCTTGGCATCCAGGTCGGCGTCGATCCTGGCCGCGTCGGATTCGTCCTCGCGCATCATCTGGATCAGCTGCGCGGCCAGGAACGGCAGGCCGACCAGGTCCCCGAGGACCCAGAGCACTCCCCCGGCGATGACCTCGTCCGTGGCCAGCGTGGGCCCCCAGGGCCGGGCCAGCGCATGGTAATAGGCCGCACCGATCAGGTTCTGGTTGGCGATGACGGCGATCCCGAGGAACGCGTCGCCGATCACCTCCGCGCCGGTGATCCACATGGAGACCGCGTAGGAGTACTTCTTCGGTACCGGGTCCACCCGCAGCAAGGTCCAGAAGAACACGAACCCGGGCGCCATCAGCGCCAGGTAGGTCAGTTCCCGCACCGCGGCGCTGTGGAACACCGCCGTGTACCACGACGTGAAGTACATGACGAACGGCACGGCCACCAGCGCGAACGTGGTGATGGCGGGGAAGGTGAGGAGCCGGGCCAGGCGGGAGCGGATGACCGCCTGGATACGCCGGCCCGCGCCCGGGAACACCGCGATGGCCAGGGAGATCGGACGCCCGAGCGCGAGAAACAGCGGGACCAGCAGGACGAGCAGCACGGTCTGCACCGCCCGCGCGTACATCAGGACCGGCTGGTAGGCGCCCACCCAGGACATCGTCGCGATGACCAGGAAGCCGAGGCCCAGGCCGAGGAACCAGATCCGCCGCGCCAGCGGCCAGTCCTGGCGGCCGCGTACCCCGGCCAGGTAGCCGCCGCCGAGGATGACGACCAGCGCCGCCATCCACGGATCGAACGTCCACTCGGTGAACGCCCTGGTCAGCGTCAGCGCAGGCGGCCCGTGGTACCCGGACGCCAGGGTCAGCCCTCCGGACGCGAGTGCGGTTCCCATGCCGCCACGCTACCGCCGCCGAGCCGCTCCCCGCCGCCGCGGTCAGCCGGAGCCGCCGGAGCCGGCTTGGACGGGGCCGATGTTCATGATCGCGACGGGTTTGGAACAGGCCGTGGTGGCGCTGGGGAGGTAGACCGGGGCGGTCTGGTTCGGCGGGTAGATCTTCAGGGCGGTGACCTTGGTGGGTCCGCAGGTGGCGGGCGGATAGTTCAGCGCATCCACGATCTGCAGCAGGGCGTTCGCGGTTGCACCGGGGGCCAGCGTGATCTGCTTGAACGGGGCCCCGGTCCGCTTGGCGGGCAGGCCGATCTGGGTATACGGCGAGCCGGTAACCAGCGAGACGCCAGGATCGCCGTACAGCGTGCAGGTGGTGCTTGAGGTGTTGGTGAAGTCGATGACCTCATACACGCCGCCGGCGTAACCCTGCGCGAGCCCCTGCTTGACGTGCAGCGAACTGGTCGCGCACGGCGCGGGTCCGGCCGCGGCCGGGGAGGACGACGAGGTCACAGCGGGCGTGTTGCCGCTGCTCGAAGAGGTCCCGGCGGCCGGGGCCGTCGAACTGGCGGCGGTCGAGCCGGATGTCGCCGGCTGGCTACTCGAAGACGAGGACGAGCAGCCGGCCACCATCGCCAGGCCGGCCAAAGCCGCGGTCGCCAGGGCCAGCCGACCCGGACCTGGGTGGCCCGCGCCGAAGGCGGCGGGGCGGGGAAACACTGCGCGCGGGGACACTGCGTGCCCTTCGGATGGGGGCGCCTGGTGCGCCGTTCGGCCATTATGACGACCATGCGGGGCGGCCGGCTGGCGGCTGCGCCGAGGGCGGGCTACGCGTGCGGCGAGAGCGCCCCGGGTGAGGTCAGCAGGCTGCTGGTCTGGGTCACCGGGGCGGTCACCCACTTGTGGGTGGGGTAGTCGTAGTAGTGCGGGCGCGTGCCGGTGAGGATGAGCGTCATCTTGGTGTAGCTGTGCTCACCCGGATGGTTTTTCACCGCGGCGGCGCCCCAGAAGACGACGACCGCGGGATAGGCGTGGAAGTGCCCGGCCGCGCAGTACGGGGTGCAGTCGTTTTCCTCGAGCGTGCCGGTGGCGCTGGCCAGGCCGGGCGTCCAGCTGGTCCAGGAGAGCTTGCTGACGGCGACATTACCGTCCGCGCAGGTGAGGATGAATGTCCTGGGCCTGACCAGCGGAGCCGACTGGCCGGGACAGTCGAAGACGACCGTCCGGATCGGGGCCGGGTGCGCGGGGGTGGCGCGGGCCGACTCGGTCAGGCCGAAGGCCAGTCCGGCCACAAGGAACATAGAGGCCACTGAGGCAAGCACTACGGCGAGTGAGGGGCGAGGGCGTGCGCGTTTCATGATGACCTCCGGGAGCCGACTTTAACTCATGAGACGGCATCTGGGGGTCGCTGGTTGCCTACGAGTTATCACGCTTAGGTAGCGACCGTGATTCTCAGGCCGGGATCCTTCAGGCGGGCAGGTGAGCGGCGACGTCGGCGGCCGCGGTGCCACCGTAGGCGACCGCGAAACGGTCCGCCAGCGGGCCGGGCTTGACGTCGTACTCCTGCGGCCCGGTGGCTTCCAGCGCGTGGACCGCCAGCAGGTTGCCGAGCTGCGCGGCACGCTCGAGAGATAGCCCCCAGGCCACCGCGGCGAGAAAGCCGGAGCGGAACGCGTCACCGGAGCCGGTCGGGTCCACGGGTTGCGCGTCGGGCACCGCGGAGACCAGGATCGGCGGCTGGCCAGCCTGCTCGATCCGGGCGCCGTCGGCACCGAGCGTGGTGATCCGGACCTTCACCCGGTTCAGCATCTCCGCCGTGCCCCAGCCGGACTTGCGCTCGATCAGGGCTTCCTCGTACTCGTTGCCGAACAGGTAGTCGGCACCGTCGACCATCGCGCGGACCTGCTCGTCACCGAGAAACCTGGCCAGCTGCTGGGACGGATCGGCGGCGAACGGGATGCCGCCCTGGCGGCACTGCCCGGAGTACGCCACCATCGCGGCGGGATCTCCGGCCCCGATAAGGACCAGGTCGATCCCGCCCTGGTCGGCCACCACGGTCGCGACGTTGGTTTCGCCGTCCTCGCTCATCGCGCCCGCGTAGAACGAGCCGATCTGGTTCCCGTCCTGGTCGGTGGTGCAGACGAAGCGAGCCGTGTGGTGCAGCAGCGACTGCCGTACCGCCGCCGTGCTCACCCCGTGGTCCTCCAGCCAGCGCCGGTAGTCCTCGAAGTCGGCCCCGACCGTGCCGACAAGCAGCGGGCGCAGGCCGAGCAGACCGAGCCCGAAGGCGATGTTGGCCGCGACCCCGCCCCGCCGGATGGCCAGGTCGTCGACGAGAAACGACAACGAGACCTTATCCAGCTTGTCGGCGATGAGCTGATCGGTGAACTTGCCGGGAAACGTCATCAAGTGGTCGGTCGCGATAGAACCTGTGACCGCTATGCGCACGGTGGCTGCCCGGCCTGGTGTCAGTGGAAGGAGTCGCCGCAGGCGCAGGAACCCGTCGCGTTCGGGTTGTCGATGGTGAAACCCTGCTTCTCGATCGTGTCCACGAAGTCGATGGTCGCGCCCATCAGGTACGGCGCGCTCATCTTGTCGGTCACGACCTGAACGCCGCTGAAGTCGCTGACGATGTCGCCGTCGATGTCACGCTCGTCGAAGTAGAGCTGGTACTTCAGCCCGGAGCAGCCGCCCGGCTGTACCGCGATGCGCAGCCTGAGGTCGGCGCGTCCTTCTTGCGCGAGCAGAGTGCTCACCTTGGTGGCCGCGACGTCGGACAGGACAATTCCCTGGGTGGCCTCTTGCCCCTGCGTGGCCTCTTGCTGAACAGTCACCTTGGCTCCCGCCTTAGGTCGTATGTGCGCCAGCTCGTATTTGTACTGTGGGTTGCCCCCACGTGCAATCCAACGATATGCGGTGCGGCCGCATTCCAGCCACCCGGGTAAAGTCTACAGACCGGGGGCGCCCCAGACGGGGAACCAGCGGGCCAGATCAGGCTCGAACTTCAGGTCGTCGCCGATCACGCCCTTGACCTGCAGCTCGAGCGCGTTGTCACGGCGCTCGCCGGACAGCGGCGCGAACGGGTAGAACGTGCCGCGTTTGAACAGGTAGACCAGGCCGAGCCTGCGTTCCTGATCGTCTTTGAAGGCGACCAGGGTGCACAGCAGCTGCGGGCCGAAGCCGTTGTCCACCAGCGAGGAGTTGACCGCATGCAGATCGGTGACCAGCGCCTCAAGCTCGTCGGACATGTGCGAGCTGACCAGCCAGTTAAACCCGTAGGAGTCCTTGGAGATCTCGACCGGCAGGCCGCCTTCTTTGCCCGAGCTCACGTCGAGCAGTTCCTGCACGTCCTTCTGCACGTCGGAAAATGACCGGCCCTCGACCGGGCGGAAGCACACCGAGCCGGAACCGGTGGGCTTGAAACCGGCTCCGGCGTCGAGCGTGATCGCCGCCGACGGCAGCGCGAACAGGTCATCCAGCTTCGGCGGGACCGGCTTGGTGCGGCCCAGCAGGGTGTCGAAAAAGCCCACGAGCGCTCTTACCCGGCGTTCCGGCCGAGTTGCTGCTGGACCTTGTCCAGCTCGGCCAGCCTGCGCTCAAGGCTCGGGTGGGTGGAGAACACCTTGGACAGGCTCTTCCCGGCGTTCAGCTTCATCGCGGGGGCGAAGTAGAACGCGTTCATTCCTTCCGCCGCGCGCAGGTCCCTGGTCGGGATCCTGCCCATGTCGGTGCTGACCTTGATCAGCGCGCTCTTCAGCGCGCTGGGCTGGCCGGTGAGCAGTGCGCCGCTGCGATCCGCGGCGAGCTCACGGTAGCGGGAGAGCATCCGGATCAGCAGGAAGCTGACCGCGTAGACGATGATGCTCACCGCCATCAGCGCGAACATGAGGATCGCGGCGTTCTGGTTGTTGTTGCGGCCGCGGCCGCCGCCGCCGAACAGCTCGCCGTAGAAGGCGATCCTGATCAGCAGCGCGGCGATGATGGCCAGGAACGAGGCGGCGGTCATCACCTGGACGTCCTTGTGCGCCACGTGCGACATCTCGTGCGCGATGACGCCCTCGAGCTCGTCGGGGTTCAGCCTGCGCATCAGGCCGGTGGTCACGCAGAGCACCGCGTGGTCGGCGTTGCGGCCGGTCGCGAAGGCGTTCGGCATGTCGGTGTCGGCGATGGCGACCCGCGGCTTGGGCATGTCAGCCAGCGCGCATAGCCGGTCCACTATGCCGTGCAGATCATGGGCCATCTGCCCGTCGGTGGGGCTGACCTCGCGCGCTCTGGCGGTGGCCAGCGCGATCTTGTCCGAGTAGAACAGCGACCCGATGGCGAAACCGCCACCCAGGACCACCGCGAACAGCACGATCACGGCACTCGAAGCGTGACGCGCGGTCCCGATGCCGATGATCGCAGCAACGAACGCGACGAACACCAGCCCCAGCAGGAACATGGTCGCGGTCATCCGGACCGTTAGCCCCCGGTCGGGCGCATACCTGGTACGCGCCGCCATGGCGCCACCTCCGTTCGGCCCGGGCTGGTGTGTGCCCGCCCGGAGCCAGCAGCATTATGTAGCTGAAATCTATACGAAGAACGCTGGATCCCAGCCGAACGTTACCCGCAAGTAAGCTCCGTACTTTCAGCCCGGAATGAGGCCTTCGTCCGTGAGCAGCCTGCGGACCTCGTCCATGCTCGAGTCCTGGTGAGGAAGGATCAGGTCCGACGCTTCCAGCGTATCCGAGGGCAGCGGCGAACCCTGCGCGCGAACCTGGGCTAGCAGCCCGGTCAGCGCGGCCTTGAAGGCCGGCTCGTCATTGTGCTCGACGGCGGTCTCAAGCTGGCTGTCAAGGTGATTGAGCTCGGTGGCGGCGGCGTCGTCGACTCTGAATTGCCCCTCACTGAGAATCCTGACGATCACGACCCCTCACCGTCCTGAGGTGGCTCGTTCGCGCTGGGCAGATCCGAGACCGGAAGCCCGGCGGGCTGAGCGGGCGGGGGCGGGGCGTACTGGGTCTGACTCTGCGGGGCCTGACCACCGCGGGCCGCCTGGCTGTCGCCGTTGGCACCACCCCCAGAACCCTCAAGCTGCTTCGGCGTGCTGGCCGCGATCTCGCCGCGGAGCCTGCGCAGATCGTTCTCGACATCGCTGCTCGCGCCCATCTGGTCGAGCTCGAACTGGATGTCGTCCCGCTTGCCGCCCACGTCGTCCAGCGCGCCTGAGGCCATCAGTTCGTCGATCGCGCCGGCCCGGGCCTGCATCTGGGCGGTCTTGTCCTCGGCACGCTGGATCGCCATGCCGACGTCGCCCATCTCCTCTGAGATGCCGGAGAACGCCTCGTTGATCCGCGTCTGCGCCTCGGCCGCGGTGTAGGTGGCCTTGATGGTCTCCTTCCTGGTGCGGAAGGCGTCCACCTTGGCCTGCAGCCGCTGCGAGGCGACCGTCAGCTTCTCCTCTTCGCCCTGCAGCTGGGCGTACTGCACCTGCAAATCGTTCAGCTGGCCCTGCGCGGACGATTTGCGCGTGAGCGCATCGCGGGCCAGGTCCTCGCGCCCCAGCCCGAGGGCCTTGCGCGCCTGGTCGTCAAGCTTGGTCGCCTGCTGATGCAGCTGGTTCATCTGCAACTCGACACGCTTGCGCGAGGTGGCGACGTCCGCGACCCCACGGCGGACCTTCGTTAGCAACTCCAGCTGCCGCTGGTAAGAATAGTCAAGGGTCTCACGAGGGTCTTCCATCTTGTCCAGGGCCTTGTTGGCCTTGGCCTTGAAGACAAGTGAGACTCGCTTCATCACGCCCATACGCGCGGCCGTCCCCTTCATTAACTTCTTCTGGCCGCCACCAGGCCGCGCGACCGGGCCGATTAGGCCGGCACCCGGCTAGACGGCGGACGAGCCCGTGCGACTAGTCGCATTCCACCCTACGCGGTCACCCGCATGCGAGCGACCACGTCCCCGCGGGCGCAGGCCGTACCATTTCATACTGGGCTCTAAGCTATGCGCGTGTTCCGACGCCATAGCGCCGGGGCGACGGACGGCACGGCCCAGGATTCCCCGGGCGCGCGCAGCCCGGACGCACCGGCCGACAGCAAGCCCGCCCGCTCCCCCGCCGAGGCGGCCAAGGGGCGGCCCACGCCGAAGCGAAGCGAGGCGCAGGCCAAGCGGCGCCAGCCGATCACCAAATCGCGCGCGCCCGCCGCGCCGCGTACCCCGCAGGACAAGGCGAAGGCCCGGTCCACCCGGGCCACCAAGTATGAGGCGATGAAGCGCGGCGAGGCGTGGGCGCTCAACCCGCGTGACCGCGGTCCGACCCGCGCCCTGGCCCGCGACTTCGTGGACTCCAAGCGCAGGATCAGCGAGTACTACATGTACGTGCTCGTCGTCCTGGTGGCCGCTGTGTTCCTGCGGAACAAGACAGAGCAGACGATCATCTCGCCGCTGGTCCTGGTGCTTGTCGTCGTCGTCCTGGCCGACGCCATGCTGATCCGCCGCAGCCTGACCAAGCTGATCGCCGAGCGGCTCCCCGGCGAGTCGGCCCGGGGCCTGACCCTGTACGCGGTGATGCGGGCGCTGCAGATCCGCAGGCTCCGGGTGCCGGCCCCGCGCGTGCAACCGGGCCAGAAGCCCTGACCGGGCCCACCCTAGAGTGAGGGATCATGGAGTACCGGCACCTGGGCCGCAGCGGCCTGGTCATCAGCGAGATCGCCTACGGCAACTGGATCACGCACGGCTCGCAGGTCGAGGAACAGGCCGCAGCCGAGTGCGTCCGGGTCGCGCTTGACGAGGGCATCACCACCTTCGACACCGCCGACGTCTACGCAGCCGGGCGGGCCGAGGAAGTGCTGGGCCGGGCGCTGCACGGGGTGCGCCGTTCCTCGCTTGAGATCTTTACCAAGGTGTACTGGCCGATGGGCGGCGGCCGGAACGACCGCGGCCTGTCCCGCAAGCACATCACCGAATCGATCAACGCCTCGCTGCGCAGGCTGCAGACCGACTACGTCGACCTGTACCAGGCGCACAGGTACGACTACGAGACGCCGATCGAAGAGACCATGCGCGCCTTCGATGACCTGGTCCGGGCGGGCAAGGTCCTGTACATAGGCGTGTCCGAGTGGCGCGCGGATCAGATCGCCGCCGCGCTCAAGGTCGCCGGGGAACTCGGCCTGGACCGGATCGTGTCGAATCAGCCGCAGTACAGCATGCTGTGGCGGGTCATCGAGGCCGAGGTCGTCCCGCTGTGCGGCAAGGAAGGCATCGGGCAGATCGTGTTCTCCCCGATCGCGCAGGGCGTGCTGACCGGCAAGTACGCACCGGGGGCCGCGCCGCCGGCGGACTCCCGCGCGACCGATCCTTCGGGTTCGAACTTCATCAAGCGGCTGCTCACCGATGAGACCCTGGAGGCGGTGCAGCAGCTCAAGCCGCTGGCCGACGAGGCCGGGCTCTCGCTGGCCCAGCTCGCGGTGGCGTGGACGCTGCAGAATCCGACCGTGTCCGCGGCCATCATCGGCGCCACCCGGCCCGAGCAGGTGCGGGAGAACGTCAAGGCGGCCGGGGTCCGACTGGACTCCGGCTTGATGAGCAGGATCGACGAGGTGCTCGACGCGGTGATCATCCGCGATCCGGCGCGTACCGCCAGCCCGCCCTCACGGCCCTAGTCTTCGGGGCGCAGGCTCATCGGGCCGTACTCGGCCTTGGTGTCGTCGAAGAGCGTGACCTGATCCACGCCAGAGGCGAGCAGCGCGCGCCAGTTCTCGCCGAGCCAGCTTTCCGCGTCACCCTGGCTGGCGAAAATGGCTTCTTGCAGTTCATCGCCGGTGATCGCGGTGCCGTCCGCCTTCTCGTACCGCCAGGTCCAGGGCATGGGGCTAGGGCCTCCCTCGTCGTGTGTGCTGACTGAGGGTAGCTCAGGGTCGGTGCTGATGCGGCGCCAGGTCTGTGGGTTCATGCTGAAGCTGGGGTTACCGGTGGGAGGCTTGACGGTGAAGGTAAAGCACAGAACAGGATGGCCCAGACGGCCTTGCCCCGGCCGGTCACCGGGCTCCAGCCCCAGACGTCGCTGAGGGCGTCGACCATCTGCAGGCCGCGGCCGGCCTCTTCGTTCCGGTCCGGCACCCTGAGCACAGGGGCGGTATCGGACGGGTCGAGCACCGCGCACATGACCTCGCCGGTCCTGCGCAGCAGCCGCAGGCCCAGGGGCTGCCCGGATCCGATGCACCGCGCAGCGTGCGACACCGCGTTGGCCACGAATTCGCCGACGATGGCTTCCGCGTCATCCGCGAGCGCGACCAGGCCCCACTCCTTGAGCGTGTTCCTGGTGAATTTCCTGGCGGTCCGGCTCGACTGGGCTCCGGTGTTCAGTGCGCATGCCGCCACCGCGGGTGAATCCCACCAGTCGGAAGGCATCCGGACGACACGCGGGCGCCCCGGGGCGCATTGCAGCTTCGCGCCCAGATCGAGTGGCCGGCGAATGGCAGGATCAACCTTCGTTCGTGTCGGCAACCCTACTTGACTCAAGCCCATCGCGACCCCGCGGAGCGTTATGCGGCAATCCCAGCTGATTGACGCAAATCTCATCCTGCCCGACATTACGCGTTCGATGCAAGACCATATGCACGTTCATTTGTTCCGTGCAGCTCACAGCGGTGCAGGTCATAAAGTTTCCAGCCCATCGCCGGGACTCCGATCCGGCGCACCTGGCGAGACAGCCGGCCGGTAGCGGGACTCGTTTTAGTAGTAACGCAGAGTAATTAACATGGTGCGGCCCCGGCGGGTGGCCGGCGCCGGGGCGGAGCTGGCGAGGCTCGCGTTATCGTGTGTCATTGCCCCCGCGTGCGGGGGCCCACGATGTTCCACGGTTCGGCGTGGCAGGGAGCCGCTCATGCTTGTCGCTGGCGTCGATTCATCCACCCAGTCCACCAAGGTGCTGCTCTGCCAGGCCGACGATGGCGTCATAGTCGGGCAAGCCAGCGCCCCGCATCCGGACGGCACCGAGTGCGACCCGGAACGGTGGTGGGAAGCCCTGGCCAAGGCGGGGGACGGGCTGCTCGACCGCGCGGACGCCATCGGGGTAGCGGCACAGCAGCACGGCATGGTGGTCATGGACGAGACCGGTCAGGTGATCAGGCCCGCACTGCTGTGGAATGACGTCCGTTCCGCGCCGCAGGCCCGGGCGCTGATCAGCGAGCTGGGCGGTCCGCAGCAGTGGGCGCGACAGACCGGGAGCGTCCCGACTGCATCCTTCACGATCACCAAGCTGCGCTGGCTCGCCGAGCGCGAACCGGACGCCGCCGCGCGGACCGCCCACGTCCTGCTCCCGCACGACTGGCTGACCTGGCGGCTGGCCGATCGCCCGGCCGGCGGCCCGACGACCGATCGCGGCGACGCCTCGGGCACGGGCTACTTCTCCCCCGCCACGGGCCGCTGGCTGCCGGAGATGGCTGAGGCCGCGCTCGGCCGGCCGGTCGGACTGCCGAGGCTGGCCACCCCGGCCGAGATCGTGGGCCGGACCGCGGCCGGCGCGGCGCTGTCCGCGGGCACCGGGGACAACATGGGCGCCGCGCTCGGCCTGAGCCTGGACCCGGGCGACGTCGTCGTCTCCATCGGCACCTCAGGTACCGCGTACGCGGTCGCCGCCGGAGCGGCCGCCGACGAGACCGGTGCCGTGGCCGGTTTCGCCGATGCCACCGGGCACTTCCTGCCGCTGGTGGCCACGATCAACGCGGCCCGGGTGCTGACCGTCACGGCCCGGATGCTGGGCACCGACGTCCAGGGCCTGGACCGCCTCGCCCTGGCCGCCCCACCCGGGGCGGGCGGCCTGACCCTGCTGCCCTACCTGGACGGCGAGCGGTCCCCGAACCGGCCGGACGCCCACGGTGTGCTGAGCGGGATGACGAGCGCCAACACCACGCCCGAGAACCTCGCCCGGGCCGCGGTCGAGGCGGTGCTCTGCTCGCTGGCGGACGCCATCGACAACCTGGCCGACTGCGGGATCACCGCGCAGCGCGTGATCCTCATCGGCGGCGCGGCCCGGTCGCCGACCGTCCGCGCGATCGCCCCGGCGATCTTCGGCGTGCCGGTGACCGTGCCCGAACCTGCCGAGTACGTCGCGCTGGGCGCGGCCCGGCAGGCCGCCTGGGCCCTGTCCGGCGCGGACGCTCCCCCGACGTGGCCGCTGGCCGGGACCAGCGCCGAGCACACCGCCGATCCTCACCCGCAAGTACGGGAGAAATACGCGGCGCTTCGCGACGCGACGGTCAGCTGGGGCACCGCGGGCGGGTGACGTGAAAGCATGGAGGCTCCACTGGCACGACAGGGCTAGCACGACTGGACGGGCACGACTGGACGGGCACGACTGGAAAGGATGAGGCCATGAGCACGGAGTACATTCCCTCGCGCGAGGACCACTTCTCGTTCGGCATCTGGACGGTCGGGTGGCAGGGCGTCGACGTCTTCGGCAGCGCCGTCCGCCCGCCCATGCCCGCCGAACGCGCCGTCTACAAGCTGGCGGAGCTCGGCGCCTACGGGGTGAACTTCCACGACAACGACGTGTTCGGCTTCGACGCCTCGGCGGCGGAGCGCGATGAGCGCGTGGGCGCGTTCCGCAAGGCGCTGGCCGAGACGGGGCTGGTCGCGACGACGGCCACCACCAACCTGTTCGGCCACCCGATGTTCAAGGACGGCGCGTTCACCGCCAACGAGCGGGAAATCCGGCGGTTCGCCCTGGCCAAGGTGATGCGGAACCTGGACCTGGCCGCCGAGCTCGGGGCCAGGACCTATGTCTTCTGGGGCGGCCGGGAGGGCGCCGAGTCGGGCGCGGCCAAGGACATCAGGGCCGCCCTTGACCGGTACGCCGAGGGACTGAACCTGCTGTGCACGTACGTGCAGGAGCAGGGCTACGACATCCGGTTCGCGATCGAGCCGAAGCCGAACGAGCCGCGCGGCGACATCCTGCTGCCCACCGTTGGTCACGCGCTGGCGTTCATCAACTCACTCGAGCACGCGGACATGGTCGGCGTGAACCCCGAGATCGGCCATGAGGAAATGTCCGGGCTGAACTACGCGCACGGGATCGCGCAGGCGATGTGGCACGGCAAGCTGTTCCACATCGACCTGAACGGCCAGCACGGGCCCCGGTTCGACCAGGATCTGCGGTTCGGTGCCGGGAACGTGCGAGGCGCGTTCTGGGTGGTGGACACGCTGCTGGCGGGCGGATACGACGGGCCGGTTCATTTCGACTACAAGCCACCGCGCACCGAGGACGACGAGGGTGTGTGGGCATCGGCAGCGGCCTGCATGCGTAACTACCTGATCCTGCGGGCCAAGGCGCGGGCGTTCCGGGCCGACCCGGAGGTGATCGAGGCGTTGCGGGCCTCCGGGATCGACCAGCTCTCCATCCCGACGCTGGCGGCGGGCGAGACCTGGCGCGACGTACGCGAAGCCACCGCCGACGTCGAGGCGCTGGCCCAGCGCGGCCTGGCCTACGAGCACCTCGACCAGCTCGCTCTCGAGCACCTGTACGGCGTCCGCCGCTAACCTGCGCGCAGCCCCTGACTCCCGTATTACGTTATATTGGAGTTATGGAGAAGGGCGCACCGGGTCTTGAGGCGCTGGCCGCCCGGCTCGCTTCGGTGGAACAGCGGCTGGCCGAGCTCGAGTCGCGCGATCGGCGGGCCGACAGCGAATCAGCCGCACCGGGCCCGGCCGCGCCCGCCCCGGCCGCGCCCGGCTACGATCCGGAGACGTTCTGGGCGCTGACCGGCCTGAAGGCCAGGGCCGGGGGACACAGCGTGGTCCTGTTCACCGGGTCGGTGACGCTGCCCGGGTCAGAGACCTTCGACTGGCAGCAGGGCGCCGACGTTGACTCGCTGATCGAAGCCGGGTGGGATACCGCGGCTGATCCGCTGACCGCGCTGGGACATCCCGTCCGGCTGAACATCCTCCGCGCGGTACTCGCGGGCCAGCACGTCACCGCCGAGATCGCCTCGACCGGCGGACTCGGGACGACCGGCCAGCTCTATCACCACCTGCGACAGCTGCAGGCCGCCGGATGGCTCCGCCCGGCCGGGCGCGGCCGCTACGAAATCCCTCCCGCCAGGATCATCCCGCTGCTGGCGATCGTGACCGCGGCCCGGCCCTGACCCGCCGCAACTCACCCAGGTAGCTGCGGCCCGTCGGTGCTGA
>Ga0209839_10000185_pt1 | contig 30897 bp, 22 predicted proteins | sample OrgsoiDNA2013050_FD_185800 | JGI IMG/M metagenome (GOLD analysis project Ga0209839, IMG submission 185800) | Permafrost soil microbial communities from the Arctic, to analyse light accelerated degradation of dissolved organic matter (DOM) -... | ecosystem: Environmental > Terrestrial > Soil >... | reverse complement strand
CCGGGCACAAAAACCTCCTCGATGAAATCGAGGGGGTTTTTTATTTAGGAAGCGTTCAAAGCTTGCTTTGATAAGCGGTCTAATCTCAATCTTCCCACCCCAGGGAAGTCGAAACCATATTGCCGTCTTCATCTATTACCGGACTATAAATATAACGTATCACTTTCTTGTTAAAACGCCTGTTGCACTTTGAAAACTTTTCTTTTGCGACATAATAGTTAACTTTAAACAATCAAAATTTGGGGCTGGGTACAGCAGGATCATAGTCAGTGGGCTTTTTTGATCATGGCGAAATAATTGCTGCTAACTTTATTTGCTTTTGAATCAGAAGCTGGAAGCACGACTTTCCCCTTTGGGAACATTTTGCTGTAAACGTCAAAATACCTATACTGCGCAATGATCTCAATATTTTCCTTCTTGTATGAATTTAACCAGGCAGGCGCCTGCGAATGAAAAATATTATCCAGTTTTTCATAAGCCACATATACAATCGCATCTTCATCAATGGTGAAAGAAAGGAACTGATCACCGGATTTATTGGCTTCATTTGCATCGGTCTTTATATAAGTCAATCCGGCATAGGGCGCGGGATCATTAAAATTGATTTCGGGTATATCTGTTGTGAGAACGCTGTCTTTGCTGTCAAAATTCGGTGACTCACCGGCTTTCATTACAGAAAGAAGATACCTATTTCCATCCTTTGTTATAATATCGGTGACCAAAACCTGACCCGGGTGTTTGGGCAAGATATCAAGGATATAAGAACGTGAATTCGAGTCCTGGTTTGTACTTTTTACTTTTACGTTTACCTTGAAAGATCCCGCATTTAAAGGAATGCCGCGCAACACACCGCTGGGATAAAGGATCATTCCGGGTGGAAAGGAATTTGAATCGGCCAATGAAAAAGTCAGTACGGCATTTCCCCCGGCGTTGAATTTTGTTTCGTAGAATGAGCCCGCATAACCCAGTGCCAGCTGATTCGATCTTAATGCTGTTTTTTCAAAAACAGAGACAATTATTTTAGCTGTACTGTATTTGCCCTTGTTGTCGTAAGCTTTTGCTTCAACAAGATTGTCCCCCGGTATGGCTTTGATGGATACCCTATAAGGCGATTTCGTAAGACTTTGGACGTATTTTTTATTGAGAAAAACGTCCACTTTGGCAATCTGCCCGTCCGGATCATGGGCATTGATTTCCAGTGCGACAGCCTTGACCACGTCTGCAAATTGTTCATGGGGCGGATTCATGAAAAATACAACAGGATAAATATTTCCATCATTAATTTTTGAATATGCCCATTCGGTCAGGTTCTGTGTACTCGCCGCACTCCATTGTACACCATGACCAACTCCCTTGAAATTAGAATATCTTGGATTTACGCCTGTTATCCAGGTCGCTCCCGTGTCAGCAAGGAAACCGTTCATATGACGGACGTCAGATACATTCATTTTCATTGCTCTCGAAAACCAATCCGTTTCTCCCTGGTTGGCCCAGATAGGAATGTTTTTGACCTTGGTTGAATCTCCTTTGAAACTCATGCCCATCGGAATAGCGGCAGCAAAATAACCCGGATATTCCTGGATGATCAGGTAGGTGCCCTCTCCCCCCATTGAAAATCCGGTTACATACATGCGTTGCGGATCGCCCTGATGATTTGCAATCAGATCATCCATTACCTTTTTTAAATTTTTGAAATGTTGTTTCCACCCCCTGGATGTTTTCGGAGCAATGATATAAGTGGGAATGGTCTGTTTGTTTGCCCCAAACTGATGCCACATACGAACGATCGGATCTACGGCATTGCGTAGTGTGGCATGGTAATCCTCTCCACAACATCCATGAAAGGCCAGAACGACGGGATATTTCTGTCCGGCCTTCATCCCATCCGGAGTATATAAATAGTATTCTGTTGAATCTTCCTTGTGCCAGCTCCATTGCGGTAACCCCTTATAATCCAATTCCTGCGATAATCCGGTTATTTGCAAACAGGTGATTAAAATAAGTACAAACAATAGCTTCTCAGATCGTTTTGAATTCATAACGACAAACTTTAAGCTTAACAACTAAAAATTAATAATTATTTTCTGAGCCCCTCTATTAAGCATACCGAAATCAACATATCTGGAATTTTCCATTTTTAAAACCCTGAATGAAACATTTTTATTATTTAATGACACATTTTTCACAGAATCAATTTTGTCTGGCAATAAAATGTGATAGTTAATATATTTTCCGCTTCCCGTGGCAATTAACCGTATCTGCTTTTTTTCCGCATTATTAATAAATTGATATGCTGTATACCCTTTGGAAGCGGCGTAACGTATAGTAACATTCACCGAATCAACGTCCGTGGTTACCCATTTCGGTGAAATAACCGGATTTGAAAATGCCTGGGTTCCCGGCTCATTTTTAACACCCGCCAAACCTTCCACTAACGCAGCCATGGCAGTAGCAGCTGCCCAGTTATCAGGGCCGCCGAACGATACCGGGATTACCGGTACATAGTGTTCCTGATTCGAAATAGTGATAGCAAATACCGTGTATATGCTATTTCCTTCCGGCGCCTCTATGATCAGTTTGGCAATTTTTTTATCCGGATCAGGATTATTGATGGCACACCAGCTAAGACCAATACCTTCACTCACCTTGTTTTTTCCATACCAGGCAATACCGGAATAATCGGTTTTCAATCTGGAAAACCACCAATAGACAAGCTGTTTGCCATTGATAATATAATTCGTTTTACTGCTGCCATCCTCATATAGAAATATAATGGCTCCCGCTACATTTTCCGAAGCAGGTTTACCGGACGTATGGAGGAGGTAAACACAGGCTGCTGTATTATTTACGGGAATTTCCACAAAGGATGGAAAACCCTTTGATTTGGAAACAGCCACCACTGATTTACGATTATTTATTGCTGCGTCAATCACATTGAAACGAATACCGCTGAACACCTGTTCGCCGACGGGCAGGTTTCGGAAATCATCCCCTTCTCTGTCTGAATTCATCCAGGGCAATGTTTCTTTGCTATCTGTAATCCAATTATCCATATTTACGAAAGTCTTTAAATCCAATGGCTGATAGACCGGTGCTGCGGGAGGAGGAGGGATGGAACCCGTATAGGCGAAATATATTTTACCATCATATTTTTTACCTAATTCGAATAAACGGTTCAGAATATCTGTTCCATATTTTTCATACCCGTTTGCATAGGCGCCTCTTGCCAGTTCACCGGCTACATGACCGCCCACACCCCCATTCATATATTGCCATACAGCATCGTGCTTGCTAAATCCTTTTTGAAATGGCGGATAGATCGCATACCATTCTCCGGGTGAGCCAGGCGGCAGTTTACTTTTCAAATTCAGATATGATTCTATAATCGCTTTGCTTTGATGTCCGCTAATATCCCGGTTTAATGAATACGCATTACCCTGAGCGATCTGCGATTTCTCATCCACCCCCAAATGGCGTTTTACTGTAGAATCCTCATCGATAAAATGTGTAAAATATTTTCCGTTCCATGACAATTTATTCAGACGTTCCTTTATCTGATCGCCGCGGCTTCTGTAGATTGCTTCCTCCCGGGCTTTTCCCGCATGTTCCATCATTTCAGCCAGTTCATAACAAGCGGAAATATAACCCGTATTATCTCCAAAGAATATTCCGAATTTTGATTTTACTGGATCAATCATCATACTACTTGTAATCCCCAGATCCGGCATGTATTCATCTTCTACTGCAAAATCCCAGGAATCAATGGTGTACACTCTTTTTAATAAACCGAAGCGTTTGCTCCACCTGGCAGGGTCATTCATCGTATAGTCCAATGCCTTTGAAGCGGACAGCAGATTGTTTTCCATCCACTCATTGTTGGCATCTGCCTGCCAGCATTGATATATGGTATTTACATACAGGTACTCAGGATGGTTTTCTGTAGGCTGCCGTGTAAAAATCCTGTTTCCAATCAGTTTGCTGTAGCCCGAAATTTTATCTCTCGTTAGAAAATAGTCCGCATTCGATTCATTATGAACAAAACTGTAAATCATGCCATCATCGCGTTGCGTTTGCCGCATCAAGTCAACCATTTCAGCACCGTAAGGCTTAAAATATTTCTCACCCATCATATTTTGACTATGATCCAGCACCCAGGGTTCAAAATAATGGTAGAATTTCCCGTTCCATGAAATGCTATCAGCGTGGTCCCCATCCATACCCTTGTAAAAAAGATCAAACATTTTTTTATAATATCCGCCGTCATCAATATCCGTAACAGCATCAACTTGAAAAGTGAATAATACTTTCTTATTCCCCCGGATATCAACCACAAATAAGGTATGTTTCCCGATCGCGCCGCCCACTCTGAAATCCACAATGGGTCGCACAGTTGCTTTCAGATAGATATCTCCATTCCCGTCCGTAACCTGAATAGATTTTCCTGAGGCATTTACAATTGACAGATTTGTTAGAGGGTGCACCTCTGATACGACCTGGGAGAGATTGGTTTTAGGATCCCGGATAACAAGCAAAGGCAAATTACCCGCTTGCTGACCATTCACAATGCCACCAATCAGGAAGCTGGTAAAAAAGTAAAATGCGGAAATTATTTTTTTCATAAACCTGATTTATTTTTTCAAGGGATCTTCCTTTTTCCTGTCACCTCATTAAAAATTTCGATTTTTTTGCAATCCGGATCAGCTATGATAAGTCCGGATGACTGGGAAAGAAAGGAAGTTCCCCAATACAATTCCTGCCGGCGGATTTTCCCATTTGCCAGTGTCATCAGGACATACCGGTCTCCGCGCATCAAGTGGATAAACCGGTGATGTAAGTTGCTTTTAAATATTTTCAGTACATTCTTGTTTTGAGATCCTGCCAGTAAATAATTTTCTCCGGCGCCTTCCAGTTTTACTAGTGCTTTGGCGTCTCCAGGAATGAAAAAGCCGCTTTGAATGGCAGATTGTGCTGTAAAATTTCCTTTCCCGTTACCCAGCAAAACCAGTCCGTTCATCGCATCATAACGGCCATTTGTAACTTCCGTTCCAAAATCATTTCCGGCGATGGCGAGATCCAGGTTTCCGTCCTGATTAAAATCATCCACTACCATACCATAAAGGGGAGCCAGCTGCGCCTCAATAGGTAAGGGATGCATTTTAAATTTTCCATTTCCCAGATTCTCCACATACATACTCCTGAATTCATTCGCGTGGTATTGGAGTACACCCTGTAGTTGTTCCGGAGAAAGTAAACTGTTTATATCCGCTTCCCCAAACTCTTTATAAGTAAGAAATTTTTTCTTCAGGGCGGGTAATTGGGCAATGATTTCATCCCGGCTCTGTGCGGGAAATTCTTTTAAGTTCCCTTTATTATCCGGCAAAAACAAAGTTGGGATGGCGTCCAGCGTATTATTCTGATCAAAATCTCCTGCATAAATACCAACTGGTGTGGAATCACTTGCCTGGTAAAAAGAATTCTGTCCCAGGTTCCCAACGATATAGTCAATGTCCCCGTCGTTGTCAAAATCTCCCGCAATGATGCTGTTCCACCAGCCGATGGCTGACCCGATTCCCGTATCGTTCAGCTTTTCCAGTTTACCATGATGATTATGAAAAATAGTAACGGCCATCCATTCTCCCACCACGATCAGATCCATCCATCCATCGTTGTCATAGTCCGTCCACACTGCATCACATACCATCCCGATATCTTTTAAACCGGGAGCAACGGCCTGCGTAACATCTGTGAACAGCACATGCCCTGGTTTTGAATCATTCCTGTAAATAAAACTGCTGACCGGCATCGGATACCTGCCCGGTAAAACCCTTCCTCCGATGAACAGATCCAACCGGCCGTCATTATCCATATCAGCTGCTTTGATACAGCTTTTGCTGCTGAAATTGACCGGTAAGGCGGCAGGATCCATTGAAAAATTACCCTTTCCGTCATTGACGAGGAATATATCCTGGTAGCTTTTAGAATTCGCCGGAAATTCATTACTTCCATTCGCACAGTAGAGGTCAGGATCACCGTCATTGTCCGCATCAAAAAGCAAAACGCCCATGTTTTTATAATTGCGTCTGCCCATTGCGGGGATCAACGGCAATTCGCGGGTTGAAAATGTTCCATTGGATTGCTGAAGCAGGAACCTGCCCGGGTAAGTGTCGGATCCTCCCACAAAAATGTCATCCATTCCATTCTGATCAACATCGCTTACTGCCAGTGCCGGTCCGTATTGAGATAATTTATGAGGCAATAATCGTTCTTTACTGAAATCATTGTGATCGGCTTCCAGGTGGAAATAATTAATGCCCAATTGTTTCCCGACGTCCGAAAACATAGCTGTTTTAACGACCGGTGTTAGATCAAAAGAAATGGACAGTGAAGCATTTTTGATATCAACCAGAAGAAGGGTATCGGCTGGAACCTGGAGCAATATTTGTTTTTTCCCGGCAGGCCATTTTATAACAACGGAATCCAGGAGCTTGATTGAACCCAATCCGAAATGCGCCCTGGCTTCAACGGTTGACAAATAACCCCGGTACGGCGAGTTCTCATACACCTGCATTTTCCCATGATCATAATAGATATAAGCCAAAGCCCCCAATCCATTCAGGTTGTTTTTATCTCCTTTGAATCGTATATCGAGAAAGTTTTTATTGATTTTCGAATTGGAGTTGGTCGTATTTTCATAAACAAAAGCTTCATCGTTAATGTTATTTACCACATAATCAAGGTCCCCGTCATTATCCAGATCCACGTATACCGCTCCATTTGAAAAGGAGGGCGTTTCAAGTCCCCATGCCTTTGTTTCGTTTTCAAATTTCAGTTCACCGGTATTCCTGAATGCGTAATTCGAAATTTTGATTTGAGGGATTTGTGACAACAGATCTGCTTTTGAAATTTTATTTGAACGCTGCCTTCTGAAAGCTGCAAAATCATGGTCTGTAACATCCTTGGGGTAGCCATTCGTGATCAGGATATCCCGGAAGCCATCGTTATCGAAATCAGCCAGGGAAGGATTCCAGCTCCAGTCTGTTGCTGCAACCCCGGAAAAAAATCCGATATCGCTGAATACCGGCTCTCCCACAGAATCTCCCGGAATTAATCGGGGTCCCTGGTTCAGTTGCAATGTATTTCGAGAATACTGGAGGGAATAATTTCCATAAATCATATTCTGATAAACATTATAATTGCTGGGGCCCATATTTTTCTTTTTCCGCAGATTATCTGCCGGGTCCATGTCGACCGTAATTAAATCCGGCAGGCCGTCATTATTGATATCTGCTATATCATTGCCCATGGAGCTTTGCGAAGTATGCTTCACGATCTGGCTGATCTGATTGGTGAAAGTCCCGTTTTTGTTATTGATTAATAAAACATCGCTGCCATAAAAATCATTGGAAATATAAATATCCTTCCAGCCATCATTATTTAAATCCGCAACGGCAATGCCCAATCCATATCCATGCTGCACAATACCGGCTGCTTTGGAAACATCCGTAAATACGGGATGATGCAGGGAATCATTCCAGTCGTTCCGGAACAATTTATCTACATCCATTTTATCGTCATTCAAATCATTGCCACTGAACCGGTCTACATCCCGGCTTCCCAATTTGGTATTCATTAAATACATATCCAGGTCTCCGTCGTTATCATAATCAAAAAATGCTGCCTGCACGGAAAAACTGGTATCGGCCAGGCCATATTCCCGTGCCATTTCTTTAAAAACAGGAATGCCGTTCTTATCCAATCCCTGGTTCACATACAGCAGATTGGTACGTTGAACCGGGTTTTTATTGATGGTCACGCACAGATATATGTCGAGCCATCCGTCGTTATTAATATCAACGACTGAAGCTCCATTACTCCACCTGCCTTCACCGCTAACCTTTGCTTCTTCCGTAATATCCGTAAACTCAAAATGTCCTTTATTCAGATATAATTTATTGGAGACAAGGCTGCCTGTAAAATACAAATCCGGCAGCCCGTCGTTGTTAAAATCCCCTACGGCGACGCCCCCGCCATTATACATAAATTCCAGGTCGATCGGATTAATAGAATCATTTTCGCTGATAGCATTGTTGAAATGGATTCCCGAATGACTGGAAGAAATTTTTTTGAATAATGTCTCACGGGAATTACAACCATACAGGAAGACACATATCACCAAAAAGAAGGAGGAAAATATTTTTGTCATTTCTTATTTACTAACCAATGTGACAACCGAGCCTGCCGGAATTACGATATTGTCAATTATATTAAAAACACCCTTATCTAAGCAATTATTATTAGGGTCTGAACTGGTTACATAGATTTCAAATGAAGTAGGCAAACCGCTACCCGAGAGTCTCACCGCTCTGTCAAATGTATCATCATTAATTAATAGGATGGAAGTAGAATTCAGTGCACTATTATAAAACGCCAGTGGATAGATATTCGACACATCCGTCGGCATGGTCTCCAAAGAAAACCGAACGGACCCGGGACGAATCCAGCGATAAAAATTTTTAGATGTATAATACCGTTTACTCTTAGCCCCTGCGGCATTCATGAGGCTATAGGAGTCCAGTGTTTGTGTACTGATCGTCCAATATAACCAGGCAGATATATTTCCCTGTTTTATAGCCGTGTAAATTGCTTTCGACAGGTCCATCGCGCCTTTCCAGTCATTAGAATAACCGGAGGTTTCAGTCATCCATAAAGGTTTTCCATATTGGGCACCCCAGCTATACATGGTTTGCCAGGTTTGAGCGTCCGGAGAATTGGCCGTAAGTCCGTCGAGGGCATAACCATGTACGGCAATGATATTCGCATAATTCCTGGAAACGGGATCATCCAGTAAGGGTTGAACCATACCGTGTACGCCATCCAGATAACCTATATCTTCCGGAGCGAAGATCCCGGTCGTCAGTCCTTCATATTTAAACCGGTCCCCGACAACTTTAACCAGGTCCCTGAAGGCAGCTCCATTATATACACATGATTCATATGGTTCGGAGAAGCGCGGTTCATTCTGAACATTGATCGCATAAATATCTATGCCGGTCTGCTGTTTGATGATCTTCACATAAGCAACACACATTTCAGCAAACTCTTCGTAATCCTCCTTCTTCAGTTGATTGTTACTGGTATCCGGTGCATCACTATAAACCGGCGCACCGGCGGCTCTGCCGTTCGTATTGTTATTTGTTTTCATCCAGGCCGGGGGACTCCATACGGCGGCAATAAATGTTTTGACCCCCGCCGCTTTCGCATCTTTCATAAATTGAATATGCGCGCTTAGGGTTTGATGAGAACCGGCAACAGGAGTATTAATATTATATTTTGCAAGATCCGTATTGTACGGATCATCGTTGTCATTTACTATTTCAAAATTGGTTGGGATTTCGTCCCGGATGATCGTTAAGCCCAAATCATTGACGATATTATTTATAAAAGATGGGCTGGTAAATGGTCCGTCGGACCACCATTCCTGCTGTCCCCCGAATCCTCCGAAACCCTCCATGGTCTGGAACTTTACAGAAGTATCTGCCCGGACAAGGGTGATCGTTGTATTTATCTCCACCGCGGCGGTTGCCGGACTGGCATTTCCATTTGTAACGATCACTTTTACCTGAAAGATTTTATTCTCCGCGAAGACATGCTGCTCCATGGCCTGCCCGTCTTTTTGGTTTCCATCCCCAAAATCCCAGTGATACGTAAGATTTGTCAGCGCTGAGCCGGCATCCACCATGAATTTATATTGGAAAGGATTTGCACTGATGAACGAATCCTTTAAACTGATCAGGGGGGTTATATCCCCCCCTGATAAATTATCTGACTGCTTACAGGTTATCAGCGCTATGCAGAATAGAAACAGGGGCATTCTTTTCAGCATATGGATGATGAAGTTAATATCCCGGATTCTGTTTTACGTTCACGTTCACGTCAATTTCCGTACTGGGAATGGGGAAATAAATATTTTTATCCTGGTAATTCATATTGACCGGAACTGTCGGACTAAAAAATGCATTATTCAGGGTAATGATTCCTTCAGTACTCCATCTCCTGACGTCAAACCATCTTTGCCCTTCTCCTGCCAATTCCCGGAGACGTTCATCCATGATCCATTGCATGATGACTGCGGTACTTGTTTCAGCCGTGCTGAAATCTGCAGGTTCAGTTCCTGCCGGAACCATGGAACGGGCACGCGTTCTTACCTGGTTTATAAATCCGATAGCGTCACTTGTAGAACCGCCAGATTGCAGGGTGGCTTCGGCCTGCAGCAGTAATACATCGGCATAACGTAAAAGACGGGGATTATTCAGTGAACCCACACCCACCTGGTCCAACGCGTCGGTGGTAATATATTTTTGAATCGCATTGGTAGAGTCCATAGTAATTGGCAGACGCGGATCTGCCGGATTGAAGGCTGTTTTCAGTTTCGCGGTACCCACAAAAATGCCCTGACCGTATTGCGACTGTCCACTATAGAAACCCCAGTAAACAGATGCATTACCCACTGAGATATCAAAATCATTATCCAGCCAGACATTGTCCAATCCCTGTGCCTGGGTTGCCTGGTATTCAAAAAGGGACTCGTTGTTATTTTCAGTTTTTGCATTAAAGTTATCGCCGAAATCAGGAACCAGTGTAACGCCCGAAATTTTGCCGAAGGCAACCATTGCTGCAGAGAAATCTTCTGTACTTTTTTTCCAGGAGCCCCGGAAAACAAGTGATTTACCGAGCATCCCATAGGCCGCATTCTTGGTTGCCCGTCCAACATCGGAAGCATCCCAACTGGTTGGTAATAAAGCGGCCGCATCGGTAAAATCCTGTATCGACTGGTCAAGCAACTGCGTACCCGTTGTGCTGGGTGGATAAAACTGACCTGTAGAAGTAACCCGGACCGTGTCCAGGGGAGCAGTTCCAAAATAATTCCATAAATAATAGTAGGCGAATCCTCTTAAAAATAATGCTTCCCCTTTATTAAAGTCTGCAAGATTGGGTGTAGTATAAATGCCCGGCGCTACTTCGGCAATTTTTTGTAAAACCACATTTGACCTTGCACTTAACTGATAACAGGTACTGTAAAAGCGCTGGAGAATGCCATTGCTTGGCTGGATGGATCCGAATATTTCATATGCATTCAGGTCGGAAGTGGTAATATCGTCCCCGGGCAGCAAAACCATATTGCCTCCGGAAGCAACACCGCCATATCCGTCTGCCCCGTCATACCAGTAAAAGTCATTCAATTTTGCATATATACCGACAACGGCTTTTTGAAAGTCTGACTGCTGCGTAAAATAAGATGCTTCTGTAGGGCCATGCGGAGAGAGATCCAAATCAGCTTTATTACAACTATTGTAAACGACCCCGATCGAAAACAATAAAATCGTCAGTCCCAGCCCTTTTAAAAATGCAGATTTCATATATATTAATGATTTCAAGGTGATTAAAATGTTGCTTTGATTCCAAACAAAAATTGAATGGTATTCGGTGTTCCCACATTTCCAAAACCATTCAGGTTTCCGACCAGGTCAGATTCCGGATCGTAACCAGTCCATTTGGTTATTGTAAATAAATTCAGCGTGCTGACATACACTCTGAAATTTTGAATAAAAGCCACTTTACTGAGAACGGTTCTGGGAAGAGAATAACCAATCGTCAGGTTCTTTAATCTAAAGTATCCTGCATTCTCCACAAACCTGTCTGAGAACCGGAGTGTATTGGCCGGATCACCATACACTGCCCGGGGAATGGTTTTAGACGGATTTGTTGTTGTCCACCGGTTTAAAACATCCGTACTCATATTACCAATGCTTCCCGGATTATCCAACCCTGCCCTCAGGCTGTTATATCCCTGCACATCACCCACTCCCTGGAATAAAATATTCAGGTCAAATGATTTCCATGTACCCCCCATGCTAAAGCCATAGGTAAATCCCGGTACAGTTTTACCTAAATAAGTTTGATCGGCATTATTGATCAGGCTGTCCGGTCCAGGACTGGAAGATGATTTTGATCCGGCGGTAGGATTGCTGTTAATATCCTGAAAATACATATCACCCGGCCGATACAGATAACCTACAGATGGATCTCCTGATTTCTGACCGATGGTCAGATCAGCATGTGCGTTCCGCCAGGTATCAATCTCTGACTGGGATTGAAAAACGCCGCCTACTTTGTATCCATATAAATAACCGATCGGATATCCTACTTCAATCCGGTTGCCGGCTGCATTCGTAAAAGCAGTGCCTTCATTTAAAGCGGTTACTTTATTGTTTACGGTGGAAAAGTTACCGGAAAAATTTGCATCCACGGGTCCAAGCTTCGTACTATAACCCAACGTGAACTCGACACCGTGGTTATTTACAGTAGCCACATTCAGGTCAGCTGGTTGCGGAATGCCCGTGTTTGGAGGCAGGGATACCTGCTGAATAATTCCGTAGGTTATTTTATTATAGTAATCAAATGTAAAAGTCAGGTGGCCGAATAAAACGGCATCAAATCCAACATCCGTACTTTTTACTTTTTCCCAAGTCAGGGTCGTATTGGCAAAATTGGGAAGATATACGCCCAAGGCATATTGTCCGGATGCGCTTCCATCACCTGAACCCAAAGAAGTATGTGGTGCTGTTGAAATGGTTGAGAGAAAAGAATAAGGAGAAGCGGATTGATAGTTACCCAATATCCCATAACTGCCCCTCAATTTGAAATCATTGATATAATTCGTTTTTGGGAAAAATTTCTCAGAACTGATCCGCCACGCTGCTCCAAATGAAGGAAAATTATCCCATTGGTGACCAGGTGCGAGTCTGGATGAACCATCACGCCGAACTGTTGCATCCAGATAATATTTTTCATTATACTTATAACTGATTCTGCCAAAGTATCCAATCAGGTTATCCTCCTGTAGAATGCCTGTAGAAGCGGTTGTATAGGGAGGTTGATTTGGAATAGACCGGTATTGCGGAGAACTGTAGTCAATATTTCCGCTAACATCTGTCCAGGACCACTGGGCAAATTGTTGAGACCCCCCCAACAATACATCAATATTATTTAAGCCGAACGCATGGGTATATTCTATCGTCAGTTCCTTATTCAGATTCGTGGTCTTACCTTCTCTCTGTCCGAGCGAACCCTTTGCGTTCCCATTCTGGCTGGCATAAGGATTTCCCGGTGTCTGGCTGAATTGCCAGGCATCATTGGAATTCCAGGTGGTGCGTGTATTATCAGTATACTGACCGCCCAACACGCCTTTGATATTCAAACCCGGAAACGGGGTTACCGTTACGTATGCACTACCAACCGCGTTGTATAAAAGATACGTGACACTATTGAGCAATTCAAAACCCAGGGGATTATACCGGGTATTCTTTCCATAATTGAGGGTGAAATCAAAATTTTGGGTAGGTCCCGGATCGAGTAATGTGGGATCATAAGCAGTATCCGGCGAAAATACACCCGTTGCCACCGGCTGGAGTCCGTATGCATTCGTTGGATTGTGCAATCCTTCAAAAGGAATGGATACATCCATGTCCCGGAGGTTCGCCTGGGTATTGTCAAGTCCGTTTTCCTGTGCGAGCCGTACGGTCATGCCGACCGCGAGGTATTTGGAAATTTTGGAATCCACATTGGTGGCCAATGAATATCGGGCGAGATTATTATCATTCAACGGGCTTTGTGTTTTGGCATATCCAAGAGAAACATAATAACTGGTATTATCGCTGGCTCCTGATACTCTTACACTATAGTTTTGAAGTGGGGCATTTTTATGGGTTATAGCTCCAGCCCAGTCAGTCGTCGGATTATTTCCCCCATATTGTGCGCTATCCGGTGAATATTGGGGCCCCAGGCTAAGGCCATAAGGTCCGGCACCAATCGGAAGTGCATTGCCTGAAGCATCCCGGATAGGATTTGCGTTATATCCCTCAGTCACTACCTGGAAATACTGTTGTGTATTGAGCAGGGGCATTGTCTTACCAATATTCTGTATGCCGTAATATCCTGCAAACTCTACCTTCGGTCTGCCTGATTTTCCTTTCTTGGTAGTAATGAGTATGACGCCATTGGATGCCCTCACACCATATATGGAAGAAGAGGAAGCGTCTTTTAATACGGTAATGGATTCAATATCATCCGGATTAATTAAAGAATAAATATTGATATTCCCCCGTATATCCTGTATACCCGCGCTCCCGGAACCGGCACCTCCTTCGAAAATAGGTACACCATCCAGTACAATCAGCGGGTCAGCATATCCAAAAGTATTTATGCCGCGAATCCGGATAACCGGTCTTGAATTCGGATCACCGCCACCTCCCTGAACCAGCACGCCGGCAGCGGTACCCTGGAGGGCTACTTCGGGAGTCATGGCTGTACTTTTTTCTATATCAGTTGTGCCTATTTGTGCTACAGAACCTGTAAGATCTTTCCTCTTTCTTTCACCGTATCCGATCACAATCACATCATTTAAAGAATTAGGCAATGGATTCATGGATATATTTATGGATCCGCTTCGATTCACCACACGTTCCTGCAATTCAAAATTCAAATAGGTGAAGACCAAATGACTACCCTTTGGCACGGATATCGTATAATTTCCTCCATCATCTGAAACAGTCCCCTTTCCAGTCTCTTTTACCACGATACTGACTCCGCTGAGAGCTGTATTTTTTTCCGCTATTGTTACCTTGCCGGTAGCGACAACGGACTCTTGTGCAAAGGATGAATGGATCTGAAGGATAATTGCAAATGATAAGATGAGGAATTTGAGGGAAAAAGGAAACCTTACACTGTTTTGGTTCATAGCAATCATTTTAGAATTGAATAATGGCAGTTAGAAAAAGAATCATCCCCGGGATTTTTAATAAACCCTATTACAACCCAATACCTAAATTAGGGGAATAAAAAAGTCTATCTGTCCCCTACCATCCTCTTTGAAGATAATAGCCCGGGATATGGTATGAAATACGCGGCAACAGAACGCTCGGGATATATAACAGGAGATAGTGTATAACAGATGCTTTTATAAAAAGGATTAGTTTCAACTCTTACCACGGATTAAATAATCTTTGGCATAAGCAATTCAATGGGAGGCAATTTCTATTGCCCTCCCAATATTTTTAATAACCTAAGATTTCCATACTTAATCCGATGATAAAAGAATGGGTGATTATAATGAGTCTGTTTCCCATTTCGCTTCTTTCCAAGGCAAAGGAATTGCCTGTTCTTTCGATAGAAAGAATAAAATGCGAATACAGGATCAATCCGCTCGGAATAGACGAAACGCATCCCCGTTTTTCATGGATCTTCCATGCGATCAAAAGAAATCAATACCAGGCTTATTATCGCATCCTTGTCTCTTCTTCTCCCGAAAACCTGCTAAAAAATATCGGGGATATCTGGGATAGCGGGAAACTGCCCTCCGAAGATAATATCCAGGTGTATTTCAGGGGGAAAACCCTTCATTCCTTTTCCCGTTATTTCTGGAAAGTAAAAGCCTGGACCCAGCATTCCTTCGAAACGCCCTGGAGCAGGCCGGGTGATTTTGAAACTGCTTTCTTATCCGATGCCGCTTGGCAGGGTAAGTGGATTGGGACCGGGGAAAAAGTTCCTGAAAAAGATGAAGGCTTTTATAAGGATATTCCGGCCCCCTGGTTCCGTAAAACATTTCAGATATCCAAACCGATCCGTTCCGCCAGATTATATATCAGCGGGCTCGGATATTATGAAGCGTATTTAAATGGAAATAAAATCGGCGATCAGATACTCGATCCCGCCTGGACAAACTATGCCAAAACTATTTTATACAGCACTTATGATATAACCACTCAGATTAAAAATGGAATAAACACGCTGGCCGTTTTATTGGGGAACGGCTGGTATAATCCGCTTCCCATGAAATTGTTTCGTGTTTTTAATCTCCGGAATACACTAACCATTGGTCAACCCCGGATGATCGCTGATCTCCGGATCATATTCAAGGATGGAAATAGCATGTTTATTTCATCCGATGAATCCTGGGAAACTGCCGACAGTTATATTTTAAAAAACAACGTCTATCTAGGAGAAAAACAGGACGGAAGAATGAAAAAAGAATTTACTGAATTTGTCGGGGCATCTGATATGAATTGGAAAAAATCTGTGCTAACAAGCGCGCCGGGTGGAAAATTAAATGCCCAGTCTCTACCCCCCATCCGGATAACAAAAAAAATACTCCCCATTTCATTTTCGGAACCTGAAAAAAATGTCTGGGTATATGACTTCGGACAAAACTTTGCCGGTTGGATCCGGATGAAGATTCCCGGAACGCCGGGACAGCACCTGCATTTCCGGTATGGTGAATTGATATATTCCAATGGCCGGGTGAATGGAATGACTACGGTAGCAGGTCATATAAAAGAAATCTGGAAACTGGATGGTGGCCCGGGTTCTCCGAAAACAGCTTATCAGGAAGACGAATACATATGTAAAGGAGATGGAAAAGATATTTTTCAGCCACATTTTACTTTTCACGGATTCAGGTATGTGGAAATAACAGGACTTACCGAAAAACCAAATATAAACAGCCTGGCAGGGTTGCGGCTGAATTCTTCCATTGCAGAAAACGGGGAATTTAATTGCAGCAACCCGCTTTTTAATCAAATCCAGCAAATAACCTTGTGGACCTTCTTAAGTAATATTTTCAGTGTACAGTCTGATTGCCCCGGGCGGGAAAAGCAGGGATATGGAGCCGACATGGTCGTCTCGGCAGAAGCTTTCCTGTTTAATTTTGACATGAACAGTTTTTATTCCAAAACGGTCAACGACTTCAAAGCCGATGCCCGGCCCAATGGAGGCATGCCGGAATGTGCTCCTTACAATGGAATTACGACGGAAGGTTTTGACGAAGGCGCGGGCCCGCTAGAATGGCAACTTGCTTTCTCTTTCCTCCAGCTCAGACTGTATCAGTTTTACGGAAATAAAAAAATCATTGAAGATAATTATGAAGCAACCCAAAGAATGGTTGCTTTTTTGAAAAGCCAGTCTTCCGACAATCTGATCTATCACGGCATCGGAGATCATGTGAGCGTGGAACCCAGGCACATTCCGCTCACTAGTGGAGCGGTTTATTACCAGCATGTGAAGATATTGGCGGCATTTGCAAAAATACTGGGGAAGACAAAAGATGAAGAGCAATATGAATCGCTTACTGATTCCATTGCTGTTTCATTTAACCGTCATTATCTAAAACAGGGCGCGGGTCTTTATGATACTTCATCTAACCAGGTCACACAGGTTTTTCCGCTATGGAATGAATTGGTTCCTGAAGAAGAAAAGCAAAAGGCCTTTAATGTTTTGCTGAACGATATACAGTTAAAAATGAATGGTCATTTGGGTACAGGAATATTCGGCACAAAAATGTTATTTGATATCTTGCGGAGGTTTGACAGAAATGAAGTGGCCTATACCATGGTCAATACAAACGACTATCCCGGATATGGATACATGTTAAAAAATGGCGCTACCACCTTATGGGAAACCTGGGAAAAACCAGATCAGGCCAGCTGGAATCATCCCATGTTCGGTTCGGTGACTGAGTGGTTCTATCGCTCTTTACTCGGCATAAATCCGGGGGAAACAGCCACAGGATTTGATCAGATTATTTTAAAACCATTTACAGGTGGTGACCTGAGTTTTGCAAGTGGCTATTATCAATCCATCCGGGGGAAGATCGGGTCTTCCTGGACCCGTAAGAACGGCGTTTTTAACTGGGAGATCGAAATACCTCCGAATACCAGGGCCAGAATCTGCATTCCCGCAAATGCCGTTACAAAAATCGAAGAAAATAAAAAGCCGGTTTTAAACTGTCCTGATCTGAAATTCATCAGGATAGAAAACGGATTTGCCCAATTCGATGCCGTATCAGGTTCATATCACTTTAACGTAATACAATAACCCGGGCTGATCGGTTAAACTTTCATTTATGATTTCCCATGATATTCCTTAACAGAATGAAAGGCGGAGATTTCCTTTTTTGTAAGTCATTTCCGGAATCAGCATTTCCCAAATTAAAATTACCCAAAATGATGTCGGGTTTTCCGGATCCGTAAAAATCACCCGCATCCATGGTTAACCACCTCCCTGCTTCTGTTCCCGGTATGGTATAGGGTTGGAATTGAAATCCCCCTCTATTTTCCAGATAAAAAAAACTTTCTTCGGGATGATGAACGTTATCGGGGAAAAATGAAATCGCGGCAATGTCCAGATCGCCATCTCCGTCAAAATCACGGGCGATGGCTTTGAAACAACCATGCATGGGGAAGAAATACTGTTGTTTAAAATTATTTTTTCCATCATTTAAATAAATGTAAATCCCGTGATAAGGTTTTAAAACAGGGGAATAATCTGCATTATCACCGCAGCTATATAAAATATCGGGAAATCCATCGTGGTTAAAATCATCAAGTTCAAAATAAGTTGACCCATAAATTGCCGGAAAACTTAGCATTTTTTTTGCCTCAAACTGGCCATGACCCTTATTTGTAAATAAAATGATGCATTCATCCCCCTGGGCGAATAAGGCCCAGATATCCGGTAATCCGTCATGGTTATAGTCGTTCACATAAGCTTTGATAGATCCAGGAAAACCACGTAATATATGTTTAGAAAATTTATCGCCCCCCATATTTTCCATCCAGGAGAATGATCCCAGATTATTTCCAAATTCACAAACCAGATAGTCTGTTTTTTTATCACTGTTCAGATCAGCTGCTATAACCTGGACCGGCCTTGCCAGTTTATCAAATAAGAGAATTGTATTATTTTTTGTTTTTTGTCCAAAATTTATTTTTTCAATACTACCCCGTTTGGCGTCGGTGGGATTCAGATATCCGATATTACATACAATGGCGGTTTTCTTCTCCAGTAATACATCCACGACCGGGCCTTTGGTGAATATGGAATCCAATAACTTCCATTGCAAATTATATCTGTAAATGCCAGGCATGATCACCCTACTCATCAGGATCGTTTTTTCTTTGGAAGAAGTGTCGAAAAGCACCATGGACGTGGATGCTGCATTTACATGAATTGCCGGTACCTGAACCCTGAAAAGGTCGGTGCCCCGGCGGATCGTTTCCCTGCGACGGATTGGTGCCAGGGAATCAGGAGCCGAAGCCCAGTAATAATTGATGATATCTTCCCATTGCTGATCATTTACCAAAGGAACAGCAGGGTAAAATTTTCTCCCGATATTCAGATCCTGGACCTTGCTGGGATATTCATGTCCTTTGAAAATAAAGACACCCAGCCTCGGACCCATTCCGGGCAATACGTTTTTAACCCATGTCTCTTTATCCAATAATGCGGGATCGGGCAATTGATGACATGACTGGCAATAGATTACCGCCAGCAATTTTCCCCTGTATACACTGGAATCCATCAGGGCTTGCCGATTTTTGTCCTGGGAGAAATGACAGGCCCAAAATGGCAGGATAAAGATGATTAAACTATCCAGCCATTGCCTTTTCAATTTTTGACGTGTTACAGGGATTTTCTGAGTATAAGCCGAAACGGATTTTTAATTTTCTCATTTCTGTTTTCTAAAATTAGCCTGGCCGCTGTTTCTCCCATAATGGCATGATCCGTGGAAATAACTGTTATACCTCCCTGTAGAATTTCCTTCATCGGGGTATCATTATATGAAATGATGCCAACCTGTTTTCCAATTTGTAATTTTTGAGCATTACAATTTTGGATAAGCCTGACTAAATCGGTTTCTTCAATTACTATAAATGCTTCCTTTTCGTTTACCGGCGTATTTTTCTCCACTTCATGGATAACTGCATGATCAAATTTATACTGCATGCAGAAAAAACGAAATCCCGTGACGATTTCCGGGGGATACGGAATTTTTTTAGGTTGGACCAGGATGATTTTTTTATACTTTTTCAAAGATTCCAACCCGGTCTCAAGGGCTGAAATGATATCATTTTTAAAATCCTGATAAACTGCCCGGTAGGGAGAATATAAATCCTGAATGTCTTTATCAAGAATGACCAGTTGATTCCCGGGAATGCTTTTAATTATTTTGGTGAGCCAGCATTGATCATCGTAAAAATGTGGCATGATGACCAGATAATCATATTCAGACAGGCTGCTGGATACGATTTGTTCAAAAAGGCGGGTATCAAAATGATGTATTTTCAGATCCACTGTGGCTTTTTCCCCCATTGTGCTTACAAATGCGTTATAAATTTGTTTTTTGTAATTACTGATTTTATTAAAGATTAACAATACCCGGTAGGGCCTGGTAATATCAATCCGGTTTATATAAAATCCCTTCCCTTTTACAGAAGTAATTACACCCTGCTGGCGTAAAATAGTATATGCTTTCTGAACCGTATTTCTGCTGATCAGGTATTCATCACTCAGATTATTAATTGAAAAAATGTGATCCCCCTTCTTTAATTCTCCCTGCCGGATGGCATCTTTTACAGAGTCTATCACCTGCAGATACTTAGGTGTTTTACCCTCTGTTTGAATTCTTAAAGAAGATTCCATGGTTTCATATTTTAGCGCACATCGTTAACACATTAAAGTTAAATATAATCTTTTTTCTCCGGGCTATATTCAGCGCATAAATGCAGAAGCGATTCCCCCGTCTACATTTAATACGTTTCCGGTTGATTTATTCAACAGGCCGCTGACAAAAGCAAAACAGGCATTGGCGATATCCTGCGGCAAAATGGCCTCACCCAGCAAGGTTCGTCTGGCATAATACGCTGGTAACTCTTCTACCTGAATGCCATACGCTTTCGCCCGGGCTTCGGCCCAGCCTCCCGCCCAGATATTACTATCTGCAATTACAGCATCCGGGTTTACCGAGTTGACCCGGATATGATCGCCTCCAAGCTCTACAGCAAGCAGCCTTGATAAGTGCGCCTGAGCCGCTTTGGCCGAACCATAGGCCGAGTTGTTGGGTCCGGCAACAACTGAATTCTTCGAAACGATATTAATAATATCCCCACCCAATTTCTGTCTGCGCATTACGTCAATTCCAAATTTTGAAAGAAGGAATTGTCCTTTTACTAAAATATCATACAATTTATCCCAATCCTCCAGACTATGGTCTGAAACGGACTTTGAAATACTAATGCCGGCATTGTTCACGATGATATCTACACCTCCAAAGGCCAGTAAAGCAATTTTAAATGTGTCTTTAATAACTTCCATTTTAGTTACATCCAGAAAGGCGGATACCACGTTGTCATTACCAAACTCTTCGTTAAATTCCGCTTTTGCCTGATCCAGCCGTTCTATATTGATATCACTGAGAATAACACAGGCGCCTTCCTCTGAAAATTTTTTAGCTATGGACTTGCCTATCCCGCCTGCACTGCCTGTTATCAATGCGATACGTCCATTCAAAGCTTTCGGCGCAGGCATGCGTTGCAGTTTTGCCTCTTCCAACAACCAGTATTCAATATTAAAAGCTTCCTGTCTGGGTAATGCAGTATATGATGAAATGGCTTCCGCGCCTTTCATGACATTGATTGCATTGATATAAAACTCTGCCGATACCCTGGCCGTCTGTTTGTCTTTTGCAAAACTGAACATTCCGATACCCGGACATAAAATGATGACCGGGTTCGGGTCGCGCATGGCTGGACTGTTGGGATGCCGGCAGCTGTTATAATATTTCGCATACATTTCCCTGTATGTTATAAATAACTGAGACATTTTTCCCCGGAGTAAATCCAAATTCGTGAGGTCTTCATCCGCTGAAATATGAAGCACAAGCGGCGAAATTTTTGTTCTCAGGAAATGATCCGGACAACTTGTTCCTAAAGGTGCCAGCCTTTCCATATCAAAAGAATCGATAAATTCCATTACCCTGCTATCATCTGTAAAATGTCCGATAACTCCCTTTCTGGCTACAGGAAGATTTTGCGATAGATCGCTGTTTGAACAAAATCCTCTTAATACCGGCGCGAGCAAGACTGCTTTCTGTAATCTCTCATTCAGGGGTAAAGATTTAATTTTTTGACCGCCAAATACAGGCCGTTTTTTCCCATAATTATCTTCCAGATAGGCCGAACAGGTCTCGATCACTTCCAGCGTGTTCATATAACATGAATATGCCGTTTCTCCCCAGGTGAATAATCCATGGGAGCCAAGTATAATGCCCCGGATGCCCGGACTCGTATCCAGGCATTCTTTTAATTTCAATCCCAGATCAAAACCTGGCCGCTGCCAATCCACCCAACCCAATTTTCCTTCAAACAATTCCTCCGTAATATTTTGTCCGTCTTTTGCCGTAGCAATTGCAATGGCCGCATCCGGATGTAAATGATCAATATGCTTAAATGGAAGAAACGCATGCAACGGGGTATCTATGGAAGGCGTTTTGGAATTTAAATCATAGATACAATAATTAAACAATCCGACCATTTCATCTTCATGTTCGATACCGCGGTAGATGTTCTTCAAACTCAGCAAGCGGTCCTGATATAAAGCCGCAAGACCGCTTTTTTTCATGGTGCCCAGATCGCCGCCGCTACCCTTTATCCACATCACTTCCGTTTCCTTGCCGGTCAACGGATCCCTGGCAGGCACTTTACAGGAAGTATTTCCTCCTCCAAAATTGGTCAGTCTCAAATCTGCACCGAGCAGGTTTGAGCGATAAACCAATAAGGAAACTTCATCCCCGACAAGAGAGGAAGCCTTGGCCTCATCCCATAAATAGTTCACGTGTTTAAATTCTATGATAGCTGCCGCTGACATATTTCAGTTTTTAATAATTAAATCATGTACCGTGTGAAAGAATTCCGATATCCGACAAGGATAATATGGTTCAAGGGCTATCAAATCGGCAAATATTGTATAAACATGACTTATTTACTGTTTGGTTCCGTTTTGCAATCTAAACAGTATACAATCAAAACCGTACTGTACTGTATGATCCCCCGAATATAAAAAGCAAGATTTCCTGAATTGATTCATATCAAAACGGTATTAGTGTTCACCTTCATTGCTTCTGTTGACTGATTGAGGTGATGAAACTGAAGCCTGTTTTAAAAAATTTCTCCTGGATGGCCCTTTTAAATTGTCCATTTTCATTTTGTTGCAGAAGAAAATATTTGAACAAATTGGTATTGTTTGCCATTCTGAAATGAAAGGCTGCCATATATCCGGGTCGTATTGACAGGAAAGAATAAATTACGAAAGAAACTAATTGCCTGTTAAGCCAATGCATTAGATAATTAAGACAATTTATATACCTATAACTAAGTTAAAAGTCAGTGGACTCTGAAAATAAAGCAAATTGTTCTTTTTTATTTTTGCCGATTATTTTTACCTTCATAATGAAAGCGAACAATACTGTTGAAAACCGAATATAATCAACACACTTTCAATAGCATAAGCAAGATTTTGACACATATTTGACACACAGAACTTATAAGATATTGAATCCCAGGATGGAAGGATTCCAGTCCCGGGCACTTTTAAAACCTTGTAAATCTGTTGATTACAAGGTTTTATTTTTTAATATGCGTTTGTTTCTTCACGCTTTTTGCCACATTTGTTCACTTTTTTTGACACATTTCAGCACATTCTGAATGTCGTTTTTTGCTCGCTTTTTTTCGCTTTTTTCATTAAAGAGCACGTTTCATATTACTTAACTGCCAATTTGTTAAATAGAAACTTTTAACATCATCATTTTCATTTTTCATTGCACTTTGGATTTAATTGTTTCGCGTATTTAATCCAATCATTCAAGTGCCGGTATAGTTCCAGCTGAGCGCTAATATTTTAGCTTTTGTTCATAGCTTCATCTAAAGTATTCAATTAGCTTTGGTTCCAGCAAGCATTTTTCAAATACCCGCCATCGCCAATGCCTTACTTTGTATGCCATTAAACAATCGTTCTCAATGTTCACAGAGGGTAATGTTGTTCTGAGGCGTCTTATTGAAGACGACCGCCCATCCTTAGCATTCCTTGCAAACAATAAAAAGATTTGGGATAATGTACGCGATTACCTCCCCTATCCTTATACAGAAAATGACGCCGAAATCTTCATTAATTTAACAATGCAGGAATCAATACCTATGACTTTTGCAATAGAATACCTGGGAGAATTCTGTGGCGTAATCGGACTGACCGGACAAAGTGATGTCTATAAAAAAACAGCTGAAATTGGCTACTGGATTGGCGAACCCTTTTGGAATAAAGGCATAGCAACAACAGCAGTAAAGCTGATGACAAGATATGGATTACAATCATTGGATTTTGTAAGAATTCATACAGGCGTTTTTGAATATAACATCGGTTCAATGAGAGCACTGGAAAAAAATGGCTATGCAAAAGAAGGTGTATTTAAAAAGTCAATTTTCAAAAATGAAAAAATTTGGGATGAACATAGATACTCAATAATTAAATAGCGTTTTCATGTCAATCTTCGAAAATAACTTCCGTAATACACTTGGAATGATGGATCCAAAAACGCATCAGTGGCGTGTGGGCTGGCTTATTATATTGTTGATGGAGGAACCATTCCCACTATTTGATAAAAATAAATGCTTTTGAATTTCTTATCGACTGAAATTTATGATTGCAAAGTGAATATTTTAAATGCTTCTTTTGTAATGACTTTGCAATTTTCAGCCATTTCCTCTAAGTTGCATCCGATAACTTTAATATTTACAGGTAAATTATCCCTGGTTTCCATGAGATCCATTTGAAGAATGCGTTTCTCAATCTCTTCCCCACTTCCTTTTAATTTATCAAATAACCGACGAGCCCACTCGCCCTTATTCCCGATATAAAACCTGCCAAAACTCTCAAACCCCTGTGGCGTCCTAATATATAATAATATGTAAAATGCGGTTTCCATGAGAATAAAAGGGCGGGATACCAGTCCCGCCCAAATTAAAAGGTCTCAATCCGAATTATTGAATCTCAATAGACCGGGTAACTTTTTGAGCATGCTCCTTTTTAGGAATGCTGAGATAAAGAATGCCGTCCTCATACTTCGCAGATATTTTACCGGCATCAACCGTGTCATCGAGATTAAATGTCCTGGCAAACTGGCCTTTTTTAAATTCCTTTCTAAACCATCCTTCGCTCTTATCTCCTTTCCTGTTTTCCTCAGAATGTTCTGCGGAGATGGTCAACGTATCTCCCTCAAGATTTAAATGAAAATCCTGCTTTTGGAGTCCTGGTGCGGATAATTCCAGCTCATAGGTTTTGTCAGTTTCCCGAATGTTCACTGGAATGTTAGTTAAATTAGGGGTTGTATTTAATCCTTTAAAGGCCCAAAAATCATCATCAAACAAGCGATCCAGATTGTTTTGGAAGATTTGATCTACAACACTTCCAAAAGTTGCCGGCTGACGGCCATTTTCTCTTTTAATAATGTTATTCATGACTTCCTCCTTTTGTTTTTAAGGTGAGTTAATAACAACTGATTATCAAGGAGAATGCCAACACGCGATTCTGAAATTTTGACAATAACAATCTGCTATTTGCCAACGAATCCTGAAATTTCTTCATGAAATATTTTCATAATCTTCAAATTCTATCGTCTTCCAAACAGTCTCAAATTTAGGGCTGGCTACAGTAATAAATCAATAATTCAACCACTGAATTGACTCGAATATTCGAACGCAAAATATATCTTGCCTTGAAAACGAAAAGAATTGCGAAGAATTGAGTCTTAAACGAAGCATTTTGAGCGAAGTCTAATTTCACGACACATATCTGAAACGAAAAATTTATAAGATATTGAATCTTATGACGGAAGAAAATCCATTCCCTGGCACTTCCTTTCAATCGTCTTCAAACCCGCTCTGGTAGCTGGTTTACTGCATGACCTGATCATGTTATGCGCTGTTTTTCTTTGAAAAATATCCAAATTAAACGGACATATCTGTTGCCGTATAACCTAAATAAATCCCCTGTTTTATAAGAATAAACCTCCCTTTTGATCTTTTTTTTCCGGTGTAAGTATTTCAATGTCAATAATATGGCGTGTTTTTAATCAGGTATTCAAAAAATATTTATCTAATATTGATCATTATTTATTGTTTATTAATAAATATTTATTATGTTTGCATTATCATTTAATCAAAAACTGAATTTATGACAATAAGTACTAAACAAATCCTGAAAGTGTTGCTGATACTTTCCTGGATAATATTTATTGGTGTGTGTATAGAGGCAGGCGGCTGTATATTCAGCGCCGGTTATACACTGCTGATCAACCCAATAAATGCCGCCCATTTTTGGGTAGGAAATGATTTATCGGGCCTTTACAAGTATGACCCGGGGTATTTTATCGGTGAGACCTTGCTGATAAGCATTGCAGCCGTGTTAAAGGCATGTATGTTTTACGGGATTGTAAAAATTCTGCACGACAAAAAACTGGATATGGCTCAGCCATTCAGTGAAGAACTGCGGCGTTTCATTTTGAAAATATCCTGGCTGGCTTTCGGCATCGGCCTGTTTACGCAGTGGGGTGTTCGTTATACGGAGTGGCTGGTGAAGAAAGGACTGAGCATGCCAGATACACAACATTTGCACCTGGGCGGAGCCGATGTATGGCTGTTTATGGGTGTTATCCTATTTGTGATCGCACAAATTTTCAAGAGAGGAATTGAAATTCAAAGGGAAAACGAATTAACCGTATAACTATGCCGATAATTGTAAACCTTGATGTGATGATGGCTAAACGGAAAATGTCGTTGAACGAACTTTCAGAAAAAGTTGGCCTCACACTATCCAATCTTTCCATACTCAAAACCGGCAAGGCAAAAGCGATCCGGTTCAGTACACTCGAAACCATCTGCAAAGTGCTGGATTGTCAGCCCTCAGATATTTTAGAATACAAAGAAGAATGAAACTCCAAATGACACTTTAATTCCATAACCATTTAATGATTTTAAACATGAAAAAGCAAAACAAATTTTTGCGCGGTACTTCTATTGCCTTTATTTTATTGGGAACACTTTTGTGCTGGCCTGGTTGCCAACAAGGAAATGCGCAGGGAAACTCCCATCAAAGCGCTTTAAAAAACGCCCCTCCTGCAATCGATATTCATACGGCGATTGTTACCGGCAATATGGCCGTGCTTAAACAATATATAACTGACGGAGTCAACCTAAATGAAAAAGATCCAATCGGTGGTTCAAGTCCGCTAATAACCGCCAGCCTGTTTGGTAAGACAGAGATGGCAAAGCTGTTAATCGATGCCGGGGTTGACCTGAATTTTCAAAATAATGATGGTTCTACCCCATTGCATACAGCCGCATTTTTTTGCCGGCCGGAAATTGTACAGCTATTATTGGCAAAAGGGGCTAACAAAACAATAAAAAATAAATACGGTCAGACTGCTTACGATACGGTAGCAGGAGAATTTACCACCGTTAAAGCTGTATATGAGACCATAGGTAAAATGCTTGCACCTATGGGGCTGAAACTGGATAACGCGTACGTAGAAAAAACGCGGCCACAGATTGCAGCCATGCTCAAATAATTCAACCGATTCCAAACGTAAACATAACAACAACCATGAACAGAAGATACGATATTGACTGGTTAAGAGTGATCGCTATTGGATTACTATTGGTGTATCATACCGCCATTGCCTTTCAGCCCTGGGGCTTTATGCTTGGCTTCCTTACAAATGACAAACCATGGGAGTCATTATGGGTCCCGATGGCGATGATAAATATATGGAGAATACCGCTGCTGTTTTTTATTTCAGGAATAGGGGTTTACTTCGCTATGCAAAAAAGAAATTGGAAACAATTATTGCAGGATCGTGCAAAGAGAATCCTTATACCATTTATTTTTGGAATTTTCTGCATTGTGCCGGTGCAGGTATTCATAACGCAACGCTATTATCAGCAGCCTATAGACTATATTCCAAATCCGGCACATCTGTGGTTTTTAAGAAATATTTTTATGTATGTATTGTTGCTATTGCCCGTTTTCTATTACCTGGCGCAACATGAAAAAGGAAAATTTGTTGGCTGGATAAGAAAGATATTGAGTAATCCCCTGGGCCTGCTTATTGTTACAGCAGCTTTTATAAGCGAGACAGTGCTTTTAAATCCGGCACTATACGAATTGTATGCCATGACCTGGCACGGCTTTTTCATTGGGCTTTTGGGATTTTTTTCCGGTTTTTGTTTTATGCTTGCCGGAACCCCTTTCTGGAAAATGTTGCTGAAATGGCGATGGTTATTTTTGATGACAGCCGTTGCAATGTATGTTTATCGCCTGCTGCAGGTGCAAATGAAAGTCCCCCATATCGCATTGGCCATAGAGTCTAACTGCTGGATATTTACCATATTTGCGTTTGGTTATAAATACTTAAATCACCCTGGAAAAGCACTCCGTTATTTAAGCTCCGCAGCCTATCCGGTCTACATCATGCACATGATTTTTTTATTCCTGGGATCATGGTTACTATTTCCCCTGCATACCGGAGTTTATGTAAAGTTTGTTCTTGTTTGGATTTTTACTGTTGCCGGGTGTTTCGCTACCTATGAATTTATAATTAGGAGGATAAACTTGATCAGGATACTTTTCGGATTGAACACTTTAGCTAAACCTTCGAATAAAAAAAGGGAAATTGAAAAGCATTACCTTAAAATTAACCAGTCCCTTCAAAAGTGTTGATAAATTATTATGAAAATGTGGCCTATATTTTTCTTTACTTTCAAATATAAGTACCAGTGATACTATTAAATGAAACACGGGATATCATTTTGTGTATTTCTGGCATTGTGCACGTCATAGTCTTTCGGTATTACTTCAGCAGAAAGGCGTAGACATCGCAACAATTGCGGGTATTCTGGGCCACACTTCTTCGAAATATGTTCATGTCACCTATAAAAGGTATATAAAAATTAACGCCGAGGAGGCGATTCAAAAGTTACCGTTTTAATTCCCGCAGTCTATCTTATGAAATTAAAAAAATGCCATGTAGCTAACTAAACCACACTTAGAAAACTGTCCGGATTATAAGGGGCCGGTACAATTGCTGCCGAGTGCGTAAATGTCCAGCCATGTTATTGCAAATGCACTTTTAGGAGTTGTCTTATTGATTTTTAAATTCTTTCCAAAGAAGTATAAGCAAGTCATTTACTGAAGGAATGTCTTTAATATTTACTACACCTTCACCTGCATACATAGCAAGTTCGGTTACATTTCCATGTAGCCATTGTGATGGTGACTTTATGGCATATCGTTTTACTATATAGTCATCTGGTCCTTTGGCTACTATATCATCTTCCCCAGGTCTGTTTCCTTCAAGTGGGCAACCTGCAGCTTGCCACATTTGATATGTTTTATTTTTCAGAACGCGATGAAGTGCAAACCAGTCTCTATTAAAGCAAGTTGTAAAAACTGTACTGTTTAAGCCAGCGTCAACGAGAGATTGTTTGTATTCATCGTGTATGTCACTTTCCATTGTAGCAATTAATCTAGACCCCATAACTACTCCCGCCGCTCCTGTGCTGAGTATCTTGCGTATATCATGTCCTGTTGTAATACCACCAGATGCAAGCACGGGAACTTCTTTCGCTTCAACAATAACATCTTTTAGTGAATGAAGAAGTGACTCATTTGCTTGTACATGTCCGCCCGCCTCCACACCTTGACATATAAGAAAATCGGGGTTATGCTCCAAGGCTGCTTTGGCATTCTCTTTACTTGCTACCTGTATGCCTAACTTTGCATTTGCTGCTTTAATTTTTGTGACGATTGCTTTGCTGGGTATGCCCCACGAGAATTGAACGCAGGGAATGCCCGCCTCTAATGCTTTGTCAAGTGATTTAGGTTCGAAATGCAAAACATAATTACCATAAAAACTTCCTTTTGTTGCAGCTTTCATTTTTGTTACTAATTCAAAAGTATCCTCGGGAGAAGCCCATGTCATTGATAAAGCGCCCATTGCACCTGCATTTGCAAGTGTGATTGCCAATTTCTCTCCTCCCGGAGCAGCCTGAAAGATGGGATACTTTAAATTGAAAAGTTTCATCAGTTTTTTGGTCTTTTCACTTAAATCAGCACTTTCTTCACTTTTTTCTTTCTCAAAACCTCCAAATGCCTTTATATGATTTAATGAAAAGGCAGCCCCTAATGCAATACTGCTTTTGATGACATTTCTACGGCTAGTATTTCCATTGTTTTTAGTTTTCATCGCCATATATTATGTTAATATTGAGACTAAGGAAAGATAGCCCTTTGAAAGGTAGCCCTTTGTTTATTAAGCATGATTCTTATTACATTCTTATACTTGTTTCTTCTGATTTAGACTGCGTCTTATTATACGGAGGCTCTGCTATTACCGTTCTTATCATCTTGTTGCCAGTAATTGAAAAGGTAGAAATTCTCCCTTTCATCCCTGCCCTTTGTTCAGCAGCGGCAATCATTGTCAATTGATTTCCTGAAACCGACCATGTACCGGTTGATGTACTTCCAGGCCCATCCGTTACGATGTATGTTTTATCTGGTTTAAATTCAAACTGATACATATCATCGGGTGGTACCGGATGTTCAAATGCCCCACCGGCATTTAAAAATATTTTAACTGATGTCACCTTCCATTTACCTACAATAGATTGCGCTTCGCATTTTGTAAAGCATGTAAAGCCAACGGTAATGCTGCTAATAATAAGCAAAGCTTTTAATGTAAAAGCTTTAAACATTAATTTGATTTTCATTTTGTTTTTTTAATGAAGATTTATTTGCATTCTTGTACTTTTAAATATATTGTTTTTCTTACCCTCCAATATGAATGCATAACTGAAATAGTATAATACTCCCCATTTTCGAGACCAAGAGGCTAGGGTGTTAAGTTAAGTTTTGTTTTTCAGGTAAATAAAGTATCCGCTTCCAATAATGAGAAAAAGA
>Ga0209839_10000184_pt1 | contig 30997 bp, 31 predicted proteins | sample OrgsoiDNA2013050_FD_185800 | JGI IMG/M metagenome (GOLD analysis project Ga0209839, IMG submission 185800) | Permafrost soil microbial communities from the Arctic, to analyse light accelerated degradation of dissolved organic matter (DOM) -... | ecosystem: Environmental > Terrestrial > Soil >... | reverse complement strand
CCGGCGTGGCCGTCACCTCGGCCAGCAACGCGTGGGCGGTCGGATCGGAGTACTCCCAGAGGAAAAACAGTCCCGACAGAAGCAACTACAAGACCGTGATCCTCCACTGGAACGGCACCAAGTGGGCGTGACCAGGTCCAAACCATCGACGGCTGACTCAAGAAATCGTGGGTCAGCGCAAAGCTGGAGAGCGGGAGCGAACTGGACAACGGCGCTGAGGCGCGGCGCCAGCGGAAACCCATCAGGGAAATGGTCGTTGTGGTCGCGCTCACGGGAAGCTGTGGGCTGGTCTGGGGATGTCGTCAGCCGCTGGTGCTTTAGGAGGATGGGCTGTTGTTCTGAACAGCGGATGGCTGGTGATGACCGCCTCGGCTACGGCAGCGACGGTCATGTTGGTGTTTCTGGCGCGGTCGCGAAGACCCGCGAACGCGTCGTCGGCGCTGATCCCGCGGCGTTCCATCAGGATGCCCTTGGCCTGTTCGATCAGAGCACGGCGCCCGAGCGCTCCGTGGATGCGACTGAATTCGGCGTAGCGGCGCAGGACGATATCCAGTGCGTGCGCCAGCTCGGACCGGCTGCCGTGCTTGACGTAGGCGAAGATGCCGCGTTTGGCGGCGTTGTCGATGAACTCGTGGTCTTCGATGGCCATGTCGGCGATCACCGGGCAAGCGGCTTTCTTGACGAGCTCGGAGATCAGGTCAAGAGCGTGCTGGCTTTCTTCGCCGAGACCAACGATCGCGACATCGGGGTGCCCTCGGCGGGTCGCGTCGGCGACGTCTGCGACGTTGAGCAGACGAGCGACGACCGTATGACCGAGTTCAACGACCACCTCGGCGATCTCGTCGAGGCGACTCTCTTTCTGGTCGGCGAGCAGCACTCGGAGCCTGTCTGACTCGTCATCCATTCCGCGCCAAGCATCCCATAACACGAACTCTTCTACAGGATCGGTATAGTTGACGTGTCCGCTCGATCGCCCTCGGCTCGGCGAACACGCGTTGCTGGGTTCGATCCTCCCGGGCCGGACTTAATGTCAGCTCAGTCAGGATGGCTGACTGCCCAGCGCCCGGAGGCAAATGGAGAGGATCGCAGCGTGCGCGAACAAGATCGGCGTGTTCTGAGCGGGTCGCGGTCGGCGCTGGCGTGGTGCACCACGGCTGGGGTTCGGGAGGCGACGGGCCGAGAGATTGAGCGGCCCGGCTGGCCGTCGGGCGCTCGACGAGTTGATCCGCGAGCCCATACCGGTCCGCTCGACCGGGTTCGGTCATGGTGCTGACAAGCATTAGACCGCCAATCCCAGCGCTCCTCAGAGGTGTTTCAGATGCTCCACACTAGCCGTGATCCGCGTACCACCGACACGAAGGACCTGTCGGCACGCCTTCGCTCGAACGGGCACTCCTGCGTGGTTGGGCGGGTCCTGAACCTCTGCGAGAGCGGCATGTTCGTCATCACCAGCAGCGATCTCGAAGTCACCGAGACTGCGCGCTTCGAGCTCTCGGGGCACGACTTCTGCTACGCCGGCCTCGCCAAGGTCGCGCGCCAAGAGGACCGCGCGATGGGGCTGCGGTTCCTGAGCTGGCAAGGTCCCGTCGATCGCCCTGTCCGTACCCTGGTCGCTGCGCGATTGCGGGGACGGCAGCTCGAATCCCACCACGCTGACACGTGGGGCGTGAGGCGCGCGACGGTGTCGGATTCTCGCGGGCATGACCGCGCAGTCAGCACCTGGCTATCCGCGGTCATCGAGCAGTCGCCGGGGGGCATGAGCCGCCACCAAGTGCTCAACGTGTCTGAGCACGGATTGGGTATCGACGGCCTCACTCTGGCCATCGGTGATCGGATTTCGTTCCTCCTCGCGGGCCGTGGCATGAACCATCTCGGTCGTGGTCGCGTCGCCCATCGGACGGGAACGATCACCGGCATCGCGGTCGACCACTGGCACGGCGCGCCGGAAGCCATCCGCGCTCTACTCAGAGCTCAAAGATCAGGTGAGGGTGATCGTCGGGACTAGCGCAGGCGCCCTGATCGCCGCGTATCTGGTCGCCAATTGGCATCGTGATGCGCAGGAGGCGATCGACGACGGGCTGCGGTTCTGGCGCGAGCTGCGATTCGGGGACGTGTTCGCGCCGCTGATGGCGCCTGGCGGGGTGGGTCGTTTCATGCGCTACATCGGCGAGTTTCTGCCCGTCAGCAGCATCCACGCCCCGTCGATCCTGCACCCCGAACCGTTGGGGCAGACGCTTGGAAAGCTCGTCGACTTCGACCAGCTGGACCAGAACATCCACGAGCAGCGGCTGGCGCTCGGGGTCGTCGCCACCCCCGCGCACAGCAACAGCTCGGTTGTCTTTCACCAAGGCGGGATCCCGCGACACCGCGGCGATCCGTTGCGCGGGATCGAGTACGTCGCGACCGCCGAGCTGAGCGCCGAGCATATCCTTGCGTCCTCTGCGATCCCGGCGCTGTTCCCGGCCGTGCGCGTGACCACGCCCAACCAAGCCGCCGGCTGGTACTACGACGGTGGCCCGCGCCTGACCACACCGATCAAGCCGGCACTGTGGCTGGGGGCCAAGCGCATGATCGTGATCGCGCTCAATTCCGTGGCCCCGAGCCGCACGCCGCCGCCCGAGCACCAGCCCGACTTCTATGTCGGAGCCGCGCACCTGCTGCATGATGAGCTACCTGTTCTTCGCCGGCGAGTTCGCCGAGCAACTGATCAAGCTCGGCCAAGCCGACGCGCAGCACTGGATCGACGAGCACCCCGCGGACCTCTGGCAACTAAATCCGCTACCCGCCTGGACCCCAGCACCCCACCACAACACAGCCACCCTGAGCCCGCCGCGACGAGCACAAGCGCTCGCAGCCGCGAGGGAGCTCGCCACCCTCCCGTACGACGAGAGCAGCCGGGCCGCTGAATAACGCGGCAGATCCAGACGTTTCCGAGATCGCCGTCGCGAGACGACGAATGCACAAGCCGCCCGTCGTTTCGCGCGGGATGGGCGCAGCGGTCGCGGCGACCGTCGCGGCTCCAGGCCGAAGTGAACCGCCCCTCAGCTGAAGGCTTCTCGCGAGAACAGCTCACTGAGCTTCTGACACTCTTGGCTGAGAGGCCGGGGGTTCACCACTGGCGGGAACACGTTGCGGATCTCGCCGACGAACGAACTCAGGGCAACTGGTGGTTCATGCGCTGCGGTATGCAGCGCCTGTGAGGCCACGGCAGCCAAGACGGCGAGGGCCGCGTCGAGGCAGCCGCCGATCGCGATCGCCTTCTGCCAGGACAGAAAGCTCAGGGCGGGAACGTCGTTCTGTCCAAAGCCGCCGAGCGAGAGCAGCGTGGGATGCGCGAGCGCGCGGGCGTTCTCGGCCCATCCGTTTTGGACCATGTGCAAAGGCTTCAGCGTCCATTCGTCTCGGGCTATCAGCGCCGCAGTCCTCGGCTGCTGGAAGAGATGGTCAGTCAATCGCTGCGCGAGTTGGCAGAGGTCGGCCTGTGCGAAACTCAGCCCGTCCATGGCTGGCGTGGCCTGAGCGTTGTGATATCCGCCGGTGGAGTAGACCGCACCAATCGGCCGCTGCGGCGTGGGCGGGAGGTAGACCGGATTGTCGGTCACCGAGCTCAGCGAAACGCGCGCGGCGCGTTCGGCCTCGGCCTGCGCTCGGCGTGCGGCACCGAGGACTCGCGGCAGGATTCTCAACGACACCGACGCCTGATGGGCCTGGCGCTCGCGGGCACTGCCCTCCAGCAGCCGGCGCATCGACCGCAGCGCGGCGGCTTCGTGCTCATCGCCCCAGAGCTGCTCAAGCTCCGGTGCATAATGCTCGTCGGGTGCTCCGGCTGCCTCGGCCACCAGCGCCAAAGTCGCTTCGGCGAGCTCAGTCCGGCGGCGGCCGGCCAGCGCCACATCAGCGACTAGCGCGGCGGCGCACGGGGAGCCATTGATCAGCGCCATGCGTTCCTTCGCCGTCAACGACAGCTGGGTGCTGAGATCAAAGAACAGGCTTCCCAACGCCAGGATCTCCCCCGAGCCGCCATTGCCCTGCGCCGGCACGATAGGCAGCCGATCGTCATCCAGAAGGCCCGCCACCGCCTGTGCGACCAGGCTGCGGACTGCCGCATGCCCCTCCAGCAGGTTCGCCAGCCGCGCCACCACGATCGCCCGCACGACGCGGGCAGGCAGCGGCTCGCCGAACGACATCGCCGTCCACAGCTGCGACGGACGCTGAGCTTGTCCCTCAGGGCTGAGGGCAGACGCGGCGGAGTCACCAGGAGCAGAAGTGACGCCGTAGATCAACGCGTCCGGCTGGGCTCGGACCCGATCAGCAACATGCGCCTCAAAAGATTCATGGCAACGATCCATGAGCTCAAGCGCCTCGGGAGCGATCTCCAACCCCGCTCCCTGCCACGCCACGGCATAGACCGCCTCAAGCGTGATGTCGCGACGATCACGAACCAGCACGCTCATCAAGCGGTCCGAGCGGCGTTCGGAGCGGCGGATCGCGTCATCGTCGATGATCGTATAGACGCTGTCACCGCCGGTGCGAGTCGCACTGGCGACGCGCGCGCCCGCTCGGACGTAAGTAAGCTCGCGCAACAACCCACTAGGAACCAGGAGCCACGTCATGGGCGCAAAGACCGATCAGACCATCGGCCGCGCGAAGCAGGCCATCGGCGCCGTAACCGGCGACGAGAAGACCAAGCGCGAAGGGGAGCGCCAAGAGGACAAGGGCAAGCTCAAGGGCAAGCTCGACTCAGCCTTCGACAAAGTGCAGCACGCGCTCGGGGATCTGAAGCACAGGGTCGACAGGAATTGAACGACGTGGGCGCTCGCGAGGAGCACGCCATCGGCCTCCGGACGCGCCCGCAGCGGCGATCGCTCACCCGCCGGCGCCGCGCAGACCGCGATGCGCGATGCGTCGTTGATCGCCGCGCGCGATACGGCCGAGGTGCTCGCAATTACTAGCTGATTGCATTAGTGGCGAGGCCACTATATGTTCTCGCTCGGTGATCCGCCGGACGGGCTACCGCGTAGAGATCGTCACCAACGGTGGCCTGCTCGAGGCGGCCGTATCCTGAGAGGAGACAAGTCATGGGGACTGCGTCTGGGTCGTTCCCGCGGGCCTCGCGGTGGGAGCGGGTGAAGGGGTCGATGACGCCGAGGGAGTGGCGTCATGCGGGTGGGATGGCGGCGGTGATCGCGGGGTTGCACGTCGTCGGGTTCGGGATCCTGATCCTGGTGGTGGCGCCCCATGAGTACAGTCTCGGGGCGTCGGGGACGTTCGCGATCGGGACGGGTGTGACGGCGTACACGCTCGGCCTTCGTCACGCGTTCGACGCCGATCACATCTCCGCGATCGACAACACGACACGGAAGTTCATGAGCGAGGGCAAGCGACCGTTGAGCGTCGGGTTCTTCTTCTCGCTCGGGCATTCGACGATCGTGTTCGCGCTCGCGTTTTTGATCGCGGTCGGCGTCAAGGCGCTTGCCGATCCGGTGCGGAACACGGGGTCGTTGCTGCACAAGACGACCAACATCGTTGGCACCACGGTGTCGGGGACGTTCCTCTACATCATCGCGATCCTGAACATCATCATTCTGGTCAGCATTCTGAAGATCTTTTTTGAGATGCGACGCGGCAAGTACAACGAGGAGCAGCTCGAGAAGGAGCTCAACTCACGCGGGCTGATGAGCCGGCTCTTCGGGAAGCACCTGAACAAGATCAAGGAGCCGCGGCAGATGTACCCGGTCGGCGTGCTGTTCGGCTTGGGGTTCGACACCGCGACGGAGGTCGCGCTGCTCGTCATAGCCGGCAGCGCGGGAGCGGCCGGTCTGCCGTTCTATGCGATCATCTGTCTGCCGATCTTGTTCGCCGCGGGGATGTTGTTGCTTGACACGATCGACGGGTCGTTCATGAACTTCGCGTACGGCTGGGCGTTCTCCAAGCCGGTGCGCAAGGTCTATTACAACATCACCGTGACCGGGCTTTCGATCGCGGTTGCGCTGTTCATTGGCACGATCGAGCTCGTCGGCCTGCTGACGGACAAGCTTGGCCTGCATGGCTCGGTCGTTGACTGGTTTCAGCACTTCAACATCAACGCTGCCGGGTTCATCATCGTCGGCATGTTCGTCGCGACCTGGGTGATCGCCCTCACCGTCTGGCGCTTTGGTCGCATCGAGGAGAAATGGATGGCCGGCATGGAAGCAGCGGGCACTCGCGAGGATCTCGCCCACCTGGAAGGCATGCGACCCCGGCCTGACCGCGATCTAAGATCAAATGAGAGGAGGCGGCCGCTTGCGACGGGCGGGAGTCGGCCGAGGAGTGATCAGACATGACAGTCGCTGCGCAAACACCGCCGCTCGCGTTCGACACGATTGACGAAGCGATCCGGGCGGTCCGCGCGGGAGGCATGCGCCTTTCCACTGCGCGGCGTCTCGTGCTCGAGGCGTTGTTCGCCGCCGAGGGGCCCGCGTCCGCCGTGCACCTCGCCCACACGCTCTCGATCGACGAGTCATCGGTGTACCGAAACCTCGAGGTGCTCGAGCGCCATGGGCTGATCCGCCACGTCCACCTCGGGCACGGACCTGGCCTGTACGTCCTCGTCGGGCGCCACCAGGTCGAATGCCTCTACTGCGAGCGGTGCGCCAAAGTCACGGCGGTCACGCCTGACCAACTCGACCCTCTACGCGAGCAGATCAAAGAGCGATTCGGCTACGAAGCGCGATTCACGCATTTCGCGATCGTCGGGCTATGCGAGCAATGCGCCGCCCAACCACGGACGAGTTCAGTTTCAGACCGCGCAACCACGCCGGCATGAAGATGGCAGTCACAACCACTGGGCAGCTGGATCGCGAGCGGATCCGGGAGCTCACCCGGCGCGAGCGGGCGACGCTCGCTGAGCGCACCCGGGCGTCGAGCGCGATGTACCGCCGCGCGCGCGGGTCGTTGAGCGGCGGTGTCGCGTCGACCTATCAGGCCCAGGAGCCCTGGCCGATCTACCTGAAGACCGGGGACGGACCCGTCGTCTACGACGTCGACGGCAACCGCATGTGGGACTTTCACAACGGGTTCGGGTCGATGGTCCAGGGACATGCTCACCCGGCGATCGTCAGGGCCGTGAGCGAGCGAGTCGCGCTCGGCACGCACTTCGCCGCGACGACCGAGGACGGCGTGATCGTGGCCGAGGAGCTCAAGCGCCGCTGGGGCCTCGAGCGTTGGCGCTACGTGAACTCCGGCTCCGAGGCGACGATGGACGCGATCCGGATCGCGCGCGGCTACACGGGGCGCGAGACGATCATGAAGATCTTCGGCTCCTACCATGGCCATCACGACGGGGTGATGGTCTCGATCGGCGTCGAGTACGACCGCATCGGCGACCGCGAGAACTACGCTTCGCTGCCGTACGGAGCAGGCATTCCGCGGGCGGTCGTCGAACTCACGATCGCGGTGCCGTTCAACGACGCCGGCGCGATGGAGCGGCGGATCCGGCGTCTGGAGTCCGAGGGACGCAAGCCGGCGTGCGTGATCATGGAGGCGGCGATGATGAACCTCGGGGTCGTCCTGCCAGAGCCGGGATACCTCGAGGAGGTGCGCGCGGTCACCCGCCGGCATGGAATCGTGCTGATCTTCGACGAGGTCAAGACCGGGCTTGCGATCGCCGCGGGCGGGGCGACCGAGCGCTTTGCCGTCAAGCCGGACATGGTCACGCTTGCGAAGACGCTCGGCGGCGGGCTTCCCTCAGGCGCGATCGGAGGCACCGAGGAGATCATGCGCGTGGTCGAGGACGGCACGGTGTACCAGGTCGGCACCTACAACGGCAACCCGCTCTCGATGGCGGCGGCCCGGGCCAGCCTGCTCGAGGTGATGACGCGCGCGGCCTACCGGCACCTCGACGAACTGAACGACCGGATCGTCTGCGGCTGCCAAGCGGTGGTCGAGCGTTACCGCCTTCCTGGCTATGCGATCGGAGTCGGCGCCAAGGGATGCGTGACCTTCTCCCCCACGCCGGTCGTCGACTACGAGACGTTCAAGACCAACCAGGACGTCGAGCTGACCGAGCTCGCGTGGCTGTACAACATGAATCGGGGCATCTTCATGACGCCCGGCCGGGAGGAGGAGTGGACCCTGTCGGTCAGCCACACCCACGACGCCATCGACGCCTACGTGCAGGTGTTCGACGAGCTGGCGCGCGAGCTGACGCGGTCGCACGTGTAACCGGACCAGCAAGCCAGCGGTCGCGGCTGCACCGCTCGGCAAACGGCTCGGAGAAGCCCAAGTTGTCGAACGCTCCAGTGGCGGTGCAAGCTCTGGCCGAGTAGCAGGAATTGTTCACACGTCGTCGTCACAAGGCGAAACGTCGTCAGCCAGCGGCAAGCGGCAGCGAGGTCTTGTCCGGTTGCGCCTGCGTAAATCGCCTGGTTGCGTCCGTTTCGCCGTGGCCCCGGACGCGGGGGCTCATCGCGCACATCCGTGGGAACTACGCGGTGTGACTGGAGCTGGCCCGCAACCCCCTCCGGTATTCTGCCCCCAGCCCGCGCGGAGGAATCCTCTGGTTCGGGCTGCGCTGCCGGAATACAACTCACTCATGTCAATCGCGGCCCCAGCAGCTGTCCCTGACACTGCGCCGCGGCGGGCCCGACGGTCACGCTCCGCGGGCATTCCAACGATCGTCTGCGTGCAGTCGCTGCGCCTGGCTGACGGACGTCGGCTGTCAGTAAGGCGCTGGGGCAACGGCGCTGAGCCCGTGGTGATCTTGCACGGGTTGCTGGACTCCTCGGAGGGGTGGACTCGGTTGGCGGAAAGCCTCTCGGCTCCGAGCATCGCTGTCGATCTCCCCGGCTTCGGTCATTCCGATCCGTCGCCGCACGGCTCAGTCGACGGGTACGCCCGTGATGTAGCTGACGCGCTGCAGATGTTGGGGGTCGAGCGCTTCACCCTGGTCGGACACTCGCTCGGCGGTGCCGTGGCCGCCGCGCTGGTCGAGCTGATCCCGTCGCAGGTGAGCTCGCTGGTGCTGCTGGCTCCGGCCGGGTTTGGCCGGATCCCGCTAGCCGAGGCGGCTTCGCTGCCGGGCTTGCGCAACGTCGTGCAGGCCAGCCTCCCGCTGGTCCTCGCCAACCGGCGCGCGGTCACGGCGGCCTTCTCCAGGATGGTCACCAACGGCGAGACGCCGGAGCCGGATGTCGTTGAGCGCATCACCAAGCGCGCGGGCGAACTCGTCGCGGGTGCCCGAGAGGGCACCCGTGCCGTGGTCGAAGCCGGTCGGCGCACCGACGCGTTTTATCGCCGCCGGATCGACTACGACGGCCCCGTGGTCGCGGTCTGGGGCGACCACGACCGGCTGGTGCCAGTCGCCCACCGTCACGGAGTCGAGCGCGCCTGCCCCCAAGCACGGGTCCAGGTGTGGTACGGCATGGGCCACAACCCAGTCACCGAGCGGTTCGACGACCTCCTCGCCCTGGTAGGGAAGTCATCCACCGCGGCCCGCCCGGCACGCCGCAAGCGGTCCGGGGCACTGACCGCGTTCTAGCCGCTTCATCAACGCTCGAGGCCGACCTCAACTCGCTGATCACCTCGGGCTCCAGTAGAAGTCGGCTCCGGCCGACGTTGGCTGGGCGACGTGGCTCAGCGCTACGCGCGTCTGCGTGGCGTCGAGTTGCGCGATCGCGGCGATCTCCGCCGTCGCAAGCGGCTGGCCGGCCCAGGCGAGTACCTCGGCCACGGTCTCAGGCTTCGCTCGGCGCACGAGTTCGGGAGCCAGGTTCGCGATCGCTGCCTCGTAGGCCTCGACCGGGTTATAGCCGGGAATCGCGACCATCGCGCCGCGATCCTCGCGGGTGATCTCGTAGCTGGGCGCGGTGTACCGTCGTCCCTGCACGGGGCCGCCGAGCTTGTGGTCAAGGGCGCGGGCTGCGGCACACGGACGGCGGGCCGCCTCGATATCGGCCTGCAGAGCTGTTTCGACCTCGTCCTCCGCGCACCACGCCTCCAGCTCCGATGGCTCAATGCCCACATCGCGGGCGGCCGCGGCGAGCAGTTCGCGATCGTCGAGCAATCCACCGAGCATGACGCGCACCCGCAGGCGACGCAGGAGCCTCGGCTCGAGCGCCGGTGCGTGCAATCGAGCGGCAACCACGGCGCGACACGCGGGTTCCGAGGAAGCGGGCCGCGCGTGTGGCGCCGGATCGATTGGCATCCCGTAGCTGCGCTGGAGTGTCGGAGCGCCCCCGGCGAGCTTCTCGGCCTCGCCTGGCTCCAACGTCAGCACGATCATCCTGATCCGCCAGCGGAGCTGGTCGCCGTAATGCCACGCCAGTCGCAACCGCGTTGGCTCGGCCGAGAACGCGAACGGGCACGCCGGATCGGTGAACAGCGTGACCTCTAGCGACACGATACGGAACATACCCGTCCCCGAGCGGCCCAACATTGGTGGGCGGTCCGCGCGTATCGCGCGGACAATCTCGACCGCGGGCTCGATCCCTCCTCTCAGCTACCCGATGGATCCTCGCCGAGGATCGCGACCACGCGTGCGGGCGCGCCGCTGCCGCCGATCAGCCGCAGCGGAAAGCACGCGACCGTGAACCCGCTCGAGGGCAGCCGGTCGAGGTTGGCCAATCGCTCGATCTGCGAGTACGCCAGACCCACCTGGTGGGCGGCCCAGAAGACTCCCGCGCTCCCACTCGCCAGGGCTTGCTCGGCTTCAAGATGCAGGGGACTGTCCCAACCCCAAGCGTCGATGCCCATCACGCGAACGCCGCGGTCGTACAGCCAGCGCGTGGCCGCGGCGCTCACGCCAGGGCCGCGGCTCATGTAATCGGCCTCCTCGTAGTAGGCATCGCGCCCGGTGCGGATCAGGACGATGTCGCGCTCGGCGAGCTTGTGGCCGGCCGTCACCAGAGCAGTCTCCAGGTCGCCGACCTCGATCGTCTGCCCATCGCCGCGGTCATGGAAGTCGAGCACCACGCCGGGGCGAAAGAACCAATCGAGCGGCAGCTGGTCGATCGTCTGCGCAGGCCGGCCGGCGATCGTCGAGTTGTAGTGGTAGGGCGCATCGACGTGCGTCGTGTTGTGCGTCCCCAACCGTGTGAACGTCTCGATTGCCCAGCCCTCACCGTCCCGCAGCAGCTCGCGCCCGACGCCGAACATCTCACCGATCTGCGCCGCTCCGGCAACATGATCGGCGAACTGGATCTCCGTGCGCAGTAGCCCCGGAGCGCTCTCCGGACTAGCGACGATCGGGACCGACAGATCAACAAGCTTCATGCCCCGGCCAATCTATCGCGCAACGAACGGTGACCACCATCCGCGACGCGCGGCCGTGCGAGCGTCGTTCTAGATCGCTGCCCGTACCGGGGCGGCAGCGTCGTTGAGCAGATGCTCGAACTCGTCGCCGTCGAACTCCGCCGCTGCTTGCGCGTAGAGCCCGAGGCCCCAGTCCATCAGCTCGCGGTTGGCGGCGACATTGTGGCGCAGGACCGCCCACAGGGTCCAGCCGTACTTCGACATCAGCGCCCAGAGCCGGGCGCGCGCCACCAGCGCCGGGTCGGGCTCGCCGAAGTAGTGCCCCACCAACTGGTCGAGCTGCGGAAGGGACAGATGAGACTCCGACCAGCAATCGCCGAGGTCCGAGCAGGGGTCATTGTTACCCGAGTAGTCGTAGTCGATCAGCCGCAGGCCCGACGGGGTGTCGATCAGGTTCTCGGCCACGAGGTCGTTGTGACAGGCCACCGGCGTCACCGGATGAGCGGCAAACGCGCGCTCGATCCGGCGCACGTGGCGCTGATAGCGCAGGTAGCCGTCGGGTAGCGGGAACCCCCGATCCAGCACCACAGCCTGATAGTCGCGTTGACGGCGGAACATGTCGAAGCTCCCACGAAAGCGGCAGCTGCGGTGCAGCCCGCGCAGCAGCGCGGCGACCTCGCCCAGCCGGTCGCCGCGGCGCAGATCCTCGGGGGTCAGCGTCCGACCTGGCAGAAAGCGCATGACCAACACGCGCTGCGCGGCCAGCCAGACGACAAACGGGGCTCCCACCCCGGCCTCCGAAGCCGCTTGGCAGTTGGCCAACTCGCTCGCGCGGTCGATATCGAGGACGTCGCCGTCGTCGGCGTCAACGCGCACGACGAACGCGCCCGCCGGTGACTCCAGCTTGAAGTTGGCGTTGGTCAGACCGCCAAGCCGCTCGATGCTGCGGGTGCCGCACAGCTCCGGCACCGCTGTGATCGCCGCGGCCACGCGATCCTCGCCGTTCAAGGTCATGGCGCCGCGGGGCCTCTCAACGAGCTGCTTCACCCATCGGCGCGATCCTACCGCGGGCGACGCCCCCGGTCGGACCCCGAAACTCATCTGCCGCGCGATCGCGGCGACTCTACGCGAGCCCTAAATGGCGCTGTTGGGGTGAGCTAGCCGGCCTGCCGCTGCCCGTTCGCGTAGATTCGCGCTGACGGCTGGCAACCGGTCCTGCAGCCAAGGGTCCGCGGCGCCGATGCAGAACACCTCTCGATGACTGCCCGCACATGCCCGATAGTCCGCCGCCAACTGGTCGCCGTCCTCGTCCTGGTGGGGGTCGCGGGGGTGGGGGGCGCCGGATCTGCCCAGGCCGGCGGCGGCGCGGGGATTGAGGGCCCTCTTGGCCTGGCCAGCGGGGGCGCGCCGGTTGGCGGTCTGGCTCCGACCGGCAAGCCGGCGGTCAGGATTCCGGCGGCACCGGCGAAACACGCCCGCGGCCGCTGGCTGGCCGGCGTGACCGTCACCGAATACTGGCCGGCGCCGGAGTCGTGGTTCGTCGGCCGGCTGGTCAGCGCGCCAGGGCTCTCCGGCAAGCACCGGATCGATTGGCTGTACTCGGCGTCCGGCGTGTCGATGGAGGGCGAAGGGATCGGACTCGACGGGCGCCTCTACCACATCAACGCACTCGGTCAGGGCGGCTGGGTCACGCTCGCTGGAGCCTCGACGTCATCTCTGGACAGCTGGTCGGCAGGATCCCCGTTCTGGCGCGCCGGTGGCTACTGGCGCAATCGCACCGCCGGCGTGACCTTCCCGCTGCAGAGCGGTGGCTGGTCGGCGGGACGCGGACGCGCGTATGTGCCCCTACCCGGGGTGAGCTTCGCGCCGGGGGATCCGCTGCCGCTGCGGTTCTACCAGTCGATTGCCGTCGACCCGGGCGTGATCCCGCTCGGTAGCCGGGTCTACGTCCCCGGATACCGGGGTGACGGACACGGAGGCTGGTTCATCGCGCAGGACACCGGCGGGGCGATCGACGGGCGCCACATCGACGTCTACCGCTCGCCCCCGGCCAGCCCGAACACCGGCGGGAATTACCAGACCGGGGAGCGAATCTTCGTGATCAAGCCGCATCGCTGACCCGAGATTTCTCAATCGGGGCATTAGACTCTCGCTATGGCCAAGCAGCAGCGGACGATGCGCGTCGAGCAGCGCAGCCAGTTGGCAGCGATGCAGCAACTGGAAAGTCGCTCAGACGAGGAACTGGAGGCGGAGACCAAGTTCAAGTCCGCCGCCCAGGCGATCCTTGGGGCACGGGCGGCGGAGCGCTACGACGCCAAGGCGGCCCGAGCCCACTTCCAGCGCGCGCTCGCTTCCGCGCGGCCGCAGGAGCGACTCCAGCTGCGCCGGATGGCCGATGCCTCGCTGGCCCTGGCCGAGCGCCGCGCCGACGATCTGAAGAAGGCGACTGAGCGACTCGGCGTCGAGGCGCCTACCAACCGCCAGCTGCGTGGGCTGAAGTTGATGGGACTGGTGGCACCGCCAAAGAGCGCGGGAATCCTGCCGCGGATCCGAGGCATCGTGATCGTGATCGTGCTGATCGTCGCGATTCTGCTGGCCGGATTCGGACTCGTGAACCTGATCGCACTGCCGTTCGGCGGGATCTCGCTCGATCTGGGGATTTTCTACGGCTTGATCCTCGTCGCCCTGGTGGTCGGAGGTCTTGCCGTGTTCGGCCGCCGCCGGCAAAAGCGGGCGCAAGCCGAGCGGGCCGAGCAAGTCGCCTCGCGCGCGCGCTGAACACCCGACTCGCTCGTGTGCGGCCGCTACACGCTCGCCATCCCTGATCCGGGGATGGTCCGCGCCCGTTTTCCGGTCGGCGAGTCGGTCGAGATCCGCCGCCGCTACAACGTCGCGCCGAACGATGAGGTGCTGGCGGTCACCACCGACCGCGAGGGCCAACCGCGCGGTGAGCTGCTGCGCTGGGGGCTCGTGCCGTCGTGGGCCCAGCGCCCGGACATCGGCTTGAAGATGATCAACGCCCGTGTCGAGACGGCGTCCGAACGTCCCGCGTTCCGACGGGCGTTCGAGCGCTACCGGTGCCTGATCATCGCCGACGGCTTCTACGAGTGGCAGGCGGTGCCGGCCGGGCCGAAGCAGCCGTTTCACATCACGCGCGCTGACGGGGATCTGTTCGCCTTCGCCGGACTGTGGTCGATCTGGCAGGCGCCGGACGGCACGAAACATCGGACCTGCACGATCCTCACCACCGCGGCCAACTCCGCGATCGCACCGCTGCACAACCGGATGCCGGTGATTCTCCCGCGCGAGTCCGAGTCGATCTGGCTTCAGCGCACCACCCCACCCGATCGGCTGACCGAGATCCTGGCGGGTCTGCTGCCCGCGCAGACCGCCCTGCACGCAGTCGGATTCGCGGTCAACGACGCTCGCTACGACGGGCCCGCGTGCCTGGAGCCGGCGACCGAGAGCGCCCAGGCGGCGTTGTTCTAAGTGTTCGCCATGCCCCTGTCCCCGCTGCTCGCCGCTTATGACCACGTGCTGCTCGACCTCGACGGTTGTGTGTGGGTCGGTAACTCGGCCACCCCTCGTGCGCCGGAGGCGCTCGCGGCATTGCGGGGCGCCGGCAAGACGGTTTCGTTTCTGACCAACGGCGCTCGCCACTCGCCCGAGGAATTCGTGCGCAAACTGTGGGCGTTGGGGCTTCAGGCCGCGCTGGAGGAAGTGGTCACGGTCGGCTCGGCGATCCAGCACGTACTCGCCGAGCGCTATCCCGGTGGCGCCACGTACGTGATTGGGTCGGCCGCAATCTTCCGCCACGTCGCCGATGCCGGACAGCGCGTGCTCAACGGGACCGATCGCGCGACCGAGGCGACGGTGGTCGTCGTCGCCGGTCACGACGATCTGAACTTCCTCGAGCTGCGCACGGCCACCCAGGCCGTGCTGGCGGGCGCCGAGATGATCGCGGCGGGCCGCGACCGGACGTTTCCGACCGAGCAGGGACCGTGGCCCGGGACCGGCGCGATCGTCGCGGCACTCGAGTACGCCACAGGTCGGACCGCCCACAGCGTGGGCAAGCCCGACCCGCAGCTGTTCCGCACGGCGCTTGACCGACTCGGCGGTGGTCGGGCGCTGATGATCGGCGATCGGCTGGACTCCGACCTCGCCGGGGCCAGCGCCGCCGGGCTCGACGGAGCGATCGTGCTGACCGGTACGAGCACCAGGACGCAGGCGCAAGCGGCCACCGACCCAGCGCCGGTCGCGATCGCCGAGGACCTGTATTCGCTCGTGACCGCGGGTGCCCTGACTCGCTCGTGACCGTGTGACGCTGTCGCTGATCGTCAACCCCTCAGCCGGCGGTGGGCACGCCGGACGCGCGCTGGCGGGCGTGCAGGACGCGCTGCGCCGTCTCGGTCTGGAGCACCACGTCGAGTGCACGCGCGACCTCGAGCATGCCCGCGCGCTGGCGCGGGCCGCGGCCGCGGCGGGCCAGACGGCGGTGGCGTTCGGCGGCGACGGACTGATCGGCGCGGTCGCCGACGGGTTGAGGCACACCGACGGCTTGCTCGGCGTGCTACCGGGCGGGCGGGGCAACGACTTTGCCCGAGCGCTCGGAATCCCGCTCGATCCGCAAGCAGCGTGCGAGGTGCTGGCGACGGGGGCCGCGCAGGCAATCGACCTCGGTGAGGTCGACTCGCGGACGTTCATCGGGATCGCCAGCTGTGGCTTTGACTCGGAGGCCAACCGGATCGCGAACGAGACCAAGCTGGTGCGGGGCTCGCTCGTGTACGCGTACGGGGCGCTGCGCGCGCTCCTGGCGTGGCGCCCGGCGACGTTCACGGTGGCGCTCGACGGCGGCGTGCGCCGCGTCGTGACCGGCTACACCGTGGCCGCGGCGAATTCGGGCAGCTACGGCGGAGGCATGCTGATGGCTCCGGACGCCTCGCTTCACGACGGGCTGCTCGACGTGGTGATCGTCTCGCACGTCCGCAAGGATCGATTCCTGCGCCTGCTCCCAACCGTCTACAGGGGCGAGCACGCCAGGCTGGGGAACGTCGAGGTGCTGCGCAGCGCAACCGTCCAGATCAGCTCCTCGAGGTCGTTCACGATGTACGCCGACGGGGATCCGATCGCGCAGCTCCCGGTCACGGTCCGCGCCGTGCCCAGCGCGGTCCGCGCGATCGTCCCGGCGCCCCGATGACGCTGCTCGAGGTGAAGATCCTCGCCGCCCGGGCCGTGGGCGATCTCGCCCGCCGAGCCGGCCGCGGCGGCGGGACGAGCCTCCCCGGGAAGCTGCTGATCCGCCTGGCGCCCCACGCGATTGGAGAGCTGGCCGGTCGCCTGCGGGGCGGATCGGTGGTCATCTCGGCCACCAACGGCAAGACCACGACCGCCGCGATGACCGCCTCGGTGCTCGAGCACGCCCAGATCAGGCTGGTCCACAACCGCGCCGGCGCCAACATGGCCGGCGGTGTGGCCTCGACGCTGCTGGCGGCCTCGCGCCGCGGCGGCGTGATTGACGGCGAGCTGGGCCTGTTCGAGGTGGATGAGTTCTGGCTCGACCGGATCGGGGCGGAGCTCGATCCTCGCGCGATCCTGCTCGGCAACCTGTTTCGCGACCAGCTCGACCGCTACGGCGAGCTCGAGACGATCGCCGACCGCTGGGCGGCGATGGTCGCGACGCTGAACGGTGAAGCGCAGCTCGCCCTGAACGCCGACGACCCGCTGATCGCGGATCTCGGCCGCGAGCGCGCTGGGGTGACCTACTTTGGGATCGAGGATCCCGCGATGGCGATGCCCGAGATGCAGCACGCCTCGGACTCGAAGCACTGCCGGCGCTGCGGTGCCGCGTATGCCTACGAGGCGATCTACCTCGGACACCTGGGCCGCTACAGCTGCCCCTCGTGCGGACAGCGGCGACCGCGGCCGTCGGTCGCGGCGGAGCAGATCGAGCTCCACGGGACACGCAGCGCGAGCTTCCTGCTGCGCGCGCCCAGCGGATCGGTTCCGGTGTCGCTGCCGCTTCCGGGCCTGTACAACGTCTACAACGCGCTCGGAGCGGCCGCCCTGTGCCTCGCGCTCGGGATCTCGCTCGACGCCGTGGCCGCGGGCCTGGAGCGCGTGAGCGCCGCGTTCGGTCGGTCCGAGAGGATCCAGATCGGTGCAGTGGAGCTGTCGATCCTGCTGGTCAAGAACCCCGCCGGAGCAAACGAGATCCTCCGCACGCTGGCACTCGAGGGCGCCGAGCTCGATGTGCTCGCGATCCTCAACGACCGCACCGCCGACGGCCGGGACGTGTCGTGGATCTGGGACGCCGATTTCGAGCTCCTGGCGACCCACCTGCGGCACGTCACCTGCGCGGGCACCCGCGCGGCGGAGCTGGCCCTGCGACTGAAGTACGCCGGCGTTGACCCCGACCGCCTGCACGTCGTGCCGAGCCTCCCCACCGCGCTGGACCAGGCGCTGGCCGCGACAGTTGACGGCCAGTGTTACGCGCTACCCACGTATACCGCACTGCTGGAGCTGCGCGACGAACTGGCCCGTCGGGGCCACGTGGCGCAGTTCTGGGCCCAGGACGCCAGGATCGGATCGTGACCGTGATCTGGCACGACCTCGAGTGCGGCGGCTACGTCGAGGACCTCCCCCTGTGGCGCGCACTCGCCGCCGAGCACGGCGATCCGGTGCTCGACGTCGGCGCGGGCACCGGACGGACCGCGCTGGATCTCGCGCGCCACGGTCACGCGGTTACCGCACTGGACCACGACCCGGCGCTGGTCGCGGAGCTCCGGCGCCGGGCCAGCGGGATCGAGCTCGTGCCGGTGCTCGCGGATGCACGCGAGTTCGACCTCGGCCGGCGGTTCGCGCTGTGCGTGGTGCCGATGCAGACGATTCAGCTACTCGGAGGCCCGAGCGGACGGGGCGGGTTCTTGCGCTGTGCACGGCGTCACCTGCGCGCCGGCGGCATGCTCGCGATCGCGCTGACCGACGAGGTGGAGGAGTACGAGGTGCCACCGGGGTCCCCTGCCCCCCTGCCGGACATCTGCGAGCGCGACGGCGTCGTGTACTCGAGCCAACCCACCGCGGTGCGGGTCGATGCGGACGGGTTTATGCTCGAGCGTCGCCGCGAGACGGTGAGCGCCGACGGACAGCTGTCGGCGCTCGACGACGCGATCCGGCTCGATCGCCTGGACGCCGAGACGCTGGAGCGCGAGGCGTCCGACGCGGGGCTGACGCCTGCCGGCCGGGCGCTGGTAGCGCCGAGCACGGACTACGTCGGTAGCGTAGTGGTGATGCTCAGTGCCTGAGGCGGCCCGCGAGCTGCGGGTCTGCGCCCTGTACCCGGATCTGATGAACATCTATGCCGACCGGGGCAACCTGCTGCTGCTCCAGAACCGCTGCCGATGGCGGGGAATCGGGTTCACGTTACGCGCCAGCGGCCTCGGTGAAGCGCTCGATCCAGATGCCGCCGACCTCTATTACATCGGCGGCGGTCAGGACCGCGATCAGAAGCTCTGCGCCTACGACCTGGCCGAGGTCAAGCGCGACTCCCTCCATCGCGCTGCCGCCCGCGGCGCGGTGATCCTCGCCGTGTGCGGTGGGTACCAGCTGCTGGGCAACTCCTATCAGCTGGGCGAGGAGACGCTGCCCGGCGTCGGCCTGGTCGATCTGGAGACGGTACGAGCCGAGGGCTCCCGGCTGATCGGCAACGTCGCGATCGAAGTCGAGCTCGAGCCCGGTACACGCCGGGTGCTGGCCGGCTTCGAGAACCACGGTGGCCGCACGATCCTGGGGCCGGGAACCGAGCCGCTGGGCCGCGTGCTCGCCGGGCACGGCAACAACGGCCGCGACGGGCACGAGGGCGCGCGAGCCCGGAACGTGATCGGCACCTACCTGCACGGGCCGCTCCTGCCCAAGAACGCGTGGTTCGCCGACTGGCTGATCTCCAACGCGACGGGACTCGACGCACCGTTGGCCGAGCTCGACGACCGGCTCGAGACCGCCGCGCACGCCGAGGCCCGCCGGGCGGCCGGGGTGTAGCCCGGCGGGCGGCCGGGGTGTAGTTACGATGCCACCACTTCGTCGTTGACCATGCCCGCTCGCTGCCCCACGACCCCAGTCCGCTCGGTCGTAATCGTTGTCTGTCTCGCGCTTGCGCTTGCCAGCGGGGCGTGCGGGTCGAACACGCGCCAGACCTCCGCCTCGCCCGCTCCGGCCGACCCGGCGACCAGCCGCACGGGCACGGCAAGCCCCGCCTCCACGACCCCGAGCGCGACCACCACGACGAGCGCGACGAACACGGTGACGCTGCCCGGAACCGACAAGCCCGAGATCACGATCGGGGACAAGAACTACACCGAGCAGTTCGTGCTCGGGCAGCTCTACCTGCAGGCCCTGCAGGCCGACGGCTTCTCGGTCAACCTCAACGCCAACATCGGCCCGACCGACGTCACGCTGCAGGCGCTGGCGAGCGGCCGGCTGGCGATGTACCCCGAGTACCTGGACACGTGGAACACCGCGGTGGCCGGGAATCCGCGCCGCTTCCGAACCCATTTCGGGGCGTATCTGGCCGCCCAGCAGTACGCCCTCGCCCACGGGCTGGAGCTGCTGGACCCAACCCCGTTCAGCGACACCGACGCGATCGGGGTGACCGTCGGGTACGCGGCGGCCAACCATCTGAGCTCGATCCGTGACCTGCGCCGGGTTGCGCAGGCGCTGACGATCGGCGGGCCGGCGCAGTTCGAGCAGGCCCCAGGCGGACTTCCCGCGATCGAGCAGACCTACGGCGTAATGCCGGCGGCGTTCAAGGCGCTGGCGGTCGGCGACCAGTACCCGGCGCTCAACCAGGGCACCGTGCAGGCTGCGGACCTGAACACCACCGACGGCCAGCTCGCAAGCGGCGACTATGTGCTGCTGGCCGATCCCCGCAACGTGTTCGGTTGGGGCAACGTCGTGCCGGTCGTGTCGGCCAAGGTAGCGAGCGCCGAGGGCCCGGCCTTCGTCAGCACGGTCAACCGGGTCGATGCGCTGCTGACCGACTCGGTGATGCGCCAGCTCAACGAGGACGTCGACGTCTCACACCAAGATCCCGCGGCCGTGGCCAAGCAATTCCTGCAGACGCGGGGCCTGCTGGCGCCCGGTCAGCCGTGACGCGGTCCCGCGGTCAAGCCGCCATTAGGATTAGGCGACGCCGACTAGCTGCCGGTTGAGCCGAACCCGCCCGTCCCGCGCTCCGAGCGCGCCAGCGCATCCACCTCGACCGGCGTGGGCGTCTCGATCGCCACCAGCACCAGCTGCGCGATCCGATCGCCGGCGTCGAGCCCCACGGCTTGGCGGAGATCGGTGTTGAGCAGCAGCACCTGCAGCTCACCGCGGAAACCGGAGTCGATCAGTCCGGGCGAGTTGACGAGCATCAGCCCGTGGCGAGCCGCCAGCCCCGAGCGGGGCAGCACCAGTCCAGCCTGGCCAGGCGGGATCTCGACCGCGACGCCGGTGCGGATCGATGCCCGCTCGCCCGGCTGCAGCAGGGCGCTGTGCAGCGCGTAGAGATCGAGCCCGGCGTCGTCCGGATGAGCCCGGGTGGGCAGCCGGGCGCCCTGATCCAGCCGAGCTACGCGCAGACTCATGCGGACCGGTTGGTGAGCGCGAACGCCGCATAGCGAGCCGCGACGTCGGCCGGCAGCCGCACGTGCACCAGGACGCCGTCAGGGGTGTCCTCCCGCTCGAGATCACCCGCCAGCTCGTGCAGCTCGGCGAGACGAGAACCCTCACCGTAGGGCACGAGGAGCTCCACATCGGTCAGCGTCTGGGCAAACTCGCGCTCGATTCGCTCGATCAGCTCGGGCACGCCCTCGCCCGTCTGCGCGGAGACGAGCACCGCGCCCGGATGCCGATGGGCGAGCTCCACGCGGCGCTGCTCGTCGATCTGGTCAGCCTTGGCCAGGACCAGCACCCGGGGCGCCTCGTCGGCGCCGATCTCCAGCAGCACGTCGTCGACGGCCGCGGTCATCGCCAGCAGCTCCTCCTCCGGCACCGACGCGTCGACCACGTGCAGGAGCAGGTCAGCTCGCCGCGTCTCCTCGAGCGTGGCCCCGAAGGCATCGACCAGCTGGTGGGGCAGCTTGCGGATGAAGCCCACCGTGTCGGTCAGCAGATAGTCGCGGCCCCCCGCACGGAGCACCCGGGTGGTCGGATCGAGCGTGTGGAACAGTCGGTCGCGGACCGGAGCGTCGGACCCGGTGAGCGCGTTGAGCAGCGTTGACTTGCCCGCGTTCGTATACCCTGCGAGCGCGACCGCCGGCAGATGCGCGCGCTCGCGCTCGGCCCGCATCACCGACCGCGTCGAGCGCACGCGGGCGAGCCGGCGCTTCAGCGCGGCGATCCGATCCCGGGCCAGGCGGCGGTCGGTCTCGATCTGCGTCTCACCCGGACCGCGGGTGCCGATCCCGCCGCCGAGGCGCTCGAGGTGTGACCACAGGCCGCGCATCCGGGCCAGGTTGTATTCGAGCTGGGCGAGCTCGACCTGGAGCTTGCCCTCGGCCGTGTGCGCATGCGCGGCGAAGATGTCGAGGATGATCGCCGTGCGGTCGATCACCGGCACGCCGAGCGCGGCCTCGAGGTTGCGCTCCTGGCGGGGCGAGAGCTCGTCATCGCAGGCGACCAGATTGGCGTCCGCCCGGGCGAGCTCGAGCTTCAGCTCGTCGATCTTGCCGGGGCCGAGATACGAGTTGGGATGCGGGCGCTCGCGCCGCTGGAACAGCTCGCCGACTGCGGCCACCCCGACCGTCCGCAGCAGCTCGCCAAGCTCCGCCAGCTGCTCCTCGTCTCCGGCTGCGAGCGCCGCCACCATGTAGGCGCGCTGCCGGGCGCGCCCTGGGGGCCGAGACCCGTCAGTGGAGGGGGACGGCCCGTCCGGGCGACCGGTCTCAGCGGTTGGCACGCTACGGATGGTAGCCGCGGATCGGCGAGCTCCCGCCCCAGCCGAGCCGATCACGCCATCGGCCGCCCCCGAATCGTCATTTGAGCTCGCGCAGCCGCGCCACCGCCTCCAGCAGGCGGTCCTCGGGAGTGGTCAGTGAGATCCGGAAGAACCCTTCGCCGTTGGGACCGTAGGCGCCGCCGGGGGAGATGACCACGGCGACCCGCTCGAGCACGTACTCGCAGTACTGGGCGGCGGAGTCAAAGCCCTCGGGCACGGGCGCCCAGATGTAGATCGTGCCCTTCGGCGGCGTGACGCTGACTCCGGCTTGCTCCAGCGCGTCGCAGACCAGGTCTCGGCGCCGCTGGTAGATCGCGTTCATCGCCGTGACCTGAGCGTCGAGCTCGGGGGCGAGCGCAGCGGCTCCGGCCAACTGGATCGCGTCGAACAGGCCGGAATCGAGATTCGATTTCAGCCGCCAGTAGTGACCAATCGCCTCAGCGTTGCCGACGATTGCCGCGCACCGCCATCCGGTCATGTTGTAGCCCTTGGACAGCGAGAACACCTCGACACCGGTCTCCAGGGCCCCGGGCGTCGCCAGGAACGACGGCGCGACATAACCGTCGTAGGTCGTCTCGCTGTAGGCGTTGTCATGCACCGCGAGGATGTCGGCCCGGTCGGCAAGCTCGACCGCCGCTTCGAACAATCCCTCCGGGACGATCGCCCCGGTGGGGTTGTTCGGGTAATTGAGAAACATCAGCCGCGCCCGCTGCAACGCGTCGGGAGGGATCGCCTCGAGGTCGGGGGCAAAGCCGCGCTCGGGCAGCAGTGGCATCAGCACCGGAACACCGCCCACCAGCAGCGGGCCGCCGGTATAGACGGGATAGCCGGGGTCCGAGGCCAGAGCCACGTCGCCGGGGTCGAGGAACGCGAGGTTGAGGTTGAAGATGCACTCCTTGGCGCCGATCGCCGGCATCACCTCAGTCTCAGGGTCGAGCACGACCCCGAACCGCCGCTCGTAGAACGCCGCCACGGCCTCCCGAAACGTCTTCAGGCCGCGGTTGGACGGGTAGGTGTGGGTGCTCGGGTCGGCGAGTGCGCGCTGCCCTGCGGCCACGATCGGCTCGTAGGTGGGGGTGTCGGGATCCCCGATCCCCAGGCTGATCACGTCGACGCCGGCGGCGCGCTTGGCCGCGATCTTCAGCTCGAGCTCGGCGAACAGGTAGGGCGGGATCTGCTGCAGACGGCTACTCGGTCTCATCGAGCTCCTTGACGAAGTCATCGGCGAGCGTGCCGCGGAACACCGCAACCGCCCAGCCGCTCAGGTTCACGTTCAGGTCCTCCCCCACGTCCACCTCCAGCTCACCGCCGTCGAGCGCGACGTTGATCACAGGCTCGCCTCCGCCGTGCAGGAAGTGGGCGATCGCCGCGCCGCTGGCGCCGGTGCCGCTCGCCGACGTCTCGCCCACGCCGCGCTCGAAGATCCGCGCGCGGATCAACCCCCGCCGCAGCGGCGCGTACCACGATACGTTGGTGCGGTTGGGGAACAGCTCGTGGTGCTCGATCGCGGGACCGATCGCCGGCAGGTCGAGTGCGTCCAGCTCGCGCTCGTCGCCGACGCGGATCGCACACTGAGGGTTGCCAACCTGGACGTGCTGGAAGCGCCAGCGATGTCCGGCCGCGGTCAGCTCGCCGCGTCCGTCGGGCGCGCCCGACGGGTAGTCGGCACTGCGCAGGCGCGCGCGGCCGAGGTCGAGCGTGCACGTCGTCGGCGAGCTGATGGTTGGCCGGATCGCGCCGGCGGCGGTCTGGATCGAGAACGTGTCGGCGTGCGCCCACCCACGCCGGCGCAGATACAGCACCGCCTCACGAGCACCGTTGCCCGACAGCTCGGCCTCCGACCCATCGGGGTTGAAAATGCGTAGCCGCGCGACGAACCCGGGGGCGTCGGGCTCGGAGAGCAGCAGGATCCCGTCCGCCGACACGCCCGTGTGCGGCGCACACAGCCGGCGGATCCGCGCCGGCGTGAGCTCGAACGCCAGCGCAGCCGATTCGATGATCAGGTAGTCGTTGCCGAGCGCGTGCCACTTCTCGAAGTCCACGCAGCGGGAGTGTATGTGTACCGTCGCCCCCGCCATGGTTAAGCAGTTGAAGTCAGCCATCCGCTCGCCGCTCATCCTGCTCGCGATCGTTTCGCTGCTGTCGCTGGCCGCACGCGTGGCCTGGCTTGGCGAGCCCTGCCAGTCGCCGTGCGACAAGGCCGGCGATCACGTGCTGGTGTTCGACGAGGCCTACTACGTCAACGCCGCCAGGGTGATCGCCGGCTTGAGCCCCCCGGCGGGAGCGCACTACGCCGACGCGCCCTCGGGCACCGATCCCAACGCCGAGCACCCCCAGGGGGCGAAGCTGATCATCGCCGCATCGATCGAGCTGCTCGGAGATGGACCGCTCGCCTGGCGCCTCGGCAGCCTGGTGTTTGGATCGCTGGCGATCCTGGGGATGTACGCCCTCGTGCGTGCCGCAGGAGGAGGGCCATGGCTCGCGCTGGGCGCCGGGGCGCTGATGGCGTGCGACAACCTGCTCCTGGTCCACGGACGGATCGGCACGCTCGATATCTATGCGCTGGCTCCGATCGTGTGGGGCGTGGCCCTGTACCTACGTGGTCGACCGATCCTCGCCGGAATGCTGATCGCGATCGCCGCCTGCTTCAAGGAGGTCGCGCCTTACGCGCTGCTGGTCCTGGCTCTGGTCGAAGGGCTGCGGTTGCTCGCCGCGCGCGGCGATCCGGCGGCCGCGGTGGCCGGTGGGGTCAAGCGAGCGCTCCGGCGCCTCGTCGCGTGTGCGTTGAGCGCCGCGGCGCTGTTCGTTGCGTTGCTGGGCTTGATGGACCGCATCGCGACGCCATACGCCGACAGCTCGGCGACGCTGATCACCGGCGGGCCGTTCGCCCACATCGCCCACATGATCAGCTACGCGGCCAACCTGACCAGCCCCAAGGGGCCGACCGGAATCGCCTCCTACCCCTGGCAGTGGCTGTTCGATTACAAGCCGATCACTTACCTGAGGATCAACCCGTCGAACCCGACCAACGAGTTCCACGCGATCCATCCGGTGTCGCGCTTCTTCGGGATGATCAGCCCGCCGATCATGCTGCTGGCGATCCCGGCGCTGTTGTTCGCGGCCTACCGCATCGTGTTGCGGTGCAGACGCCGGGCGCAATCCCTCGACCGCCCGCCCGTGGCCGGTCAGCTCGCAATCGTCGGGCTGGCCTGGTTCCTGGGGACGTTCATCCCGTATGAGCTTCAGAGCCTGCTGTTCAGCCGGACGAGCTACATCTACTACATGGTGGTGGTGATGCCGGGGATCTACATCGCGATCGTGTACATGCTCGCCTACGCGGGGCGCCCGCGGCTAAGCGCAGTCTGGGCGCTGGGCGCCGTCTGGGCGGTGGCGGTCCTGGCGGCGGTGGTGGTGATGTACCCGTTCATGCCGCTGTTCTGAGCCATAGCGCCAGCACCTCGCCGGCCACCTCCGATGGTGATCGCCCAGTCGTGTCGAGCTGGTTCACCGCACCGAGCTTGCGCATCCAGGTGAGCTGGCGGCGGGCGTAGTTTCGCGTGTGCCGCTGCATCGCCTCGAAGTCCCCGGCCAGCAGCTCGTCGAAGCCCAGCGCCTTGCGCGCGGTGACCGAGGCCCCGGCCGCGTTGGCGCGGCGCACCTCGTCCTGGACACCCGCCTGGAGCATCCGCTCGGCGCGGGCGTCGATCCTGGCATACAACCGCTCGCGCTCCATCACCAGGCCGACCAGCAGGGTCGGCCGGCGCATCGCGGCGGTCCACAGCTCGGACTCCCCCTGCGGGGGCTCGAGCTCTCCCGTGTCGAGCAGCTCGAGCGAGCGCACGATCCGCTGCCGATCCGTCGGCTCGATTCCGGCCGCCGCCCACGGGGCGCGCTGGGCGAGGGTCGCGTGCAGCGCCGGGGCGCCGCGGCGCTGGAGCTCGGCCGTCCAACGCTCTCGCACCCCTTCGGCGGGCGCCGGGCGAAGGCTCAGCTCGGTCAGCGCGGCGCGCAGGTACAGGCCCGTTCCGCCGACCACGATCGGGAGCTGGCCCGAGCCCAGCAGCCCATCGATCTCGGCGTGGGCCAGCTCGGCGTATTGACCGGCGCTGAAGGTGGCGTCGACGGGTAAAAACGAGATCAGCCGGTGCTCCAGCGCCGCCCGCTCGCCGGCGCTCGCCGCCCCCGTGAGCGTCTCGAGCCCGGCATAGACCTGCAGCGCGTCCGCGGATACCGCCACCGGCTGCTCGCCCAGTTCGCGCAGCGCCCGCGATAGCGCGATCGCGACCGCGGTCTTGCCCACACCGGTGGGGCCGAACAGCGCGATCACCTCGGGACCGATCACGCTGCGGAGTATCGTGCAGCGATGGTCCTCGGAGCGCCCTCGAGACCTTGCGGATCGCCACCGGGCTCTCGACCCAGCCCGATGTGCTGACGCCCCGGAGGAGACCGGCGAATGGCAACCTACCGCTCGCCGGCAAGGTGCTGGTCACCGGAGCGACGGGCGGCCTCGGGCAGGCGATCACCCGCGCCTTCGCCGCCCACGGTGCGAGCCTGATCCTCACCGCGCGCCGCGAGAGCGTGCTGCGCCAGCTCGCTGAGGAGGTCGCCGGGCGCGCCGTCGTGTGTGACCTGGCGCGGCGCGAGGATGTCGCTGCGCTGGCGGACGTGGCCGACCGGGCCGCAGTCGACGTGCTGGTCGCGAACGCGGCCCTGCCTGGAAGCGGCGTGATCACGGAGCTGAGCCAGGAGCAGATCGACCTGATGCTCGAGGTCAACCTGCGGGCGCCGGTCGCGCTCGCCCGCGCGCTGATGCCGGGGATGATCAGTCGCCGGCGCGGCCACATGGTGTTCATCTCCTCGCTGTCGGGCAAGGCGGCTTCGCCCGCCTCCTCGCTCTACTCCGCGACCAAGTTCGGGCTGCGCGGGTTCGCGCTCGGCATCCGCGAGGATCTGCGCCCGCACGGCGTCGGCGTCTCGCTCGTGCTCCCGGGTTTCATTCGGGACGCGGGGATGTTCGCCGATGCGGACATCGTGCTCCCGCGAGGGGTGGGTACTAGATCTCCCGAGGATGTGGCAGCCGCGGTGATCCGGGCGATCGAGCGAAACCGCGCGGAGGTCGAGGTGGCCCCGCTGAGCCTGCGTCTGGGCGCCTCGCTTGCGGGGGTCGCGCCGGAGCTCGCGGCGTCGGTGAGCCGGCGGATGGGCTCCGAGAAGGTGTCCGCAGAGCTGGCCGAGGGGCAACGCGACAAGCGCTGAGCACCGTGCACGGGGCCTGGTCCATCGCTCCGAACCGGAGGACTAGTCGCGGGCCGCGGCGGGCTGGCTGACGTGCTCGGCGGTAACCGACGCGAGCGCGGCGATGATCTCGTCCGCGAGCCGCGCACCGTCGTTTGCCCGCTCGGGCGTGGCCTGGATTCTCACCACCAGGTCGGGGCCGTCGATCTCCTCCAGCAGCACCGCCGCCTTGGAGCGGGTCGGCGTGCCGATCTGCTCGTCGAGGATCGCCTGCACCCGGCTCGGGTGCACGCCGGAGGACAGCCGCACCTTCACGTCGACCGGCTGGGGCTCGCGCAACGGCATGACCGCCGAGCCGAGCACGACGTTGTTGGGGATCATGATCCGGTCATCGCCGCGGGCCAGCGTCGTGTACAGCAGGCCGAGCGAGCTGACGATCCCCTCGACCGATCCTCCGACCGCCCCTGCCTGGAGGCGAACCAGCTCGCCGACGCGGAACGGTCGCGCGCTGAGCAGCACCATTCCGGCGATCAGGTTGCCGAGCGTCTGCTGCGCCGCGAGCCCGAGCACGACGGCGGTGAACGCGCCGCCTACGGCCAGTGTCTGCGGGCGCAGGCCGGCGATTCGCAGCGCCGTCAGCAGAGTGATCGCGATCGTCCCCAGGCGAATCAGGAACCCGACCGTGCCTGCGGTCGCCGGGTCCATCCGGCGGAAGAACGTCGGCGCTGCGGCGCGTCCCACATCGCGGGCAATCGCCCAGCCGAGCACTACCAGCGCGATCACCGTGGCGATCCGGACCGGAGTGTCGGCCGCTGCGCCGAACAGCTGCTTGCGGTACGAGTAGGCGAGCAGGATGCCCACCAGCAATGGCACCAGGATCGCGGCTTGACGACGAGCCCGTCGTACCGCCCGCTGGCTGACGTCCACGGCCAACCCCACGCGCTCCCAGGCATCGCTGCGCGTCTCGAACATCCGCTCGAGGTGAAGATCCTTGCGCGACTTGAATCGTTTTTGCATCGTTCGGATGGTGACGGAGTCGAGCCCTCGCCATACCTACCACCGGCACGCGCCGGCGGTTTCACCCTTGATCGGGTGGTGTTTAGCGAGTGTCCCCTCCGTTTAGAAGAGTTGCCGCTGATCGGGCTCCCGGGTCGATTCCTCAGGCGGCGGGCGCTGATTTGACCGGCCCCGCATCCACTCGTCCTGCGGCAGCTCCGGCCCCTTGGTCAGCCCCGCCAACCGGCGACGCTCCTCGATCGGAGCATATGCCCCTCTGCGGTACAGCTCCTGATAGCGCTGCACCAGATCCGGGCGGTGGGCTCGCAGCCAGTCAAAGAACAGGCCCCGTACCTCGCCTCGCAGATGCAGCGCGATCCCGGTGATGTACGCCGCGCCGGCTTGCGCGGCGAGCTCGAGGATCGGCGCCACCTGCTCCGGGGCATCATTGATCCCCGGCATCAGCGGCGCGACCAGCACGCCGGTTCGGATCCCGGCCCGGTTCAGCTCCGCAACCGCCTCGAGTCGCGCCCGCGGGCTGGGTGTGTGGGGCTCGGTCTCCCGCCAGGCCCGCTCGTCGAGCGTCGGCACCGACAACGCGGCGCTGAAGTCCGTCCGGGCCGCGAGCTCGCGCATCACGGGCAGGTCTCGCAGCAGCAGCGGGGACTTCGTCAGCACCGAGCACGGGTTCCGAGCCTCGAGCAGCGCCTGCCAGATATCGGGCATCAGCTTGTAGCGTCCCTCCACCCACTGATACGGGTCCGTGTTCGTACCCAGCGCCACGTGCTCGGCCCTCCACGAGGGCCTGGCCAATTCGGCCCGCAGCACCTCCGGGGCGTTGACCTTGACCACGATCTCGCGCTCGAAATCGCGACCCGCGTTGAAGTCGAGATAGGTGTGGGTCGGGCGGGCGAAGCAGTATTGACAAGCGTGGCTGCAGCCCCGATACGGATTGATCGTCCAGCGGAACGGCATCCGTGACGCTGCCGGCACCCGGTTCAGGATCGATTTGGCCCGCACCTCGTAGAACCGGGTCGAGATCGCCTCCGGCGCATCGAAGTGGCGCACGACTGCCTCCTCGCGATAGCCGGGCAACCGGGTCCGCTGCTCGAAATCGGTAGCGAGGTTACTCCAACGCACGAACACATGTTCGCATATCTCTCGGACGTACCGAAATCAGACCCCGGCGCGCACGAGTAGCGACGCTTCGCCGGCCAGCGTCTGGCTGGTCGCCGAGGTGACCTGCACCTGGACCAGCTCGCCGGGCGAGCCCAGACCGGTGAAGTTGACCACCTTGTTGTGCCGCGACCGGCCCCGCAGGCGGCTCGGATCGGTCCGCGACGGACCCTCGACCAATACCTCCAGGGTGCGGCCGACGAACCGCTGCGCACGCTCGTGGGCCCGCCGCTGGATCACCGCGACCAGTCGCTCGAGTCGCTCCACCTTGAGCTCGTGAGCGAGCTGATCGGGCAACGTTGCGGCGTGCGTACCACGCCGCGGCGAGTAGAGGAACGTGAACGCCCCGTCGTAGCCGACCGCCTCGGCCACGTCCAGGGTCTGCTCAAAGTCCGGCTCGGTTTCGCCCGGGAAGCCGACGATGATGTCGGTGGTGAGCGCGCAGTCGGGCACGTGCTCGCGGATCATCGCGACCCGATCGAGGTACCGCTCACGGGTATAGGTGCGCCGCATCCGCTTCAACACGCCGCTCGAGCCGGACTGGAGCGGCAGGTGGATGTGCTCACACAGCGCCCGGAGCTCGGCGTGCGCCCGGATCACGTCCTCGCGCATGTCCTTCGGGTGCGGGCTCGTGTAGCGAATCCGTTCAATCCCGTCGACCGCGTCGATCCCGGCCAGCAGCTCCGCGAACGTGATCCGCTCCTCACGCGGAAGGTCACGGCCGTAGGAGTTGACGTTCTGGCCCAGCAGCGTGACTTCGCGAACGCCGTCCGCGGCCAGCCGGCGGACCTCGTCCACCAGCTCGCCCGGTGCACGGCTGACCTCGCGGCCGCGGGTCGAGGGGACGATGCAGTAGGAGCACACGCAATTGCACCCGACGCTGATCTGCAGCCAGCCCTGGAATTCGCGCGCCCGCTTGGCGGGCAGGTGCCCGGTGAACCCCTCGAACTCGAAGTAGCCCTGGGCGCTCAGCGAGTCGCTGGTGAGGAATTCTGCGAGCTTGTGGACCTGACCGGGCCCGAACGCCACGTCAACGAACGGAAAGCGCGCGAACACCTCCTGCTTGACCGACTGCGCCCAGCATCCGCCAACGCCGACGATCCGCTCGGGGTGCTCGCGCTTGAGCCGCTTGGCCTCGCCGAGGTGGGCGGTGAAGCGGCTGTCGGCAGCCTCCCGGATCGAGCACGTGTTGAACAGGATCAGGTCGGCTCCGGCGCGGTCATCGACCTCCGAGTAGCCGATCGATTCGAGCATCCCCTTCATTCGCTCGGAGTCGTGCTGGTTCATCTGACAGCCGAACGTCGTCAGGTGGTAGCGCTTCATCGCCACTCAGCGTACCTGGGCAAAGGCCTGGCGGCGGGCAAAGGCCTGGCGGCCTTTGCCTTGGAG
>Ga0209839_10000183_pt1 | contig 31014 bp, 27 predicted proteins | sample OrgsoiDNA2013050_FD_185800 | JGI IMG/M metagenome (GOLD analysis project Ga0209839, IMG submission 185800) | Permafrost soil microbial communities from the Arctic, to analyse light accelerated degradation of dissolved organic matter (DOM) -... | ecosystem: Environmental > Terrestrial > Soil >... | reverse complement strand
TAACAAGGGCGACTCGAAGTCCGAGGAGCGCTTCAAGGAGATCTCCGAGGCCTACAACGTCCTGTCCGACGAGAAGCGGCGCAAGGAGTACGACGAGGCGCGCTCGCTGTTCGGCGCTGGCGGGGTCAGGATGCCTGGCTCCACCGGCCCGGCCGGCGGCGGTGGCTACGGCTTCGACCTGGGCGACCTGTTCGGGGCCAACACCGGAAGCGCGGGCGGCCGACTCGGTGACCTGCTCGGCGGGGTCTTCGGCGGCGGCGGCGGTCGCACCACCACGCAGTCCAGGCCGCGGCGCGGCGCTGACGTCGAGACGGAGGCGTCGCTGTCGTTCGGCGATGCCATCGACGGCGTCACCGTCTCGCTGCGGCTGGCCGGCGAGGGGCCGTGCAAGGAGTGCGCGGGCACCGGGGCCAAGGCAGGCACCGTCCCGCGGGTCTGCCCGACCTGCGAGGGGACCGGCCAGGGTAGCCGCAACCTCGGCAGTTTCGCGTTCTCCGAGCCCTGCAAGACCTGCCGCGGCCGGGGCCTGGTCGTAGACGACCCGTGCCCGGCTTGCTCGGGCAGCGGACGGGCGATGAGCACGCGCACCATCCAGGCGCGCATTCCCGCCGGGGTCGGCGATGGCCAGCGGATCAAGCTCAAGGGCAAGGGCGCTCCCGGTGAGCGCGGCGGGCCGCCCGGCGACTTGTACGTGCGCGTGCACGTCGCCTCGCACCCGGTGTTCGGCCGGACGGGACACAACCTGACGGTGACCGTCCCGGTCACCTTCCCGGAGGCGGCGCTTGGCGCGGAGATCAAGGTTCCGTCCCATCGCGGGATGCCGGTCAGCGTCCGGATCCCGGCCGGGACGCCCAGCGGCCGCACCTTCCGGGTGCGGGGCAAGGGCGTCCGGCGCTCGGACGGCACGGTCGGCGACCTGCTGGTCACCGTCAACGTGCAGGTGCCGCGCGACCTCGACGACAAGGCCAAGGATGCCCTGGAGATCTTCCGGGAGGCCACCACCGGGCCGGATCCGCGTGACGAAGTCCTACGCAAGGCCAAGGCCTGAGTCGGGCCGGGCAGCTGAGGGGAGATGACATGACCAGCCAGTTCGAGCTCTCCGACGACACGCCCGTCTACGTGATCTCAGTAGCAGCCCAGCTGTCTGGGCTGCACCCCCAGACGCTGCGGGCCTACGACCGGCTCGGCCTCGTCTCACCCGGCCGGACGCCGGGCGGGGGACGGCGGTACTCACTGCGGGACATCCTGATCCTGCGCGACGTACAGCGGCTCTCCCAGGAGGAAGGCGTCAACCTCTCCGGGATCAAGCGGATCCTCGAGCTCGAGAGCGCTGAGCAGCGCAGCCGGCTGCTGTTGGCGGAAATGCACGCGGAGCTCAGCCAGCTCCGGGCGGAGCTGGAGTCGACGCGGGCGGTGGCGGCCCGGCTGGCCGGCCTGCTGCGCGACCGGCGCGACCGGCGCGGCGGCGCCCTCGTGCCGGTGCGCGACGCCATGCCGGTGCGCGACGTTGTGCCGGTCCGGGACGCTGCCCCGAGCCGGGAAATCGCGCCCGGTCATGACCACTGAGCAAACATGATTACCAGCTGACCTGAAAGAGAAATTACCGTGGATGACAAGCTGACCCGCAAGAGCCAGGAGGCTCTGTCCGAGGCGGTGAAGCGCGCCACCGCCGCCGGTAACCCGAATGTTGACGCGCTGCATCTGCTGGCCGCACTGATCGAGCAGGATGGTGGCACGGCCGCTCCGTTGCTCCGCGCCGTGGGGGCCGATCCGGCCATCGTGCTCAAGAAGGTTGACGAGCAGCTTGCCCGGCTGCCTAAGGCAGCCGGTGCCACGCTCAGCGCGCCCGAGACGTCACGGCCGCTGCTGGCCGCCATCGCGGCGGCGAGCAAGCGGGCGAAGGAGATGTCAGATGAGTACATCTCCACCGAGCACCTGCTCGTTGGCCTGGCGTCCGGGAGCGGCCAGGCTGCCACTGTGCTACGGGATGCCGGAGCCGGGCCGGACCAGATCTTCGACGCGTTTGAGCAGGTTAGAGGCCATGCCCGGGTGACCTCTCCCGATCCCGAGGGCACGTACCAGGCGCTGGAGAAGTACGGAGTCGACCTGACTCGCAGCGCTCGCGAGGGACGCCTGGACCCGGTCATCGGGCGGGACACGGAGATCCGCCGGGTCATTCAGGTGCTCTCCCGGCGGACCAAGAACAACCCGGTGCTGATCGGCGAGCCGGGCGTCGGCAAGACGGCGGTGGTCGAGGGCCTGGCGCAGCGGATCGTGGCCGGCGACGTGCCCGAGTCCCTGCGCGGCAAGCGCGTCGTGGCGCTGGACCTAGGTGCCATGGTGGCGGGGGCCAAGTACCGGGGCGAGTTCGAGGAGCGGCTCAAGGCCGTTCTGAATGAGATCAAGCAGAGCGATGGCGAGGTCATTACCTTCATCGACGAGCTGCACACGGTAGTGGGGGCCGGGGCCGCCGAGGGCGCCATGGACGCGGGCAACATGCTCAAGCCGATGCTGGCCCGCGGCGAGCTGCGCATGGTCGGCGCGACGACGCTGGACGAGTTCCGGCAGCGGATCGAGAAGGATGCGGCCCTTGAGCGCCGGTTCCAGCAGGTCTTCGTCGACGAGCCCACCGTGGAAGACACGATCGCGATCCTGCGCGGGCTCAAGGGCCGGTACGAGGCGCACCATCAGGTGCAGATCTCGGATGCGGCCCTGGTGGCCGCGGCCACCCTCTCCGACCGCTACATCACGGCCCGGTTCCTGCCGGACAAGGCGATCGACCTGATCGACGAGGCCGCCTCCCGGCTGCGGATGGAGATCGACTCCCGGCCAGTGGAGATCGACGAGCTGCAGCGCTCCGTCGACCGGCTCAAGATGGAGGAGCTGGCCCTGGCCAGAGAGGCCGACACGGTCAGCAAGGAGCGGCTGGAGCGGCTGCGCGCCGACCTGGCCGACCGGCAGGAGCAGCTGACGGCGCTGGTCGCGCGGTGGGATCGCGAGAAGGCCAGCCTGAACAAGGTCGGCGAGCTGAAGAAGCAGCTCGACGACCTCCGGGGCCAGGCGGAGCGCGCCCAGCGGGACGCCGACTTCGAGGCCGCTTCCCGGCTCATGTACGGCGAGATTCCGACCCTGGAGCGCGAGCTCGCGGCCGCGGCGGCCGGCAATGGCAATGACGGCACTGCCAACGACACTGCGGCTGCCGGGCTGGCCGACCGGCCCATGGTCAAGGAGGAGGTAGGCCCGGACGACATCGCCGACGTCGTGTCGGCGTGGACCGGCATCCCGGCCGGGCGCCTGCTGGAAGGCGAGACCGGCAAGCTGCTGCGGATGGAGACCGAGCTTGGCCACCGGCTCGTGGGGCAGTCACCGGCCGTCCAGGCCGTTTCTGACGCGGTTCGCAGGTCCCGCGCCGGGATCTCCGACCCCGACCGGCCGTCTGGCTCGTTCCTGTTCCTCGGGCCGACAGGAGTGGGCAAGACGGAGCTGGCCAAGGCGCTAGCCGAGTTCCTCTTCGACGACGAGCGGGCGATCATCCGAATCGACATGAGCGAGTACTCCGAGCGCCACTCCGTCGCCCGCCTAGTCGGCGCGCCACCCGGCTACGTCGGCTACGAGGAAGGCGGGCAGCTCACCGAGGCAGTCCGGCGGCGACCCTACAGTGTCGTGCTTATCGACGAGGTAGAGAAGGCGCATCAGGAGGTCTTCGACATCCTGCTGCAGGTCCTAGACGACGGCCGGCTAACCGACGGCCAGGGGCGCACCGTCGACTTCCGCAACACGATCCTGATCCTGACGTCGAACCTCGGTTCCCAGTTCATCGCGGACCCGAACCTGGGCGAGACCGCTAAGCGGGAGGCAGTGATGTCGGTAGTCCAGACGACCTTCAAGCCCGAGTTTCTGAACCGGCTGGATGACATCATCCTGTTCGACGCGCTGACGACGGCCGAGCTCACCGAGATCGTCGACCTTCAGGTCGCCAGGCTGGCTCGCCGGCTCGCGGGCCGCCGACTCATGCTAACGATCACCCCGGCTGCCCGGGAGTGGCTGTCGGTGACGGGATTCGACCCTGTCTACGGGGCGCGGCCGCTGCGCCGGCTGATCCAGTCGGCGATCGGCGACCGGCTAGCGCGCGGGCTGCTGTCGGGCCAGATCTCCGACGGCGACACCGTCATCGTGGACCTGGACGACGACACGGACTCGCTGAGCGTGACTGCCGACCGCAGCAGCCGCACGGCTCCGTCCGTGGTTAGCCAGGACCGTGGCTAACCAGGACCGTGGTTAGTTAGGGCTCGTCGAGCATCTCGTCGTAGCGATCCTCGGGGAGGCCTAGGTCGTTGCGGATCCGGTACCGAAGACTCAGCAGCAGGCGCAGCTCTTCCTCGTCGTCGCTGCCCTGCGGCTGAGCCGGCATCGTCCCGGTCGGCACGGCTCCGGTCGGCATCGCCCCGGTCAGCATCGCCCCGGTCGGCACTACTCCGTCTGGCACGCCCCCGGCTGGCGACTTGCTGGCGGCAGCCTCGGCGCGGCGCAAGCATAGCTCCACGCCCGTCGTGGCCCAGGCCAGGGCGCCCTCAAGATCGCTTCGATCGACGAGAAGCTCGGCCACCAGATCGCAAACCCGTGGGTCCGTCGGTCCCTCGGCCTTCAGCAGGCTAATCAGCGCCTGCGCCTCAGCGTACCTGGCCAGCTGGAACAGGGCGCGGGCCAGCGGTACCCGCGGGTCCACGAAGACCGGTCCTCCGTCAGCCATCGCCCGGCGGAAACCGCCGGCGGCGGACGTGGGATCGTCGGCCATCAGGTACTGCTCGCCCGCCCGCAGGAACGCTTCAGCACGCGCCATCCCGGCCGTCTCGGTGGCGGTCGCGGCGAGCCGACTCATCAGCTCCGCCGCCCGGGCATGGTTACCACTACGCACCGCATCGAACTCGATGGCGTCAAACTCTTCACGGCTCAGCACGGCCACGTCTCGTACGTTACCCAGCCGTGCATCGTATTCAACGCAAACGACTGCGGAGTAATGGCATCGTGACCGGACATCGGGACCGGGAAGGCCACTGCGGCCACGATAGCGGCGGTGCCGACGGTAGCGGCCGCCAAGGCTAGCGCCGGGACCGCTCTAGCGCATCCCAGAATCCGCGCCTGAGCGCATGCCGGACCTCGTCGTGCAGTAGCGAGTCGATCGGCAGAGCCGACCCCTGCAGCAGCCTGGCTTCTAGATCCGAGGGCATCCGCGGCTTCCGGGCCAGGACGGCTTCCAGCCACAGCGCCGGCGCGTCCCTGGCCACCGCCTCCCCGAAGCCGAAGCCCTCGGCGTGAGCCGCCTGAACCGCGTCGGCCAGGGAGATCGAGATCGGCTGCGACATCTGAGACTGCGACATCTGAGACGGGGGCAACTGAGGCTGGGGCGGCGCGGGCTGGGCCGCTCCGGGTGCCTGCGGGCCACCATAGGGGCCTGGCCCTTGCGGCGGGTACGACGGCGCCTGCGGCGGGACTAGCGGCCCGTAGCCAACGGGATACGGTGCTTGCTGCGGAGGCTGCTGGGGCTGCCCGTAGGGCGCGGAAGGCGGGGGCTGGTACTGCGGCCCGGGCCCGGCCGGAAGCTGGCGCTGCGGAGCGGCGGGCCGCTGGCTGTCCGATCCGGCCAGGCCACCTGGCGGCGCCCCGTTCTGCTGCTGACCGTGCTGCTGTAGACCGCCGCCACGCGGAAGCTCACCGGTAGCCGGCCCCTGGGATGAGTGGGAGTGCGGAGAGAACCCGTTCTGGGGCAGGCCGTTCTGGGGCAGGCCGTTCTGGGGCAGCCCGTTCTGGGGCAGCCCGTTCTGGGGCAGCCCGTTCTGGGGCAGCCCGTTCTGCGGCAGGCCGTTCTGGGGCAGCCCGTTCTGCGGCAGGCCGTTCTGGGGCAGCCCGTTCTGCGGGAAGCCGTTCTGCGGCAGGCCGTTCTGGGGCTGACCGGACGGGCCGTGTGACGACAGGGAGCCCCGGATCGGTTCCGGCATCTGGTACTGCTGATGACCCGGCATCCTGGCCTGCTGATCATCGACACGCGGCTGGCCGACGGGTGGACCCTGACGACCGGAGTCACCGGTTTCCGGGACGGCCAGGATTCCCCGGCTGAGGTCCTGGCCTTGCTGCCCTGGGCGCTGGTTCTGCGGGGCGCTGGGATCCTGCGCGCCAGCGCTGGCGACGCCGGAGTTTGGCCGACCCGCGTTGTCGGCGCCTGGATTGGTCCCGCCCGTGCCGACGATGCCCTGGCCCAGGATTCCAGAACCGGCGTTACCGGAAGAACCGGCACCTGCCATGCCGGGGGCGGCACCGGGGTTAGCGGAACTGGGTGTGGCGGATCCGGGGCTCGCAGCGCCGGAGCCGACCGCATCGGCGGTGGACGCACCGAGGCCAGTGCCACCGAGGCCAGTACCACCGGGGTTAGGACCACCGGCGCCGGCCAGGCCATGCACGGATGAATGGATCCCGGTCTGCCCGGCCCCGCCGATCGGCAGGGCCGTGCGCGGATACTCCGGGGCCACAGGAGCCGGGTACAACGAGCCCGGGGCTGGCAGCCCGCGGGCCGCGGCGGGCTGCTGGGCGGCCTGGGCACCGGCGCCGTTAACCGTTTCCCGATCTCTACCGTGGTAGCCGCTAACCGCAGGCTCGTCACGGGTGGATGGCTCCGCGCCCGGAATCAGGTCGACGTAGGGACGCAGGTGACCTGCGGCGATCTCGAGGATGTCATCGCACTCCTGGCGGAGCGCCCGGCCGATGGTCCAGTCGCCGTCGGTCGCGATGTGCACGAGGGCGACGCGGATTCCCTGATCCTGCACGTCCGAGATGACCTGCGCGAGCTCCTCTTCGGCGCTCACGATGATCACGTCGCTGACAGCCTTGTTCCGGGCCAGCGCGGTGAGATCGCGCCGGATCTCGGTCTCTACGCCTTCCCGACGGCCGGGCCGCACCTTGCCCAAGCGCAGCTTGAGGCCGGGGATATCGGCCAGCGTGTCATGTTCGGCGGTTCGGCGGCTGTCGACCGTCGCTTCATACCAGTAACAGCGCAGCACCGGTAGGCCAGTACGGTCCCTGGACAACCCCGCAAGCAACTTGAGCAGGCCCGCGTAGTCCCAGGAGACCGAATCACGATGGCGTGTCCCGTGGACGGCGGCCGCGCCATCGGATAGCGCATAACCGGCATCCACGAACAGCGCGCAGCGATCCACGCGACACCGTCCTTCCCTCGACGCGTGACGTTACCAGCGCATCGAGGTCGCTGTGGCAGATAGCGCAGATCGCGGTACTTACGCGCCAGGCGGGAATCTCCGCGCCGGGCCGGGCATTTCGGTCGTCCGGCGGCCCCGGCGCGGCCGGATTCCGGAGGGCAGCCCGGTAGGCTCGGGTGCCGTGTCCGATCGCGAAGAACTACTGAGCGTGATCAAGGAACGGGCCGTCGTCCGCGGCCCGGTGACCTTGAGTTCCGGCCAGCGTGCCGACTGGTATGTGGACCTGCGGCGCGTCCTGCTTGACGGCAGCGCCGCGCCGCTGGCCGGCCGGGTCATGCTGGCGACCACCGCCGACCTGTCCTTTGACGCCGTGGGCGGCCTGACGCTCGGTGCCGACCCGGTGGCGACGGCGATGATGCATGCCGCCGCCGCGCAGGGCCGCAAGCTTGACGCCTTCGTCGTCAGGAAGACAGAGAAGTCGCATGGTCTGCAGCGCAGGATTGAAGGGCCCGATGTCGCCGGCCGACGGGTGCTGGCGGTCGAGGACACCTCGACCACGGGCGGCTCAGTGCTGACGGCGGTAGCTGCGCTGCTCGAGGCCGGCGCGGACGTGGTCGGGGTGGCCGTGCTCGTCGAGCGCGGGGCGCGCGAGAATATCACCGGGCGCGGCCTGAAGTACCGGGCCGCCTTCGAACTGCCCGAGCTCGGGCTGAGCTAGCCACCAGTTCGGCCAGCCGGGACCTGCCGGACAATGGACATAGGAATACTGGCCCGGAAACCCGACGAGAGGAAGCTGCCGTCATGCCGATCGCGACACCAGAGATCTACGCCCAGATGCTTGACCGGGCGAAGGAGCAGGGTTTCGCCTATCCGGCGATCAACGTGTCGTCCAGCCAGACACTGAATGCCGCCATTCGCGGCTTCGCGGAAGCCGGCAGCGACGGGATCGTCCAGGTCTCGACGGGGGGCGCCGAGTACCTGTCCGGCCAGGGGGTCAAGGACATGGTGACCGGATCCGTCGCGCTCGCTCATTTCGCCCGCACGGTCGCGGCCCGGTATCCGGTCCAGATCGCCCTGCACACCGACCACTGCCCGAAGGACAAGCTGGACGGATTCATGCGCCCGCTGGTCCAGATCTCGCAGGAGCGCGTGGAACGCGGCGAGGAGCCGCTGTTCCAGTCGCACATGTGGGATGGCTCGGCGGTCCCGCTCGCCGAGAACCTGCAGATCGCCGATGAACTGCTCGACAAGTGCGCCGCCGCCCACGTCGTGATGGAGATGGAAATCGGGGTCGTCGGCGGCGAGGAGGACGGGGTCGCCGGCGAGATCAACGAGAAGCTCTACAGCACGCCGCAGGACGCGCTGGCCACCGCCGAGACGCTCGGGCTCGGCGAGCGAGGCCGGTACCTGCTCGCCGCGACGTTCGGGAACGTGCATGGCGTCTACAAGCCGGGCCACGTCAAGCTGCGGCCGCCGGTACTGAAGGACATCCAGGAGGCCGTCGGCGCCAAGTACGGCAAGACCAAGCCGTTCGACCTCGTCTTCCACGGTGGATCGGGCTCCGACCTCGCCGACATCCGGGAGGCCATTTCCTACGGCGCGATCAAGATGAACGTGGACACCGACACGCAGTACGCGTTCACGCGTCCGGTCGCCGGCCACATGTTCAAGAACTACGACGGCGTCCTCAAGATCGACGGCGAAGTCGGCAACAAGAAGGCCTACGACCCGCGCGCCTGGGGGAAGGCCGGGGAAGATGCCATGACCGCCCGCGTCGTCCGGGCCTGCGAGGACCTGATGGCGGCAGGCAAGCAGATCGGCTGAGCCGACCGGGAGCCCACCCGGAGCCCGCCCGGAGCCGGCCCGGCCACGGGCGTCCGGGCGGCTGACGAGAGGATGAGCGCATGAGCCCTCAGAATTTGCTCGGCGGCCCGCCGGAGACCCTGCTGCCTGATCAGGAGGAGGCGCGAACGGCCCTGGAATCGGGGGCCGACCCCGCCACGGTGGCCGGCCGCTTCCCGGCCTACTGCGCCGCCTGGGCGGTGCTCGCCGAACGCGCGCTGGCGAGCGGCGACCCGGTCACCGCCTACGCGTTCGCCAGGACCGGGTACCACCGCGGGCTCGACCAGTTGCGCCGGGCCGGCTGGAAGGGCTACGGGCCGGTGCCGTGGGAGCACGAGCCTAATCAGGGCTTCCTGCGCGCCCTAGCTGCCCTGGCCGGCGCGGCGGCGGCTATCGGCGAGGACGACGAGGCGGAGCGGTGCCAGGTCTTCCTGGCGGACAGCAGCGCGGCCGCCGCGGCGAAGCTCCTGCCGTAGGACGGCCGCCGCTCACCTGCATGCGCCCGCCCCGGTCTGGGCAGTTTCCGGTAGCATCCCCATGCAAGAGCCCCTGCCGCACTTGCACCGTCGCGGACAGGGGCCTCTGGTTTTGCGCAGGGAAGGACCTGGAATATGCCCGCCATCGTGATCGTGGGCGCCCAGTGGGGCGACGAGGGCAAGGGCAAGGCCACCGACCTGCTCGGCGACAGCGTCGACTACGTCGTCCGCTATCAGGGCGGCAACAACGCCGGGCACACAGTGGTGATCGGCGATGACAGCTACGCTCTGCACCTGCTGCCCTCCGGCGTGCTGTCTCGCAGCGCGGTCCCCGTCATCGGGAACGGCGTCGTTATCGATCCCGCAGTCCTGCTCGCGGAGATCGACGGCCTGGCGGAGCGCGGTATCTCCTGTGAGCGCCTCCTGATCTCGGCTAACGCGCACTTGATCATGCCGCACCACATCGCCCTCGACAAGGTGACCGAGCGGCATCTGGGCAGCTCGCGGATCGGCACCACCGGACGCGGCATCGGCCCCACCTACAGCGACAAGGCCGCGCGGATGGGCATCCGCATGCAGGACCTGTTCGACCCGGGCATCCTGCGCGAGAAGCTCGAACTGGCGCTGCGGGAGAAAAACCAGGTCCTGACCAAGGTTTATAACCGGCGCACGATCGACGCCGCCGCGGTCGCGAGCGAGTATCTCGGGTACGGCGAGCGCCTTGGGTCCTACGTCGCCGATACCGGGCTGATCCTGAACCAGGCGCTCGACCAGGACAAGGTCGTCCTGCTGGAGGGAGCACAGGCCACGCTGCTGGACGTCGACCATGGCACCTATCCTTTCGTGACCTCCTCATCACCAACCGCCGGCGGTGCCTGCGCCGGCTCGGGTCTCGGCCCGACCCGGATCACCCGGGTAATCGGCATCCTGAAGGCCTACACCACGCGCGTCGGGGCCGGGCCCTTCCCGACCGAGCTGACCGACGCCCAGGGCGAGTGGCTGCGCAAGACCGGCAGCGAGTACGGCGTCACCACCGGCCGGGCCCGCCGGACCGGCTGGTTCGACGCCGTCATCGCGCGGTACGCGACCAGGGTCAACGGGATCACCGACTACTTCATCACCAAGCTGGACGTGCTGTCGGGACTGGAGAAGGTGCCGGTGTGCATCGGCTATGACGTGCACGGGCGCCGGCAGGACGAGATGCCGATGACGCAGACGGAATTCCACCACGCGGTTCCCGTCTACGAGTACCTCGACGGCTGGTGGGAGGACATCTCCCGGGTCAAGGACCCCGCCGACCTGCCGCCCAACGCCCGTGCCTACCTGACGGCGCTGGAGGACATGATCGGCGCGCCGATCAGCGCGGTAGGCGTGGGCCCCCGACGGGATCAGACGCTGCAGCTGCGACCCGTGGTGTGAGGCGCCGTGGTGTGAACCGCCGGTAGGCTCTGCGCCGTGCGAGTCCTCGTCCTCGGCTCCGGCGGCCGCGAGCATGCCCTTGTCCGCGCGCTGACGGCCGATCCCGAGGTGACCGCGCTGCACGCGGCGCCGGGTAATCCGGGGATCGGCGAGATCGCCGAACTGCACGCGGTGACGCTCACCGATGCCGTCAGCGTGACCGCGCTGGCCACCCGGCTCGCCGCGGACCTGGTGGTGATCGGCCCCGAGGCGCCGCTGGTGGCCGGCGTGGCCGACGCACTGCGCGCGGCCGGCCTCCGCTGCTTCGGCCCCGGCCAGGACGCGGCCATGATCGAGGGCTCGAAGTCGTTCGCCAAGCAGGTTATGGTCGCCGCGGGCATTCCCACCGCCGCGGCCCGCACGTGCCGGAGCGCGGCCGAGGCCGGCGCGGCGCTGGACGCCTTCGGGGCCCCCTACGTCGTCAAGGCGGACGGACTGGCGGCCGGGAAGGGCGTCGTAGTTACCGATGACCGCGCGGCGGCCCTGCGGCATGCCGACGACTGCGGGACGGTGGTCATCGAGGAGTACCTCGACGGGCCGGAGGTGTCCGTCTTCGCGCTCGCCGACGGCACGACCGCCATCCCGCTGCTGCCCGCCCAGGACTTCAAGCGGGCCCACGACGGCGACTGCGGCCCGAACACGGGCGGCATGGGCGCCTACGCGCCGCTGGCCTGGTTGCCGACCGACCTCAGCGAGGAGATCCTGGCCACCGTTATCCGGCCGGCCCTCGCGGAACTGCGCCGACGCGGCGCCCCCTACAGCGGCCTGTTGTACACGGGCCTGAGCCTCACCTCCCGCGGCCCGCGGGTCGTCGAGTTCAACGCGCGGTTCGGGGATCCAGAGACTCAGGTCGTGCTCGACCGGCTCGCGACTCCGCTGGCCGGCCTGCTCGCGGCGGCGGCCGCAGGCGACCTCGCTGCCGCGAGCTCTGCCGGACTGGCCTGGACGCCGGGCGCGGCCGTCACCGTGGTGCTGGCCGCGGCGGGCTACCCGCAAGCTCCCGTCAGCGGTGACGAGATCGCGGGCATCGCCGAGGCGGGCCGCCAGCCCGGTGCCTATGTCCTGCACGCCGGTACCCGGATGCGCGGCGATGGGCACCTGGTGTCCAGCGGCGGCCGGGTCCTCGACATCGTCGGGACCGGGGACGACGTGTCGCGGGCCCGCGACGCCGCCTACGCGGCCGCGGCCAGGATCGAGATGCGCGGCGGCTGGTACCGCCGGGACATCGCGCAGCAGCCTAACCACGGCGCGCCCGCCAGCCCGTGACTGCCGACGAGCCCGCGCCGCAGGCCCGCGTCGCGGCGCAGACCCGGCTGCGGGTCCTGGTGGCGATGCTCCTCGCGGAGCAGCGGCGGGACGCCGACAAACCTGGTGGCGGGAGAACCGCGCAGGCGGATACGGCAGGATAGGGCTGTGATCGAACGGTACACGCTGCCCGAGATGGGCCACGTCTGGAGCGAGGCGCACAAGTACGAGCTGTGGGGCCAGATCGAGGTCCTCGTCCTCGCCGCGCACGCCCGGGCGGGCACGGTGCCGGCTGACGCCGTAGCGCCAGTGGCGGCCGCACCAGTGCCAACCCCCGAGGCGGTGGCCACGCTGGAGGGGGTGACCGGTCACGACGTGATCGCGTTCCTGTCCGCCTGGGCGGACAACACCTCGCCGCGCGAGGCCGCCGCCTACGTGCACTTCGGCATGACGTCCTCCGACCTCCTGGACACCGCGCTCGGCCTGCAGCTCACGCAGGCCACGGACCTGCTGCTGACCCGGTGCACCGCGCTGCTCGGCGTCCTGCGCGAGCATGCGCTGGCGCATCAGTCCACGCTGCGCGTGGGCCGGACCCACGGCATCCATGCCGAGCCCGACGTGTGGGGACACCGGGTCGCGGACTTCGCGTTTGCCGTCGCCCGGTGCCGGGACCGGCTCGCCCGCGCCCGGCAGGCCGTCGCGGTCGGGAAGCTGTCCGGCGTGGTGGGCACGTACTCGAACATCGATCCGGCGATCGAGTCGCAGGTGATGGCCGAGCTCGGGCTGCGGCCCGCCGAGGTGGCGACCCAGGTGGTGCTCCGAGACGGCATCGCGGAATGGACGGGCGTGCTGGCGCTGATCGCAACGGTCTGCGAGGCCATCGCGCTGGAGGTCCGGCACGGGCAGCGAACCGAGGTCGCCGAGCTCGCCGAGGCCTTCGGGTCCGGGCAGAAGGGCTCGTCCGCCATGCCGCACAAGAAGAACCCGATCCGCTCGGAGCGGATCTGCGGCCTGGCCCGGATAGTCCGCGCCCAGGTTGTCCCCGTGCTGGAGGGGATACCGCTGTGGCACGAACGTGACATTTCCCACTCGTCCACGGAGCGGGTGGCCCTGCCCGATGCCGCCATCGGGACCGACTTCCTGCTGGAGCAGACCACCGGGCTGATGGCCGGGCTGGTGGTGGACGCCGACCGGATGCGGGCAAACCTGGACTCCAGCCACGGCCTGATCTACACCTCGGCCGTGCTGCTGGAGCTGGTGGCCGCCGGGCTGTCCCGCGAGGCTGCCTACGCGCTCGTGCAGGCGGCCGCGATGGAGACCTGGCAGACGGCAATGCCGTTCCGGGAGACGCTGCGCAGCCACGCCGCGCGCGCGGGCCAGCGGCTCGACGAGGCCCGGCTCGACGAGGTGTGCCGCCCCGAGCGGTACGTCGCGCGGCTTGGCCCGGTCTTCGAGCGGCTGGGGAAGCTCACCTGAGCGCCGGCCGGGACGGGATCCAGTGATGAAGCTGCTCCACTCGGGGAAGGTCCGCGACCTCTACGAGGACGGCCCCGACCTGATCATGGTGGCGTCCGACCGGATGAGCGTCTATGACGTCGTGCTGCCCACGCCGATCCCGGACAAGGGCGCGATCCTCACCCAGCTCTCGCTGTGGTGGTTCGAGCGCCTCGGTGATCTCCTGCCCAATCACGTCATCTCGGCGACCCGCGTGCCCGGCGAATGGGCCGGGCGGGCGATCCGGTGCCAGCGGCTGGACATGTTCGGCGTGGAGTGCATCGCTCGCGGTTACCTGACGGGCCTAGGACTGGCCTCCTACCAGGAAACCGGCACCGTCTCCGGCGTCGCCCTGCCCGAAGGGCTAGTTAACGGCTCCCGACTGCCCGAGCCCGTGTTCACGCCCACCACCAAGGCCGGTGTCGGCGAGCACGACGAGTTCATCGACTTCGGTGATGTGACTCGCGAGGTCGGCGAGGAAACGGCGGCACGGCTGCGCGAGCTGACCCTGGCGGTCTACCGGCGGGGCCACGAGACCGCTCTGGACCGGGGTGTCATCATCGCCGACACGAAGCTGGAGTTCGGCCGGTCCCGGGCCGGCACGATCACGCTCGCCGACGAGGTCCTGACCCCGGACTCGTCACGATTCTGGGCCGCCGATCTCTGGCAGCCCGGCGGGCCCCAGTACTCAATGGACAAGCAGTACGTTCGCGACTGGTCACTGACCACGGGATGGGACAAGCGGGCACCCGCGCCGGAGATTCCGGCCGATGTGGTGGAAGCGACCCGGGCCCGTTACATCGAGGCCTACGAGCACGTCACCGGCGAGGCCTGGGGCGGATGAAGTGGCGCCGGCCGGGTAGTAGGGAACCCGATCCGTGTCGGCCAGGCCCACTGATTACTCCTTGGAGTCAATCAGATACGTTACGTAACACAGTCATCATGGCCTGGAGGCGCAGAAGCGGTGGAATACTGGACGGCACGTGAGACAGGCGGCCGGCACCTGGGCGAGATGTACTCCGGGTGGTCGGCAGCCGGACCGGGCAGCCCGGCGCTGAACCGGTCAGGTTATTCAGCGCTGAACGACAGGAGCTCCAGCCAGATGACGAGCGGTCCCGAGACCCGCTATCGCGTCCGCGGCGGCAACCCGCTGCAGGGGACAGTCTTCGTACAGGGCGCTAAGAACGCCGCACTCAAGATGATCGCGGCCTCGCTGCTGGCCGAGAAGGGCCGAACGGTCCTGCGAAACGTGCCGGTCATCGAGGACGTCCGGCGAGCGGTCGAGCTGGCCCAGGCGGTCGGGGCCGTCGTTAAGTTCCACGAGGCCGAGCGGACGCTCGTGGTCGATGCCTCCGAGCTGACCAGCTCCGTGCTGCCGGCCGACATCGCGGGCCGGTTCCGGGCATCGGTGCTCTTCGTGCCCGCCCTGCTGCACCGGCTCGGCGAGGCCACCATCGAGGGCATCGGCGGCTGCAACCTCGGCAGCCGGCTGCTGGACTTTCATTACCGGGGCTTTGCCCGGCTCGGCGCGATCGTGGATGAGCAGGAGACGCAGATCCACATCAAGGCGGGCCACCTGCGCGGCGCCCACCTCTACCTGGACACGCCCTCACACACCGGCACCGAGAACCTGATCATGGCGGCCTCGCTGGCGCCCGGCACGACAGTGATCGACAACTGCGCGCTCGAGCCCGAGGTGCTCGACGTGATCGCGTTCCTCACCAAGATGGGCGCGCGCATCAGTGGCGGCGGCACCGGCTTCGTGACCGTCCAGGGCGTCGAGGAGCTCACGGCCGTGGAGCACACGGTCATGGCGGATCGCATCGACGCCGCCGTTTTCGCCATGGCCGCGGCCATGGCCGGCGGCGAGGTTACCCTGGTCGGCGCCTCGCTTGAAGATTTCGGGGTTGTCCGGTGGAAGCTTGAGCAGATGGGCGTGGAGTTCGCGACTCACGGCGCCATCCTGCAGGTTCGCCGCGATCGGCAGCTTCGCCCAATCAACGTGATCACAAGCCCGTTCCCAGGATTCGCCACCGACCTGCAGTCGCCCATTATGGCGCTGGGCTGCCTGGCCGAGGGCACTAGCTACATCCGGGAGACCATCTTCGATGGCCGATACATGCTGGCCGGCGAGCTGAGCAAGATGGGCGCCAAGGTGGAGGTAGCCGGGAATGCCGTCCTAGTGCACGGCCCGACTCCGCTGCACGGCACCGAAGTCATCGCGCATGAACTGCGAACCGGGATCGCGCTGGTCCTGGCCGGGCTGGCGGCCGAGGGCGAGACCGTCGTGGCGCCGGGCTACCTGATCAACCGGGGCCACGCGTCGGTCGCTTCGCGGCTCACCACGCTCGGCGCCGACGTCGTCGAGGAAATCGTCGACTGACGCCGCTATCTGCGAAGATTCACCCTGCCATTCACATTTCGAGCGCCACAACGCCCAGTCGAGTTTCGTTCTGCCGTTGAATCACGGATAATTGCCTCTTCCAGAGACAAGTCCAGTGCGCTACGAAATGAAGTAGCGAAACTTACCGGCTGCGGAGCGGGTGGCCTGAATGAGACGGGAAATGGCGCGAATGGCAGGTGGCGCCGAGCCAACGATCGGCATCGTCGGACCGCACGAGCTAGTGGAGCGGATCATGCTGTCCGGTCTGCCGCTCACGGCGGGGCACGGACCGGCACCATCGGACCGCGGCGATACTGCCACCCGGCGCCTGGTTACGGCGGCCTACCGGGAGGAGCAGGAGGCCCCGGAGAAGGTGGCCCGGCTGGGCAGCACGGTCGACGCGTGCCTGTTCGCCAGCAGGGTGCCCTACGAGTACGCACGACGGGCCGGGGTGCTCACCGTCCCGGCCACCTACATCCAGCTGAGCGGCAGCGCCCTGTACGCGGCGCTGCTGCGCGCGAGCCGGGATGGCCTCGATATCTCCCGGTCGAGCATCGACGTCATCAGCCAGGCCGATGCGGAAGACGCGCTCACCGAGCTCGGCATCCCCACCGACGGCGTGCATGTCCGCGAGGAGGTCTCCAGCTCGGCCGTCATCGCCGCCTTTCACGAGCGGTTGTCGCACCAGGATGAGACCGTCGTCGCCTTCACCTGCCTGCAGTCGGTGGCCAGGAAGCTGACCGCGGCGCAGATTCCGGTCTTCGCGCTCCGGCCGACCGGCAGCGCGATCAGGTCGGCCCTGCGCACCGGCACCCTGCTGGCCGGCTACCGGCGGCTCGAGAACGCACAGCTGGCCGTCGTGATCGTGGAGGTACCGACCCTGCGCGATACGGTGCGCCGCGGTGCGCCACGGCAGGCACGCGAGGAACTGCGGCTGACCGTGCACCGCTTCCTCGTTCAGGAGGCCCAGCGGATCCACGCCACGGTGAGCGCGCTGAACGAGCACGGCTTCCTGGTCATCGCCACCCGGGGATCGCTGGTCCAGGCCGCCGATGGCCTGGGCGGCCCCCCGTTCGTCGAGCGTGCCCGCAGCGAGCTGGGCATCGGCATCGAGGTAGGCGTGGGCGGCGGCCGGACCGAGCTGGAGGCCGAGGCGCGAGCCCGCGCCTCGCTCGGACGGCCGCCCACCACGACCCGGCTGCCGGGGCAGGTCCGCGAACGGGCCAGCCAGCCGCTGGTTCCCGGCCCGCGGGCTGCCCCGCCCACGGCCGCCAGCCGGCGCGGGCTCGACACGCTGGTCCGGCTCTCGGAGAAGCTATCGGCGACCGGCGCGACGCCGGTCGTGGATGCTGAGACGGCCGGGCGGCTCCTCTCGGTGACCCCGCGCACGGCCCGGCGCCTGCTGGCGACGCTCGTGGAGGAGGGCCTGGCCTGGCCCCTCCCCCCCAGCAGGAGCCCGCAGCCAGGCCGGCCGCGGCAGGCCTACCGGCTGGTGGTCGAGAAACTGGGACCGCGGGGGTCCCGCTAGCCGGCCCGGCTGATGGTCCTAGCCGCGCCAGCGGCTGATGACGTCGCGGCCGAACCGGGCCATCTCCTCGCGCTGGGGGGAGAACTGCAGCAGCATGAGGCCGACTCCGGCGTCCGCATAGCCGCGGAGCCTGTCGATGATCTGGTCAGGCGTCCCGATCAGCCCGCTGCGCAGCCCTCGGTTGGAGACGCTGTACTCCTCCAGAGAGACCTGCGACTCCAGCTGCGAGCCCTGGACGAAGTCCTGGTAAGAGGCGTAGGCCTCGGGCGACGAGCGGACATCGAGGATGCGATCAAGCTGCGCCTGCGCCTGCGCTTGGGTGTCCCGGCAGATCACGTAGCCCGAGACGCCGAACTGCAGCGGCGGCTGGCCCGCAGCGGCCCGCCGTGCGCTCAGGTCCGCGACCTTGGCCGCGATGACCTCGGGCGCGTCCCCGTGCATGACGTAGGCATCGGCGTGGGCGGCGATGACCTCCTTCGCCTTAGGCGACTCACCACCCATGTAGACGGGCGGCAGGCGGCTGGGCTTAGGCGCCAGGACCGCGCCGTCCAGCTGATACAGCGGCCCGGCGTGGGTCACCGTGTCCTCGCGCAGCAGCCGGGACACGACCTCCAGCCACTCCTGCGTCCGGGCGTACCTGGCATCGTGCACATCGAACGGCGCCCCGTACTGGGCGGCCTCGTCCTTCCACCAGGACGAGACCACGTTCAGGGCCACCCGGCCCGGCGCGATCACGTCCAGGGTGGACAGCGCCTTGGCGGTGAGCGACGGCGAGTGGTAGTTGGGCCGGACCGCCAGCATCAGCTCCAGCGTGCTCGTCACCGCCGCGACAGCGGGGGCGAGCGTCCAGCAGTCCAGCGACGGCTCGCGAGGGCCCTTGATGTCGTTGAGATTCAGCTCGGCGATCAGCGTCAGGTCGAAACCGTGCTGCTCGCTTTCCGCCGCGAGATCACGGACGTAGGGCCAGGCGACCGGCATGCCCTCATCCCGGACGTTGCGCAGCCAGCCCCCGAAAATCGGCATCCAGAACCCGAACCGCATAGTCAGACCCTTCGCTGTTCGTAGTAGTGCAATGACGGGAGCTAGGCGGCGAGCAGCTTCCCCAGGTAGTCGGCGACGGCGGGCAGGGCCGGGCGCGATGCCGCGGCCTCGATGGCCGCGTTGTAATTCGTGGTGGTGTTGATGTCGTAGGTCACCAGCCTGCCGTCGGCCGTCTCGATGAACTCAAAGCCGGCGATCTCGATCCCGTGCCGGGCCGCGAACTGCGCGTACCGGCCGGTGACCGGATGCTCGAAGCCATCGCGCAGCGCAAACAGGCTCGGTTCCCCACTAGCAGCCCAACCCGGCTGAGCCACCGCGCAGGCATCGGCCGGACAGAGCTGGAACCCGCCACGCGCGGTGTCGGCGGTGATCGCGTAGATGAACTCGCCACCCACGATCTCGGCCCTGGTGATCCGCGGGAGAGCCGCCTGCAGGTACTCCTGGAGCAGCGTGATCCCGTCGACCGGGGCCTCGTAACCGGCGGCCGCGAGGTACGCCTCAAACTCGTCGTGGTCAGCGAACAGGCGCACGCCATGGCCCTTGCCGCCCTGGTTGTGCTTGCTGACGAATGGCGCGGGCAGCTTGCGGGCCGCCGCCGCGAGGTGACTGGTCCCGGCCACCGCGATCGTGCGCGGCACATCGAAGCCGGCCGCCCGCAGCGCGACGAACTGGTCGACCTTGCTCATCTCCAGCTCGAGCACACGGCGGCCATTCACCACCCGCCGACCGTGGGCCTGCAGCCAGGTCAGCACGCCACGGGTCTGGTCCTTGGCGAACGGGTGACCCCGGGTGTGCGAGGACGCGCTCATCCGCGACCAGAACACTCCGGCCGGCGGCGAGTCGTCCAGGTCGATCGCCGCCTCGCCGAGCAGCCACTGCTCGTGCGGCACCCCGGCGGTGTCGAGCGCCATCCCGATCGGCCCGAACCACTCCGGGTTCTCGTGGATCACATAGACCTTCAACGCTGCCTGGCCTCCGCCCTCGTTCCCTCAGGCCCAGCGTACGATCACGCTCGGCGGCACGATGTGGACAGCCCCGTGCTAGCTAGATCAGTGCCGCCGCGGCCAGGCCTTTGCCACTGCGAGGAAGGCGTCGTTGGCCTCCGGGCTCCCTATCGAGACGCGGGCGCCGTCGAGGGCGTACGGCCGGACGCTGACCCCGGCCTGATCGGCGGCGGCAGCGAAATCCGGCGTCTGCGCGCCGAGCGGCAGCCAGACGAAGTTCGCCTCCGTCGGCGGGACCGTCCAGCCCTGATCCAGCAGCTCGCCGCGAACCCGGCCGCGCTCCTTGACTACCCACTCCACCCGCTCCAGCAGCTCGGACTCGGCGGCCAGGGACGCGATGGCGGCCGCCTGGGCCAGGGCGTTCACGGTGAAGGGGAGCTGGGTCTTGCGCACGGCGGCCGTGACGGGCTCCTGGCCCACCAGGAACCCGACCCGCAGTGCGGCCAGCCCGTATGCCTTGGAGAAGGTCCGCAGCACGGCCAGGTTCGGCCGCGTCGGATAAAGGGTGCGGCCGTCGGGCACGTCCGGGTCGCGCACGTACTCGTGGTAGGCCTCGTCTAGCACCACCAGGCAGTTCGACGGCACCCGGTCCAGGAACCGGACCAGCTCATCGCGCCCGACCACAGTCCCCGTCGGGTTGTTCGGGTTGCAGATGAAGATCAGCCGGGTCCGGTCGGTGATGGCGTCGGCCATCGCGGGCAGATCGTGCGCCTGATCGCGGAGCGGGACGCGAACCGATGTGGTGCCGGCCAGGTCGGAGAGGCCGGGATATGCCTCGAACGACCGCCAGGCGTACAGCACCTCGGTGCCCGGCTCGGCGGTCGCTCCCAGCAGCTGCTGAGTGAGGCCGACCGATCCGCAGCCCACGGCCACATGCTCGGCCGGGATGCGGAACCTGTCGGCAATAGCGGCCGTCAGCTCCGTGGCCCCGTTATCGGGATACCGGTTGAGGGTCGTGGCCGACGCGGCGATCACCGACAGCACGGAGGGCAGGGGGCCGTAGGGTGACTCGTTCGAGGAAAGCTTGAACGTCCGGGCGCCCGGCGCGGACGGTGCCCGGCCGGGCTTATACGACTCGAACGACTGCAGAACGGCCCGGAACCGCGGAGTGTGAGCGGACATCATCGTCCTCCTGGGTGCAGACCCGCTACGGCAGGCGGCTGCCGGGCAGCTACCTTGACCCAGGTTAGCCACCCGCTGCGGCCGCCAGCACCGCTGCCGGGCAGTCCGGCGTCTCCAGCGGCGCGGTATTCCGGCGGGCGCTGCCTGTTCCGGGGCATAATCGCCGGGGTACAGTGACGACGTGAATCGACTTGGGGAGCTGGAGCGCGCGATCATGGACGTCCTATGGGAGGCGCCCGAGTCCCTCACCGTCCGGCAGGTCAGCGCGCAGCTAATCGAGCGGGACCTGGCGCACACGACCGTTATGACCGTGCTTGATCGGCTGTCGAAGAAGGGCTTTGCCCGACGGCAGCGAGACGGCCGGGCGTGGCGCTACCGCGCTGCGGAGAGCCGCGAGGCGTACGTTACCGAGCTCATGCTCAGCGCACTGGATCAGACCGGTGACCGGCAGGCGGCTCTGGCTCGCTTCGTGCGGAGCGTCTCCGGCTCCGAGGCGCGTGCCCTGCTGAATGCCCTGGAGGCGCTCGGCGAGGGCCCCAAAGGCTAAGCCGCCATGACCGCCGTCTTTGTGCTGGCTGCCGTCGCCGCAGGCTGCGTCCAGGCGTCCTCGATGCTCGCGGTGGCAGGCTGGCCGCGCCGGTCACCGGCGGCGGCCATCGTCTTGTGGCAGGCGATCGGGCTGGGCTGGGGCCTGGCCGCGGTAGGCACGCTGATCGGGCTGGGCACCGCCACGCGGCGTTACGGCGTGGCGGGCAGCGCCCTCAGCCAGCTGACCGGCTTCCTGGATGGCCGCGCCCCCATCTCGTTCGGGCTCCTCTCGGCGGCCCGGCTCGTCTGCATGGCGGCCGGCCTGGTGCTGCTGTCGCTGCTGGTCTGGGTGCTGCTGTCGGTATCCGCGGCGGTGCTGCGGGCCAGGCAGCGGCAGCGCGTCTTGCTCAGCCTGCTGGCGCACGGCGACCCTAAGGTGCCGGGCGCCCTGGTGGTCGACTACCCGGCCGCTGCCGCCTACTGCCTGCCCGGTCTGCACTCGGCGATCGTCATCAGCGCGGGCACGCTGGACCTGCTGGACTCCGACGAGCTGGCCGCGGTGCTCGCGCACGAGCGCGCCCACATTAGGGAGCGGCACGACCTGGTCCTGCTCCCGTTCATCGCGCTGCGCCGCGGGTTCCGCTGGTCGCATGCCGCCCGGCAGGCGCATCGGGCGGTCGCCCTCCTGGTGGAGATGCACGCCGACGACCGCGTACTGCGCCAGCGTCCGGCGCGAGAACTGGCCACGGCGCTGCTGCGAGTCGGCGCGGCCGGCGGCTGCCAGGCTCCCGCCGGGGCGCTCGCCGCCGTCGAGCCGGATATGGGCGGCGAGGTCGCAGCGCGAGTTACCCGGCTGCTTCGGCCGGCGCCGAGCCTCTCCGTTCCGGCCCTTGCGCTGGTCGGCGTGGCCGCCGCGCTGGCGGTCATCGTCCCGGTAGCGGTGCTCGTCGTCCCGTTCTGAGCGCGCAGCGCCGCGACGAGCCCGTTCAGCCCGGCCCGGCCTGCCCCTTACCAGGGGCCGTAGGGACCCTGGTGCGAGGACCCGGTCTTGAAGTCCTTCACCTTGGGCCGGACGTCCGCGAGGTAGATGGCCGCCGCGACGAAGGCCACGATCGGCAGGATGCTGAAGATGGCCAGCGAGCCGATGGCACCGCCGATGCCGATGACCACGGCCACCCCGAGGATGATCATCCACAGCGGCTTGGTCTGCTTGCCTGCCGCCACGAAGGCAGGAGCGGGGCGCCTGATCACGTCGGTGAATGCCCAGGCCTCGACGACGAAGGCGGCGACCAGCAGGATCCAGAAGAAGTACTGGATCGGACTGTAGGCTGAGAAGTTGACGATGCTCACGGCGTCACGCTACTCGCTGGCGGGCGGGGGCGGGAACTCCCGGCCGTGCGCGGCGGCCGGGGCAAGATCATCGCTGAGCGCCGGATCCGGCCCGATGGCTGGCCTGCCGGGCGCCGCCAGGACTTCGGCGCTGACATTCTCGGGCCAGAGCAGGGCGGCCTCATCCGGCGCGAGCCCGCTCTGGTCACCGACCGCCTCCGCCTCGGCTTCCGCGGCCAGCGCGGTCTCCTTGCGGAAGGACTCGTAGATCTCGATCAGCATCTGCTTCTGCCGCTCGGTCAGCTCCAGGTCGGCCAGGACGGCATCGCGGACCATCGAGCCCGGCGGGCGGTCCTCCAGAAAACCGGCCTGCACATACAGCGCCTCGGCCGATATTCGCAGTCCCTTGGCTATCTGCTGCAGGATGTCGGCGCTTGGCCTACGCAGGCCCCGCTCGATCTGGCTCAGGTACGGGTTGGAGATCCCCGCGTTCTGGGCCAGCTGGCGCAGCGAAATCCGGGCCTGCTCGCGCTGCTCCTTGATGTAGGCACCGATCGTGGTCACGTTTACCGGACTCATGAGCCAAGTCTGGCACTTCGCGCTTGCACTTGCAAGCGGCTTGCTAGCAGCGGCTAGCAGCCGCCAGCGGCTCGGCTTGTCGTAAGCCAGTTACCGGCGAGACGGGGAGCGTGGCGCGGACCTCGCCGACCAGCGCGCCGCCGCCGATAACCGGGCCGACGGCCATGCTCTCGAGCACGGCAAGATCGGTGCCGGGTACGTCGGCTACGCCCAGGTCGCGCAGCAGCGCCACGGTGATGGGGGTGCGCGCACGCTGCGAGCCGTCCTCGATCTTGAGCGCCCCGGCCCGGCCGTCGGCCAGCGCGAACGCCTCGACGCCCTCGGCGCCGGCCTTGAGCAGCAGGCCCGGGACAGCGGTCATCAGCTCGCACTCGGGTCGGGTCGTCCCGGAGGTCCAGGCCGGATACGCGCGCATCGCATCGGCCACCCGGCGTTCTGGCGTGCCAGGCTCGGCCAGGACAAGCGCGCGGAACGCGCGGGCGAGGCCGCTCACCGAGATCGCCAGCAGCGGCGCGCCGCAGCCGTCCACGCCGATGGCCGCCACCGGCTCGCCCGCCAGCTCCGCCACCGTCGCGGCGATCGCCAGCTGAAGGGGGTGACCGGGATCGGTGTAGCTGCCGGTAGGCCAGCCCGCCACCACGCAGGTGGCCAGCATGGCCGCGTGCTTGCCGGAGCAGTTCATGTACACCCGGGCGGGACCGGCCCCGGCCGCCAGCAGCTCGCGCTGGGCCTCCTCGGCGAGCGGCAGGTCCGCCGGACACCGCAGCGCGTCTTCGTCCAGGCCGGCGTTCGCCAGGATCCGGCGGACGCCCGCTACGTGGAAGTCCTCGCCCGAGTGGCTGGCCGCGGCGAGCGCGAGGAGCTGCCCGTCCAGGTCCAGGCCGCAGCGGAGCATCGCCGCGGCCTGCAGGGGCTTGTTGGATGACCGCGGGAAAACCGGCACGGTCGCGGCGCCGGCCGACACGGCCACCGCGGCGTCGGCGCGGAGGCCGACCGCCGTCCCGCGGTGCCGGGACTCGATGAAGCCTGACCTGACCACTTCGGCCAGGACCGGGTTCTCCAGGAGCGGGCGCTCAGCTATGGCCGGCACCTCCCAGGCCGGGCACGCCCAGCATCGTCCGCGCGTCCGCGGGCGGCATCGGCGGGCGCTGAGCCAGTTCCGCCAGGGTCGCGGCCCGCTCGACCAGCTCCGCGTTTCCGGTAACGGGCCTGCTGCGGGCGAAGGAGGTGGTGTCCTCCATGCCGACCCTCAGGTGGCCGCCTGCGGCCAGCGCGGCGAACATCACCGGCACCGAGGTGCGACCGATTCCGGTCGCCGCCCAGGTGGCCCCGGCCGGCAGCGCCGCCACCGCGGCGACCAGGGTGGCCGCGTCGCCCGGCATCCCGCCGGGCACGCCCATGACCAGGTCGCAGTGCACGTGGCCGCCGGCCGGCGCACCCAGGTCGCCCAGCAGCCGGTGCAGCGTGGACACGTGGCCGAGGTCGAAGAGCTCGAACTCGGGCACGACGCCAAGCTGCTGGGTCCGGGCGTAGAGCTCGCGGATGAACGGCCAGGAGTTCATGAAGACGCCATCCCCGAAGTTGACGGTGCCGCAGGTCAGCGAGCAGGCGTCCGGGGCCGCGTCGAGCACGGCCAGCCGCCGCTCGAGGCTGTCGGTGACCGCGCCGCCGGTGGACAGCTGAACGATCAGGTCCGTGCCCTCGCGCAGCGCCTGCACGGTGTCGGTGAGCCTGCGCGGGTCCAGCGTCGGGCGCGCCTGGTCATCCCGGATATGCACGTGAATGACGGCGGCGCCGGCCGCCTGGCATTCCTTGGCCGTGGCGACCAGTTCGTCCAGGGTGACGGGCAGGGCAGGCACCGCCGCCTTATCCGCCTCCGCGCCGGTGGGCGCGACAGTGATCAGGGTGGCGTGCCGCGCCGCCGGAGCGGCGGGGCGGTGTGCGGCGTCAGATGTCATGACCGGAAGAATGCCTTCTCGTGCGAGCCGTAATTCAGCGAGCCAGCGAAGCGAGCGTATCGGTCGGCGGGTCCGTGGTCGGCTGCCTGCCCCGGCCCGGGCTGGTGGTACTGGTGGGCGTGACCCACTCGGACACGGCGGCGGTCGCAGCCGCGCTGGCGCGCAAGGTCTTCTATCTCCGCATCCTGCGCGACGAGAAATCTTGCGCCGATCTGTCCGCCCCGCTGCTGGTGATCAGCCAGTTCACCCTGTACGCGGACACGGCCAAGGGCAGGCGGCCGACGTGGCAGGCCGCGGCTCCCGGCCCGGTCGCCGAGCCGCTGGTCGATGCCTTCTGCGCCGGACTGCGCGAGCTTGGCGCCAGCGTGCAGACGGGGGTCTTCGGTGCGGACATGCAGGTCCACCTCGTCAACGATGGCCCGGTGACCCTGATCCTTGAGGCTTAGATTCTTGAGGCTTAGATTTTTGCGGCTTAGCGGCTGGCTACGGCCTGCTGGCCCAGGTGGTGGCGGGCAAACGCGAGGGACTCGGCAAGATCGGCGTGCCGCTGGGCCACGTCGGCCGCCCGGTGGGTGTTGACTTCCAGGACCACCACGCCGGCATAGCCGTCAGCACGCAGCTTGCCAAGCAGCTCGGCGCAGGGCTGGGTGCCCCGGCCAGGGACAAGGTGCTCGTCCGGCAGGCCGGCCTTGGTGCCGTCCCCGAGGTGCACGTGCGCGAGCCTGTCGCCGAGCTGGCTGGCCATTTCGAGCACGTCCGAGCCGGATACCGCGGCATGCGACACGTCGAGCGTCGCGTGCGGGCAGTCCAGTTCGACCGGGTTCCAGTGCGGGGCGTACGCGGTGACCTCCGTCCCGCCGCGTCGCAGCGGGTACAGGTTCTCGGCGGCGAACGCTATCCCGCTCTCTTGCGACATCGCGGTCAGCCCGGCCTCGAACTCCCGGGCGTACTCACGCTGCCAGCGGAAAGGCGGGTGAACGACGATGACGCTCGCCCCGAGCTGCTCCGCCATCTCCTGCGACTTGCGCAGCTTCCCCCAGGCCTCGCGGCCCCACACCCGCTGGGTGATCAGCAGGTTGGGCGCGTGCACGGCCACCACGGGGATGCCGTGGTACTCCGACAGCCGGGTCAGCACCTGAGCGTCCTGGCTGACCGGGTCGGCCGTGACCATGACCTCAAGGGCGTCATAGCCCAGCCGGACGGCGGCCTCGAACGCGTCGGGGACCCGCTCGGGGAAGACCGAGGCGGTTGACAGTGCGATCTGGACCCCCGCCACCTGGACTCCTCCCGCCTGAGCGCCTGTTGCGCTGCCGTCGTGGGCCAACGCATCTCCTTCGCCGGATGCAGCTGCGCTCCGGATCTGACCCTGCCAGCTTATGCCGACGTCCCCGGAGCCCAGACCGGCCGTGACCGGCGAGCCGCAGGCGGTTGTCAGTGGCGGCCGTTACGGTTCGGATCATGGGCAAGTTGGCGGCTGTCGCGGTATATGAATGCTCCGAATGTGGCTGGCGGAGCACCAAGTGGGCCGGCCGCTGCGGTGAATGCCAGGAGTGGGGAAGCCTGACCCAGGCCCCGCCGGCCGGGCACGCGATCATGACGCCCGGCTCGATGCGCGTGCCGCTGCGGGCTGGCACTCCCCGGGTGGCGGCCGTCCCGATCGGGCGGGTAGACGCGGACGCGGCCAGGGCCCGGCCGACCGGCATGGACGAGCTGGACCGTGTCCTTGGCGGCGGCTTCGTGCCCGGCGCCGTCGTGCTGCTGGCCGGGGAACCGGGCGTCGGCAAGTCCACCCTGCTGCTGGAGGCCGGGGCCCTGGCCGCGGCGTCCGGGCCCGTCCTTTACGTGACCGGCGAGGAGTCAGCGGCCCAGGTGCGGCAGCGGGCCGACCGGGTCGACGCGATCCACGACAACCTGTTCCTCGCCGCGGAGACCGACTTTGCCGCGCTGCTCGCGCACGTCGAGGCGGTCGACCCTACGCTGCTGATCGTCGACTCGGTGCAGACCATCAGCGCCGCCGGCCTCGACGGGGTGCCGGGTGGCGTCACGCAGGTCCGGGAGATTACCGCCGCCCTGACCGCGCTGGCCAAGCAGCGGACCCTGACAACCGTGCTGGTGGGGCACGTGACCAAGGACGGCTCGGTCGCCGGGCCGCGCACGCTGGAGCACCTGGTCGACGTGGTGCTGACCTTCGACGGGGATTCCCGTGGCCAGCTCAGGATGGTCCGGGCGCTCAAGAACCGGTTCGGCCCGACCGATGAGATCGGCTGCTTCGAGCTCGGCGAGTACGGCCTCATCGGGCTGCCGGATCCGAGCGGCCTGTTCCTGTCGCAGCGCGACGACCCGGTGCCCGGGACTTGCGTGACCGTAACCCTGGAGGGGCGCCGCCCGCTGGTGGCGGAGGTGCAGACCCTCGTCTGCGCGACCACCGGGGAAATGGCCCGCCGGGTTACCTCGGGCCTCGACGCGTCCCGGGTCGGCATGGTGGTCGCGGTACTGCAGCGGCGGGCCGGCGTCTCCATCGGCCGGCAGGACGTCTACGCGGCGACCATCGGCGGGGTCCGGCTGTCCGAGCCATCGGTAGACCTGGCCGTCGCGCTGGCCCTGGCCAGCGCACGGGCGGACGCCAGCGTGCCGGGTGACCTCGTCGCCATCGGCGAGGTGGGCCTGGCCGGCGAGATCCGCCGCGTCGCGGGGGTGCAGCGCAGGCTTGCCGAGGCGCAGCGCCTGGGCTTCCGGCGGGCGATCGTGCCGCCGGGCTCGGACTTCCCGCCATCAGGCGGGTCGCCACGAGACCCCGGGCCCGGCGGGGCAGCGCTGGCCGACGTGCGGGAGGCGCGGGATGTCAGGACCGCGATAGCGATGGCGCTAGGGGGTTAGAAGCACCGGGGGTAGAGCCGCGGCTCGCCGATACACTGACGACAATGAGGAACCCCTCGGGCACCGGGTGCCCGCAGTGAGCAAGGGACGGGACGAGCAGCGTCGCGCCGCACTTGCCGCGATGGCACCGGGAACGGTGCTCCGGGAAGGCCTGGAGCGCATTCTGCGGGGCAGCACGGGCGCGCTCATCGTGCTGGGCTACGACCAGACGGTCGAAGACCTATGCTCGGGCGGATTCGAGCTCAAGGTCACGTTCTCCGCTACCAGGCTGCGCGAGCTGGCCAAGATGGACGGCGCCATCGTGCTGGACCGCAGCGGGTGCACCATCCTGCGCGCGGCCGTCCAGCTGGTGCCTGACCCGGCGCTGCCCACTGGCGAGTCGGGAACCAGGCATCGGACCGCCGAGCGCGTCGCCCGGCAGACCGGCTATCCCGTTATCTCGGTCAGCAAATCCATGCGCATTATCGCCGTGTACACCGGCGGTGCTCGCTATGTCCTCGAGGACTCCACGACCATCCTGTCCCGGGCGCACCAGGCCCTGGCCACCCTGGAGCGGTACAAGCTCAGGCTGGACCAGGCCACCGGTGCGCTGTCCGCGCTGGAGATCGAGGACCTGGCCACGGTCCGGGACGTCACGGCGGTCGTGCAGCGGATCGAGATGGTCCGCCGGATCGCCGACGAGATCGAGGGCCACATGGTCGAGCTCGGCACTGACGGCAGGCTGCTGGCCCTGCAGCTGGATGAACTCGTCGCAGGTACCGGCCATGAGCGCCAGCTGCTGGTCCGAGACTACGCACCCAGCGCCCCCGAGGATCGGGGACAGGCCGCGGCGGCGGCGTTGGCGGAGCTGGAGGACCTGAGCGCGGACGAGCTGCTGGACGTGGGCGCGGTGGCAACGGTGCTCGGCCTGGGCGGCGCGGAGAACCTGGGCGGCGCGGAGAACCTGGACAGCTCTGTGAGCCCGCACGGCTACCGGCTGCTCGCCAAGGTCCCGCGGCTGCCGCACCAGGCCGCCGATAGCCTGATCGGGCACTTCGGCGGGCTGCAGAAGCTCCTGGCGGCAAGCGTGGAGGACCTGCAGCGCGTCGAGGGCGTCGGCAGTTCCCAGGCCATGGGTGTCCGCGAAGGGCTCTCCCGGCTCGCCGAGTCAGCACTGATCGAGCGGTACAGCTAGGCGTTAACTGATGCGGAAGGTGACGGAGTTGCTGACCAGGCCGCCGTCGGCGACCGCGGCCGAATAGGTTCCGGCGCGCATCTGCGAGGACGTATTCGGGCAGCCCGGCGACGATGCCTGCCTGTTCCACGAGATAGGCAGCACGGTCGGCACGCCGCGCTGCAGGTCGGAGACCAGGTTTCCGGCCCCCTGCACGCAGTCGGCGGAACCCCAGACCCGTACCGATCCGGCCCGGATGATGAGCGCGACATGCCGGGCGCCGACGTTGAACGTGCACGTCTGGTCCGCGGTTGCGACAACATTGACGTCGAACTGCGGCATCTGGCCGACCGTGTAGTTCTCCTGGCTGGTGAACAGGCTCAGCACTACGTCGCCGCTGGGACACGGCATCGGCCGCGTCACGCGAGTCCGCTTGCCGTGCCTGCCCGAGGCCGCCCCGGCGCCAGCCTTGTGCGACGCCGTGCTGCCGGTCCCCCCGGTCCCGCCATGGCCCGCCCCGCTATGACCGGTCCCGCCGTGGCCCGTCCCAGCCTGGCCCGTCCCAGCCTGGCCAGCGCTCCCCCGGCCAGTCCCTCCGTTCGCCTGCTGACCCGCGCCGGACTGTGATGAACCGCCGGAGGCACCCGCCGGAACGGCGCTGCCGCCCACCGCTCCGGAGAACGCCCAGGCGACGAGCGCCAGCACGGCCAGGCCGATCAGCAGGGCGACAAACCGCCGCCGCCAGTAGACGGCCGCCTGCGGGACCCGCTGGATCCGCTGAATCCGCTGGCCGGTCGCCAGGCGCTGCGGACGCGGGATCCGCAAGCGCGGAATCCCGCCCTGGCCGCGCTGATTCCACTTATGATTACGGAGCGTATTCATCCCCATGGGCCGAGTATGCAAGAGGCACACAGTCGGCCACGGACCGAAACGCCGTCGCACTCGAACTACATACCTGCAGCTAGACGGCTTGTACAGATTCCGTTGGCCGGGTCGCGAAGGACGGCATCCCGCCGAATACTGCTGAATCCTGCCGCATTCTGGCCTCATGCGCGGCTGCTTACGTCCCGTGCGGCTTGGCCTAGAGATGATCAATTCCAGGGGTAGGTGGTCATAGACCGGCACGGAGCGCTTGACAGGCTGGCCGCCCCCGGCCGTTGTGCCAGATGGCGGCGGTCTGGGCGAGGATCCGCGCGGTGGTGCCAGTGGCCAGGGCCTGGATCCAGTGCCGGATCGGTGCGGTGGCGGGGGCGACTGCTTGCTGCGGCCGGGCTGCAGGGGCAGGCAGTGGAGCCGGTGCCGCAGGTGAGCGCGGGCATGCCGCAGCCAGCGGCTTCGGATGTGAGCCTCGGCAGGGCCTGCATTACGGCCGGCGTGACCAGCTTGGCATTGCTCAGCGAAGGGCCGCAGTGCCTGCCTCCGGCCGCCATGGCGCGAGCTGCGGCGATTCTTTCAGAGGGTTGTCGGTCTTCAGGTAAGGCGCGATAGCAGGGTGTCCAGGTCGGCATCCGCGAGGGCCTGCGGGTTCGGCGGCGGGTCAGCAACGCTGATCCTCTGGGCACCGTTCTGCCTGCTGGCCGTGGTGCGGCACGCCGTCGGCCTGCCGGGTGTATGCGTGGCTGCGGCCGGTCCCCGGGCCGAGGTGAGCTGGCCGGCTGCCGGGCTTCTGGGTTAGGCGGGGTAGCTGTCGGACCCTGGTCCGAAAATAAGACCTCAGCTGGGCAGGCGGCAGCGCCCGGCGGCGCGCCAGCGCCGCCGGGCTGTGGGTGACGGTGATTTAGCCGGCTGC
>Ga0209839_10000182_pt1 | contig 31084 bp, 33 predicted proteins | sample OrgsoiDNA2013050_FD_185800 | JGI IMG/M metagenome (GOLD analysis project Ga0209839, IMG submission 185800) | Permafrost soil microbial communities from the Arctic, to analyse light accelerated degradation of dissolved organic matter (DOM) -... | ecosystem: Environmental > Terrestrial > Soil >... | reverse complement strand
ACGTCGCTGGCCCGGCCTGCCCCCGCCCGCCGCGCAGCACCCCGCATCCGGCACAGGTAACCTCAAGCCGGCCAGCGGAACAAGACCGCTGCCAGCCAGGTTGCGACAGGAAACCGTCGGCACCGAGGCCCAGCGGCTAATGGGGGCTGGTGCCCGTCGGGGCAGCCAGAAAGCGGCACACTGGACGAGTGACCAGGCGGATCAGGACGGCGGTTCGCGTCGAGGGGATCGTCCAGGGCGTCGGCTTCCGGCCGTTCGTCTACTCCCTCGCGACCAGCCTCGGTCTGGGCGGCCTGGTCGGCAACGACTCCGACGGGGTATTTGCCGAGATCGAGGGCGAGCCGGCCGCGGTGCGCAGGTTCCTGGTGCTGCTGGAGCAGCAGGCCCCGCCGCTGGCCCGCATCGAGCGCGTCACGACCCGCGACCTGCGCCTGACGGGCTCCGCCCAGTTCGCCATCGCGCCGAGCGAGCCAAGCGGCCCGGCCGCCGCGGATCGAGTCCGGCGGACCCTGGTGTCGGCCGACACCGCGACCTGCGCGGACTGCCTCGCCGAGCTCGCCGACCCGGCCGACCGGCGGTTCGGCTACCCGTTCATCAACTGCACCAACTGCGGCCCGCGCTTCACCATCGTGCGGGATGTGCCCTATGACCGGGCGCTGACCACCATGGATAGCTATAGCTTGTGCCCGCTGTGCGCGGCGGAGTACTGCGACCCCGCTGACCGGAGATTCCATGCCCAGCCGGTGTGCTGTCCCGCGTGCGGGCCCCGGCTGCGCCTGCTCGACCGCTCCGGGACACAGCTGCCTGGTCAGGAGGAGGACCGCCCGATCGCGGCCGCCGCGGCGCTGCTGCGGGCGGGACGAGTGCTGGCCGTCAAGGGCCTCGGCGGCTACCACCTGGCGGTCGATGCCAGCCGCGAGGCGGCGGCGGCGGCGCTGCGCGAGCGCAAGCATCGCGAGGACAAGCCGTTCGCGGTCATGGTGGCGGACCTGGCGGCCGCGCGGCGGCTGTGCGAGGTGGATGACGTCGCGGCGGAACTGCTGGCCAGTCCGAGGCGGCCGATCGTGCTGCTGCCGCGGCGGCCCGTGCCAGACAGCGCCATGCCAGACAGTGCCATGCCAGTCGCGCCGTCGGTGGCACCGGGCAACCGGCAGCTCGGGATCATGCTCCCCTACACGCCAGTGCACCACCTCCTGCTCGCCGAGCTCGCCGCGCCCATCGTCTTGACGAGCGGGAACGTCTCCGACGAGCCGATCGCCTACCGGGACGCCGACGCACTGGAGCGGCTGGCCGGGATCGCGGACGCCTTCCTGACGCATGACCGGGCCATCCACATCAGGACCGACGACTCGGTCGTGCGGGTCTTTCACGGCCGCGAGTCGGTGCTCAGGCGGTCCCGCGGCTACGTACCGGAGTCGCTGCCGGTCCCGGTCACCTTCCCCCGGCCGGTGCTCGCCTGCGGCGCCGAGCTCAAGAGCACCTTCTGCCTCGCCGCCGGCAGCCACGCGTTCGTCTCGCACCACATCGGCGACCTGGAGAACGCCGAGACGCTGCGCTCGTTTACCGAGGGGATCGCGCACTTCCGGCGGCTGTTCGACATCGAGCCGCAGGTCGTCGCCCATGATCTGCACCCCGATTACCTGTCCACCAAGTACGCGACGGGCCTGGCCGACGTGGAGCTGGCGGGGGTCCAGCATCATCACGCGCACATCGCATCCTGCCTGGCCGACAACGGCGAGCAGGGACCGGTCATCGGCGTGGCGTTCGACGGCACCGGCTACGGCACCGACGGCACCATCTGGGGCGGCGAGTTCCTCGTCGCCGACCTGGCCGGCTTCGATCGCGCCGGCCATCTCGAGCCGGTGCCGATGGCGGGCGGCGCGGCGGCCGTCCGGCAGCCCTGGCGGATGGCCGCCACCTACCTGGCCGCCGCCTACCCGGCCGGGCCGCCCGAGCACCTGGAGGTCGTCGCGCGGAACGAGCGATCCTGGGCCGCCGTGCTCACGATGGCCCGGCGCGGCATCAACGCGCCGGTCACCTCCAGCGCCGGGCGGCTGTTCGATGCCGTCGCCGCCATCCTGGGCGTGCGGGATGCGATCAGCTACGAGGGCCAGGCGGCCATCGAGCTGGAGCAGCTGGCCGATGTCAGCGAGCGCGGCTGCTACCGGGCGGCCGTGGCCGAAGGAATGCCCCTGCGAGTGGCCGGGGCGGACCTCGTGGCGGCGGCCGCCGCCGATCTGGTGGCCGGCGTCAGCAGGCCGGTCATCGCGGCCCGGTTCCATAACGGCGTCGCCGCGGCGATCGAGCAGGTCTGCATGGCGCTGCGTGACCGGCATGGCCTGGACACAGTGGCGCTGTCCGGCGGGGTGTTCCAGAACCTGCTCCTGACCGAGCGGGTCGTCGCCCTGCTGGCGGGCCGCGGGTTCCGGGTACTGATCCACCGGCGCGTTCCGTGCAACGACGGCGGGATCAGCTTTGGCCAGGCGGTGGTGGCCGCCGCCCGGGACCGCCTGGTCGCGGGCTGAGCCTGGACCGCAGCAGCGCGAACGCGGCGACGCCGAGGGCTATCAGCGCCACGCCGGCGGTGAACCAGGGCCACGGGCTCCATTCGGTGATGCAGGTCTGGCCGCCGGTGCTGGTGCTGCAGACATCGCCGGGACCGCCGCGGTTGAGGTAGGCGACATACAGCGGGACCAGGCCGAGGCCGGAGATCACCCCAACCGCCGTAACGGTTCGCCCGCCCCGCCAGCTGAGCAGCGTAATCGTGGCGGCAATCACCAGCGGCATAACGAAGATGCCGATGGTGAACGCGGTGAGGAAGGCCAGGCAGGTCCCGGCGCCGACCGCGGCCCAGGCGAGGAACGGCCAGATTCGCATCCTGGCCGTCGCGTCCGGCCGGTCCGCCGGGTCTGGCTCTGCTATCGGGTTCGGCTCTGCTGTCGGGTCCGGCCGGTCCGCCGGGTCCGCAGGTTCGGTGTCCCCTGCTGGCGTGGTCATCGCGCGGTCTCGCCTCCGGCCCGGAGGCCCAGGCCGCCCGTCAGGTCGAGCAGGCCGGCTAGCAGCAGCACGCGGTCGAAGAGCGCGAGTGCGGCCGACGGGTCGCCGTCCAGGTTCGCGAGCAGCTCCAGGCCGAGAAAGCCGGCGACCACACCGTGGGCGATCTCGCGAGCCGGCAGCAGGGCGGCGAGCGGCGAGGCGGCCAGCGACTGGCGCACGGCCGTCTCGGCGAGTTCCCGCCAGGGCGCCAGGCGAGCGGCGACCTGCTCGCCGAGCCCTTCGACGCCCTGCGCCCCGGTGATCATCTCCACCAGGACGCTGACGTGACCAGCCGCCAGGTCATCCACGAATATGGTCCGCGCGGACTCCACGACCTCCGCCAGCGAGCCGGCGTGGTCGAGCAGCCCGCGGTAGGCGGCCATCCGCCGGGCGCTGACATCATCCAGCGCGGCCAGCAGCAGATCGGTGACCGAGCCGAAGTGGTAGAAGACGAGCGCCTGGTTGCAGCCCGCCCGGCCGGCGATCTCCCGGGCACTCGCCCGGGCGAATCCCACCTCCCGCAGCGCGTCCACGGCACCCGCGATCAGTGCGGCGCGCGTCTGCGCCGATCGCGGGCCCTCGCCGGCAGGATTTTCGTGCGATCTCGGGCCGGCCTTGGCCATGGGCGCTCCCCGCTGAGGCAGTAAGTCGCTGAGCAGTAAGTTCAAGCAATTGCTCAAAATATAACACCGAGCAGGCACGGGCGGAAGGCGAGCTCACGCTGCCCGAGAGCTCGGCCCTCGCGCGCCTGGACCGCGGCGCCCCGACCACGTCGGCCGCCCTCGCCCGGCTCGACCAGATCAGCCCGCAGTCGATGGGAGCGACGCTCGGCGGGCTCGAGGCGCGCGGCCTCGTCGACTACGGCGGCCACACCCAGGGCTGGACGAACCCCGCCGTTCTCGGTCTGCTGGCCGGCGGCGTCGCGCTGCTTGCAGCCTTCGCCGTGATCGAGAGCAGGGTCGCCGAGCCGATGTTCCAGCTCAGCCTATTCCGGATCCGGGCCTTTACCGCCGGCGATGTCGCGGGTTTCGCCGTGTCCATCGCCCGCGGCGGCCTGCAGTTCATGCTGATCATCTGGCTGCAGGGGATCTGGCTGCCCCTGCACGGAACTCCGGCACGGCTGATATCAGGGCCGTTCCACCACGGCCTGGTGGTGGTTTTCGCCGTAGCCGCCGCCCTGGCGGTGCTCGCCGCTCTGGCGTCGCTGCTGCGCGGCGACAGGCCTACACCGGTGGCCGGGCAGAACACGGATATCACGTGGTCCTCGCCACCGATGCGATGACCGACAAAGATGTCGACGCGCACCACAACAGCATCGAGCGGATCTTTCCCAGGATCGGCGAAACTGCCACGACCGCCGAAGTCCTCGGCATGCTCGAGAAGACCCGGTAGCCGACTGCCCGGCCCGCTACTCGCTGGGGACGGGAGTGCGGCGGCGCAGCCAGTCGTACCAGGTATCCATCCCGTCCCCGGTGGTGGCCGACATCTGCAGGAGCAGCGCGTCCGGTGACACCTTCCGCAGTCCCGAGGCGTACTCGCGGACGTCGAAGTCTACGTAGGGAAGCAGGTCGGTCTTGTTGAGCAGGACGAGGTCGGCCTGACGGAACATGTGCGGGTACTTGAGCGGCTTGTCGGCGCCCTCGGTCACCGACGCGAGCACGACCCTGGCCTGCTCGCCGAGGTCGAACAGCGCCGGGCAGACCAGGTTGCCGACGTTCTCGATCATCACGATCGATCCGCTCTGCGGATCCAGGCAGCGCAGCGCCCTGGCCAGCATGTCCGCGTCGAGGTGACAGCCGACCCCGGTGTTGATCTGCACGACGCTGCTGCCCGCGGCGAGGATGCGGGTGGCATCCAGGGCCGTCTCCTGGTCTCCCTCGACGACCGAGATGGCGACCTTGCCGGCCAGGCCGCGCATCGTGGCTTCCAGCAGCGTGGTCTTCCCGGCACCCGGCGAGCTCATCAGGTTCACCGCGAGGATCCCGCGCTCCTCCAGCCAGTCGCGGTTGCGCTGAGCGATCTCGTCGTTCTTGGCCAGCACCTTCTGCTGTAGCTCAATGGTCCGCGGGCCGTCCGGCGCGGCCAGCGTGTGGACCTCCGCCGGCGGGTGCTGGTGCGGCCCGTGGTCGGAATGCTCGTGGTCGGCGTGCTCGTGGTCGGCGTGCCCGTGATCATGGCCCCGGCCGTGGCCGAGACGATGGTCGCGGTCGTGCTCAGTAACCATAAGCCGGATCGTGCCCCCCGACGAGCAACCGCATGTGGCGCACATATCTCATCCCACCTGAACAGACGTGATCTTGAGGTCCTGCCCCGCCAGCACCGTGACCTCGGCGCTGCCGCATGGGCAGATGGCAATGGGGCCGTCCGGCTCGAAGTTGACGCCGCAGATGCGGCAGCGACACAGACCGGGCGGCTCGGTGATCTCCAGGCGGGCACCTTCCAGGTTGGTTCCCTCGGTGACCAGGTCGAAGCAGAACCGCACCGAGTCGGCCGCCACGCCGGACAGGGCGCCGATCTCCAGGCACACGCAGGTAATCCGCTCGTCCGGCAGACGCCCGGTCACCGCGTCAATGACGCCTTCCGTGATGGCCAATTCGTGCACTATGCTCGCTCTTCCAGCTCGGCGTGTTCGGCTCGGTATCCTTGCCCCCGCTGCGTTCGCCTGGCTTGCTCACTAAGTCTGCTCGCTCGGTGACTCTTAGGCACTCCCCGGATTCGGTGCTATGCCCAGCCATGCCGCGCGCATAAATTCAGCAGATGCGCGGCAGCGGATCGCCGACCAGCAGGTCGACAATCCGGGTGCCGCCAAATGCGGTCTTGAGCTGGACGATCCCCGGCGGCTCCGCGGTCACGCGCCCGATGATTGCGGCCTGCTCGCCCTGAGGATGAGCGCGCATCGCGGCGAGCGCCTGGTCCGCCTGATCGCCGTCGACCACCACGACGACGCGGCCCTCGCAGGCCACGTACATGGGGTCGATGCCGAGTAGCTCGGAGGCGCCGCGTACCTCTAGCCGGACAGGAATCTCGTCCTCGGTGACGAGAACGCCGACGTCGGCCGCGGTGGCGATCTCGTTCAGGATGGTGGCCACGCCGCCGCGGGTCGCGTCGCGCAGGGCGCGTACCCCGGTCGTCTTGGACAGCAGGCTGCAGATCAGGCCGTTCAGCGGGGCCGTATCGGAGATGACGTCGGCCTCGAGGTCCAGTTCACCGCGGGCCAGCATGATCGTCACCCCGTGGTCGCCGATCGGCCCGGACACCAGGATGGCGTCTCCCGGCCTGGCCTGGGCGACGCCGAGCGTCCCCTCGCGCTCGATCACGCCAATACCCGCCGTGTTGATGTAGCAGCCGTCCGCCTTGCCCCGCTCCACCACCTTGGTGTCGCCGGTGACGATCTGGACGCCGGCCCGCTGCGCCGCGGCCTGCATGGACGCGACGATCCGGCTCAGGTCGGCGACGGGGAAGCCCTCCTCGAGGATGAAGCCGGCGGACAGGTAGAGCGGCACCGCACCGGATACGGCCAGGTCATTGACAGTGCCGTTCACGGCCAGGTCGCCGATGTCGCCGCCGGGGAAGAACAGCGGCGAGACCACGTAGGAGTCCGTGGTGAGGGCCACCCGCGCGCCGTTGACGTGGATCCTGGCCGCGTCCTCCAGCGGCTCCAGGAGCGGGTTTCGGAATGCGTCGAGGAAGATCGCCTCGATGAGCGTCTGCGTCGCCTTCCCGCCCGCCCCGTGCGACATCGTGATCCGCTCTTCCTTCACCCGCGGGCGCGCGCGGCGGGCCCGGTCGATCCGGTCGAGCACCAGTTCCTCGCGCACCGTCCCCGGCCGCGGCTGGGGCGAGCCCTGGCGCTCCTGCCTGGCCTCCTCGCGCCCGGTCTGCTCGTCGTGGTCGCGGAGGGCCGCCGCTACCCAGCCGGCGGACCGGCCCCCGGCGGGCGGGCCGCCGGCGGACTGGCCGCCGGGGTCCTGGGTGGCGGGCTGGCTCGGGTGACCGGTGGTCATGACCTGGTCGCCTCCTTCACCCTCGTCCGGGTCAGCCGACCGTAGTTGTAGTAGGCCGCGCAGGCTCCCTCGGGGGACACCATGCAGGTACCGATCGGAGTCTCCGGGGTGCAAGCGGTCCCGAAGACCTTGCACTCCCACGGCTTCAGCACTCCCTTGAGCACCTCGCCGCACTGGCAGGCCTTAGGATCGGCGACCCGCACGCCGGGCACGGAGAACAGCCGCTCGGCGTCGAACTGCGCGTACTTCTCGCGAACCTTGAGCGCGGAATGTGAGATGAAGCCCAGGCCGCGCCACTCGAAGTAGGGCCGCAGCTCCATGGTCTCGCCGATGGCCCGAAGGGCCACCACGTTGCCGTCCCACGGCACGACCCGCGAGTACTGGTTCTCGATCTCCGCCCTGCCCTCGGATAGCTGCTGCATCAGCATGTAGATGGACTGCAGGATGTCCAGCGGCTCGAAGCCGGCCACCACGACGGGCCGCCCGTAGTCGCGCGCGATGAACTCATAGGGCCGGCAGCCGATCACTGTCGACACGTGACCGGGGCCGATGAACCCGTCGAGCCGCAGGTCCGGGGAGTCGAGGATCGCCTTAATCGCCGGGATGATGGTGACGTGGTTACAGAAGATGGAGAAGTTACTCAGGCCCTCGGCCGCCGCGCGCAGCATCGTCATCGCCGTGGAGGGCGCCGTCGTCTCGAATCCGATGGCCATGAAGATGACCCGCTTACCGGGGTTCTTCCGGGCGATCTTGAGCGAGTCCAGTGGCGAGTAGACCATCCTGATGTCGGTACCGCGGGCCTTGGCGTCGAAGAACGAGCCGTGGCTGCCGGGCACGCGCATCATGTCGCCGAATGAGGTCATGATGACGTCCGGCTCGGCGGCCAGCGCGATGGCGTCGTCCATCCGGCCCATCGGGATCACGCAGACCGGGCAGCCGGGCCCGTGGACGAGGGTGATCTGCTCGGGAAGGTAGTCCTCGAGCCCGTGCTTGTAGATCGTGTGGGTGTGCCCTCCGCACACCTCCATGAGCTTGTACTGGCGCCCCGGCTCACACAGCGCCGCGATCTTCGCCGCCAGCGCGTGAGCCTTGTCGGCAGCACGGAATTCGTCTACGAACCGCATCGCTCAGGCTCCTATTCGATTCGCGAATCCTGCAGGGCCGCCAGCTCGTCCTCGTAGGCCTGCCCGATGGCCTCCAGGAAGGACAGCGCCGCGGCAGCCTCGTCCTCGTCGATCTTCGACAGCGCGAATCCGACGTGGATCAGCACCCACTCGCCGGGCTCGGGCGGATCATCGGCCAGCAGGCCGACGTTGATGACCCGGCGGACTCCGCTGACGTCTACCCTGGCCAGGTCAGGCTGATCGGGGAGGAACTCGATCACCTCACCGGGAATGCCGAGGCACATGTGCCCACCCCTCTATGGATAACTGGCTCCGACCGGCGCCCTGCGCGCCCGTGGCCGCGGCCCTCTGACTTCCTTCCCACCCGGCGCATCCGTTAGCCGCAAGTTCGAGCACGACCCGGACAGCCTCGTCGACCGAGGCCGCCACCGCGTCGCTCAGCCCCATGCCGTAGTCGACGCTGGCGGGCTCGCAGCCGACGACGAGGATCCGGGCGGGCCGGCCGGCGCCCAGCATGTCCAGCATCCTGAACACGACATCCGGCTGCATGCCGTGCGCGTCGAAGAGCGGGCTGGCGTCCGCGGCACCGGTGTCCGCGGCGTCCGCGTCGCCCGCGCCGGTCTCGGCCGGGGGAGAGCTAGCTGGATCGGTGTCCGGAGCGGACCGGGACCCGAGGTCGGGCTCGATCACGTAGATCGTGCCCGGCGCTCCGCCGCGCGGGGTCGCGTCCACCAGGATCGCCGCGTCGAACCCGTTCGCCAGGTCGTAGGCCAGGTGCATGCCCCTGATGCCGTAATCGACGACCCGCACGCAGTCGGGCAGGTCGACGCGGGCGAGCCGGGCTGCGACCTCCACCCCGAAGCCGTCGTCGCCGAGGAAGATATTGCCGATCCCCGCGACCAGCACCTTGCCCGTCATGGCGCCGCCTGCTGCGGGTCGGCGGCCGGCTCCGGGCCGATGGCGCGCTGGCACAGCTCCCAGAGGGCGTGGTACATCGTCGTCTGCGCTTCCTGGATCCGGTGCACCGACGCCGATGGCGCGACGAACAGGTAGTCAATGCTGTCCAGCTCGGCCATCTTGCCGCCCCCATAGCCGGCGATGCCGATCGTGAGCATGCCGCGCCTGCTGGCCTCGTCAAATGCCCGCAGCAGGTTTTCCGAGTTACCGCTGGTCGACAGGCCGACGGCAATGTCGGCCTTGCCGCCGAAGGCCGCCAGCTGCCGGGCGAAGACCACGTCGACGCCGACGTCGTTGGACAGCGCGGTCAGCACCGCGGGGTCACTGGCCAGCCCGAGCGCCGGCAGCGGCCGCGCGGTGCCGCCCGGATGCAGGAACGTCGTGACGATCTGCTGGGCGTCGGTAGCGCTGCCGCCGTTCCCGAATGCCAGCAGGCGGCCGCCCGCGGCGAACCGGCCGGCCATCTCGCGGGCACAGGCCAGCAGCCGGCCGCCGTCGGCGTCACGCACGGCCCGGCGCAGCTCGAGGATCTCGTTCGCCTTGGCTACGGTCGATGCCCGCACCTGCTCGAGGACGCCAGACACGTCTGTCTTCCCCGAGTACAGGAAGGGGTAAAGGGACTCGACCGACCCGGCGGCGTACTCCTGCTGGGCGTCCCCCGGCAGCCCGCTCATCGCGGCACCACCGCGATGGCTTCCCGCGCGTGCACCAGGATCGTGTCGCCGACGGCCGCGCTGACCAGCGCGACGCTCACTTCTTCTTCGCCCGAGCCGGTGTCGACCACGGCCAGCTCGTCGTCCAGCAGCCGCAGGATCCGCACGGCCACGGCGGCGTCGGAGCAGGTGATACAGACGTCGTCGTGGCACTGCGGCGAGTCGGCGGCGGTCATGCCACTACCCCTGGAGCCAGCACCCCTGGCTGCTCGAAGAACACATGCACGAGCTCCCACAGCACGTGATAGGTAGTGACCTGCATTTCCTTGACGATCCGCGGATCGGTTGCGCGGGTGACCAGGACATGGTCGACCGCCGGGCTGCCGGCGATGGCCCCGCCCCCGGCACCCACCAGGGCGACCGTCAGCATCCCGAGGTCGCGCGCGGCCCGCAGGCCGGACAGGACGCTCGGGCAGTCGCCATCGGCGCAGATGCCCAGCGCGATGTCGGCGGGCTCAGCTAGGTAGCGGAGCTGGCGGGAGAAGACCGCCGCCATCCCCTCCCGGGCGGCGATCCCCGTCACCGTCGCGACATCCGAGGTCAGCGAGATCGCGGGCAGCGCCCGCTTTCCGACGATCACCGGATGCACGAACTCCACCGCGACATGCTGGGCATCTGTGCTCTGGCCGCCGATGCCGAACACCACGAGCTTGCCGCCGCGGTGGAACCTTATGGCCATGTCGTGGCAGGCCACCGCCACTGCCCCGGCCTGCTCGGCGAGCTCGCGCACAGGCTCCTCCCGGCGATCGAACAGGGCCGCTACCTCGCTACTGCCTGCCTCGGTGCTGCCTACCACGGGGCCGTCAACCACGGGGCCGTCAACCACGGGAGAGGTCATGCCCGCACCTCGGCTGAGCCGGTCTCGGGCAGCGACATCTCGACCCGGACCGCCACGCCGTCGCGGACCTTGAGCGAGCCGAGGAACGCGGAGTAGGGCTTGATCCCGAAGTCCGACTGCACGATCGTCGTTGTCGCCTGGTACTCGCCCGGCCCGGCGTGGCTCACGGTCAGGCGCAGCGGGCGGGACCGCCCGGCGATGGTCAGCGTTCCGGTGATGACGCCATCGCCACCCTGGGCGGGCTCGAAGGCCGTGGCGGTGAAGCTGGCCTCGGGGTGGCGGTCGGCCGCCAGGACCTTGCGGGCCGTCACGGCGATCTCGCGCCTGTCCCGGTCGGTGAGCGGCTTCAGGCCGCCGGTGCCCTCGCGTACGACGAGTGACCCCATGTCGATCCGCACCTCCAGGCTCTTCGGCGCCAGGTCATCGCCCACCACCAGCTCACCCGACCAGCGCGCCGGCTCCAGGGTGAGGTCATGCCCAGCCTGTGCCGCCAGGCCGTCGCGGAGCGTCATTAAAAGAATACGGCCACGGTCGGCACCGAGCGGGTGGCGTCCCGCGTGAATCGCCATGGCAGCAACGTAGGACACATGTGGGGGGACGTCTAGCGATCCGGTAGGACACGTCTGACCAGATGTCTGGACAAGCAAGCCCGCCACCTGCCCTTCAGGGAAGCGGTACCTCGCCGAAAACCTCCTGAATGCGCCGGAGGTCGCGCATCCGGGGCTCGGTCGCTCCGCCGACCCAACGGCTGACGGTCTTGACCGACACGCCGAGCTGTCGGGCGGCGGCTTCTTGCGTCAGGCCCTCCCGGCGCAGCGCGCTCGACATCCACTCCGCGAACGTCTCGGAGGGACCTGGCTGTCCGGGCGCAACCGCCGCGTCAGCGGATCCCGGCTGGCCGTTCGGCGGGGCACCGGGCTCAGCGGCCTGGGCCTGCCGGACGGCCTGAGCCAGCTGGGCGGCATGGCTGAGCTGGGCAGCCTGGGCTCCCTGGCCGGCCAGCGGACTGCTACCAGGCGGGCCGACCTGGACTGGCTGCACCATCGAGACCGGCGGCCCGGGCATGGTGGGAGGCTGGATCGTGGTGTCCGAATGCAGGACGTCCACCTCGACATGCTCGGGGAAGATCCGGAAGGCGACCTGGATGGAGCCGGTCGGGCCGGCCGCGTCCAGTAGCGCGCGGAACACGGTTTCGCTGACTTCGCGGTTGCCCTGGTCGGTCAGCGGTGACTCAGCCAGGCAGCGCCGCACGAAGTCCCTGATATCCGGGATGGACGAAGGCCGCGCGGTAAATACCTGAGAGATAACCACGACAGGAACGACCTCAATCGGGCTCCCCGCGGCACCCGGGCTCCCCGCGGCACCGTACCCGGGCTGCGCCACTGGTCCGTCTCCTCTGGCCGTCACCCCACTGCGTTGCGGCAGGGCCGAATTCAGCGTATGTGCTGGGCGACAGGTCGGGAAACCCGCTGCTTTGTTTCAGTCGCCCCAGTGGTCAGTTTTGGCCAGACTCCATAGTCCGGCCCGGCTGCGGAAGATGCGGGCGCGAGGGTCCCCGTCGCGTGTCGCGACGACTGCCATGCAGCTCGGCGGGGTATGACTGGCCAGCGAGGGGATGTCGCAGGAGCAGGACAGATCTGTCCGGTGACGTGACTGTTCAGCCTTGTCGGCGGGCCGCAGCGGGTTTAGAGTGACGGCGTCTGCGCATCACGAGGGTGAGGTGCGTCTATGTTCAACCGCTTTGGCGCTGAAGCGTCATCTCGCAGGGCCCGGGCCCCCCGGCACTTAGTGATGGGTGCCGGCGGCTTTACTGCTTGCCGCCCGCGCGCTTCGTGCGCCGCGGGCTCCCGCCGCGCCGTTGTTCGCGGCACCGTTCTTGGCAGCGCCGTTCTTGGCAGCACCGTTCCAGTACCCGGCCGATCCTGAAGCGAGGAGGTGGCCTCGCCATGGCCGCTGATACAGAGGCAGCTAACGTCCAGGCAGCTACATCGCCGGCCAAGACCGACGAGCCCGTCGTTCACATCCTCTGGATGAACGGCGGCCTGGGCTGTGACGGCGACTCCGTCGCCCTGACGGCCGCCACCCAGCCGAGCATCGAGGAAATCGTGCTCGGCGCGCTACCGGGACTGCCCAAGGTCGCCGTGCACTGGCCGCTGATCGACTTCGAGTGCGGCCCGGAGACCGGGGCCGACAACTTCATCGAGTGGTGGCACAAGGCCGACCGCGGCGAGCTGGACCCGTTCGTGCTCGTCGTCGAGGGCTCGATCCCGAACGAGGCCATCAAGGAAGAGGGCTACTGGTGCGGCTTCGGCAATAACCCGGCCACCGGCCAGCCGATGACGACCAACGAGTGGCTCGACCGGCTGGCGCCCAAGGCCACGGCCATCCTGGCCGCGGGAACCTGCGCCACCTACGGCGGGATCCACGCGATGGCCGGCAACCCGACGGGTGCCATGGGCGTCCCGGACTACCTGGGCTGGGACTGGCGCTCGAAGGCCGGCCTGCCGATTGTCTGCGTGCCCGGCTGCCCGACCCACCCGGACAACCTGTCCGAGACGATTCTCTACCTCCTGTACCAGGTGGCCGGCCAGGCACCGATGATCCCGCTGGACGAGGCGCTGCGGCCGACCTGGCTGTTCGGGGCGACGGTGCACGAGGGCTGCGACCGCGGCGGCTACTACGAGCAGGGCGATTTCGCGGCCGAGTACGGCTCGCCCAAGTGCCTGGTGAAGCTCGGCTGCTGGGGCCCGGTCGTGAAATGCAACGTTCCCAAGCGCGGCTGGATCAACGGCGTCGGCGGCTGCCCGAATGTCGGCGGCATCTGCATCGCCTGCACGATGCCGGGCTTCCCGGACAAGTTCATGCCGTTCATGGACGAGCCGCCCGGCGCCCGGGTCTCGTCGACCGCGAGCATCCTGTACGGGACGGTGATCCGCACGCTGCGCGGCTTCACGGCGAGGACCGCCGACGAGGAGCCGAAGTGGCGCAAGAAGGGCGACGAGCTTCTGACGGGTTACAAGAAGACCTGGTGACAGTGACCGGCGTCGGCGCCTGCGCAGGCAGCCACGTCCTTAACAGGGGAGATGAGCGATGACGACGGCCCGCGACACCAGCCTGGTCGAGATGGCCTGGGACCCGATTACCAGAATCGTCGGCAGCCTGGGCATCTACACCAAGATCGACTTTAAGCAGAAGAAAGTCGTCGAGTGCCACAGCACCTCGTCGATCTTCCGCGGCTACAGCATCTTCATGAAGGGCAAGGACCCGCGGGACGCGCACTTCATTACCAGCCGGATCTGCGGCATCTGCGGCGACAACCACGCGACCTGCTCGGTATACGCCCAGAACATGGCCTATGGCGTCCGCCCGCCGCACCTCGCCGAGTGGATCATCAACCTGGGCGAGGCCGCCGAGTTCATGTTCGACCACAACATCTTCCAGGAGAACCTGGTTGGCGTCGACTTCTGCGAGCGGATGGTCGGCGAGACCAATCCCGGCGTCCTGGAGCGGGCCAAGAGCACCCCGGCGCCGCATGCCGCCGAGCACGGTTACCGGACCATCGGCGACATCATGAAGTCCCTGAACCCGCTGGAAGGCGAGTTCTACCGCGAGGCGCTGCAGGTCTCCCGTTCGACCCGGGAGATGTTCTGCCTGATGGAGGGGCGGCACGTGCATCCCTCCACGCTCTATCCCGGAGGCGTCGGGACCACGCCGACCGTGCAGTTGTTCACCGATTACCTCACGCGGCTCATGCGCTACGTCGAGTTCATGAAGCGCGTCGTGCCGATGCATAACGACCTGTTCGACTTCTTCTACGAGGCGCTGCCCGGCTATGAGGAGGTCGGCCGCCGCCGCGCGGACCTGGTCTGCTGGGGGAGTTTCAACGATCCCGACCACTGCGACTTCCGGTACGACCACATGACGGACTGGGGTCGCAAGATGTTCGTCACCCCCGGCGTCATCCGCGACGGCCAGCTCATCACCAACGACCTGGTCGAGATCAACCTCGGCATCCGCATCCTCCTCGGCTCCTCGTTCTACGAGGACTGGGAGGGCCAGGAGATGTTCGTCACCCGCGATCCGCTGGGCAATCCGGTGGACAGCCGGCACCCGTGGAATCAGCACACCATCCCGCGGCCGCAGAAGCGGAACTTCGACGACAAGTACAGCTGGGTCATGTCGCCGCGGTGGTTCGACGGCACGAACTACCTGGCCGCTGACACCGGCGGCGGCCCGCTGGCCCGCCTGTGGGCCACCGCGCTGGGCGGCCTCGTCGACTTCGGGTACGTCAAGTCCACCGGCCACAGCGTGCAGATCAACCTGCCGCGCACGGTCACCCGGCCCGAGACGAGCTTCGAGTGGACGATCCCGGTCGACAAGGAGGGCAAGCCGCTGTCCAACGCGATCGAGCGGGACCGGGCCCGGACCTACTTCCAGGCCTATGCCGCCGCCTGCGCGCTGTACTTCATGGAGCAGGCGCTGGCCGAGATCCGGGCCGGCCGCACGAAGACCTGGGAGCCGTTCTCGGTGCCGGACGAGGCCAACAGCTGCGGCTTCACCGAGGCCGTGCGCGGGGTGCTCTCGCATCACATGGTGATCCGCGGCGGCAAGATCGCGAACTACCACCCGTACCCGCCGACGCCGTGGAACGCGAGCGTCCGCGACAGCTACGGCACGCCGGGTCCGTACGAGGACGCGGTGCAGAACACGCCGATCTTCGAGGAGAATCCGCCCGACAAGTTCAAGGGCATCGACATCATGCGCGCGGTGCGCAGCTTCGACCCGTGCCTGCCCTGCGGGGTGCACATGTACCTCGGCAACGGCAAGGCGCTAGAGAAGGTGCACTCGCCGATGTCGGCAGTAACCCTGTCCACATGACCGGCGCGGCGAATGTGGGCGCACGGGTCGAGGAACTGCTGGGGGCGCTCCGGTCGGGCGGCTCTGGCGGCGTAGCCCGGGTTCACCCCGCCGAGGCCGCCGAGGAACTGGTGGGCCTGCTCGTCGGCCTCTACGGCGAGGGCCTGGCCCGGATCGTCGCGGTGCTCGGCGAGGAGGGCCCGGCCGGCGCGGCGGTACTGGCCAGGCTGGCCGACGATCCTCAGGTGGAAGGCCTGCTGCTGCTGCACGACCTGCATCCGCTGGATGTGGACGCCAGGATTCAGCGCGCCCTGGACCGGGTCAGGCCCTACCTGGGCTCGCATGCCGGCGGCGTGGAGTACCTGGGCGTCACCGCCGACGGCGTGGCGCGGCTGCGGCTGGAGGGCAGTTGTCACGGCTGCCCGTCGTCCACGGTGACCGTGCAGCTGGCCATCCAAAGTGCCGTCGAGGAGGCCGCGCCCGAGGTCACCGAGGTCGCGGTCGAGGGGATGACCGCGGCACCGGAGCCGGGCCTGCTGCAGATCGGCAGCCGGCCGCCGGACGCGGGCGGCGATCTCGCGTCCCCGGCCGCGGCGGGGGACGCGGCCGCCGGCGCCGGCTGGATCACGCTGCCGAACATCGGGCCGCCGAGCTCCCGGCCGGTGAGCGCGTCCGCCGGCGGGACCGCCGTGCTGGTCTGCTCGGTTCGCGGGACGCTCTATGCGTACCTGGACGCGTGCGCGTCGTGCGGGTCCGCCATGGCCGACGGAAAGCTCGACCGGGAGGAGCTGACCTGCCCGGTTTGCGGCACCCGGTACAACGTGCGGCTGGCTGGCCGGGGAATCGATGACCCGGCTGCGCATCTGGATCCGCTGCCGCTGCTGGCCGACAGCCAGGGCGTCCGGGTGGCGATGCCCGAGACGGCACGCTCGTGACAGGTCCCCGGCGCATGACCGGAGCCCAGGGCCTCCGGCGCTTCGTCCGCCCAGGCCAGGGCGACGGCGAGGGCAGCGGGGCTGCGGCGACCCCTGCGTCGTCGGCCTCCGCGCCGCCCGCGCCCGTCGCGCTGGCCGGGATCGGCGTCGCGCCCGCCGCGCGGGACGCCGAACGGTGCGAGCTGTGCGCCGCCGAGGTGCCCGCCGAGCATAGCCACGTCGCCGACCTGGAGTCATCGACCCTCGCATGCGCATGCCGGGCCTGCTACCTGCTGTTTACGCAGCCCAGCGCGGGCCGCGGCCGGTATCGCGCGGTGCCCGACCGGTACCTGGCCGATCCTGACCGCATCCTCACGGCCGCCCAGTGGGATCAGCTGGAGATACCGGTAGGGCTCGCGTTCTTTCTCCGGAGCTCCAGCGCGGACCGGGTGGTCGGCTTTTATCCCAGCCCGGCCGGCGTCACCGAGTGCATTCTGGACCTGGCGGCGTGGGAGCAGCTGACGCAGGAGTACCCGCTGCTCGGCGAGGTCGCTCCGGACGTCGAGGCGGCCCTGATCTGCCGGACCGATGCCGGGGTCGAGTACTTCGTCGTGCCGGTCGACGCCTGCTACGAGCTCGCCGGCCGGATGCGGCTGTACTGGCGTGGCTTCGACGGCGGCGCGGAGGCCCGGGCGAGCATCACCGATTTCCTCGACAAGGTGCGGTCCCGCGCCAGGCCGGGAGGCGTGAGTTGACCGAGCTTGCCTTCGACTGCGTGGCCGCTCGTGCCGACAAGTACGCGGTCGTCCCCGCCATGACGATGGTCCTGCGGATCAGTGAGACGACCGGCCAGCGGGTCGAGGCCATCGCTCTGCGCTGCCAGATCCGGATCGAGCCGGCCAGGCGGCGCTACTCCGACGCCGAGGCGCAGCGGCTCTGCGACCTGTTCGGCGAGACGCAGCGCTGGGCGGATACCCTCCGGCCGGTTCAGTTCACCAACATCTCGATCATGGTCCCGGGCTTTACCGGCAGCACCGACGTGGACTTGCCGGTTCCCCTTACCTATGACATGGAGATCGGCGCTACCCGGTACTTCGCCGGGCTGGAGGACGGTGAGGTCCCGCTGCTGCTGCTGTTCAGCGGCACGATCTTCGGCACCTCCGACGGCCGGCTGTCGGTCCAGCAGGTGCCGTGGAGCAAGGAGGCCAGCTACCGGCTGCCGGTGGCGGTCTGGCGGGAGGCCATCGACGCGCACTTCCCGAACAGCGCCTGGTTCAGGGTCAGCACGCACACCCTCGACGAGCTGCAGCGCTATAAGACGCAACGGGCCCTTCCGACCTGGGAGGCCACCTTGCTCAAGCTGCTGGATGAGGCGCCCCATGAGGCTTGACCCGGAGCACCTGGCGCATGCGCGCCTGGTCGCGGACGCCATCTTGTACGAGGGATACCTGCTCTATCCCTACCGCCAGTCCTCGCAGAAGAACCAGGTCAGGTTTCAGTTCGGCGTCCTGATGCCGCCCGGCTACGGCGAGATCGACCCGCACGAGGGTTCTGCCAGTCAGACCGAGTGCCTGCTGGAATGTCCCGATGATGCGCAGGTGCGGGTCCTGGTCCGGTTCCTGCAGCTGCAGGAACGGGTGGTGCAGAGCATCTCTCCGGAGACCGGCGACCTGCACGATGTGGGTGCCCTGTACGTCGACGGGACCGAGTACACCAGCTGGAACGAGGCAGCCGAGCGGGAGCAGCAGGTGACGGTCCCGGTCACCGCGCTGCTGAGCGAGGACAAGACCCTGGAGTTTCATATCGGTTCCGGCGAGACCGCCGAGGATCTCGCGGCCGCCAGCGGCCGCCCCGCCGGCCGCCTGATCCGTCGCTGGGCGGTGCTGGACGGGGTGATCAGGATCCATGCCGAGCGAGTCGCGGGCCCGTATCAGGCGCTCCGGCTGCGCATCCGGCTGGAGAACGCCTCGGCGGCGCCCGCGGCGCTGCGGACCAGGGATGACGGCCTGCGGCACGCCCTGATCGCCGCGCATGTGCTCATCGGGGTGCCAGGCGGGACCTTCCTGTCCATGACCGATCCGCCCGAGTGGGCCGCGGCGGCGGTGGCGGAGTGCGAGAACGTCGGCACCTGGCCGGTGCTGGCCGGCCCGGAGGACTGTCGTTACCTGATGTTTTCCTCTCCGATCATTCTCTATGACCACCCGGAGATCGCCGCGGAGAGCGCCGGTGACATGTTCGATGCCACCGAGATCGACGAGATCCTGACGCTGCGCACGCTGGCCCTGACCGACGCGGAGAAACGCGAGGCCCGCGCGACGGACAGCCGGGTCGCGCAGCTGATGGACCGCCTGGACGACCTGCCGCCGGAGATGCTGGAGCGCATGCACGGTGCCATCAGGTACCTGCGGTCGGCGCCGGCCGGGGCGCGGGTCACGGCAGCGCCGGGGCCGCAGGTCACCGACCGCCCGACGGTGCCCTGGTGGGATCCCGGCTCGGATACCTCGGTGTCACCGGAGACCGACCACGTGCTCGTGGACGGCGTGCGCATCGCGCGCGACAGCCACGTGCTGATGCGGCCCGGGAGCCGGCGCGCGGACGCTCAGGACATCTTCCTGGTCGGGCGCGAGGCCGTTGTCGAAGCCGTCCTGCAGGACGTGGACGGCCACGTCCACCTGGCCGTGACCCCCGTCGATGACCCGGCGGCTGACCTGCAGAGTAGTAACGGCAGGTTCCTTTACTTCGCTCCCGATGAAGTTGAGCCGCTGGCTCCGGGGATGTAACAAGCACGAGGAAAAGGAGTAACGATGGTCTCCAAGCTGATCAAGCTGGCCATAGTGGCGGCGGTTGTCGTGGTGATCGTGCAGGCAGCGCCTGACGTGAAGCGGTACATCGAGCTGCGCGACATGTAAGCGGGCACGAGGGCCGGCCGATTTGACCTTGCCGGGACGCCGGGCGCGCGGGCTTGGGACGATACGGCCGTGGACGGATACGTAGTCAGCATCGACGGCTCCTCGGTTCCGGCCGACCGGGCCGCGACCGAGCAGGCCCTGAACAAGGGAAACCTGCTCTGGCTGGACCTGCACGGCGTCGATGACGACGCCCTGGCGATGCTGCGCGATGTCTTCGGGTTCCATCCCGTCGCCATGGACGACGTCGGCGAGTTCGGGCAGCGGCCCAAGGCCGAGAACTTCGGCGATGTCGTTTACATCGTGAGCTATGCGGCTACCTCGGTGCTCGGTCCCCTCACCGAGGTACACGCCTTCTATTCCGAGCGCTTCCTGGTCACCGTCCGCAAGGCGGGCTGCGATGTGCTCGACCAGGTCAGGGCGCAGCTGGCCGTCACCGGCGGGGAGGGGGCATCGGGGACCCGGCCGGTCCGGCTGATCATGCTGCACCACATCCTGGACAGCATGATCGACAGCTTCTTCCCGCCGATGTCCGATCTCGATGACCAGATCGACGGGCTGCTGGAGCGGATCTTCGTCAGTCCCAGCAAGGACGAGCTGGAAGACCTGCTCAGGATGCAGCGCTGGCTGGTCGGCGTGCGCAAGCTGGTGTCGCCGCAGCGCGACGTGATGGCCGCGCTGCTGTCCGGCATCGTGGAGCTGCCCGGCAAGACCGCGGATAGCGACCCCTACCTCCGGGATCTGTACGACCACGTCATCCGGATCAGCGACCTCATCGACAGCTACCGCGATCTGCTGAGCAATGGCATGGACGCCTACCTGTCGATGGTGTCCAACAAGCTCAACGAGGTGATGAAGCAGCTCACGATCATCGCCACGGTGTTCCTGCCGCTGTCCTTCCTGACTGGCTTCTTCGGTCAGAACTTCAGCTGGCTCGTCTCCCACCTGGGCGGCCTGGGGGCCTTCCTGATCCTCGGGATCGGCAGCGAGGTGGCGGCCGTGGCCGGCCTGTACACGTTGTTCCGCCGGCGCGGCTGGCTGTGATGCTGCTCAGCCAGCTCGGGCAGTTACCCGCTGCTCCTGGCGAGCGGAATCCGCGATGCGCGAGGTCTTGCGGCGCCGGGCGAACCGGAGCGCGGCCTCGATGCCGAAGGCGCCCGCGGCGGGGAGCGTGACCAGGGCCGGCAGCTGGTAGCGCCAGCTGAACTCGAAGAGGTCCGAGATGATCAAGACCGCGACTCCGGTGCTGAACACCAGCAGCGCGCCGAGCGCGAGCTGTCGCTGGGCGAAGCTCGCCCGGCGGCGGAAGATGGTCAGCGAGCCGGCCAGGCCGGCCAGCACGGCGAGGAGCATCAGCGGGCCTGGCGCATAACCGCCGTAGAGCTGGTAGCGGCGCAGGAATTGCGTCCCCGGTGTCAGGACGTGGGAATTGCCGCCTAGCGAGGTGTCCAGCTTGCGGTAGATCGTGGGACCGCCCGCTACCGCGAGCTTGAGGGCGAAGATAATCGTCCCCTGCCGGTCCGTGTAGACCGTGGGCAGGTAGTGCGGGTAGGTCGCGTGGAACTGCCAGCGGGAGATGGGCGTGTCGCCGGGGCTCGTGCTCCTGGCCACGGCGAAGAGCTTCACGGCGTCGCTGGAGATGCGCCCCAGCACGCGCAGCGGCTGCTGAGTCTCGACCCGGCGGTTGAAGTCCGAGATGACATGGCTGCGGACCAGGTCCGCCGGCTGGACGTACTTGCGCAGCGGTGAGTTGATCCCGTGGTCGAGCCAGTCCGGGCCGGTCGCCTGCTGGCGCGGCGTCGGGCACAGCGGCTTCTCGTAGGAGGGCAGCTTCAGCGTCGCGCAGTCCGCCAGCGCGGCCATCCGGCCGTACGTCGCCTGATCGCCGTTGCGAGACAGCCAGAAGTTACCGGTGAGGGCATACGAGCCCGAGCAGTAGGCCACGACAGGCACCGCGAACGCGATGATCATCGCCGCCGACTTCGTGATCGCCTGCCGCCAGCCGCCCGCCCCGGCCAGCACGAAGATCAGGGCCGGCACGACGAGAACCTCCCCCACCTGGCGGACGGTGGCCGACAGGCCGAGGACGACGCCGGCCAGCACGCACAGCCGCACAGTCGTGCGCGGCCGCCAGAGCAGGATCGCGAGGCCGGCCACGATCAGGGCCTCGAACCACACATCCGGCATGATGGTGGCTTCCATCTCCAGCTGATAAGCGTCCAGCAGCACCGGCCCCATGGCCAGGGCGGCCAGCCAGCGCGGCACGTCGCGGCGCCGCAGCAGCAGGTACAGCGTCACCGCCATCGCCAGGCCGAGTAGGTGCTGGACCACCTCGACGGCGCTGAGGTTTCCCACCAGCAAGATCAGCTTCAGCGGTACGTCGTAGCCGAGCGGGTCCGCGCCGGGCCAGGCTCCGTAGAGGTACTTCACCGAGTCGATGTAGAGCAGGGCCGGGGAGTAGGAGAACTGCACCAGCACGCGCAGGCCCAGGCCTGCTGCCAGCAGCAGGGCGGCCACCCAGTGCAGCCGCAGGAACGCTAGCGGGCTCCGCGCGGGGGGCTGCTGCAGCGGGATCCGGGCATTGCCCGGATCCCGCGCGTCACCCCCGGCGGCTGGGTCGCCAGCGTGGTGAGCGGCGTCCTTGCCGTCGGCGTGACCCGGGCCGGGCGTCGCGGCGGAGCCGTTCGCAGCCGCTCCGGTAGCCGCCCCGGCGGAGGCTGCCGACCCGGCGGCTGTCCTTGGCGTTCGCATGAGGTCGTCCCGACTGTGGCTCGACGTATCCCGATTGGCCATGTCGACGCTAGCCCGCGGGCGCAACTCGCCTGCTGACGGCGACGATTCTGGCGGTACCCCCCCGGGCCAGGAATCACGGTGGCGCCCTCTGCCACTCGCCATCTGACCGGGACCACCAGCAAGACTATCGCCTGGGTGCCGCGCGTCGTCCGACAAGGCCGAACTGCATAGGCTGGACCGGTGCCCACATCGCCCCCAGCCCGGCTAGCCCCGTCCGAGGCGTCCCCGTCCCGGACTGCGCTGGTCCGCCGGGCCCGCCGCATCAACCGCGAGCTGGCCGCGCTCTACCCGGACGCGCATATCGAGCTCGATTTCAGCACGCCGCTGGAGCTTGTCGTGGCTACCATCTTGTCCGCCCAGTGCACGGACAAGCGGGTCAATATGGTCACGCCCGTGGTGTTCGCGCGCTATCACACCGCCGCGGACTATGCCGCCGCCGACCGCGCCGAGCTGGAGAAGATCATCCAGTCCACCGGGTTCTTCCGCGCCAAGACCAACAGCATCATCGGCCTCGGCCAGGCGCTGTGCGAGCGGTTCGGCGGCGAGGTGCCCGGCAGGCTCCGCGACCTGGTCACGCTGCCGGGGGTCGGCCGCAAGACCGCCAACGTAGTCCTCGGCAACGCTTTCGGCGTGCCGGGCATCACCGTCGATACCCACTTCGGCCGGCTGTCGCGCAGATTCGGCTGGACGACCGAGCAGGATCCCGAGAAGGTCGAGCGGGACGTCGGATCGCTGTTTCCGAGCTCGGAGTGGACGATCCTGTCGCACCGCCTGATCTGGCATGGCCGGCGGGTCTGCCACGCTCGCAAGCCGGCCTGCGGCGCCTGCGGCGTCGGCGCGCTCTGTCCCTCCTTCGGCGAGGGCCCCACCGATGAGGCGACGGCGCGCAAGCTCGTCAAGGCGGGCCCGTTCTCGTGACGTCGGCCGCTGACGACGGCCCCGAGGCTCCTGGCTGGCTGGCCCGGCTCGCGGCCGCCGCCACGCGGATGGCCGTTCCCGACGCGCTGATCCCGCCGCCATCGGGTGGCCGCCGGTCGGCCGTCCTCATCCTGTTCGGAGAGGAAACGGCCGGCCCCGACCTGCTTCTGGTGCAGCGGAGCCCGTGGCTGCGCCGGCACGCGGGCCAGCCGGCGTTTCCCGGCGGAGCCATCGACGCCGCGGATGGCGGCCCGGTGCCGGCCGCCCTGCGCGAGGCCGCCGAGGAGGCACTCGTGGATCCGGCCGCGGTCGACGTGCTCGCGGTCCTGCCGGAGCTGTTCATCGCCCGCAGCGGATTCTCGGTGACCCCGGTCCTGGCCTGGTGGCGCCGGCCTGGCCCTGTCGGTCCCGGCGATCCGGACGAGGTAACGGCGGTCCGGCGGGTGCCGGTCGCCGATCTCGCCGATCCGGCGAACCGGCTGACGGTGCGGTATCAGTCGGGCCAGGCCGGGCCGGCGTTCCAGGCCGGCGACATGCTGATCTGGGGTTTTACCGGCCTTGTCCTGGATCGGCTGCTGGCTCTCGGCGGGTGGGAGGTGCCCTGGGACGAGGGCCGGGTGACGGCGCTGCCGCCGCAGACCCTGGCGACGCCGGGCGGCGACCCCGCGCCGCGGGCATGACCTCGCGTCGCCGGGTCGGCCTAGCACACTCCCGCGGCGCTATATGTTGAGCACGTGCCAGGTGACTTGCTGGACCTGATTCTCATCGTGCTGGCCGCCGCCTTCGCGGTCGCCGGATATCGCCAGGGCTTCATCATCGGCGTGCTCAGCTTCGCCGGATTCATTGGCGGCGTCGCCGTCGGCGCGATCTTCGCCCCGCGAATCTCGCGCGCCCTGGCGAGCAGCCTGGCCTGGCAGGCGTTCGTCGCCATCCTGGTCGTCTTCTCCGCGGCGGTCATCGGGATGGTGGTCGCCTCCGCCCTCGGCGTCGCGGTCCGGTCGCGCATGCGAGGCCGGCCCGCCACGTTCCTGGACTCCCTCGGCGGAGCGGCGGTCAACGTCCTCGCCGTGCTCCTGGTGGCCTGGCTGATCGGCTCGTTTGTCGCCTATTCACCCTTCCCGCAAATCTCGGGTCAGGTCAACGACTCTGCCGTCCTCAAGGCCGTCGACGGGCTGGTCCCGCGCAGTGCCCTGACGCTGCCGGGCTTTCCGCCGCTGCGCAGGCTGCTGGCCAGCGGACCCTATACGCAGGTCTTCAGTGCGCTCGGGGCTGAGAGCGCGCTGGTGGCCGTTCCCCCGCCGGACCCGGCCGTGCTGAACTCGCGGGGACTCGTCCTCGCGCGAGGCAGCGTGGTGAAGATCATGGGCATCGCGCCCAGCTGCTCGCGCCGGATCGAGGGCTCGGGCTTCGTTATCTCGCCCGACCACGTGCTGACGAACGCACACGTCGTCGCGGGCGTCACCCAGGCCCAGGACGTCACAACCCGGCTGGGCCAGCGGTACCGGGCCTCGGTGGTGCTCTACGACCCGCAGCGTGACCTCGCGGTGCTCGACGTGCCGGGACTGACCGCCCGGCCGCTGACGTTTGCCGGGCCGGCCACTTTCGGGGCCAGCGCCATCGTCGCGGGGTACCCGCTCGACCACTCGTTCACGGCGGGCGCGGCCCGGCTTGACGCCGCCGAGTCGGCCATCGGCCCGAACATCTATCAGAACTCGCAGGTCCGACGGCAGATTTACCCGATCAGGGCGCTGGTCCAGCCGGGTAACTCCGGAGGCCCGCTGCTGACCACGGGCGGACAGGTCTACGGAGTGGTGTTCGCGGCGGCCACCTCCCTGAAGAGGACGGGTTACGCGCTGACGGCCGCCGAGGTAGCCAGCGACGTAACCAGCGGAGAGCAGGCCACCGCGCCAGTGTCCACGCAGGCGTGCCAGAGCTAGAGCGCACGGCGGAGCTGGAGGCGCAGGTCGCTGGCCGTCAGGCCGCTGAGGCCGTGCTCGTCGATCCGGGCGGCCAGGCCGGTCGCCGCCACCGCGAGTCCGGCCGCGTCGATCCCGTGGTGGCTGGTCCCGTGGTGGCTGGTCCCGTGGTGGCTGGTCCCGTGGTGGCTGGCACCACGGGGCTCCGCTGGCTGGTACCGGCCGACCCGGTCGGCGCCCCGGCGCAGCAAGGTCACCGCGCCGCCGGCGTTGCCGCGCAGCGCGTGGGTCAGGCCGACGGCCAGCTGGGCCAGTCCCTGCCACAGGTCCCGTTCCGCGGGCGGCGCCGTCTTCCAGGACGCCTCCAGCACCTCATGGGCGTGAAATGGCCGACCCTCGTCGAGTAGCCGCTGCGCGGCTTCCAGCGCGTCCTGGGGGCGCAGCGCGACCCCGTCGGGAATGGTCGGCTCGCCGGCGGCACCGCGTTCCAGGGGGCGTCCCAGTCCGTCGCGCGGCCGCGCGTTCCTGGCTCGTCCCGCGGCGTCCCGGTCCCGGTCCCGGTCCCGGTCCGGGTCCGGGTCCCGGGCCTCGCCTGGCTCGCCGCCCGGCGCCGGTCGCATCAGCTAGCGCTCCGGCTCCGGGTCCGCGAGCCAGGACAGCAGCTCGGAGTTGAAGCGATCCGGCGTCTCCTCATGCGGAAAGTGCCCGGCGCCGTCGATGAGCCGCCACCGGTAGGGCGCGTCGACATACATGCCCGAGCCGCGGGCGGCGCTCGGCAGCACGCAGCCGTCCAGCGCGCCGTGCAGGTGCAGGGTCGGGGCCTGGATCGGCTTACGCATCGTCCGGGCGTAGCGCAGCCCGTCCGGGCGGAGCCGGGAGCGCAGGAACCAGCGGTGATACTCAAGCGCGGAGTGCGCCACCGACGGAATCCGCATGGCGTCGCGGTACCGCCGCTCCGTGCTGGCATCCGGCCAGCCCGGACCGGACCATGCGTTGAGCATGCGGCCGACCCGCTGCGCGCCGTCGCGCAGCAACTGGCGCTCCGGCAGCAGCGGCAGCTGGAAGCCCAGCGCGTAGCCGCTGCTGCGGCCCTGACCCAGCGGGTCGAACAGCACGGCACCGCGCAGCCGGAGCGGATGCGGGACCGACACCACGGCCAGCCGGCGCACGACCTTGGGGAAGTAGGCCGACATCGTCCAGGCGATCAGGCCGCCCCAGTCGTGGCCGATGACCACGGCGTTAGCCTCGCCGAGGGACCGGATCAGGCCCGCGGCGTCGGATGCGGCGGTAACGAGGTCATAACCGCGCGGCGGCTTGTCGCTGCCGCCGTACCCGCGCAGGTCCGGGGCGGCCACCCGGAAGCCCGCGTCGCTCAGGGCGGTGAGCTGGGCGCGCCAGGTCCACCAGAACTCCGGAAACCCGTGCAGCAGGAGGAGCAGCGGGCCGTCGCCGCTTTCGGCGATGTGAAACCGGGTGCCGTTCGCGCTCACCGACCGATGCGACCAGGGGCCGTCGATGTAGATCGACGCATCACCGCGCGCTGACATGGCTACCTGGCTTGAGCCGGGGGCGCGCCGCCGGCCCCGTCGCCACGGCGCACGATCGCGAGGTCATCCTGCACGGTCCGGCGGGTCTTGGGCAGGCCGCCCATCCGTTTCACCATGAGCACGCCGACGGTGATGGCCAAAGCGGCCACCAGCACGCACGCGCCCGCCGTGATCAGGAAGGCCGCCCAGGCCCAGATGCCCAGGGCGATGAGGCCATAGGCGAGCGCGAAGCACAGCAGCATGAGCACCAGGCAGCCGATGAAGGCGGAGATGCCGAGCAGCGCACCGCCTATCCCTAGCCGCCGGACGTCGGCCTTGAGCTCCAGCTTGGCCAGGTCGAGCTCGTATCTGACCAGCTGAGTGACGTCCTTGACCGCCAGGGACACGAGGCTGCCCACGGATGCCTCGGTCGCGCCGCCTGCCGGGTACCGCCCTGCCGGATCGGCCATCGGTGGTCTCCCCTCTAGCCCCTTGAGGCTCCTGTCACGTCAAAGTGTTGCTCATACCCGCTCAGGGCTTTCGCACGGCGTGCCGGTAAAGGGAAAAAAGGCGGGTAGAACGCGGCACGGTGGTCGCTGTGCCGACGATGACAACGGCGTGGCACCGGTCGGGACCGGATAAAACGGCAGTATAGGAGAACATTCGGTCACCGAGATGCCCGGGGGTGGGCGGGGTGAACGGGTGAGCGGGAAACCTGGTTACTGTGACAATCATGAGGTCCGCGCCCAGATAAAGGGGATTTACGCGAAAAATGGGTCTAGACGGGCCACACAGCAGCTAGCCGGGCCACGCGGCAGACGGGCCACCTGGCAAGACGGCTCACACGGCAAACGGCGCCCCGCGCAAGGGGCGCCGTCGCCTCCACGTCAGGTCGGGCTACCAAGCGTGCAACTTCATCGCCGGGCAGCTGACTCGCGCCGGGGCACCTGCCGGTGCCCGCATGGCGGGGCTCACCTGCCGCGGCACGCCTCCCGCGGCTGGTCGCGCGTGGGTACCCGGCTGCCGTGCCCGGACGTTGCCGTCCGTGACACCTTTCTACGACGGATCCGCGGTCTTGGATAGCCCCTGACGGTGATCGATTCGTGATCTCGATCGATGACCGTCATCACATGCTCTGAGCTGGGCCTTCAATTAGGGCCGTATGCCGATGCGGGTCGGTTTCCCGACTCGGGCGACGAGTCGGTCAAAGCCTTCGAGGTCCGGCGGCGCTTCGCCGTAGGCGTAAAACTCCATGATTCCGGTATACCGGCCCGCGGCCACCTCCATCCGGGTGGCGATGACGCGGGAGGCGCCGAGGCCAGCCCCGGCAGAGCTCGCCGACCTGATGCCGGAGGCGCTCCATCCGGTTAGGCCCGGCCCCGCTCGCGCGGAAAATGAGCTGCGCACATGCACCACGGATTGCCTCGGAGCGGGTGATCAGGCCGTGCTGATAGAACGAAGGTGCGAAAGCAAGGGTGCTGGATCGCGAGATGATGGTCTTATCGAGACGGATGTGCCCACGATCCGGCAGCATAGGTGAAGGCGCGCGGGCCGAATCCCGTTCACCCCGACCGGCTGGTAACTTCGCCCAGTCCCGCGTAGGCTTTCATGGGTAACGGTGCGGCTCTGCCCCCCCGGAGCCGGACCGTACGGCGACCCCCGCTCTCCCCCCCGGCGGGGGTCGCCCCATCTCGGGACTGGCCCGGTCTCGCTTTCCAGCGAGACCGGGCCAGTTACCGGGCCTATTGCCTGGCATCTGCAATCGCATGCAGGACAATCCCGGATCCCGTGACCCCCGCTGATCTCCCGCGGACCCCGTGCGCAGGCCCGCGCCGGCCGAGACCGGCCCGGCTCCGCCGGGTTCAGGGCCCCTTCCCGGACAGATCCGGCCCCGCAGATCCGGCCCCGCAGATCCGGCCGACGGGCCCGAGGGGACAGATCCGGGCCGGACAGACCCGGGCCAGCCAATTTCGGCTCAGACAGAACTGCTCAATAGGCAGTCCAGTAGTGCGACCGCTCCCGGCTTATTTAGGGGATGGTTGCCGTTGCCGCATTTGGGTGACTGGATGCAGGATGGGCACCCGGCGGCGCACTTACAGCTCGCGATGGCGCGGGCGGTCGCCTGCAGCCACTGCCGCGCGACGGCGAACCCGCGCTCGGCGAATCCGGCGCCCCCGTCGTGGCCGTCGTAGACGAAGACCGTCAGCAGCCCGGTCTCCGGGTGCGGGTCGGCGGAGACGCCGCCGACGTCCCACCGGTCACACGAGGCCAGGAGCGGCAGCAGCCCAATCGAGGCATGCTCCGCGGCGTGCGCCGCCCCGGCCAGGTCGATGCCCCGGCGCGCCAGCACCGTCCGCTGGGCCGGCGAGATCGTCCACCAGACCGCCCTGGTCCGCAGGGTACGGGCCGGCAGGTCGAGTGCTTCCTCGCCCATCGGGGCGCCGTTCTCCGGGCTGCGCCGGACGAAGGAGACGACCTGGCGGGTGACCAGCACGTCGCCGAAGTGAATGCTGGCCGGGCCCCACGACTGCCTGGTCAGCTCGGCCGCCACCGCGATGCGGGTGAGCTCGCGCGCCGACGTCGCGTAACCGGGATCACCTGGCTCGGCCAGCGCCACGCAACTGGCCAGGTCGAGGTGGCTGACCAGGTACATCTCGCCCTGGTGCGGGTAGACCGCGCCGGTGTGCGCCAGCAGGTGGGCCGACGGCTCGTCCATGGTGCCGATCAGCCGGCCGGTGGCCCGCTCGACGATCCGCACCGGCGGCCCGCCCGCGCCGCGCAGGCCGGTTCGTGCCGCGACCCCCCGGCGCGTGCAGTACCACCGGCCCTCACGCGAGCGCAGCAGCCCGTCCTGGCTCAGCTTCGCCGCGACCGGTCCCGCGGCCGGGCCGAACTCCTGCAGGTCGGCCTCGGTCAGCGGCAGCTCGGCGGCCGCGGCGCACAAGTGCGGCGCCAGCACGTAGGGGTTGGCCGGGTCGAGGACAGTGGCCTCGACCGGTGCGCCGAGCAGGGCCTCGGGATGATGCACCAGGTAGGTGTCGAGCGGGTCGTCGCGCGCGATCAGGATCGCCATCGCCTCGCGGCCTGCTCGCCCCGCCCGTCCGGCCTGCTGCCACAGCGCGGCCCTGGTGCCCGGCCAGCCGGCGATCAGCACGGCATCCAGGCCGGCGATGTTGACCCCTAGCTCGAGTGCCGTCGTCGTCGCCAGCGCGGTGATCGCGCCTGTGCGCAGCGCCTCCTCCAGCGCACGCCGGTCGGTCGCCAGGTAGCCGGACCGGTAGGCGGCCACCCGCGTCGCCAGGTCGGGCGCGCCTGCCTCCAGCACCTGCCGCCGGGCCGCCAGCGCCACGAACTCGGCGCCGCGCCGGGACCGCACGAAGGCCAGGGTCGGGACACCCTCGACGACCAGGTCCGCCAGCAGGCCCGCGGCCTCGGCCGTCGCGCTGCGCCGGACCAGCGCTCCGGCCTCGCCCCGGAACTGGGTCAGCGGGGGTTCCCAGAGCGCGAGCGTGACCGGCCCGCGCGGTGCGCCGTCAGCGGTGACGGCCTCGGCCCGCAGGCCCGTCAGCAGCCGCGCGCACCGCGACGGCTCGCTGATGGTCGCCGAGGCCAGGATGAACACCGCTTCCCGGCCCGCGCGGGCGACGGTCACGCGCCGCAGCCGGCGCAGGACATGCGCGATGTGCGAGCCGAAGACGCCGCGATAGGTGTGGCACTCGTCCACCACGACGTACCGCAGCCGCCGGAAGAAGCCGTCCCAGTACGCATGGCGGGGCAGCAACGAGTGATGCAGCATGTCCGGGGTCGTCAGCAGGTAGTTCGCGCGGGACCGGGCCCAGGCGCGCTCGGCTGGCGGCGTGTCCCCGTCGACCACGGCGGCGCGGACCCCGCGCAATCCCAGCGAGGTGACCAGCCGTAGCTGATCGGCCGCCAGCGCCCGGGTGGGCGCGACGTAGAGCGCGGTCGCTCCCTCGAGCACGGCGGTCAGCGTCGGGACGAGATAGCCAAGCGACTTGCCCGAGGCCGTACCGGTCGAGATGATGACGCTGCGGCCCGACCGGGCTAGCCGCGCCGCCCTGGCCTGATGGGCCCACGGCCGGGCAGCCCCCGACTCCGTCAGCGCCCGCGACAGTTCCGGCGGCAGCCATTGCGGCCACTGCGCGCGCCGGCCGCGGCGGGCCGGGATCTGCTGCAGGTGCGTCAGCCGTCCTGTGTCGGCACCACGACGCAGGATGCGATCCTGAGCGGTGCCGGGCCCCGTGGTGCCGGGGACAGCGGTAGTGGCCCGCGGGCTGCCGGGGGGCGCTAGCTTGACGGTAGGCATCAGGTTTCAGTGTGTCATCACGAGGCAGGGTGCCTCGAGCTGCGATCTGGTATAGACATGACCTCAGAGCGTGGTTGAATGCGCGACGGAGCAAGCTTCCCGGTAGCCGTTAGCCGGGGCTTGCCGCTCATACGAGAGCCAGATATGGCGCTGGAGGACTTTGTGGATCTGAAGCTAGATCACCACAGCAAGGACGGGATCGAGATCGTCGACGTGGAGGGCGAGATCGACGTCTACACCGCGCCGCGCCTGCGTGAG